>SAMEA104404103__coassemble_799_pt1 | contig 21559 bp, 22 predicted proteins | sample SAMEA104404103__metabat2_high_PE_037 | metagenome-assembled genome bin SAMEA104404103 (sample SAMEA104404103) | Balaenoptera acutorostrata | reverse complement strand
ACACTATGTTGTCATTTTATTTTCCGGGTGTTGCACTTGTTATGATAATCTCCCGGCACCTCCCCTTACACAGGGGAGGCTTTCCTTCCGCCGCGGGCGAGACGAAAGAACGGGAGCGTACTTCCTACTGCAAATGTTCCGTTGAATAATCGGCAAAACGGGCGGTGCCGGCAGGCACCCATCGAAAAACGCAACTATTAGAGTCTTTGCATAATCCCGGCGGGCGGATCATGTAACCCCCGTAAAATGCCCGTGATTTCTGCCCAGATTGGCGCGCAGCCGTCAATTCAGCAGATTTTGCAGCCCATCGAAAACTCTGCCCACCGCCAAAGAAAACCCCCGTAAACAAGGGGTCCGGGGAAAACGCCATTGAAAACACGGAAGTGTTTTCGGCGTTGTCCCCGGCGATCTTTTGGTTCCTTTTCAATCGTTTGAAAAGGAACTCGCTCCGCAGAGCGAAACTATCTCTCCCCTACCTTATATAAATAGAAAAAGAGTGCATCTTGTGGATGCACTCTTTTTTCGCTGATTACTCCGGCTTCTTGACCCCGAAGCCGCAGGAGATGGCCCCGGTGGGGCAGGAATTTTTGCACAGTCCACAGCGGATACACTCGGTACTGTTGGGGTTCTTCAGAGGGTCCACCTGCATCTTACACACCTTGGAGCAGATGCCGCAGTCCACGCACTTCTCCTCATCCACCCGATAGCGGAACAGGGAGATGGGGTTGAACAGACCGTAGATGGCACCCAGAGGGCAGACATACTTGCAGAAGGGCCGGTAGATGATGGTGGACAGGACGATAATGCCCACCAGAATGAACATCTTCCAGGCGTACAGGAAGCCCAGGGCGCTCTGCAATGCCGGGTTGGTCAGCACCAGAGGGACGCCGCCCTCCAGGGTGCCCACGGGGCAGAACAGCTTACAGAAGTAAGGGGCACCGGAGCCCATGATATCCACCACAAACATGGGCAGGATGATGACAAAGACCACCAGAAACACATATTTCAGCTTTCTCAGCCACTTATCCGCCTTGAAGGTGGAGATCTTCTTCACGAAGGGGAGCTTGTGGAGCAGGTCCTGGATCAGTCCGAAGGGACACAGGAAGCCGCAGACGAAACGGCCCACAAGCGCGCCCACGAAGATGAGGAAGCCGGACACGTAGAAGGCCAGCTTGAAGTCCCAGCTGCCGATAACGGCCTGCAAAGCTCCGATGGGGCAGGAGCCCAGCGCACCGGGGCAGGAGTAGCAGTTCATGCCGGGGACGCAGAGGTTTTTGATGGGCCCCTGATAGATCTTGCCCTGGACGAAGCCCACCAGATAGCTGTTGGTGAGCAGGGCCCACAGGGCCTGGATGCGGTGGCGGGGCCACTCGCTGTTTTTCTTCTTAGCCAATACCGATACACTCCAGACAGATATTGATGGCCTTCTGGAATACCACAGCCATTTCTCCCCGCCAGATGCCGAAGGCCATGAGGGCCGCGCCCAGAAGCAGCAGCACCAGGGCGATCCAACGGGGGTAAGCGGGCCGATTCACTTAGGCCTCCAGGGCGGCCAGAGTGCCCTCGACCACCTTAGTCCAGCCTGCCAGGTCACGGGCGCCCATCCAGGTCATGCCCACCACGTTGCCCTCGCGGTCCACGAAGAAGGTCTCAGGGACGGCGGTGACCTGCATCATACGGCCGCCGAACAGGTCAAAATCGGGCTGATAGAAGTTATACTCTGCGCCGGTGCGGGCCTTCAGGTCGTAGGCGATGGCGATATTCTCAGGGATGGGGTTGCCGTAGGGGTCCACAGCGTCCAGGCAGATGCCGATGACGTTGACGTTCTTGTCGGCCATATCCTTTTTCAGCTGATTCAGCTCGGGGATCTCACGGACGCAGGGGGTGCACCAGGTGGCGAACAGGTTCACCAGGGTCAGGTCGTAGTCCTTGAACACGTCCATGGTCAGGGTATCCATGGTCTGAACGGCGCTTCCGTCCATGGGGGTGGAGCCGCTCTCGGCGGGGGTCTGCTCCTTGGGGCCGCAGGCGGCCAGAGACAGCACCATCAGAACGGCAAACAGAGCGGCGGTGATCCGCTTTCCGAACTTGCGATTCATCATGTGGAAGTCACTCCTTTAACATTAGTTTTTGAATTATAACATATCATAATACTAGGTTTGTTACAATTCCGTAAATTAAATCGGAAAAGTTTTCCACCACAGGGCGTTGAAGTGTGGAAACTTTTTCGGCGCATAAAAAAACACCCACGGCGAACCGTGGGTGTTTTCGGAAAAGCAAGGTAAAAGAAACTTACTTCAGCTCGACCTTAGCGCCGGCATCCTCCAGCTTCTTCTTCAGCTCCTCAGCCTCGTCCTTGGACACGGCCTCCTTCAGGGTCTTGGGAGCGCCCTCGACAGTAGCCTTAGCCTCAGCCAGGCCCTGACCGGTGATCTCGCGGACAGCCTTGATGACCTTGATCTTAGCAGCGGCGTCGAAGCCAGCCAGGACAACGTCAAACTCGGTCTTCTCCTCAGCAGCCTCAGCAGCAGCGCCGCCAGCAGCGGGAGCGGCCATAGCGGCGGCGGAAACGCCGAACTCCTCCTCCAGAGCCTTAACCAGCTCGCTCAGCTCCAGAACGGTCAGAGCCTTAACTTCCTCGATCAGAGCGGTAATCTTCTCACTAGCCATGGTGATATACCTCCTAAATAATGGTAAAAAATTTAAATTTAGTGTGTGCTCCTGCACGGAGCGGGGGTAAAGTACCGAATTACTCGGCAGCGGGGGCCTCGGCCTCCTCGGCGGGAGCCTCGCCATCCTTCTCGGCGATAGCCTTCAGGACGATAGCCAGGCTGGTGATAGGAGCCAGCATCATACCCAGAGTCTGGGCCAGCAGAACGTCCTTGGAAGGCAGCTCGGCCAGAGCGTTGATCTCCTCCAGGGAGATCACCTTGCCGTCCATAAAGCCGCCCTTGATCTCAAACTTGCCGTTGAGCTTCTTGGCGAACTTGTTGACGATTCGCATGGGAGCGATGGGATCGCTAGCACAGGTAGCCAGAGAAGTGGTGCCGTTCAGGACGTCATCCAGCTCGTTCAGGCCGACATTGTTCATAGCGAAGCGGGTCAGAGTGTTCTTAACAACACCGTACTGGACGTCGTTCTCGCGCAGCTCGTGGCGCAGAGCGGTGTCCTCAGCGACGGTGATACCCTTGTAGTCGACCAGGATGCCGGACTGGGCACCCTTCAGCTGCTCGGTCAGAGCGGCAACGATAGCCTGCTTCTCGGAAAGAACCTTTGCGTTAGGCATTTTGTTTCACCTCCAACGTGATAAGCTTTTGTTTCGCGATTCAAACAAAAGAAAAAATCCTCTGCGTCAAAAGACCTCAGAGGACAGTACAATCAAAAGTTATTCTTCTGAAAGCACTCTCGGCAGGTCTTATGACCGGATCGTTCCGATCTCCTGCTGTCTTTGAACGCGATAGGAATTATATCACCCCGGAGAGATTTTGTCAAGCAAAATCTCTCCGGGAAATGATAACAATTTAAGCTGATTAGCCCAGCTTGGCGCCGTTGATCTTGACGCCGGGGCCCATGGTGGAAACCACGGTGCAGCTCTTGATATACTGGCCCTTGGCAGCAGCGGGCTTGGCCTTGATGATAGCGCCCATGATGGCGTTAAAGTTCTCAGCCAGCTTCTCAGCGCCGAAGGAAGCCTTGCCGATGGGGCAGTGGATGATGTTGGTCTTGTCCAGACGATACTCGACCTTACCGGCCTTGATCTCGTTGATGGCCTTGGTCACGTCCATGGTGACGGTACCGGCCTTGGGGGAGGGCATCAGACCCTTGGGGCCCAGGACCTTACCCAGACGGCCCACAACACCCATCATGTCGGGGGTAGCAACGACGACGTCGAAGTCGAACCAGTTCTCCTTCTGGATCTTCTCGACCATGTCCATATCGCCGACGAAGTCAGCACCGGCCTCACGGGCGGCGTCAGCCTTGGGGCCCTTGGCAAAGACCAGCACGCGCTGGGACTTACCGGTGCCGTGGGGCAGGACGATAGCGCCGCGGACCTGCTGGTCAGCGTGACGGGAGTCGACACCCAGCTTGACGTGCAGCTCGACGGTCTCGTCGAACTTGGCGGTAGCGGTCTCGACGACCAGCTTCATGGCGTCGTTGGTGTCGTACAGAGCGTTACGATCGATCTTCTTGGCGCTCTCCTGATACTTCTTACCTCTAAACATTTCTCGTAACCTCCTTACTCGCCCACGACGACGCCCATGGAACGGGCGGTGCCGGCGACCATGCTCATAGCAGCCTCAACGCTGGCAGCGTTCAGGTCGGGCATCTTGGTCTCAGCGATCTTGCGGACGTCCTCCTTGCTGATGGTGGCAACCTTGGTCTTGTTGGGCACACCAGAGCCGGACTCCAGGCCGCAGGCCTTCTTGATCAGAATGGCAGCGGGGGGAGTCTTGGTGACGAAGGTGAAGGAGCGGTCAGCGTAGATGGTGATGATGACAGGGATGATCATACCCATGTCGTTCTTGGTACGCTCGTTGAACTCCTTGGTGAAAGCGGCAATGTTAACGCCGTGCTGACCCAGAGCGGGACCAACAGGGGGGGCGGGAGTTGCCTTGCCGGCGGGGATCTGAAGCTTTACATATCCAGTTACTTTCTGTGCCACGAATGAGCACCTCCATTGAAAAAATGTGGTTGGGTTGGACCCTCGGGTCCATTTGACGGGACGCTCTGCGTCCCTCCCACGGCGCGGTCCGGGGACCGCAGGAAAAAATCTTACTTACTCCGCGTCAGCGGGCTCGACCTGATCCAGGTCCAGCTCCACCTCGTTCTCACGGCCGAACAGCTCGATGGTGACAGTGACCTTGCGGTTGTCCAGATCGATGTTCTTGACGGCGGCCTCATGGCCCTCCATCGCGCCGCTGATAATGCGGACATAATTGCCGAGCTTCTCGGCATAATCGCGAGCATCGGACTCCATAGCGGACTCGCCGATGATCTCGATGGTATCCTCACCCTCGTTCAGGTCGATGCCCAGGGCAGCGACCTCGCGCTCCGGCAGGGGAATGGCCTTCTCGCCATCGCCCAGGAAACCGGTGACGCCGCGGATGTTGCGGACCACGTGCCAGGTGTCGTCGTTGAGCACCATTTTGATCAGCACGTAACCGGGGAACACCTTGCGCTCCACGATCTTGGTCTCGGGCTTCTCGTCGCCCTCCTTCAGGGCCTTGTCGGCCACATAATCGGAGGATTCAACGGGCTCCTCGACCTTTTCGGTGGGGATGCTGATCCTCAGGATCAGATCCTGAAGATTACGGTTTTCAACATACTTCTCGATGGTGGCCTTAACGGTATTCTCGTAACCGGAATACGTATGGACCACGTACCAATTCGCAGTTTCTGCCATGTTCATTCACCTCAACCCAGGAGAGAGATGATGGCCTTGATGGCCTCGTTCGCGACCAGGTCGAAAATCCAGATACAGATACCGACCACGATCACACAAGCGATAACGATCAGCGTGTTGTTGACGGTCTGCTTGCGAGTAGGCCACTGGACCTTCTTCAGCTCGCTCTTCATCTCTTTCAGCCACTTGCCGATCCGGGCAAAGACGCCAGGCTTCTTCTTGTCGGCCTTCTTTTCCTTCTTGGCCTTCTCGGCCTGGGCGGAGCCGGACTTGGCCTGCTCCAGCTTTTCGTTCTCAGCCATTCGTTACCCTTCTTTCATTGTTCCTGGAGCCCAATTACTTGGTCTCGTTGTGGACAGTGTGCTTTCTGCAGAAGGGGCAGTACTTGTTCATCTCCAGGCGTTCGGGAGTGTTCTTCTTGTTCTTGATGGTGTTGTAGTTTCTCTGCTTGCACTCAGAGCACCGCAGGGTGACTTTCACGCGCGCGCCGCTTTTTGCCATGTGTTCGGCACCTCCTTAAATAATTGCAGCAGCCTTTGTCGGGCTGTGCTGGGGATCAGTCGTGTATCCTTTGTTCCAGGAAAAGAAAAAACGCCGGACAACGGCTTTTCCGAGCCGAATCCAGCGTTGACAGGCGTGCTGACGCACACCTTTACACGATACGGTAGGACCCGGCAAATTGCCTCCCTGTGTCCCATAACTGCGGGTGAGGGGGTCATGCGTCAAACACCGTAAAATGCGCACAACAAAAAAGCCCCTTTTCACAGGTGACGCTACTATATCATATTCTTATGAGTGAGTCAAGCATTTTTACCGCTTTTTCCGCCTTTTCTCTCTTCTTTATAAAGGTTGTCCAGACCGCTCCAAATTGCACTTGAATTTACAGACATTTTGTGCTATACTCCACCCAAAATACAACGCTTTTTTAATGGAAAAGCGCCCGGCTTTTATGTAAAGTTTGTATTGCGGCAGCGTCGGGAACCGAGGTCCTCCCCTCCGGGGCGGGCCTGTTTTTTGTCCTGTCAATCATATGAAGAAAGTAGAGTTGATCCCCTCACAATGGAACTTGACAGTGCCAGTATTGGTATGCTCATCTCCCTGCTCATCTTGGTCTGCCTGTCCGGCTTTTTCTCCGCCAGCGAGACCGCCTATACCTCTTTAAATCAGATCCGTCTGAAGAACAAGGCGGACAACGGCGACAAACGGGCCGCCAAGACCCTGTCTTTGGCCGAAAACTACGACAAGCTGCTGTCCACCCTGCTCATCGGCAACAACATCGTCAACATCACCGCCACCACCGTGGCCACCGTGCTGTGTACCCGCTGGTTCCACCAGTACGGCCCCACCATCTCCACCGTGGCCCTGACCATCATCATCCTGATCTTCGGCGAGGTCTCCCCCAAGAGCCTGGCCAAGGAGTCCCCGGAGGCTATGGCTATGATGGCCTGTCCCCTGCTGCGGGTGCTGATGGTGGTGTTCACTCCCCTGTCCTGCCTGTTCACCCTGTGGAAGAAGATGCTGAACAAGCTCTTCTCCAAGAACGACGACGGCGGCATCACCGGCGAGGAGCTGGTGGGTATGGTGGACCAGGCCGAGACCGAGGGCGGTCTGGACGAGCATGAGAGCGACCTGATCCGGGCCGCCATCGAGTTCAACGACCTGGAGGTCTCTGAGATCCTGACCCCCCGTGTGGACCTGATCGCCGCCGACGAGGAGAGCTCCATGGAGGATATCGCCTCTCTCTTCGCCCAGAGCGGCTTCTCCCGCATCCCCATCTACCACGAGAACATCGACAACATCGTGGGCGTCATCCACGAGAAGGACTTCTACTCCGCCCGCTACCGGGGCGAGACCATGGTGTCCAACATCAAGTCCCCGGTGTTCTACACCACCGGCAATACCAAGATCTCCGAGCTGCTCCGTATCCTCCAGACCAACAAGGCCCACATGGCCGTGGTGGTGGACGAGTACGGCGGCACCGAGGGCATCGCCACTCTGGAGGACATTCTGGAGGAGCTGGTGGGCGAGATCTGGGACGAGCACGACGAGGTGGTGGACATCTTCCAGCAGCAGGAGGACGGCAGCTACCTGATCGCCTGCTCCGCCGACCTGGACGATATGTACGACCTGTTCTCCATCCGGGGCAAGTGCGACGCCGCCACCGTCTCCGGCTGGGTGCTGGAGAACGTGGGCCGGGTCCCTGAGGTGGGCGACGCCTTCGAGGCTGAGGGCTTGTCTACTGTTGTCACTAAGGTGGACCACCGCAGAGTCATCGAGGTCTGGGTCACCAAGCTGGACGACCCCGACGAGGATAAATAAAGATAGAAACCGCCGCCTGTGCAGACAGGCGGCGGTTTTTGTGTTCTTTTATCATACATACAGAGGGTTCTGCCCTGCGGGGCGGGTTTCTTTTCAAGCGATTGAAAAGAAACCAAAAGATCGCCGGGGACAACGCCGAAAACGTCCCGTTTTCAATGGCGTTTTCCCCGGGCCCCCTTGTTTACGAAGGCTGTAGGCGGTGGGCGGGGGTTTCGATGGGCTGCAAAATCTGCACCATTGACAGCTACGCTCCACCCTGAGCAGAAATCACGGGCATTTTACGGGGTTACATGATCCGCCCGGGGCGAAAAAGCCTCCCCTGTGCAAGGGGAGGTGGCACCAGTCCGCAGACTGGTGACGGAAGGGTTGTAATCTTCCGTTCTTTGACCACCTCTCAAGCAGAACTGCTCATGCAGGTTACAATCCCCCTCGTCGTCGCGGACTGCGTATCGTGCGCCATATCGCACCGTATAGCGATACGGCTTACTCGCTCCGTCGCTCCTCCTCTCCCAAACACAACCACTACGTTGGGTTGTGTTTGGGGACCCATTTTGACAACTCCCCCCAAGGGGAGCCTTGGAACGGCGCTTTTCAGCTTATTTCCATCTCTGTTTCATAGTTTGTTTTATGATATGCTTCCTAAACCTGCGGCCGCGATATATCGCGGCCCTACGGCGTTCACCGAAAATACCGCCTAAAACATTGTAGGGCCGCCATATGTGGCGGCCGTCCCTCGTCTCCCGTCCCGCCCGCAGACGTAAAGCCTCCCTTGTGCAAGGGGAGGTGGCACCAGTCCGCAGACTGGTGTCGGAAGGGTTGTAATCTGCCCTTCTTTGACCACCTCTCAAGCAGAACAGCCCATGCAGGTTACAATCCCCCTCGTCGTCGCGGACTGCGTATCGTGCGCCATATCGCACCGTATAGCGATACGGCTTACTCGCTCCGTCGCTCCTCCTCTCCCAAACACAACCACTACGTTGGGTTGTGTTTGGGGCCCCTTTGGCTGACAGCCCCCTTTGCACAAGGGGGCCTTTGGCAAGAACTGTCTCAGGTCCTATCTCCCGTCCCGCCCGCAGGCGTTTCCAATCTGCGCCCCCGGCGCACCTTTTCTCTTCTCTCTTCACCCTTCACTTTTCTCTGAGATAAAAAGATAAAAAAGCGGCCCGCCGGCGGGCCGCTTTTTTTATACTTTATCTCACTTGATGGCCTTGGTGTCGACCTCTTCCTTCAGCATAGCGGCGAAGGCCTCCAGGCTCATAGCGCCCAGATCCTCACCGGAGCGGCTGCGGACGGAGACGGTCTTGTTCTCCACGTCGCGGTCGCCGACCACCAGCATATAGGGGATCTTCATCATGGTGGCCTCGCGGATCTTCTTGCCGATCTTCTCGTTGCGCAGGTCCTTCTCAACGCGGAAGCCCTTGGCGTCCAGAGCGGCGGCGATCTCGCCGGCGTAGTCGTCCACACGGTCGGTGATGGTCAGGACCTTCACCTGGACGGGGTTCAGCCAGGCGGGGAAGGCACCGGCGAAGTGCTCGGTGATGACGCCGATGAAGCGCTCGATGGAGCCCAGAACGACACGGTGGATCATGACGGGGCGGTGCTTCTGGCCGTCCTCGCCGATGTACTCCAGCTCGAAGCGCTCAGGCAGCTGCATATCCAGCTGGATGGTGCCGCACTGCCAGGTACGGCCCAGGGAGTCGGCCAGATGGAAGTCCAGCTTGGGGCCGTAGAAAGCGCCGTCGCCCTCGTTGATGACGTAGTCCTTGCCCAACTCCTCGATGGCCTGCTTCAGGGTCTCGGTGGCGAAGTCCCAGTCCTTCACGTCGCCCATGTGGTCCTCGGGCATGGTGGAGACCTCGATCTCGTAGGACAGGCCGAAGACGGAGTAGACCTCGTCGAACAGCTTGACCACGTTCTTGATCTCGTCCTTCATCTGACCCCAGGTCATGAAGATATGGGCGTCGTCCTGAGTGAAGCAGCGGACACGGAACAGGCCGTGCAGAGCGCCGGACAGCTCGTGGCGGTGGACCAGGCCCAGCTCACCCACACGCAGAGGCAGGTCGCGGTAGGAGTGGGGCTCGCTGCTGTAGACCAGCATGCCGCCGGGACAGTTCATGGGCTTGATGGCGAAGTCGGTGTCGTCGATGACGGTGGTGTACATGTTCTCCTTGTAGTGATCCCAGTGGCCGGAGCGCTCCCACAGCTGACGGTTCATCATCATGGGGGTGGAGATCTCCACATAGCCGTAGCGCTTGTGGACCTGACGCCAGTAGTCGATCAGGGTGTTGCGCAGGACCATGCCGTTGGGCAGGAAGAAGGGGAAGCCGGGGCCCTCGTCGCGGAGCATGAACAGACCCAGCTCCTTGCCCAGCTTGCGGTGGTCGCGCTTCTTGGCCTCCTCGATCTTGGCCAGGTAGGCGTCCAGCTCGTCCTTCTTGGGGAAGGCGATGCCGTAGATACGCTGGAGGGTCTCGCGGTTGGAGTCGCCGCGCCAGTAGGCGGCGTTGCAGGCGGTCAGCTTGATGGCGTTGCCCTTCACGCGGCCGGTGGAGTCCAGGTGGGGACCGGCGCACAGGTCGGTGAACTCGCCCTGCTTATAGAAGGAGATGGCGGCGTCCTCGGGCAGGTCGTTGATGAGCTCCACCTTGAAGGGCTCACCCTTCTCCTCCATGAACTTCAGAGCCTCGGCGCGGGGCAGCTCATAGCGCTCCAGCTTCAGCTTCTCCTTGCAGATCTTGCGCATCTCGGCCTCGATCTGGGTCAGATGGTCGGGAGTGAAGGCGAAGGGGGCGTCCATATCGTAGTACCAGCCCTCGTCGATGGAGGGGCCGATGGCCAGCTTCACCTCGGGCCACAGGCGCTTGACGGCCTGAGCCATGATGTGAGAGCAGGTGTGCCAGTAGGTCTGGCGGTACTCGGGATTTTCAAAGGTAAACTGATTGTTCTCTGCCATGATAAAATTCCTCCTCAATATTTTTGGGGCGGAGGACATAAAAAAAGCCTCACCCCTGTACAAAACCAGGGGTGAAGCGATATGCTCCACGGTTCCACCCTGCTTGCAGCACCTACAACATGCTGCCGCTCGTGACCGCTGTAACGGGCGGGCCCGGCCCGGTCGTCCCGGGCGGCTCGGGAGTGGTACGAACCTCGTTCTGCGCAGAACACTTTCAGCAGGTGTGTTCCTCTCTGTGCGCTTTGCGGGGATGCTTCTCCGTCTGTGCCGATTTAACGGGTTCACTATATCATCCACGGAAACAAATGTCAATATGGCGGACACACTTCTGTGCAGATTATTCTGTGCTTTTCTCCCCTTCCACCCGGTGATACAGAGCAAAAGAGCGCGGACGGCAACCGTCCGCGCTCTCTGTGTGCATTGGGGAAGAACTCAGCGGTTCTTGAAGGAGGTGACCTTCTCCTTGTTGACGAAGGCCTTCATGGCGTCCTTCTGGTCCTCAGTGGAGAAGCACAGGCCGAAGGCCTCGGTCTCGTAGGCCACGCCGGTGTTCATGTCGGTCTGCATACCCTTGCGGATAGCGGCCTTGGACTGGCGGACGGCCACCTGAGCGTTGCGGGCGATGGCGTTGGCCAGCTCCATGGCCTTGTCCATCAGCTCCTCGGGCGCGGTGACGTAGCTGACCAGGCCCATCTCCTTGGCCCGGGCGGCGGGGATGACGTTGGCGGTCAGGATCAGCTCCATGGCGTTGGACACGCCCACGATGCGGGCCAGACGCTGGGTGCCGCCGAAGCCGGGGGTGATGCCCAGACCCACCTCGGGCTGGCCGAACTTGGCCTTCTCGCTGGCGATGCGGATGTCGCAGGACATGGACAGCTCGCAGCCGCCGCCCAGAGCGAAGCCGTTGACAGCGGCGATGGTGGGCTTGGTCAGGTTCTCCAGCTTCAGGAACACGCTGTTGCCGAAGGCGCCGAACTTCTTGGCCTCCACAGCAGACAGGGTGGACATCTGGCCGATATCGGCACCGGCCACGAAGGAGCGGCCTGCACCGGTGACGATGGCCACCAGGATCTCGTCGTCGTTCTCCACCTGGTCCAGAACGGTATCCAGGTCGCGCAGCACGTCCGCGTTCAGAGCGTTCAGAGCCTCAGGGCGGTTCATGGTAATGACGCCGACGGCGCCCTTCTTTTCCAGAGTAACAAAAGCCATAATATAAAATCCTCCTCATGTTTTCTGGGGTTTCCATAGTTATTCTTATTATAATGCTTATGTCACGCCGCCGCAAGCCCAATTTTTTTGTGTACTATTTCCCCTGATCCCTCAATATTCTGCCTGTAAGGGGTGATGCGGGTGAAGAAGGCATTTGGGGCCTCGGCGGGCCGGGACGTGCTGGTGCTGACGGTGCTGGGAGGCATTTCTCAGCTGCTGGCCTTCGGCTATCGGGCGGCGCTGGCCCGGCTGGTGGGAGCCGGGGTCATGGGGCTCTATCAGCTCCTGATGCCGGTGCTGTCCGTCCTGCTGTCCCTGACGGCGGTAGGGCTGACGGCGGCGGTGTCCAACCTGACGGCCCGGTATCTGGCCCTGGGGGACCGTCTGTCCGTCCACCGGACCCTCCGCACCTGTCTGGGGATATTTTTTCTTCTGCTGACCCCGGTGGGGCTGTTGGTGGTCCTCTGCTCCGACTTTCTCTCCACCGCCCTGCTGGGGGATGCGCGGACCCAGCTGGGCCTCATCTTTCTGGTGCCCTGCGCCGCCCTCACCGGGGTAGAAAATCTCCACAAGCACGTATTCTACGGGGCGGGGCTGGTGACCCCGCCCGCCGTCACCGAGCTTTTAGAGCAGGTGGTGCGGACGGCGGCGGTGCTGGGTCTGCTCCTTCTCCTGCCGCCGCCCTACCCGGAGCGGGCCGCCGGGGCCATTGTGGCGGGGATGGTGGTGTGTGAGTTCTGCTCCGCCTGCGCCCTGACCCTGCTGTATCGCCGGTACTTCCCGCCTAAAAAGCGCACCGGCCCCGGAGAGGACGCCGCTGTCCGTGACCGCCGGGTCCGGGCCATCGCTCTGCCCGTGGGATTGAACGCCCTGCTGGGCAACCTGATGGGGGCGGCCAACGCCGCCCTTCTGCCCCGGCTCCTCACCGCCGGAGGGATGGATCGGGACGAGGCGGTGGCCCGGTTCGGCATTTTCAGCGGCATGACCACCCCCATGCTGGCCCTTCCCACGGTGTTTCTGGGGGCGCTGATGCTGGTGCTGGCTCCCCGGCTGTCCCGTGCCGCCGCGCTGAATCGCGGCGGAGAGGTGGAGCGGCTGGTGAACCGGGCCATGTCCATCTGCGCCCTGCTGTCTCTGCCGCCCCTGGCCCTGCTGGTGGTGGCGGGGTCGGAATTGGGGGAACGCATCTTCCATCAGCCCCTGGTGGGGGAGCATCTGCTGTCCCTGTCTCTGGTCATGGCCCTGAGCTGCTTCTGCTCCGTGCTGGCCTGTGTGCTGAACAGCACACGGCACCACCGGCCCGTGGCCCTGATCTCCCTGCTGGGCAGCGGGGTCCAGCTGGTCCTCACCGTGGCCCTGGTCCCCTCCTTCGGGCTGGGCGGGTGCGCCGGGGCGGCTTTGGCCGCCACGCTGCTGGAATTGCTCCTCCTGCTCCTGCTGGCAAAGGGGCGGCTCCGGCTCCCGATCCTGTGGTTTCCCTGGTTTCTGGGGCCGGGACTGGCGGCGGCGCTGGCGGGGCTGTGCGGGAACCTGCTGTTCCGGTCCCTGAGGACGGCGGGCCTGCCCTTTCTGCCCCGGCTGGCCGTCACGGCGGGCTTTCTGCTCCTGCTGAATACCACCGCCCTGCTGGCCCAGGGCCTCCACCCGCTTCACATGCTGTTCCCCCGAAAAAGGGCATAAAAAAACGAGGTGGACTGCTCCATCTCGACTGCATGAACTATTCCCCGTAAAAAAGATGTGACCCTTGATCGTGGTTTTGTAATCCATACGATCAAGGGTCACATCTGCTCGCTCTTAGTATCTAACGTCATATTTGGTTACCTCCGTTTCTATTGGATGGGCTACTCCACACTTCAGATCACTTACGGTTCAAATCCAGACTTCTCAACTTTCATGGTGTCCTATGATAACAGGCTCTTTCTCAAATGTGAGATTCTATAGGTTGGGGTCGATTTTACTTGCGTTGGATCATGACAGGTGGGATATCCTGAAACCTGAAATTCTTTGTTCGGTCCTGTGTCCGCTTGAGTCATTTGAATTGTTTGTACAAAGGTTTCGCTTCTGCGCTAAACCAGATTCCTTTCTCTCTCGCTTCACATAGACTTAATCTTGCACCTTGCTCCATCAAATCAATTCGCGGTACTGACAGAGATTATAAGCATTGGCTCTCCGGCTTAGTTCCTGCTTTCATTCAGCTCCGTATGTTTGACATTCTTTGTACTTCCGGAATTCAGGTTTTCCTGTAGATGCGATCTGCATCTGCTGTTCCGTCCTGATTCGGATGGAGTACGGAAATCGGTTACTGATGACCTGCGTTGGCTGAAGCTGTTTGCTTTGCTTGTCCATCTGCTCTGCGAATTACTGACCTCTGCAATGAATTTCAAGTGCTGGGGTCCTTCTTAGTACATTGGACTCATCCTTTCTTGTTCTGGCTATAATATACTACGTCGGCCCGGATTTGTCAAGGGTCTTTTGTTTTATTTTCCTAAAAATTTCTCTATTTTCCCGCTCCCGTTGTGCGGTTTACATAAAAAAGTGCCGCCCGCCGGGGCGGCGGACGGCGCTGGTGAGTTGGGGTCAGACGGGCTCTCTGGGGTCGGGATCGGCCATGAGCCGGTCCATATACTCGTAGTAGGGCATGAGGAAGCGGAAGCCCTCCACCACCCGGTCCTTCAGCTCCGGGGTGAGGAAATCGCCCTCGCAGTTCTGGGAGGAGGCCACGCCCAGCTGGCGCAGGTTGTACCAGGGCTCCAGCAGCTTTCCGGGGTCGCCCTTGGGACGCTTGTAGCGCTCGCCCTCCAGCTGAAACTCCTCCTGCTTATTGAGGCGGCGGGCCAGCTTCTCCAGGGGCTTGGGGTCCCGGTCCACTCTGGCACGGAGCTTTGCCATGGTCAGCGGGGTGGCGTCGTAGCAGCCCATGCCGTACCGCCAGCACTCCGGGGCCAGCTCGAAGTACAGGCAGGGGGCGGCACAGCCCCGCTCCACCGGCCGGTGGAGGGAGAACCACAGGTGGTCCTTATAGGGGCCTCTGCCGTGGAGCCGCCGGGCGTCCCGGTAAATGCGGCTCACCTTCATCTGAAGGTCCAGCTTGGGGTGCTCCTCCATGATGACGTCGCTGACCTCGTGGGCCAAAAGCCGCAGGGGCTCGTCCACAAAGGTCTTGAACTCGTCCTTATGGGCCAGGAACCAGCCCCGCTCGTTGTTGAAGCGGACGCCCCAGAGGAAGTCCACTGTCTCCTGAGAGAACCCTTCAAACATCGGCTCCACCTCCGCTTAAGCCTCAGGGGCGGGAGCGGGCGTGGGAGTCGGGGTAGGAGTGGGGGTGGGAGCCACGGGAGGCTTGCCGCCGGGCCAGTTGGCGGGGTTGCCGTCGGCGGGGTTGTAGCGGATGGTCTTGGGACGCATCTTATAGGAGCTGGAGCGCATGTTCTGCTTCTCCACCAGGTTGCCGTTCTTGTCGTAGACGTAGCGGACCACGGTGGCCTTGCGGCCGCGGTAGGGGTTCTGCTTGCGGTCCACCACGGTGGTGCCGCGGGGCACGGAGGAGTCGGCCACATACTTGGTGGTGGGCTCCACATAGTCGCCCACGGTGTTCTTGGGGACGGCGTGGTAGCCGGTGACGTTGGTGCCGTAGATCTCCACCTTCAGATAGCGCTGTCCACCCTGGTCATAGGACTTGGTGACCAGCTTGACGGGGTAAGGGGTGTTGTTCTTGAACTTGAAGTCGGTGCTGCCGTAGAACACGGTGGCGTCCATGCCGTCGGGGACGTAGCCCACGGCGTACATGTGGTTGCGGCGCTCGGTGACCTCCAGAGTGGTGTGCAGGACGGCGTAGTAGATGGTGGAGGAGGTCTGGCAGATGCCGCCGCCCACATCGTCCACGGATGCGCCGCCGGAGTACACGGGAGCGGGCAGATAGCCCTTGGAGGCGCTGCGGCTGCCGGTGGTGCCGTTATAGGAGAAGGTCTCGCCGGGCAGGATGATCTTGCCGTTGCAGGCCTGAGCAGACAGCTTCACGTTGCTCTTGCGGTTGGGGCTGCCGCCCACGCGGCTGGTGGCGGTGCCCAGCTGATCCCGGAACAGCTTGGACCGGAAGGTCTCGGCGGTCTCCTTGGGGGTGGTCAGCTTCAGAGCGGTGTTGAAGGTCTCGCCCTCCTTGGCCTGGTTGTAGGCGGACTCCAGGGCCTTCACGTCGAAGTCCACGCCCACCACGTGGGGCACGATCTTGTGGCTCTTGTCCATGTGGGCGTCCTGAGGCTGGGTAAAGACCGCGTCGTGGATGGCCTGGAAGTTGGCGGCCTGGAAGGGGATCTCCTTGGTGGGGATGGCGATGGCCTCCGCCTCCTCGCCGGCGAAGAGCTTGTCGAAGGCGTCCATGACCTGAGGCAGAATGCCCTCGGCGTCGATGGTGACGCCGGTGACGCCCTTGGTATACACCAGCTTGTCGCCCTTCACCTCGTAGGCGCTCTCCTTCACGGGGACGGTGACGGTTTTCTCTGCCTCGGCGATGAGGGCGTCATAGGCGGGCTGGGCCTCGATACGGGCCAGCTCGGTGGAGCCCTGGCTGCCTGCGGTCAGGTAGCGCAGGTACTGGATACCCGCGCCCATAAAGCCGCCCTGGCCCTGCTCGGCGGCCCACTTGGCGGGGACGGACCAGTCGTACTGCATATCAGCGGCGCTGATCTTACCCTCCCAGCCCTTGCTGGTCAGGGTGACCACCATGTCGTCCTTGTGGTCGGTGATATTCTGTTCCAGAGCGGCCTGGGCCTCGGCCTGGGTCATGCCGCCCAGCTCCACACCGGCCACAGTGATGTTGGGCATGATCTTGGCGGAAGAGTCCACCCAGTAGCACAGGCCCAGATAGGCGGCCAGCACCAGAGCGGCCACCACAACAGCGGCGATGATACCTTTCTTGCCGAAGGACAGCTTCTTCGCCTGCTTCTGTTCGTCCATGTGTATTTCCTCCTGTCTATCTGCTGTCCACCCCGGTCTCCCTGTGCCGGGCCCGGCGGACAGCGAAGCTTTTGCGTCCGGCCCGCCCGGGTTCGGGGAACCTCCGGCGGGCATCATACCGGGATATTATAGCACCCCTTTTTCCTTCGGACAACTACAGAAGAGTTACAATTTCAGCTTTTCTCCACATTTTTTCAAGGATTCACGTGGGCTCACCCATTTACTTTTTACCGGTTCTGCGGTATCATGGTGGGACAGGTCCCGCCCCGGGACCACTACATTTCGGAAGGAGTCCCCCATGTCTCGTTCTTCAAATCAGAACAACTCCGGCGGCCTCGGCGGCTGGATCTTCGCCATTGCGATGTTATTTTTCGTCCCGCCCTTAGGCGTCCTGCTGCTGGTGGTCAAGCTGTTCCGCCTGCCCCAGGAGCAGAAGGCCCGCAGCCGCCACCCCTATTATGTGAAAAAAGAGGAGCAGGAGCGGGAGCCTCTGGGTGCCCGCACCACCGCAGGCTCCGTGAAGGCCCAGGCCGCAGACGGCGGCAAGAAGGCTGCCTTCGCCCGGAACGACCAGCTGGACAAGCTGGACACCACGGGCAAGCGCCTGGTCATCATCGGCGCCATCATCTGCGCCATGTTCCTGCTGGCCTCCGTGCAGGGTCTCAGCGAGGCGCTGTACTGGGCCATCAACAACGAGGTGGACTGGTTCCTGGAGGAGCTGGCCGCCCTGCTGCCCTTCCTGTGCTTTGTGGGCGGCGGTGCAGGCGTCCTCTGGGTGGGTCTGGGCAAGCGCAAGCAGGCCCGCCGATTCCGCCGCTACATGGCCATGATCGGCAAGCGGAAGGCCATCTCTCTGGACGAGCTGGCCAATGCCTCCGGCCACTCCTCCAAGCAGGTCCGCAAGGACCTGGAGGATATGTTCTCCTGTGAGCTGTTCCCTATGGGCTATCTGGACCACAGCAGCAGCACCCTGGTGCTGTCCGGCGACGGGCTCCGGGACGAGAAGCCCAAGGCCGCCCCTGTGAAGCAGGAGCCCGCCGAGAAGAAGGAGGACCCTCAGGACGCCATCCTCGCCGAGATCAAGGCCGTCAACGACGCCATCGAGGACAAGAAGGTCTCCGACCAGATCGACCGCATCGGGGTCATCACCGCCAAGATCCTGGACTTCCAGCGCAGCCACCCGGAGAAGTCTCCCCAGCTGCACAGCTTCCTCTCCTACTATCTGCCCACTACGCTGAAGATCCTGCGGGCCTACGCCCAGCTGGAGTCTCAGGGCGTGGCGGGTGAGAACATCACCGCCGCCATGGCCCGCATCGAGAACATGATGGACAAGGTGGTGGAGGGCTTCGAGAAGCAGCTGGACATGCTGTTCCAGGGCGACGCCATGGACATCACCACCGACGTGGAGGTTCTGGAGCGCATGCTGGCCAAGGATGGTCTCAACGGCGACGGCATCACCCTGAAGCTGTAAGATTTCCGTCCCTCGTCCCCGCCCGCAGGCGGAAGAAAGCCTCCCCTTTTCAAGGGGAGGGGAACCGCTTGCGGTGGAAGGGTTCTTCCCCCGTCCCGCCCGCAGGCGGCGCATCCAAGCCTCCCCTGTGCAAGGGGAGGTGGCGGGAGTCCGCAGACTGGTGACGGAAGGGTTGTAATCTTCCGTTCTTTGACCATCTCTCAAGCAGGACTGCTCATGCAGGTTACAATCCCCCAGTCAGCAAGCTGACAGCCCCCTTTGCACAAGGGGGCCTTTGGAAAAAACTGTTTCAGTTCCTGTCTTTCGTCCTTCGTCCCCGCCCGCAGGCGGAAGAAAGCCTCCCCTTTTCAAGGGGAGGGGAACCGCTTGCGGTGGAAGGGTTCTTCCCCCGTCCCGCCCGCAGGCGGAAGAAAGCCTCCCCTGTGCAAGGGGAGGTGCCTGAAGGGCGGAGGGGTTGTCTCTTCTCCTCCACGTACAATCCCCCAGTCAGCAAGCCGGCAGCCCCCTTTGCACAAGGGGGCCTGGGTGCAAACCCGCTTTATTTCCATTCTAATTCCACCGCGTTTCCCTCTGCACCACGGCCGCCATATATGGCGGCCCTACAGAGTACACCGGAAATACAGCCTAAAACGGTGTAGGGCTGCCATATATGGCAGCCGCCGTCCCCCTCTCAGTCGCCTCCGGCGACAGCTCCCCCCAAGGGGAGCCTTGGAGCGGTGGTGTTCGGTATACTCTGCGTAAAACAGATACAAAAATATCCCGTGTGTAAATACACACGGGATATTTTTTATTCTATATTACGATTTGGAATCACTTTTCCGCTCATAGCGGGTGAAGCGGAAGGTGACGCCCTTCTCCTCCATAGGCTCGGAGCTCTCCGCCAGCTGCCACTCGTCCTTCTCGTCCAGGTTGGGGAACCAGCAGTCGGCGGGCCACTGGGCGTCCAGCTTGGTGATGTAGGCGGTGTCGCAGGCGTCCAGCAGAGCGTGATACACGGAGGCTCCGCCGATGACGAAGGCGTCCTCCGGGGCGGCCTTCAGCACGCTGTCCACGTCGGGGTAGACCTCGGCACCCTCGGGGGCGAAGTCGGGGTTCCGGGAGAGGATCAGGTTCCGGCGACCCTTGAGAGGCCGGCCGCCGGGGAAGGTGGCCAGGGTCTTTCTGCCCAGGATGACGGGGTGGCCCAGGGTCAATGCCTTAAAGTTTTTCAAATCCTGAGAGATATAGATGAGCTGATCGCCCTCCCTGCCGATGGCCCAGTTCTGATCCACAACTGCAATGACGTTCATGAATAAAATTCCTCCTTACACGGCTACGGGGATCTTGCCCTCCAGGGGGTGGGACCGGTAGTTCTCCAGCTTCACGCTGGCGGGGGTGAAGTCGTAGAAGTTCTTGACCTCGGGGTCCAGAATGAACTTGGGTGCGTCGTAGGGGGTGCGGGAAATCAACTCCTCCACCACGGGGACGTGGCGGTCGTAGATGTGGCAGTCGGCGATGACGTGGACCAGCTCGCCGGCCTCCAGCCCGGTGACCTGGGCGATCATGTGGAGGAGGGTGGCGTACTGCATGACGTTCCAGCCGTTGGCGGTGAGCATGTCCTGAGAACGCTGGTTCAGGATACCGTTCAGGGTGTTGCCGCTGACGTTGAAGGTCATGGAGTAGGCGCAGGGGTACAGAGCCATCTCGCTGAGGTCGTGGTGGTTGTAGATGTTGGTCATGATGCGGCGGGAGGCGGGGTCGTGGGTCAGGTCGTAGAGGACCTTGTCCACCTGGTCCATGTCGCCCTGGGGGTAGTGGTGCTTCACGCCCAGCTGATAGCCGTAGGCCTTGCCGATGGAGCCGTTCTCGTCGGCCCAGGCGTCCCAGATGCGGCTGTTGAGGTCGTGGACGTTGTTGGACTTCTTCTGCCAGATCCACAGCAGCTCGTCAATGGCGGATTTCAGATACTGCTTGCGGACGGTGAGGATGGGGAACTCCTCCTTCAGATCGTAGCGGTTCACCACGCCGAACAGCTTGATGGTGTGGGCGGGAGAGCCGTCCTCCCAGCGGGGCCGGACCTCCCGGTCGGTATCCCAGACGCCGCGGCTGAGAATATCACGGCAGTTCTGAATGAAAACCTGATCTGCGTAACTCATAGGTTTTTCCTCCTGTTTTCTCTCGTTTTTCATCGTATTTCAACATTATATGAATGAAAATGTTCTATCTTTTATCATATCACAGGAGGAGCCGAAATTCAATAACAACGCAGAACGGGAGGGCAGTTTCTCTGTCCTCCCGCTCTTTAAGCCAGATGCAAATACTTCCGCCGGGTGGCCATGCCGCCCCGGATGTGGCGCTCGGCCTTGTTCCGGTCCAGAACCTCCTTCACCTGTAGATAGAGGGTCCGGTTGAACCTGGGCAGCCGTTCGGACAGGTCCTTGTGGACCGTGCTCTTGCTGACCCCGAACCGCTGTGCCGCCCCTCGGACCGTGGTCCGGTTCTCGATGATGTACAGGGCCAGACGCTCCGCCCGGTCCTCCATGTTCCCTTTCACATATCACCACTCCCCCGGTTCGTTCTGGTGGAGTGTATGCGGAGCCTGCGCAGGATATGAGAAAAGCCGCCCCTTCGGGCGGCTTTTCTCATTCTTCCTTCTTCAAGACGGTCAGCTTGGGCTCCTCGCTGTCCAGATACAGCTCCTCGCACTTGCGCTGGGCCTCGATCAAAATTCGTTCCGCCTGCTCACAGGCCCGGAACAGCGTGAAATACAGTTCCTTATAGTCCGCCATTCAGATCACCTCTTCCCTCCATCTTAGAACATAATGTTCTAAATAGCAATAGAACATTTCGTTCTAACCTATGCTGGTAACGGGTGATACTATGGAACGATACCGACGGCTCCGGGACCTGCGGGAGGACCGGGACCTGACACAGGAAAAAGTGGGCCAGGCGGTGAACCTGCCCCAGCGCACCTACGCCTACTACGAGAGCGGACAGCGCATGATCCCGCCCCATGTCCTCTGCGCCCTTGCGGATTTTTACAGCGTCAGCGTGGACTACCTGCTGGAGCGCACCGACCGCCCCGAGACAAACCGATAACCCCGGACCCGCAGAGCGTTTTCGGCTCTGCGGGCTTTTTTGTCCCGCTCCGGCCTACCGCACCACCGAAACAGCTGTCTTGACCCAACCCACCGCCGCCGCAGGCGGCGCTTTTCATCCCTTACCGCTGAAACAGCTGTCTTGACCCAACCCACCGCCGCCGCAGGCGGCG
>SAMEA104404103__coassemble_787_pt1 | contig 21655 bp, 20 predicted proteins | sample SAMEA104404103__metabat2_high_PE_037 | metagenome-assembled genome bin SAMEA104404103 (sample SAMEA104404103) | Balaenoptera acutorostrata | reverse complement strand
AAAAACGAATTGCCGGAATGTTGAACGGATAGGCGTTAATTTCTGGATAATGCTTGAATTGGACAAAACGAATGTAATTCATAAAAGCTCCCTCTTACTCGGAGAATTTCAAGAAGTCAGGGTGTTAGATTTATTTTGATTCAGTGAATACGCGCCCTTCTGCTCAGAAGTGGAATCTTCTCCGCACCTCTTCCCGGAGGGAGGGCACTCTGCGGACCACGATGAGGGGGATGCACAGGCCCACACAGCAGGCAAAGACGATGAGGGACCAGCTCAGGTCCACGGCGTGGTGGAAGTACCAGTCGCCGCACAGCTCAATCTCCACGCAGTAGATGCCGATGGCGGCCAAAATCATGGTGACGGTGCTGAGCATGGAGTGCTTCCGCCGCAGAAGCCAGCTGAGCAGACAGACGGTGACGGCGCTGAACACCAGCAGAGGGACGGCCAGCCCGTCAAACCAGACCTTGCCGTCCAGAGCCAGAGAGATGATCCACACGTACAGGCCCACCGCGCCCACGTCGATGGTCAGCTTGATCCACAGGGGAATCTTGGGCAGCAGGATGGGGAACACGGTCCAGATCCACAGCATGGCGGCGGCTCCGGTGACGAAGAAGTGCCAGGAGACCTCCGGCTTCAGCACCAGATTCAGCAGGGCACAGCACAGGGACACGGACAGGAGCATACTGGTGATGAGGATGGCCAGACCCGACTTGGACACCGGGGAGACCTGGGCCGGACGGCTGGGGAAGAAGTCCGGGTTCCCCGTGGGCGGAGTGCGGTTGGGGTCGTGGACCGGGGTCTGACAGAGGGGACAGCGGGCGGCGTTGTCATTCAATTCCACGCCGCAGTGAACACAATAGGACATGAAGGAAACTCCTTTCCCGCTTTATCGGCGGTTGCTCTCGATTTTGACGGGGATGCCGTCCTGCACCAGATAGCGAAAGAACTCCCGGGCGGTGTCGGCGTCCTTCTGGGTCCCGGCGAAGGTGACCTCCATGGTGTTGCCGAAGCTGATGGAGGACACATGGGGCCGGGGCACGGTGGCCTGACCTAGCACCACCTCCATGTGGTCGATGTGGGGAGCCATTTCGGCGGGGACCTTGAAGAGGCCGGGGTTGGTGAAGATGGCGGAGTAGGGCAGAACGCCCCGGTTCCGGTAGCTCCGGGACACCACCGTGTCCTTCAGAGGCCGGGGGATGCACCGCAGGAACCGGCTGGACTGGTACCGCACGTTTCGGGTGAAGATGGCCCGGAGCTCCTGGGGGATGATGTGCAGACGCATATAGTGGTGGACCTGGGCCACGATCTGGGGGAAGGTCCACTCGCCCAGAGCTGGGTCGATGACGGGCTGAACGGTGAGGATAAAATTCCGTAAGCTCTCGGTGGGGAAGAGGCCCCGCAGGTCCACGGGGACGGCCAGGGCCACGGGCATCTCTTTGTGGGGGTTCTCCCGGTGCTGTTTCTCCAATAGAACCCGGATGAGGACCGCCGCCAGATACTCGGTGATGGAGGCGCTGTACTCCCTGGCCTTGGCCTTCACCTTGTCCACGGGAATAAAACCCATGGTCACGTGGAAGGTGTAGAAGGGCTCCGGTTCGCCCAGGTTCTGATAGGACCGCTTCACCAGCACGGGTGCCCGGGAGGGGCCTCCGGCGTACTGGAGGTAGGCGTCCTCCCGCTCGGCGGGGCGGGGCTCCTCTGCGATATCCAGCAGGCCGGGGCCGCAGGGAATGTCGTTGTGACCCAGCTCCATCAGATAGGCCCGGAGCAGGGAGCGGAAGAAAATCAGTCCACCGGTGCCGTCGGACAGGGCGTGGAACACCTCGATGGAGATGCGGTGCCTGTAGTAGTAGAAGCGCACGAGCCACCGGTTGTCCTCCTTGAAGCGGACGGGCTGGCAGGGGTCCGCCACGTCCTGCTTGAGAAAGGGACCGGGAGCGTCGTTGGGCTCCAGATAGTACCAGAATACGCCCCGCCGGATGCGGACCCCGAAGGTGGGGAACCGGGGCATGGTCTTGTCAATGGCGCGCTGTAAGGCCTCCGGGTCCACCTCCTCGGTCATGTAGGCCGAAAAGCGGTAGATGGCGGAGTATTGTTCTTTCTGGAGGGCGGAGTACATCGTGCCCGCGTTGTCCAGGGGAAACCAGGGCGTCTCCCGTTTTGCCATATCCATCCCTCCTGTCTTAGTAGGTTTATTTTATCACAGCGGGGTGCACCCATGCAAGGAGGCTCTTCACAAGGGGCGGTTTCCGTGTTATACTACCCCAAACATAAAGAAAACGGAGGAACCGCCATGGAAAAGAGAAAAACCCGCCGGGAGAAGCGGACCACCGGGGAGAAGCTGGACCCGGCGCTGCGGATGCTGAAGGCCCTGCACAGCGTGTCCACCCCGGAGGAGATCACCGCCGAGGAGCTGGAGAAACAGCGCAGAAGTCAGGAATTTCTGGGCAATCTGGCCGCGCCCATGTCCGGCATGGAGTGGGAGGCCTTTGAGCTGGACGGGATGCCCGCCGCCTGGATGCGGATGGAGCGTCCCCACCGCCGCCGCCACGCCATTCTGTACTGCCACGGAGGGGGCTACACCAGCGGAAATCTGGGCTATTCCAAGGTGCTGGCCTCCAAGCTGACGAGGGTGACGGGCTTCGACGTGCTGACCTTTGAGTACCGGCTGGCCCCGGAGAACCCCTATCCCGCCGCCGTGGACGATGCGGAGCGGGCCTGGGACCACCTGATGCACCTGGGCTACGGAGCCCGGGACGTGGTCATTGCCGGAGACAGCGCAGGGGGCAATCTGGCGCTGGTGCTGTGCCACCGGCTGAAGGAGCAGGGCAGGATGCTCCCCGCCGCCCTGCTGCTCATGTCGCCCTGGACGGACATGACCGCCTCCGGCCCCTCCTATCAGGAGCGGGAGGAGCTGGACCCCATGCTCACCCCGGACTACATCAAGGCCGTCCGCAGGGCTTACGCCGGGGACCGGGACCTGACCGCCCCGGAGTTATCCCCCCTGTTCGGCGACTTCTCCGGCTTCCCGCCCACCCTCATCCAGGTGGGTGAGTACGAGATCCTGTACTCCGACTCGGAGCGGCTCCGGGACAAAATGCGGGAGGCGGGGGTCCCCTGTCACATGGAGGTCTGGGACAAGATGTGGCACGTGTTCCAGATGTTCCCTCTGAAAAAGTCCTCCTCCGCCATGGAGGAGATGGGCAGATTTCTGCTGGAACTGCTATAAAAAAGGACCGAACCCAACGGGTTCGGTCCTTTCCTTTTTTACATCTCCTGACGGCCTTCCAGGGCCCGCATGAGGGTTGCGTCGTCGGCGTACTCCAGATGGCTGCCCACGGGGATACCGTAGGCCAGCCGGGAGACCTTCACGTCGAAGGGCTTCAGCAGGCGGGAGAGGTACATGGCGGTGGCCTCGCCCTCGGTGTCGGGGTTGGTGGCCATGATGACCTCCTGCACCTTGCCGCCTGCCACCCGCTCCACCAGAGATTTTATTTCCAGATCGTCGGGGCTGACGTGGTTCATGGGAGAGATCACGCCGTGGAGCACGTGGTACAGGCCGTTGTACTCCCGGCTGCGCTCGAAGGCCACCACGTCCTTGGGATCGGCCACCACGCAGACGGTGGAGGGGTCCCGCTTGGGGCTGGCGCAGATACTACAGGGTCCGTCGCCCTCGGTGAGATTCTGGCAGACCGGACAGCAGTGGATGGCGGTCTTGGCCTCCACAATGGCGTGGGCGAAGCTCTCGGCCTCCTCCTTGGACAGAGAGAGGATGTGGAAGGCCAGCCGCTGGGCAGACTTCCGGCCGATGCCCGGCAGACGGGCAAAGTGCTCTACCAGATTTTCAAGGGCTGGGGGAAAAAACTCCATGGGGAAACCTCCAAAGTGAATACTAAAAGTTATATTTAACTTAAAAATAGGAAACGGTATAAAAATAGACAGGATAAACGGAATAACAAGAGCAATTTGCGAGGAGTTTTGCCCCGAACAAAGGCGCGGGCCCGCAGGAAGCCTTGGTGGATTGCAAGGGGCCGCAACGCATGGTCGGGTCAAAAGGACCGCAAAGGGCCGCCGTTATGAAGTTTTATGCTGTCGCAAATCAGACTCTAAGAGCGGCGATGGCACCGGCCACGTCGTCCTTGCCGTAGACAGCGGAACCGGCCACCAGCACGTTGGCGCCGGCCTCCACCACCAGAGGAGCGGTCTTGGGAGAGATACCGCCGTCCACCTCCAGCTCGCAGGCGGGGTTGTACTTGTTGATGATGGCGCGGACCTGACGGATGGTGTCCAGCTGGGACTCCATGAAGGCCTGACCGCCGAAGCCAGGCTCCACGGTCATGACCAGCACCATATCCAACTGCTCGATGTAGGGCAGGATGGCGTTGGCGGAGGTGATGGGGCGCAGGGCCACGGCCTTCTTCACCTTGCACTCGTCCATGACCCGCAGGGCCTCGGCGATGCGGGTGGGGTGGTCGGCCTCCAGATGGATGCTCAGCAGGTCGGCACCGGCCTTGGCGAAGTCCTCGATGTAGCGCACGGGCTTGTCCACCATCATGTGTACGTCCAGGAACATATCGGTGCACTTGCGGATGGACTTGACCACGGGGACGCCGATGGTGATGTTGGGCACGAATGCGCCGTCCATCACGTCCACATGCAGGTAGTCGGCAGTAGAAACTTTCTTGATGTCTCTCTCCAGGTTGACGAAGTCGGCGGAGAGGATGGAAGGGGCGATTTTCACCATAACAGTTTACCTCACTTTTTCTGATATAGAGGGCCTGTCCGCAGGAAGGACAGGCGCACAGCATAGGGAGCGGACATAGGATATCACAGCGGAACAGGGGAGCGGAACACGCACCCGGAGACCCCGGAGGGCGGATTGCTCCACGGCTGAGCCCACGGCCCTGCCCGTCCGTCCCGCTCCGGCGGTCCGCCGCTTTCAGATAGCCGTCTGCCGCGGAACGGGGGAAGAAAATCTCTCTGCGGCAGGCGGCGGCTGCGGCGGGCAATAAATTGATTGAAACCCGTACAAATGATACCCAATTCGTGCGGATAAGTCAATGGCGGACCGTCCGCAAAAGCGGGGAAAGAGGTGATTTTCTTGACACTCTATTCCGATGGCTGTACAATATGGACAAGTATCTGCAATTTGGACCCCGCTGGGGGACATGGAGGAAATTATGGCCAAGCATGTGAAACGGTCGGTGCTGCCGATCTATATGGTGGGTGCGTCGTGGCTGATCTATGCCGCACTCTTTCAGCTGAGAACGCCGGTGCAGTATCTGATGTGCGCGGCGGTGTCGCTGGCCGTCTTTGTGGGCGGCAAGGCGCTGTTCCCGGACAAGTCCTACAAGCTGCCCGGGGAGCCGGAGGAGGCTGAACAGCCGAAAAAGGCAAAGCCCAAAAAGGAAAAGAAGCCGGACAAGCCCAAGTCCACCGGAAACCCCGAAATCGACGCCCTCATCAAGGAGCGGGACCGGGCCCTGTCCGAGATGCGCCGTCTGAACGACAACATCGAGGACGAGAAGATCTCCGACCAGATCGACCATCTGGAGGAGGTCACCACCAAGATCATCGACCAGGTCATTGCCGAGCCCAAAAAGCTGCCCCAGATCCGCCGCTTTATGGACTACTACCTGCCCACCACCCTGAAGATCCTGAACGCCTATGACCGGATGGACAGCGTGGGCGTGTCCGGCAGCAACATCGACGCCACCAAGGACAAGGTGGAGCGGATGATGGACACCATCACCGTGGCCTTTGACAAGCAGCTGGACGCTCTGTTCGGCGAGGAGGCCCTGGATATCTCCACCGATATCACCGTCATGGAGAACCTGCTGGCCCGGGAGGGCCTGGGCGGCATGAAGATGGAGAACGGGGACAAGCCCGACGATGACGGAATCAAACTGCATCTCTAATAAAAGTTACAATAACAGGAGGAACCCGACATGAGTGACAATCTGGATATGACCCCCGAGCTGACCCTGACTCTGAATCCCGACCTGGATACCGCCGTGGCCGTGGACCCCGCCGCCGCCGCTGAGGAGGCCGCCAAGAAGGCCGCCGAGGAGAAGGCCAAGGCCGAGGCCGAGAAGCTCCGCGAGGCCAATGCCGTTAAGGTGGACGAGTCCATGCTGACCGAGGCCGAGCGCAAGATCGTGGACGACTTTTCCAAGCAGATCGACGTGACCGACTCCAACATGGTCATGCAGTACGGCGCAGCGGCCCAGAAGAACATTGCGTCCTTCTCTGAGAACGCGCTGGCCAACGTCAAGACCAAGGACCTGGGTCAGGTGGGCGACGCCCTCTCCTCTCTGGTGGTGGAGCTGAAGAACTTCGGCGAGCCCGAGAAGAAGGGCTTTGCCGGCTTCTTCCAGCGCAAGCGCAGCCAGCTGGAGGAGATGAAGGCCGACTTCGCCGCCGCCGAGGACAACGTGAACAAGATCGTCCAGAGCCTGGAGCAGCATCAGGTGGTCCTGATGAAGGACATCGCCATGTTTGACCAGATGTACGAGCTGAACACCAAGTATTACAAGGAACTGACCATGTACATCATCGCCGGTAAGAAGCGGCTGGGCGATCTGCGCGCCACCACCATGGTGGAGCTCCAGCAGAAGGCCACCGCCACCGGCGCACAGGAGGACGCACAGGCCTACAACGACTTCGTGAACCTGTGCAACCGCTTCGAGAAGAAGCTCCACGACCTGGAGCTGACCCGGATGATCTCCGTCCAGATGGGTCCCCAGACCCGGATGCTCCAGAACAACGACGCTCAGATGCTGGAGAAGATCCAGTCCTCTCTGGTGAATACCATTCCCCTGTGGAAGAGCCAGATGGTGCTGGCGCTGGGTCTGGAGCACGGCCGTCAGGCCACCGCTGCCCAGAACGCCGTCACCAGCATGACCAACGACCTGCTGCGGCAGAACGCCGATATGCTGAAGATGGGCACCATCGAGACCGCCCGGGAGGCCGAGCGCTCCGTGGTGGATATCGAGACCCTGAAGCACACCAACGAGCAGCTCATCTCCACCCTGGACGAGGTCATGAAGATCCAGACCGAGGGCGCACAGAAGCGGCAGGAGGCCGAGGCCGAGCTGGGCCGCATCGAGGGCGAGCTGAAGCAGAAGCTGCTGGAGCTCCGTCCCTGAATCGATGCTGACGAGGCGGGGAGCATGAAAACTCCCCGGTCAGAAAGGAACCAAGCATGAAATTTTTTCAAAAGACATGGGTGGCGGTGACGCTGACCCTTGCCATGATCCTGGGCGCGGTGTTCATCGGCCAGTCCAAGGGCACCACCCCGGACAGCCCCCAGAGCACCGGCATGGATATGAACCTGTCCTACTCCCAGTTCCTGGACTACATCCTGGACGAACAGGACGTGCTCAGCGACGCGCAGGAGAAGGAGATCGCCCTCTACAACGCCAATTGGAAACAGCGCTACAACAGCATCATTGCCGTTGTGGTGGCCGATAACATCACCGATGACCCCAGACAGTTTGCCATCGACATGAGCGTCCGGGCCCAGCTGGGCCAGTCCGACGCCATTCTGGTCATCGGCATGGACCCGGTGAACGGCTACATGATGGGCGGTAAGGAATATCCTCTGGATGGCAAGCGCATCACCAACTTCATGGACAAGTACCTGTATAGGGACGTTACAGAGGGTAAATATGGCGACGGCATTCTGAAGCTGTTCTCCGGCGTCAACGACTTCTACGTGGACCAGTACGGTCTGGGCCATCTGGACAACAGCCGCAGCGACGGGGATTCCCTGGCGGGGCTCGTCGTCCTGCTGGTGATGCTGTTCATCATCCTGGAGATCGTGGACACCCTGCGCTACTCCTCCTACCGTCAGCGGTACTACGGCGTGGCCCATCCCCCCTATATGTTCCGGCCTCTGCTGTTCTGGCACGGCCCCGGCTACAGCTGGTACCGCAGACGCTGGCGCAGACCTCCTCCCCGTCCGCCCAGAGGCGGCGGGTTCGGCGGCTTTGGCGGCCCCGGCAGTTCTAACGGCGGCGGCTTTTCCGGGTTCAGCGGTTCCGGCGGCTCCCGGGGCGGTGGTTTTTCCGGCGGCGGCTTCTCCGGCGGCGGCTCCCGTGGCGGCGGCTTTGGAAGCGGCAGCTTCGGCGGCGGCTTCTCCGGCGGTTCCCGGGGCGGCGGCTTCTCCGGTGGCGGCGGCGGTGGCTTTTCCGGTGGCGGCGGAGGCCGCGGCGGCGGCTTCGGCTGAGCCCAAAACAGAATACAAAGAGCGTCGTCCGGTGGACGGCGCTCTTTTTTTGGACATACCCCATAAAAGTTCCGCATAGAGTGGAGCAACAAACGATAGGGGTGTTGCAGGTATGCAGTCCAATCAAAATGAAAATAGAGCGCTCATCCGGGGGCGGCTGGAGTGTCCGCCCCGGACCTCCCACATCAACCACGGCGTTGTGTACTACGTGGCCCCGCTGGCGGTGCGGCGTTTATCCGGGGCCGAGGACCATCTGAACGTGGTGGCTACGGCGGAGCAGCTGGCGGAGGTGGAGCCGGAGGACTTTCTTACCGTCCGGGGCGAGGTCCGCACCTTCAACAACCGGAGCGGGACGGGGAACCGGCTCATCGTCAGCGTCTTTGCCCGCCAGCTCACCGAGGAGGAGGGGGAGGACGAGAACCGCCTTGAATTGTCCGGGGTGCTGTGCAAGCCGCCCACCCTGCGGGTGACCCCGCTGGGCCGCACCATCTGCGACATGATCCTGGCGGTGAACCGGAAGTACGGCCGGGCGGACTACTTACCCTGTATCGCCTGGGGCAGTCTGGCCCACCGGTGCGGGGAGATGGCGGTGGGCGACCGAATTAAACTGCTGGGGCGGCTCCAGAGCCGCATTTACAACAAAAATCTGGGGGATCACAGCGAGGAGCGCACCGCCTTTGAGGTGTCGGTCATGTCGCTGGTGCCGGAGGAATAAAAAAATCCCGCTGTTCTGAAAACAGCGGGATTTTCCTCTCTTTACATGAAGGCCACCACGTTGTACATCATGGTGAAGTGGCAGGCACTGCCCAGCAGGATGAACACGTGGAAGATCTCGTGACAGCCGAACCGGGGGTTGTTCCGGCCGGGCCACTTGACGGCGTAGAGCACGCCGCCCACGGTGTACAGGATGCCGCCCAGCAGCAGCCAGAAGAAGCCGTCGGCGGGGAGGACCTGGTGGATGGGGACGATGGCGAAGATGGCCAGCCAGCCCATGACGATGTAGATGGTGCTGGTGAGCCAGCGGGGAATGGCCAGCTTGGCGATGGTGAGAATCACGCCCGCAATGGCCAGCACCCACACAGCGGCCAGCAGAAGGGGACCGCCGCAGTCCTTCAGGGCGGTGAGGCAGATGGGGGTGTAGCTGCCCGCAATGAGCAGGTAGATGGAGCAGTGGTCGTACTTCCGCAGGGCGATGCGGCCGCTCACCGAGGTGTTCAGACAGTGGTACAGGGTGCTTGCGGTGTACAGGCCGATCATGGACAGGCCGTAGACGGCGAAGAGGACGAAGTTGAGCCAGTTCCCTCTATGGGCGGACCGGACCAGCAGAACGACGGTACCCATGAGAGCCAGAACAGCCCCTGCGCCATGGGTGATGGCGGACCAGGGTCTCAGACCGTCGTAGGGGTCCCGCTCCTCCTTTTTCTTCTTGGTGGGGGCGGGATGGGTGACATGGAAACTGTCCGTCTGGTTGACGGAGCAGGCAGATACGTGATTCATAATAAAGTCTCCTTTCAGGGGTCGGATACGGTGTAACATAGTATACCCTGTAGGGAGAGAAAATACAATACCAAATACCATGTAATCTGATTTTTAATATTAGATTAAGAAATGAAGATTGAAATATGATGAAAAATAAGAAAAAAGGCGCTGAATTGGCGAAAAATGCCTTGAAAATCGGGGGGTTCTTGATACAATAAAGGCAGAAACAGGAAAGAAGGAGAGCCCCTTGCAGAGATAAAGAAAAATAAGAATTTGTATTAAAATGACGGAGTCCTTGGGTGGACTCCGGGATGGACAACTTGGGGAACATATTGAAATTAATTGAAAAATTATCAACGAAGGGATATAACATGGCAGAACGGAATCTGAAACGGGTCCGGCTGAACCTGTGGTTCTGCACAGTTTCGCTGGCCTTGATCGACGGTCTGAAATAGAAACAAAACCGGGGGACCGCACAGGTCCCCCGGTTTTGTTCTCTTGTGGCGCAAAAAGACCGAATTGAGAGGAACGGGCTATCCGCCGCCCCTTTCCGGATATCTTCTCAATAAGAAAAACCGCCCCCGAAGAGAGGACGGAACCGGAATTTCGATCATTTGTATGTATGCTCATATGAAGCATAAATTAATATATATGCAAAAATTAGCATAGGCTAACTTACGCAGATAAAAAAACAACGCCGCAGGAATCGGCGTTGTTTTTTATTGAATTAGTCCTGGGAAATAGCACCCATGGGACAAGTACCAGCGCAGGAACCGCAGTCCAGGCAAGCGCCGGCATCGATCTCGTAGTGCTCCTCACCCTGAGAAATGGCACCCACGGGGCAGGAATCCGCGCAGGAACCGCAGCTGATGCAAGCATCACCGATGACATAAGCCATACTAACACCTCCTAAATGTGTACCTTTAGATTAGCATATCTTGAACCAAAAATCAATGCTTAAATACAGAAAAAGAGGGCATAATTTTCCTATCTGATTTGTGAGGTGTACCGGAAAATGCAGAAAAATCCATTTACATCCACGGCCACGGGGGCCATCCGGCTGGCGCAGGAGAGCGCGGCCCGTTTGGGACACAGCTATGTGGGCAGCGAGCACCTGCTTTTGGGGTTGGCGGGACAGGAGTACAGCCCGGCGGCAGCGGTGCTGAGCCGGGCCGGGGCGGACAGCGGACGGGTAAGGAAGGCTCTGGTCCGGAAGGTGGGACGGGGCCTGCCGGGGCGGCTCCTCCATCAGGGGCTCACCCTCCATTGCCGCCGGGCCATCCGGGAGGCCATGGGCGAGCGGTGCCGTCTGGGACAGCCTGCGGTGAACACGGAGCATCTGCTGCTGGGCCTGCTGACCCAGGAAGAGAGCGGGGCCGGGGCGGTGCTGGACGACTGCGGGGTGGAGCGGAAGAAGTTATATTCGGCGGTGACGGACTCGTTGGGCGGGGACCTGTCCACCGGGCGGGAGCGCCTGCGGGAGCCGGACTGCCGGGTGGAGACCCGCCAGCTGGACCAGTGTTCAAGGGACCTGACCCGCATGGCCGGAGAGGGAAAGCTGGACCCGGTGGTCGGCCGGGAGCCGGAATTAGAGCGGGTCATTCAGATCTTATCCCGCCGGAGCAAGAACAACCCGGTCCTGCTGGGGGAGCCCGGCGTGGGCAAGACCGCCGTGGCCGAGGGGCTGTCTCTCATGATCTCCGACGGCACCGCCCCGGCCCACCTCCTGCGGAAGCGGGTCTGCGCCCTGGACCTGGCCGCCATGGTGGCCGGGACCAAGTACCGGGGCGAGTTTGAGGAGAAGCTGAGAAAAGTGCTGGACGAGATCCGCAGGGCGGGGAATATCATCCTCTTCATCGACGAGCTCCACACCATCGTGGGTGCGGGGAGCGCCGAGGGCGCCATCGACGCCGCCAACATCTTAAAACCCGCTCTGGCAAGGGGAGAGGTGCAGGTCCTTGGGGCCACCACCATTGACGAGTACCGCCGCCACATCGAGAAGGACGCGGCGCTGGAGCGGCGGTTCCAGCCCGTCACCGTGTCGGAGCCCGACCGGGCCCGGACTCTGGACATTTTGCGGGGTCTGCGGAGCCGGTACGAGAGCCACCACCATCTGACCATCACCGACGGGGCTTTATCGGCGGCGGTAGATTTATCGGTGCGGTACCTGCCCCAGCGGTTTTTACCGGACAAGGCCATCGACCTGGTGGACGAGGCCGCCGCCCGGGCCAGACTGGCGGGGCGGGAGCTGCCGCCGGAGCTGAGGGAGCTGGAGGGGCGGTATCTCCAGGCCAGCCGCCAGATCATCCAGGCGGTGCGGGCTCAGGACTTTGAGCAGGCGGCTCTGCTGCGGGACGCAGAGGGCAGCTTCCGCCGCCAGTTCGAGGAGGAGAAACAGCGCTGGCTCCTCCGACAGGGGGAGCGCCGGGTGGAGGAGAAGGAGATCCGGGCGGTACTGTCCCAATGGACCGGGGTGCCGGTGGAGGACCCGGACGAGGCGGACCGCCGGGCGCTGTCCACGCTGGAAGAAAATTTGAAGCGGTCCGTCATGGGTCAGGACAGGGCGGTGGAGGCGGTGGCCCGGGCCATCCGCCGGAGCCGTCTGGGCCTCCGGGACCCGCGGCACCCGGTAGGCGTATTCCTCCTGCTGGGCCCCAGCGGCGTGGGCAAGACCCAGCTGTGCCGGGCGCTGGCAAAGACCCCCTTCGGCCGGGAGGAGGCCCTGATCCGCTTCGACATGTCCGAGTATATGGAGGGCCACTCTGTGTCCCGGCTCATCGGCTCCCCGCCCGGCTATGTGGGCCACGAGGAGGGCGGCCAGCTGACGGAGCGGGTCCGCCGGAACCCCTGGTCGGTGGTTCTGCTGGATGAGCTGGAGAAGGCCCACCGGGATATCTGGTCCCTCCTGTTGCAGGTCATGGAGGAGGGGGTGCTCACCGACGCCCAGGGCAGGCGTACCGACTTCCGAAATACCGTCCTCATCATGACCTCCAATCTGGGGGCGGGGCGGTTTTTGCGGGAGAACCGGCTGGGGTTTTCCACCGTCGGTGGACAACCGGAGCGGGAACAGCTGGAAAAAGAGGTGCTATCCGACATGAAGCACACCTTTTCCCCGGAATTTCTCAACCGTCTGGACGGGACCCTGGTCTTTCATCCCCTGGAGGCGGACACCCTGACCGCAATCACCCGCACCCTGTTGGAGGAGAGCGGGAACCGCATGGCAAAGCTGGGCCTCACCTTAGAGGCGGAGGAGGAGGCCGTGGCCCTGCTGGCCAAGGCGGGACAGGGGAGGGCCTACGGGGCCAGACCCCTCCGCCGTGCGGTGGCGGAGCAGGTGGAGGACCGGGTGGCGGACCTGCTGCTGGCCGGAGGGGTGCAGGCGGGGGATGCTCTGCGGCTCTCCGTGGAAAACGGGACACTCCGGTTAAATAAGGAATAGGAAACGGGCCATGTCCTTTGACATGGCCCGTTCCTTATCCCCGGAGCAGGAGGGGCTGGAGCTGTTTCCCCTCTAAAGCGGCCTTGGCGGCCTCTGCGGTCCGGCTGAAATCGGCGATGAGAGAGCAGGGCTTCCGCTCCGGGTCGTCCTGGCCGAAGGGGACAAAGTAGATGTACTTCCGGGGCAGGAGCAGGCCGATACTGTGGGCCGAGGTGGAGAGACCGTCGTTGGTGGCCGGGGCGATGAGGACAGGCCGCTCATTGCGGAGATGGGCCTTGGCCGCCATGGTCACCGGGCCGTCGGTGATGCCCGCCGCCAGCTTTCCCAAAGTGTTCCCGGTGCAGGGGCAGATGATCAGCAGGTCCAGCAGCTTCTTGGGGCCGATGGGCTCCGCACCCTTCACGGTGGAGATGACCCGGTGGTCGCAGATGCGCTCCATCTCCCGCATGAGATCGTGGGCCGTGCCGAACCGGGTGTCCGTGTCCGCCGTGGCCGCCGAGACGATGGGGACCACGTGCTGAAAGCTCCGCTTCACCTGCTCCAACGCCTCCATGGCCTTGGCGTGGGTGCAGAAGGACCCGCACACCGCAAAGCCCACCGTGATATTATGTTCCATTTGAACCCTCCTGTTCTGATTCCGTCAGCATATGATACACCGCGTCCCGGATGGCCGCCGCCGCTGTCACCGGAGCGACTTTCCCCGGCAGGGACAGGGCGTGGATGGCCCGGAGATGCAGTTCCTCTACCGCCGCCCAGTCCACCCCGCCGGGCGGTGAGGCCAGATCCAGCACCAGCACGTCGGGCCGCAGCTGTGCCAGCCGGTCCGCACCCAGCACGGGCGCGGGGACCGTGTTCACCACCAGGTCGAAGGCGGATAGCTCCTCTTTTCCCAGCAGTACCGGGGTGAAGCCCAGGGCGGCGGCCCAGGCCAGGGCCTCATACTTGCGGGCGGACACCGTCACCGCCGCGCCTAAGCCTTGAAACTGCTGAGCAGTCAGCTTCCCCACCCGGCCGAAGCCCAGCACCAGCACCCGGCTGCCCCGGATGGTGACGGGCAGCTCCTCCATGGCCAGCTGGACCGCGCCCTCCGCCGTGGGCACCGCATTGGCGATGGTGAACTCCTCCCGGCGGAAGTAGTCCCGGAGCGTGAGCCCGTATTCCGCCGCCAGCCGGACCGTCTCCCCGTCCACCCTGCCGCCGAACACCGCTTGACCCGGTGCGAGGGCGGAGAACACCGCCTCCAGCGGGACCTCCCGGTCCGAGAGCGGGGCGTTCAGCAGGCCGGGACTGCGGGACACCGGCAGCGGGAGCAAAATCAGGTCCGCCGTCTCCGCACCCTCTGGGGAAAAAGCGCCCGGACCCAGCCCCCGGCAGACCACCCGGAGCCCATCCGCCGCCAGCAGCTCTGCCAGCGCCCGCTGGCGGCTGTCCCCGCCCAGGAGCCAAACTGTCTGTACCATGTGAACCCCTCCCACCTGTGTGCTCGCCCCAGCCTATGCCGCCCGGGCCGGGCGGGTTCCCCCTTCCGGTGGGCGAAATCAGGGAGGAACTGGAAATCTCTCTGAAACCGGAGTACATTTTTCAAAAAGTGCTGACAAAGCCGCCTTAACGCGGTATTATAATAGAATAGCCATACTATGAAAGGGGGGAACAGCCCGTGAAAAAGAGGAGAAGCGACAATCTGCCCGCCGGATTGCTGCTGCTGTGCGTGGGCGTATTGTTCCTGTTTTTAAATCGGGGGTTACAGACCTGTCTGGCATTCCAATTCAGCCTTCTGCACCTCTATGAGTGCGGCGTCCTGCTGATTCTGGCGGTGATGCCCCGGTATCAGCGGTCCATCCGCCAGCGCGGCGAGGAGATCGCCGCCCGTCTGGCCGAGGAGGTCGAGGAGGGGGTGGAGGACTACGAGCGGGAGGAACTGGAGGCCTGGAAGCCGGTGACCGGAGCCACCCTGGGTCTGGTGCTGGTGCTGACCCTCTCCGTCATCGTGGGCGTGGCCTTCTTCGTCAGCGGCCGCAGCGGAGCCGCCCCCGGCCAATCCGCCCCCATCCACACCGTGGTGTGCGTGGTGGTGTTCATCCTCTACGCCTGCGTGGAGAAGTGGTGGGCCATGAAGGAGGAGAGCCCCGAGACCCTGGGCCTCTGCCGCCTGATGGTGGTGAACAAGGCCGCCGTCCTGCTCCTCTTCGCGGACCTGTTCCTCAATTATACCGGCATCGCCGACCTCACCCGGATCGCAGAGCTGCTCATGGTGGCCCTGTGGGTCTACGTGGCGGTGTGTTCCTCTGCGGGCCTCATTTTAAAGCGGTTCCGCAGCCCCGACGAGGAGGAATTTTCCCTCTTCCTGCCCATGCCCTTCCACAAAAAGCGGGGAAAGCACAGTCTGGTGGACTGGCTGGAGGAGAACACCGGAATTTCCATGCGCTCCCTGTGGAGTCTGAAATTCCTGAAAGTTTCTCTGCCCACCTGCCTGCTGGGCGGCATCGTTCTGCTGTGGCTCTCCACCTGTGTGGTGCAGGTGGACGCCTACCAGGAGGGCGCGCTGTACCGCTTCGGGCGGCTCAGCGAGAGCGACATTCTGGAGCCCGGCCTGCATTTCAAGCTGCCCGTCCCCTTTGAGGTGGCCGAGGTCCACGACGTCACTCACACCAAGACCATGGTGGTGGGCTACGAGGGCGACGACGAGACCACCAACAACCTGTGGACCATGGGCCACAAGGGCGAGGAGCATAAATTATTGCTGGGCGCGGGCCGGGAGCTGGTGGCCATCAACTTGAAAATCAGCTACCGCATCGACGATCTCCACGCCTACCTGACCAACTACGCCGACCCGGAGGCCGTGCTCAACGCCAAGGGCTATGAGATCATCATGCACGATACGGTGAACACCGATATCAACACCCTGATGAGCGTGGACCGCAGCGCCCTGTCCAAGGAGATCGAGACCAAGCTGGCCCAATTTGCGGAGGAGGCGGAGCTGGGCATCGAGGTCCAGGGGGTAGCCCTGGCCAGCATCCACCCGCCGGTGGAGATCTCCGACACCTATCAGAGCGTAGTCAGCGCGGGCATTCAGAAGAAGGCCGCCGTGCTGGCCGCCGAGGGCGAGGCGCTGAAGGCAAAAGAGGGAGCCAACGCCGAGCACCAGGTCACCATCAACGAGGCGGATATCACCCACGACAACCGGGTTTCCTCCGCCAACGCCGAGAGCATCGAGTACAACGCCAGTCTGAAGGCCTACCGCATGGACCCCGAGGCCTTCCGGCTGGACCGCTATCTGGACGCGGTGCAGAACGCTCTCAGCGGCAAGAAGAAGTACATTCTGGGCCCGGGGGTGGATCCCTCCAGCCTGTACAGCGGGTTCCTGCCCAACCTCCAGGGGCCTGTGGCCCAGTTCAAGGGCGAGGAGGGAGCCGAACAAACGGCGCCCGCCGACCCCAAGCAGGAGAACAAACCGGAAAGTAAACCCGCACCTCAGACCGACGGCGGAAAGGAAGCGCAAGGATGAATCAGAAAAGAATTGTAAAATGGGGCTTTGCCCTGATCGTGGCCGCCATCATCGGCTTTTTCGGCTTCACCTTCAAGGTGAACGAGGGCCAGTGCGCCGTGGTCACCCGGTTCGGCGCGGCCCGGGCCGAGATCACCCAGGCCGGTATGTATCCCCGCCTGCCCTGGCCCTTTGAGGACGTGAACCTCTACGATTCCCGGAAGCAGTACATGGACTCCGGCTATCTGGAGACCCTGACCCACGACAAGAAAAACGTCATCATGCAGACCTACGCCATCTGGTCCATCGAGGACCCGCTGAAATACTACACCAGCGTGGGCGACTCCGCCCTGGCCCAGAAGTTTCTCAGCGACCTGATCACCAACTCCAAAAACGGCACCATGGGCAGCTATGACCTGTCCGCTCTGGTGTCCATGGTGGAGGACGACATCAAGATCGACGAGATCGAGGGCAAGATGATGGAGGACGTCAGCGCCCAGGCCAGCGCCCAGTACGGCATCCAGGTCCACGACCTGCACATCAAGCGGCTGGGTCTGCCCTCCACCAACGTCCGCAGCGTCTTTACCCAGATGCAGGCGGAGCGGCAGAAGTACATCGACCAGCTGCTGGCCGAGGGCGACCGGGACGCCAAGATCATCCGCAGCGAGGCAGACGCCGAGGTGGCCCGCATCATCGCCGAGGGCCGGGAGGAGGCCGCACTCATCAACGCCGCCACCGAGCAGGAGGTGGCCGAGATCTACGCCGAGGCCCATAAGCAGGACCCGGAGCTCTACAAGTTCCTGCGGAAGCTGGCCGCTGTGGAGGCCTCTGTGGACGAGGACACCGTCATGATCGTCCAGACCGACACCGCTCCCTTCGACGTGCTGGAAGGGGATTGAGATGAAGCAGTCTGAACGTTTTACGGCGGTGGTGAACACCGCCATCGGCTACTGCAAATGGCTGATCGTCATTCTTTTGGTGCTGATCTGCTGTTCCGGTATCCGCATCATCGACAACTCCGAGGTAGGCATCGTCCTGCGGCTGGGCCGCCTGGTGGGCGATACCCGGGAGGAGCAGGTCCACGGCCCCGGACTCCTGCTGGCCTTCCCCTATGTCATCGACGACGTGATCAAGGTCCCCGTGGGCAAGGTGCAGGAGGTGGCCATCACCACCCACGCCTCCGACGCGGACCCCTCCTACGCCGATATCGACAACACCGGCTACGTCATCACCGGAGATGAAAACATCCTCCATATGGAGGCAACGCTGAAATATAAGATCACCGACCCCGTGGAGTACGCCCTGTACAACACCGACCCCCAGACCACCATCCAGGGTCTGGTCAGCGGGGTCATGACCGGCTGTGCCACCTCCACCGGGGTGGACGGCCTGCTCACCGACCAGAAGGACGTATTTGCCCAGGAGGTCATCCACCAGTCCCAGCAGCTCATGGACCAGCTGGACCTGGGCGTCTCCATCATCGGTCTGGAGTTTAAGCGCATTGATCCCCCGGACGCGCTGAAATACCACTTTGAGCAGGTCAACGCCGCCTACGTGGAGAAGGAGACCAAGATCCAGGAGGCCAACCAGTACCGGGAGAAGGTGGTCCCCGATGCCAAGGCCCAGTCGGACAAGCTGACCAGCGACGCCAAGGTGGCCCAGTCGGAGCGGGTCAGCACCGCCAAGGATCAGGCGGCGGAGTTCAACGGCCTTTTCAAGGAGTACCAGCGCAACCAGGACGTGGTCTGGGAGCGGGTGTTCCGCGAAAAGGTCACCACCATCTTCAACAAGATGGGCGGCAAGCTGGTCCTGCCTGAGGGCGGCACGCCCCAGATCTTCCTGCCATAAGGAGGCGGTTTTATGGAAAATTTGACACACACCGCCGACCATGTCATGGAGGATTTCACCGGGGCGGAGCTGTCCCGGGAGGAGAAGCGGCGCATTCAGAAGGATATCTCCGCGGCCCTGGCGGCCCTGACCTGCCTGATCGTGGGCTTTATTTACAAGCTGATCTTCCCGGAGCAGACCGCCGTGGTGGGCCTCATCTACACCATCGGCGTCCTCATTGAGGGCGTTCCTCTGCTGGTCACCGCCATCAAGGGCTTTCTGCAAAAGGACATCGTCAACGCCATGGAGATTTTGGTCTCCATCGCCGTGCTGGCCTGCTACATCACCGGCCAGCATGCCCTGGCCATCCTCATCCCCGTGGTGCTGAGCGTGGTCCATTTCCTGGAGGAGCGGTCCATTATGGGCGGCCGGGATGCCATTGAGGGCTTAAAGAACATGCAGGGCTCCACTGCTCTGCTGGAGACCCCGGAGGGCGAGAAAACCGTGGACGCGGCCACTCTGAAAAAGGGCGACGTGGTGGTGGTCCGGCCCGGCATGTCCCTGCCCATCGACGGCGTGGTGCTGTCGGGCAACTCCAACATTGACCAGAAATCCCTCACCGGCGAGCCCCTGCCCGTGGCCATCTGCGCGGGGAAACAGGTCTACGCAGGCACCGCCAATCTGGACGGCGTCATCCGGGTCCGGGTGGACAAGGAGTATCAGGACACCTCCTTCCACAAGATCGTCCATCTGCTGGAGGACGCCCAAAAAATTTCCCTGCCGGAGATGCGGGTGGTGGACCGGTTCATGCACTACTACATCCCCTTTGTGCTGACTGTGGCCGCCCTCACCGTCCTGCTCACCCGGAACATCGGAAATTCCATCGCCGTGCTGGTAGTCAGCTGTCCCTGCGGACATATGCTGGTCAGCTCCGCGCCCATGATCGCGGCCCTGGCCGCCGCCACCAAGCGGGGCGTCCTCATTAAAAACTCCAAATTTGTGGAGCAGCTCACCCAGATCAAGGGGGTCATCTTCGACAAGACCGGCACCATCACCCGGGGCGAGCTGTCCGTCAGCGACTGCTACTTGCAGGAGGCCGCCTCTCAGGATGAGGTTCTGGAGGCCGCCGCCGCCGTGGCCAGCGGCTCCATGCACCCCATCTCCCGGGCCCTTATGGGCGAGATGGGCGAGAAGAATGTCACCCCTGCCGCCGATATCCGGGAGCTGCCCGGTAAGGGAGTGTCCGGCCGGGTAGGGGAGAGGGAAGTTCTCTTCGGCACCCGGTACTGGATGGAATCCCTGGGCTATACGTTGGAGGACGCACCTCAGGAGCACTGCGGCGGCTCCGCCAACTGGGTAGTCTCCGGCGGGAGAGTGCTGGGCTGTCTGCTGTTCAACGACTCCGTGCGGCCGGAGGCCGCCGACATGGTGCAGGACCTGCGGAAGCTGGGCATCAACCGGACGGTGCTTCTCACCGGCGACCGGGCCGAGGCCGCCGCCATCATTCAGAAGGAAGTGGGCATCGATGAGGCCTACGCCCAGCTGCTGCCCCAGGAGAAGCTGGACCGGGTGAAGGAACTGCGGACCCAGGAGCAGGTCCTGGCCGTGGGCGACGGCATCAACGATGCTCTGGCCCTGGCCGAGGCCGACGTGGGCATCGCCATGGGCGCGATGGGCTCCGATATCGCCATTCAGAGCGCAGATATCGCCCTGATGAACAACGATTTGGAGAACATCCCCTACGTCATCGCCCTGGCCCGCATGACCCGGACCATTATGTACCAGAATATCACCATCGCGTTTTCCGTCAGTCTGTTCATGATGCTTCTGTCCGCCGTGGGTCTGATCCCCGCGCTGGCGGGCGCATTTCTGCACAATATCGGCGCGTTCATCATCCTCATCAACAGCTCCCGCATCCTGCGCCAGGGTGTGAAGCTCCCCGAGGAGCCGGAGGAGCCGGAGGAAGAGGAGAACGACACGCCCGAAGAGGAGGAAGAGGCATGAAAGTGCAGGTCATTTATTCCAGTCTCACCGGCTGTACCCGGAAGGTGGCCGAGGCCATCTACGGCGGGCTGTCCTGTGAGAAGTCCATCCACGATCTGAGGGACGGAGCCCCCGTACTGGACGGTGACATCGTCTTTCTGGGGTACTGGGGCATCTCCGGCCACCCCAACGAGGAGATGGAGCAGTTCATGAAGACCGTCAGCGGCAAGGCCGTGGGCGTGTTTTGCACCCTGGGCTACTACGCCGACAGCGCCCACGCCCGGGACACGGTGGTCAGCGGCTTAAATCTGCTGAAGGACCGGAACGAAATTATCTGTTCCTACGTCTGCAACGGGGCCATCTCTAAGGAGCTGAGGGCCGGGCAGGGCGTTGAGGACGGCCGCGTCCCCACCGAGCAGAAGGAGATCCGCTGGGAGATCACCGACAGCCACCCCACCCAGGCCGAGTGCGCTCTGGCCGCCGAGCGGTTCCGGGAGCGGGTGTACCTCTACGAGCGGTGCAGGGAGCTGAATATCCCCTTCACCCCGATCCTGTAAAAAGAGCAGAAAAAAGGAGTGTATCTCACGATACACTCCTTTTTTATTGGGTTTTCTTAGGAATAAAAAAGAGCCCTGCTCCCGAAGGAGCAGGGCTCTTGAAAGAACTAAGTTAATTTACAGATGTAAATTAGTTAGCAGCCTTGGCAGCCTTGATGGCCTCGATCAGCATGGGGGTGACCTTGAACAGATCGCCGGCGATGCCGTAGTCAGCAACCTCAAAGATGGGGGCGTTCTCGTTCTTGTTCACGGCAATGATGGTCTCGGAGTCCTGCATACCGGCCTTGTGCTGGATAGCACCGGAGATACCCAGGGCGACGTAGATCTTGGGGTGAACGGTCTTGCCGGTCTGGCCGACCTGGTGGTCAGCGGAGATCCAGCCGGAGTCAACGCAGGCACGGGAAGCGCCGACGACGCCGCCCAGCTCGTTAGCCAGCTCCTCAGCCAGAGCCAGACCCTTCTCCACGTCCTTGGAGATGCCGCGGCCCACGGAGACGACAACGTCGGCACCGATCAGGTCGACCAGCTTCTTGGCGGCCTTGACGACCTCGACGACCTCGGTATCGATGTCGTCAGCGGTCAGGGTGAAGGCGGGCTTGATGATCTCGCAGGCGTCAGCCTTGGCCTGATCGAAGACGTTCTTCTTCATAACGCCG
>SAMEA104404103__coassemble_779_pt1 | contig 21799 bp, 19 predicted proteins | sample SAMEA104404103__metabat2_high_PE_037 | metagenome-assembled genome bin SAMEA104404103 (sample SAMEA104404103) | Balaenoptera acutorostrata | reverse complement strand
TTACCTCAACAAAGCGAAAAAGACCAGCATAAGCTGGACTTTTTCGACAGGCTGACCGCTGTCCACCGGACAGCGGTTTTTTATCTCACGGAAGGCCCCATAAAAAAGAAATAACCTTGAACGAATCTGTCACACTCGTTCAAGGTTATTTCTGAGAGATCATGGGTTCAATCATTGGTTAACCTTCCTTTCTGCGATTTAGATTTGGGTAACCAGAAGTTCAACTCTTTTAACCTGTATCCCGTGTTCCCTTCTGTGCCTATAATATACCGCGTTTCCCCCGGGAAAACAATCCGCAATCCTCCATAAAAAACCGCACTCCCTGTTGTATAGAACGGAGAATCCCCGGGAAATAGCAAGTTTTCATTGAAATTTGTGCGGAGTCTGTACTATAATATATTTGTTGGGGTCCTCCCGAAGGCCGTCCCGTGATGTGAAGTCACGGGATTTTTTTATTTGCTTTTCCCGGCTGAAGCGGCTACAATGGAACCATAAATTTCCGGCAGTGAGGCCGCCGGGAAACTGTATGCAAAGGAGCGATTTCCATGAAAAGCTGTCCTGCAAGAGAGGCCGCCTTAGGGCTGGTCTGCAAGTACAATCAGGAGCCCTTCCACATCCGCCACGCCCTGACGGTGGGGGCTGTTATGGGCTGGTACGCCGAGAAGCTGGGCTGTGGGGAGGACGTGGACTTCTGGACCACCGCCGGACTGCTCCACGACGTCGACTTTGAGAAGTGGCCGGAGCTGCACTGCAAGAAGGCTCCGGAGCTGCTGGCCGAGATCGATTGCAGCGAGGAGCTGGTCCATGCCGTGTGCAGCCACGCCTACGGCTCCTGCTCCGATGTGGAGCCCGTCCACCTGATGGAGAAGGTGCTGTACGCCGCCGATGAGCTCACCGGCCTGATCGGCGCCGCCGCCCTCATGCGGCCCAGCAAGAGCTGTCAGGACATGGAGCTGAAATCTCTGAAAAAGAAGTTCAAGGACAAGAAGTTCGCCGCAGGCTGTTCCCGGGACGTCATCGCCAAGGGCGCGGAGCGGCTGGGCTGGACCCTGGAGGAGCTGCTGGACCAGACCTTACAGGCCATGGCCGCCACCGAGGACGCCATCAACGCCGAGCTGGCCACCCTGGTGAAGGAATAAAGAGAAGGAGCGTATCGAAAGATACGCTCCTTTTTTGTGGTTTTTTCTTTTGCGTTCTGTTTTGCAGTGCGTTTTATGATATGCTTCCGAAACCCGCGGCCGCGATATATCGCGGCCCTGCGGATTCTATTGCAATACGGCCTAAAACAATGTAGGGCCGCCATATATGGCGGCCGTTTTGCAGAGGCGGCCGAGAAAAAACAGAAGAAAAAGGCTGCTGTCTTTGCCCCCTTGCCTCCCCTCAAGGGGAGCCAAGCCCGCACGGCGGGGACGAAGGGTGTATTCCCTCAAAAATCCCTTACAATCTCACATCTCTGGTCCAGTCCTTGTGCTTGACCATGAACAGGAACAGCAGGGTGCTGATGCCCCAGGTCAGGGGGTAGGCGGTGAACAGGACGATGATATTGGGGATAAAGTTCAGCATGAAGGTGATGTAGATGATACGGAACACGCACCAAACGGACAGCATGACCACCATGGGGACCATGGGCCGCCCGGAGCCCCGCATGATGGCGGCTCCGGCGTGGGATGCACCCAGCAGACAGTAGAACAGGGTCTCGGTCCGGGCCTGTCGGATACCGAACTCCAGCACCTCCGGGGTGGTGCTGAACAGACCGATCAGAGGCTCCGCCAGCAGGAAGAAGGCCACGCCCACCAGCTCAGAGAAGAATATCACCATAAAAGTGCCCTGACGGGCACAGCACCGGGCCCGTTCCGGCTTCTCCGCGCCCAGATTCTGACTGATACAGGTGGTCATAGCCATGGTCAGGCTCATGATGGGCAGGAAAACAAAGCCCTCCACTTTGAAGTAGCTGCCGCAGCCCGCCATTGCGCTCTCGCCGAAGGCGTTGATGTTGCTCTGTACCACCACGTTGGCGATGGCGATGACGCTGTTCTGCACGCCGCCGGGGAGACCCAGCCGGAACACCTGCTTTAAAATCTTGGGGTCGGGGACCAGCTTCCGCCAGTCCATTTTGATGACAAAGCGGCCGCTCATCAGGTGGGCGAAGGCCAGCACCGCGCTGAGCAGCTGACCCAGCACCGTGGCCGCCGCCGCGCCTGCTACGCCCCAGCCCAGCCCGGCCACGAACAGGAAGTCCAGGACCACGTTGGCGGCGGAGGCAATGATCAGGTAGTAGAGCGGGTGACGGCTGTCGCCAAGGGCCTGGAAGATGCCGGTGGCGGTGTTGTACAGCACCAGAGCCAGCAGGCCGGAGCAATAGATGCGGAAGTAGAGGACGGAGTTGGGCATGACGTTGGCGGGGGTGCCCATCAGCTCCAGGATCTTCGGGGTGAACAGCACGCCCAGAATGGACAGGGCCACGCCGATGACCAGAGAGAACACCGTGATGGTGTGGATGGACTTGTCCACGCCCTCGCTGTCCCGGGCTCCGTAGCGGTTGGAGATGATGACGCTGCCGCCCATGAAAACGCCCTGGAAGAAGCCCACCAGCAGGAAGCACAGACTGCCCGAGGAACTGACTGCCGCCAGCGCGTTGTCGCCGCAGAATTTACCTACCACCCAGGAGTCCACCGTGTTGTACAGCTGCTGAAACAGTCCGCCCAGAAACAGCGGGAAGGCAAACCGGATCAGGATCTTCCAGATCGTGCCCTCTGTCATCAGCATTTTTTTCTCGTTCATCTAAGTTCCCCCAGTAACCTATATTTTCCAGTCAATTTCTGTCTGAAACCATATATATTTATCATATCACATTTAAAACGTCAAGACTATGGGCGGAAAAGAGAAAGAGAAGGTTATCCACATAGGAAGGGGAAATGGGGGAAAACTTTTGTGAGGGAGGATGATTTCAAGAAAAGAGGATTTTTCAGACAAAAGAGTCACTTGCCGAACCGGGTGAAACCTCGTATACTGGTATCGATTTTGAGGGTGGGAGATGGGGCCATGGAAGAAGCACAGCGGCGGGCGTATACTCAGTTGGTAGAGAAGGTCCGTCAGTCCTACGCCGAGGAGCAGAACGGGCTTGTCTGGTGCGATGCCTGCCAGGAGATCAACCTCTGGACCTACTGGCAGGGCCGGAACGCCCACCGGGTGAAAATTTTGCTGGTGGGGCAGGACTGGGGCAGTGTATACACTGAAAAAACCAAAAACTGGGTAAAAAAGATGTGTTCCACGCCTCGGGGCGAGGATTTCCCATATATGGAAGGAAATAAAAGCCCGACAGATCAAAATTTAGTGGAACTTTTCAAAACTATCGGATATAATGTGGATAAAAATGAGGAGAAGAACCGGGAACTCTTCTTCACCAATCTGGTGCTGGGGTACCGGAACGGCCCGAACATCAGCGGCGGCTATGATCCTGCGTGGGGCCGGAAGGACGGGGCGTATTTCAGGGAGTTGGTGGACCTGCTGGACCCGGAGTACCTGTTCTGTCTGGGACAGACCACCTTCCGGGCGGCGGTGGCCGCTCTGGGCGTAACGTGCCCCCGGCTCTCGCCCTACAACGACTTCCTGCGGAGTGAGCAGAACCCGGTCCATGTGGTGCTGGACAGCGGAACAGAGGCGAAAATCTGCGCCCTGGCCCACTGCGGCGGCATGGGAACCAACAACCGAAACGACAAGATCGCCATGGACAAGCGGTACCGTCTGGACCGCCAGAAGGTGGACTGGAACTGGGTCCTGCGGGGCGATCAGAACCCCTAAAACGGTCGCAAGACAGAACGGAGACTGATGGATGTACATGAAGAACGGCGCAATTCGGATCGGCGAAACGAATATGGACTACATCAGCTTCGGCAAGGGGGAGAAGCCTCTGGTGGTGATCCCCGGACTGGGCGACGGGCTGATGTCGGTGAAGGGCAAGGCCCAGATGGGGTCTATGATGTACCCGGAATTTGCGGAGTACTACCGGGTGTATCTGTTCAGCCGGAAGCAGAAGCTGGAGCACGGCACCACCACCCGGAGTATGGCGGCGGACCTGGCCTTTGCCATGAACCAGCTGGGCATCGCCAACGCCCATGTGGTGGGCGTGTCTCTGGGCGGCATGATCGCTCAGTTCCTGGCGGCGGAGCATCCCGAGCTGGTGGACCGGCTGGTGCTGGTGGTGACCCTCCCCAAGGCCAACGAGATCTTGACGAAAAATCTGGACCACTGGATGAAGCTGGCCCGGAACCGGAAATATAAGCCTCTGCTGGTGGATATCGCCACCAAATCCCACCCGCCCAAGCATCTGAAGAAGTATCAGCGGTTCTTCCCCCTGCTGACCCTGGCACCCGGACCCCGGAGCTATGAGAACTTCCTGTGTCAGGCCACCGCCAGCCGGAACCACGACGGCACCGGCGTTCTGCGGAACATTCTGGCCAAGACCCTGGTCATCGGCGGCGAGCGGGACGAGACCGTGGGCGCGGAGGGCTCCAGACAGCTGGTGGACGCCATCCCCAACAGCTACCTGTGTATCTACCACAACCACGGCCACGGGCTCTATCAGGACGCCCGGGACTTCAACGAGCGCATCGTGAAGTTTTTGAAGTAAGCAGACTTCCGTCCCGCCGCAGCGAAAAGCCTCCCCTGTGTAAGGGGAGGGGGACCGCGAAGCGGTGGAAGGGTTGTAACCGGCAGCTTCTTTGACCACATTTTGAGCGGTGAAGATAGTACAGGTTACAATCCCCCAGCCGCCGAGGCGGCAGCCCCCTTTGCACAAGGGGGCCTAAATAGAAAAAACAGATCCTCAACCCCGTACTCATCCGGTGCATGCCGCATAGGATGATGCGGGGTTTCCCCATATCAGGGACAGGAGGAGACGGGATGGGAATACTGCGAACCATCAAACAGGTCAGCGCGGAGCGCATCGACTGCTGTGGGCGGCTGACTGTGACGCTGGGGCTGACGGCGGAGCCGGACATCATCCGCCATCCGGCGGATATCGTGCTGGCGCTGGACTGCTCACGGAGCATGAGGTGCGGGCGGCTGGAGCATATGCAGGCGGGGGTGCTTCGGCTCATCGACCTGCTGGCCCGGTCCACGGTGGGGACGGAGCGGGAGCGGCTGGGCGGCGGGACACGGATGGCGGTCCTCCGCTTCGACTGCACCGCGGCCATTGAGACGGAGCTGACCGACCGGGTCCCGGACCTGAGAGCGGCGGTGGAGCATCTGACCGCCTGCGGGGCCACCAACCACGGGGCGGCCTTCGAGGCGGCAGAGGAACTTTTCGAGGCGGACAGCCCCAACGAGAAAATCCTGCTCCTCTTCACCGACGGCCAGACCACCGCAGGGCCGGACCCGGTCCCGGCGGCGGAGAAGCTGAAGGCGGCGGGGGTCACCATCTACTGTATAGGGCTCAACGCCCCGGAGGAGCTTCTGAACCGCTGGGTCAGCGCTCCGGCGGAGTGCCACAGGGCCCGGGCCGACGCCCCGGAGGAGCTGGAGCGGGTCTTTGCCCGCATGGGCCGGGAGCTGGTCCATCCCGGAGCCTGTGACGTGTCCATGGAGGAGATCATCAGCCCGGACTTCACCATCACCCGCATGGACCGGCCCACCCACGGCACGGTCCGCCGCACCGGGTCCAACACATTGGTTTGGGAGATGGAGGAGGTGGGCGCGGTGCCGGAGACGGCCCTGCTCCGGTTCGAGATCCTCCACGTGGGTCAGAGCGGCGGGCTCAAGGCGGTGAACTACGGGCTCCGCTACCGGGACCGGGCGGGGAATCGGCCGGAGTTCCCATCTCCCACCGTGGAGGTGGACTGCTCAGCACCCCCTCAGCCGGACCCGGCGTGCTGTCCCGACCCGGTGCGGGTGGGGCTGGACCCCTGTCAGCAGAGCGCCTGCGTGGAGGTCTGCGGCGTCACCCCCGACGGCCTGGGCAGAGTGGTCACCGTGTCCTTTACCCTCAAAAATATCTGCCCCGGGAAGCGGGTGGCCGCCGCCGTGTTCCTCACCGAGGTGGGCCGCTGCGGGCAGGAGTTTTCCCGGGGATTGCAGACCCTTACCGTCCCCGCTCACCCCGGCCCCGGCTGCCGGGACGTGCGGGTGCCCTGCGTCCGCTTCATCGTCCCCGAGGACCTGAACCCCGGCCACGGCTGCGAGTGGGATTCCCTCTGCTCGCCCAGAGAGTTCAGCGTCCGGGTCATGGCGAATTATATTGATACGGATTTTTCCTGCTGTGGGGAAAGAAAGTGAAAGAGCGCCGCCCGAAGGGCGGCGCTCTTTCAGCTGAATACATAACTAATCAATGCTTATATGCAGAAAAATCGAAATCATATCCAATTATATGAAATACAGAGCATGGAGAAAGTTTGAAACCGAGTAATCTCCCTTTTCCAGTACCTTGATAAGTATCGAAGCGGAAAACATAGATACTTGTATCTTTAGTTAATTCGGGAAAATTAGAAACTTGAAAATTCAGTTCAGAATAGTTTATAGTTTCAAGTCCGCTAGATTTTCGGTTTTGAGTCCAATATCTCCAAGGCTCTTTGGACAATTCTTCTAACTTTTTATAAAGACCAGTTAGTGTTATTTCTCGACCATTAGCCTCTAGCTTTTCTAGAAATTTTAAAGAATGTGCAGAATTTGTTGTTACATAACGGAATGAAAACCAAGGATATTGTTCAGATATGCAGCCTTGACTTAGAATAGTACTCTTATTTGGAAGCGAAATTTTTGGCTTAATAGCACAGTTTTTAATTTTACCCATTAAGCAAGATACTCACTCTGGAAGTAGTCTTTAATCTTATCGGTAGAAATTACTGAACTTTGAGGAGTATCACGCCAAGGTGTTTCCTGATGGGTCATGTTTCGCAGTTTCCATGCGGAATACTGACCAAACACATCATAAACCTCGGAGAGAAGTGCATTTTCCTCAGGCGTAAACATAGAGAAATCAAAATCATCCTCAAAAACAATTCCGTTTTTTCCGTTGTGTTTATACTCATGATAAACATGTTCTACTACGGGACCATGTTGCCAAGCTACAATAGGATCGCTAAACAGGGGGGCACCTGTTGTTGCTAGAAAACAGCCCTGAGCATAATATAAAAGCTTCTGAAGCTTAAGGTTGGAAATATACTCAGCGCCCTCTTCGTCTGCGGCGACTCTATTATGAGCTAAAAACCATTTTGCGACATCGGATGCGGTATGCGTCATTATATATCAACCTCCTTTCTTCACAAAATATTATATGTAATTTTGGCTAAATAATCAATTGACTTATTAACTAATGTTGGAATGAAAAATTCTAATCTATTAACAATGCAATGTTTAATTAAGGAAGAATCAATGCTGTTATATTTTTCTAACTCTTTTATTTTGCAAGAAGAAAATAAGTGCTCTTAATATATGTGAGAAATGATTGAAATTTGCATGTTTTTATGCAAATAAGGAAAAATTAAATTTACTATTTTATCCATTGCTATACGGAATACTTTAGTTGTGCTATACTAACCTAATCAGAGAAAACAAAACCGACTTTAGGAGGATAGAAACTTATGGATCACAAGAGAACCCCCAAACGCAGCGAGATCCCCGAGGAATTTACCTGGGACCTCCGGGACCTCTACCCCACCGACGAGGCCTGGACCGCCGAGAACGAGTCCTTAAAGGTGATGCCCGCCGACTTTGAGACCTTCCAGGGCCATCTGGGCGACAGCGCCGAGAAGCTGCTGGCCTACTTCCGCTTGTGCGACGACGTGGACGTGCGGCTGACCAAGCTGATGAGCTACGCCGACCGCAAGAGCGACCAGGACACCGGCAACAGCTTTTACCGGGACATGAAGGGCAAGGCCCTGAGCACCGCGGTGGCTCTGTCCAGCGCCACCGCCTTTGCCACCTCCGAGCTGATGGCCATTCCCGAGGACAGGCTGAACGGCTTCTACGCCGCAGAGCCCGCCCTGGAGGAGTACCGCCGCAGCCTGTACAAGGTCCGCCGCCGGGCCGCCCACATCCTGTCTCCCGCCGAGGAGACCCTGCTGGCCGCCGCAGGTGAGATCTCCGAGGCACCCGGCGAGATCTTCAGCATTTTCAGCAACGCCGACATGAAGTACCCCCAGGTCACCGACGGCAAGGGCGAGACTCACCCCCTCACCGACACCGGCTTCGTCCCTCTGCTGGAGAACAGTGACCGGGCCCTGAGAAAGAACACCTTCGAAACCTACTACAAGGTCCACGACCAGTTCAAGAACTCCTACGCCGCCATGCTGGACGCCCAGTTCCGCCAGCTGCTGTTCTTCTCCAAGGCGAGAAAGTATAACAGCACTCTGGAGGCCGCTCTGGACCGCACCGAGGTCCCCACCGAGGTGTACACCAACCTCATCGAGGCTGTCCACGGCAATCTGGACAAGATGTACCGCTACGTGGCCCTGCGGAAGAAGATGCTGGGCGTGGAGGAACTCCACATGTACGACGTGTACACCCCCATTGTGCCCGACGCCGCCGAGAAGATCGACTACGAGCAGGCCAAGGAGACCATTCTGGAGGCCCTGTCCGTGCTGGGCGAGGACTACACCGACCTTTTGAAGGAGGGCTTCAACAACCGCTGGATCGACGTCTACTCCAACGAGGGCAAGGTGGGCGGCGCCTACTCCTCCGGCAACTCCCGTCCCCACCCCTACGTTCTGCTGAACCAGAAGGACACCCTGGACAGCATGTTCACCATCGCCCACGAGATGGGCCACGCCCTCCACAGCTACCACAGTTGCAAGTACCAGCCCGTGAACACCGCCGACTACGTCATCTTCGTGGCCGAGGTGGCCTCCACCTGCAATGAGGTCCTGCTCATGCGCTACCTGCTGAACAAGACCACCGACAAGAAGGAGCGGGCCTACCTCATCAACCACTTCCTGGACCAGTTCAAGGGCACCGTCTACCGCCAGACCATGTTCGCAGAGTTCGAGATGGAGCTGGGCCGCATGGTGGAGCGGGGCGAGTCCCTCACCGCCGAGGCCCTCAACAAGAAGTATCTGGAGCTGAACAAGCTGTACTTCGGCCCCGATATGGTCTCCGACGAGCAGATCGCCCTGGAGTGGACCCGCATCCCCCACTTCTACTACAATTACTACGTGTTCCAGTACGCCACCGGCTTCTCCGCCGCTGTGGCCATCGCCAACCGCATCCTGACCCTGGGCGACGAGGCCGTGAAGGACTACAAGAAGTTCCTCTCCGGCGGCGGCTCCGCCGATCCCATCTCCCTGCTCAAGCTGGCCGGGGTGGATATGGGCTCCCCTGAGCCCGTCAACTCCGCCCTGGATCTGTTCGGAGAGCTCATCTCCGAGCTGGAGGAGCTGGATCAGTAACCCGAATTTCCGCCCTGTGGGAACGCCTTCCCCGGGGCGGAATTTTTTTACTGTGGTTGTCAACTGAACTGAAAAAAGGTAGAATGGAGACGATATTTCCACAGAGCCTGTGACAGATTGGAGTGATGAACATGGGCACCTGTCTCAACGCAAAATTGATCGGAACAAAACAGTACCCCACCTATCAGCTGCACGCCTGCATGGCAAATAAGAAAACGCCGCTGCGGGAGGGCTTGAAGCTGGCGGCGCTGACCGCTCTGGACTGGCTGAAAAGCCGTCTGGGCGAGAACGCCACCGAGGAATTTTCCGCACTCCCGGCCCCGGAGGACTACCGGCAGGCCGAGGAACATCTACTGCGCTCCTTTACATTGAATATGGGCTTCACCGTAGAGGTGTCCGCCCTGCCGGAACACGGACTATGGGCCATGCGCATCATCGAGCCCGATCTGGACTACGACACCGAAACAGGGGAGCATAAACAGGCCGTCCCCGGCCGGGTGCTGGACACGGGCATCGCCTTCCGCATCGTGGGCAGTCAGCTGGAGTGCGGCTTCCAGACCATCGTGTCCGAGCCCGTGGGCACCCAGGAGCCCGCCGGGGTCTGCTGTCCCCACGTGGTGGAGCTGCTGATGCACCACCCGGACTTCGGTCTGCGGGAGCAGGTGGTGCTGGAAAATAAGCTGACCCGTCTGGAGAGCCGGGAGCAGCTGAACAGCCTGCTGGACCTGTGGCGGAACAGGGGGAATCCTCTGCCCTGCGTGGTGTTCACCCAGACCAAAACCACCCCGCCCAAGCAGGAGCTGCCCTCCATGGACGAGCTGTTGGGCAAAAATCCTCTGCCCGGCGGACTGTTCCCCCTAAAACTGAACGACGGGGACAAGCTGCCCGCCAAGCCGAAAATCTCCGACCCGCCCTACGATATGGAGGGGCTGGCCGCCCACGGCGGCGGCTCCTTCCACGCCTTCCTGCTGGCCGACAGCCTGCTGGACCGCCTCAACAAGGCCGTCCGGGAGAAGGCGGAGCCCGGCGACATTCTGGTGCTGGAGCCCGCTCTGTACGGCGGCAAGGTCCGCCGGGAGCCCTTCAAGCCCAGCAGGAGCCGTCAGCAGGAGCAGATGGACCGGCTGAGCCGGGACCTGCACAGCTACATCCGGGGCCGGAAGATGAATTTCGGCGGGGTCATGTTCGTCCAGGAGGTCAAGCGCCGTCTGCTGGAGCACCACACCCGTGAGATCCAGAATGCACAGGTCAACTCCGCCCGGTGGGAGGAGAAGCTGGTCCAGGTCAATGCGGACTGGAAGGAGAAGCTGAACAGCAAGCAGGCCGAGGTGGACCGGCTGAAGGACCAGCTGGCCCGCCAGCAGGAGTACGGCGACCGGCTGGAGCGGGAGAAGGAGGAGCTGCGCCGGAGCAACGAGGCCCAGCAGACCGCCATGCGCCTCCGGATGGAGGAGGCCCAGGAGAAGGCCGCCTATTTAAAGCGAAAGCTGAACCAGCCCAAGGAGCACGCCAAGGTGGCCGAGTGGGTGAACCGCTACTTCCAGAACCGGCTGATCCTCCACCCCAGAGCGGTGGACCTGCTGGAGGACAAGACCGCCCGGGACATCAACATCGAGACCATCTGCGACGCCCTGGACTTTCTGGCCACCGACTACTGGGAGCGCCGCTACCACCAGCTGCCCAACGAGGAGATGAACACCCGCTGTGCGGAGAAATACGGACGGCCCTTCGATATCCGGCCCACCGGAACCACCACCATCGAGTTCACCCCCAGTCAGTACAAGGTGAAATACTTCCCGGGGAAGCGGGGCAAGCCGGTGGAGAGCCCCCTGGACTTCCACCTGTCTGTGGGCAACGACCCCCAGAACCTTTTACGGATTTACTTCCTCCACGACGACGAGAAACAGCTCATCGTGGTGGGCTCTCTGCCCCGGCACCTGCGGGCAGTCACCATCAAATAAACAAAAAAGCGGCCGCCACAGGCGGCCGCTTCTGCAAGAAAGAGGGATTTTTTATGACCGAGGTTGTAGCCGCTCTGGTCTGGGAGGGTGACAGATTCATGATCTGCCAGCGCCCCGCCCACAAGGCCCGGGGCCTGCTGTGGGAGTTCGTGGGCGGCAAGGTGGAGCCCGGCGAGACAAAGGAGGCGGCTCTGGTCCGGGAGTGCCGGGAGGAGCTGGCCATCACCGTCAAGCCCGGGGATGTGTTCATGGAGGTCACCCATGAATACCCCGACCTGACCATTCACCTGACCCTGTTCCACGCCTCCATTGCAGAGGGCGAGCCTCAGCTGCTGGAGCACGCGGACCTGAAATGGATCACCGTGGACGAGGTGGACAAGTTCGACTTCTGCCCCGCCGACGTGGTCATTCTGGACCGGCTGAAAACGGAATACGGGACATAAAAAGAACGGGCCGGGAGCCATGGCTCCCGGTCCGTTTTGCTTTATGCGTCCATCAGAGACAGATACCGCTCGATGCGGGAAAAGACCCCGTCCAGACTGAAACAGCCGCTCTCCCGGATGGAGAGCTTTCCCTCGGTGTAGACCAGAAGGGTGGGGACCGTAAAAATGCCCCGGCTGGCGGCCACCTCCGGGAAGTTCTCAATGGGGACGTAGATGCTGTCCACCCTGCTGTCCGGGGTGTTCCACAGGTCGATCTTATGCTTCAACGACGCACAGGGTCCGCAGTCACCGGAGCCGAAATGGATCAGCAGGACCTGGCTGGTGGAGATCAGGTGGGTCAGCGTTTCGCCGTTTTCTAATGTTTTCATTTTTGTACCTCATGAAAAACACAATTATTTGATACTGTCTCTGACAATATCACGAAAACGAAAAACTGTCAATTGAAGGAAGATGAAAGGAATCATTTTTCTCCGGAATGGACATACTGCCTTGTGATGTGGTACCATAAGGAAAACCGAACCGAGAGAACGGAGGGATCATATGGACCTGGAGCAGGAGGAGCAGAAGTCCGTGGATGAGATGACCACCGAGGAGCTGAGAGCGGCTCTGCTGGATGACCTGTACGCGGCGGCCTTTTCCGGTATGCCTGCGGTGCTGTCCGAGGAGGACGACATCCGCAATGCCGACGACGCAAAGCTGCGGAGAATGGCGTCCTACTACGGATATTGAACGGGAAGGAGCGCACCGGAGGTGCGCTCCTTTTTTGATAGGATGGAGGCAAGGACTGTTTCCTGTTCTGCGGCCTCTACAGGCAAAACAAAACCCCACACCTTTGCAGGTGTGGGGTTCATTTTATTCTGCTCGAATGGCCCAGCGCATTTTGGTAGAAGTCGCGCGGCTGTTCATGCGGCACTCCTGGGCGGAGGGCCGGATGACGTCCTTGGAGACCTGGCTGTACACGCCCTCCCGCTGGAGCTGGCGGAAGGACTGCTTCACCAGCCGGTCCTCGCCGGAGTGGAAGGTGAGGATGGCGGCCCGGCCGCCGGGCTTCAGCACCCCGGGCAGCTTGTCCAGGAACTGATACAGCACCTCAAACTCGCTGTTGATGTCGATGCGCAGAGCCTGGAAGGTCCGCTGACAGGACTTCTTCACGGCCTCCTTGCGGTCCTTCTCGGGAATGAACTCCAGCGCACCCTCAATGACGTTGTAGAGGTCGGTGGTGGTCTCGATGGGAGAGCGCTTGTTCCGGCGGCGCTTGATGATGGCCCGGGCGATCTCCTCGGCGTAGGGCTCGTCGGAGTTCTCCACCAGCATGCCGATGAGTTCCTCTCGGTCGATGGTCTTGAGCCGCTCGGCGGCGGACACGCCGTGGGCGGGGTCCAGTCTCAGGTCCAGGGGGCCCTCATGCTTGAAGGAGAAGCCCCGGGAGGGGTCGTCGATCTGCATGGAGCTGACGCCCAGGTCGGCCAGGATGAAGTCGAATTTTCCCACCTCTGCGGCCACCTGGTCGATGTTGGCGAAGTTGATGAGCTTCACGGTGATATCGTCGGGGCCGAAGCCCTTCTTTTCCAGCCGCTCCTTCGTCTTGACGGACTCGATGGGGTCCACGTCCAGACCGTAGATGTGGCCCTGATGGTCCAGCTTTTTCAGCATGGCCAGGGTGTGGCCGCCGTAGCCCAGAGTGGCGTCCAGGCCCTGCTGACCGGGCTGGATATTCAGAAAGTCCAGGATCTCGTTGACCATGATGGAGATGTGCATGCCTGCGGGGGTGTGGCCCTTCTGGATGATCTTCTCCACCGTGTCGGCGTAGCGCTCCGGGTCGCGCTCCTTGTATTTCTCCTCGAAGCGGCGGGGGTGCGTACCCTTGTACCGCACGCGGCGCTTGTGGGGTTTGACTTCCTGGCCGTTCTCTGCGGCGGGGGTCTTCTGTTCGTCCATGCTCCTGGCCTCCTTGAATTTGGTTTCTCTTGAAGATATCACGAACCGGCGGGATTGTCAATTTTCAACGGGGAATTCCTTGCGGGATGGGCCGCCTGCGGCGTATACTGGGGAGAGAACAGGAGGGGAGTCTATGGACTATTTGCAGGAAAACGAAAGACTGAACGGGGCCATCCGGTACGCCGTGGATCAGCACCAGGGCCAGATGAGAAAGGGCAGCACCCGGCCCTATATCGTGCATCCCCTGGAGGTCATGACCATTCTGATGAACATGGGTGGGGACACGAATCTGATGATCGCGGGGCTGCTCCACGACACCATGGAGGACACCGGAGCCACCCGGCAGGACATCGAGGAGCAGTTCGGCCCGGACGTGGCCGCTCTGGTGGCGGGCCACAGCGAGGACAAGAGCAAGAGCTGGCAGGAGCGCAAATCCACCGCCATCGAGCATTTACGCCGGGCCGACCGCCGGATGAAGCTGCTGGTGCTGGCGGATAAGGTGTCCAACATGAGAAGCGGCGTGCTGGACCACCGGGCCATGGGTGAGGCGCTGTGGGACCGGTTCAACGCCCCCAAGGAGCGGCAGAGGTGGTACTATACCGGGATTTTGGACGCCCTCCGGGACATGAAAACGGACCGGTTGGCCGCGCCCTTCTATGGGGAGCTGGAGCGGATGTTCAACGAGCTCTTCGGAGAGGAGCCATGACCAGGGACGAGGCATTTCAGCGGCTGAACCGCTCCCCCTTCCGGGCGAAGTTCCATCTGGGCCCCAAAGAAAGAGATTATGTAAACTCAAAGGGGCTGGACGTCATCCGCTCCCACGCGGAGGACTTTGTCCGCACCCGGCTGGCGCCCGGCTGTCCGCCCAACGACGGGAAACAGACCCCCATGCGGGGCCACCCCGTGTTCGTCGCCCAGCACGCCTGCGCCTGCTGCTGCCGGGGGTGTCTGGAGAAGTGGTATAAGGTGCCCCAGGGGAGAGAGCTGAAGGACTGGCAGCAGGAGAGGATCGTGAATCTGCTTATGGAGTGGATCAGGAGAGAGATGGAGCGGTAAAAGAGCCCTCGTCCCGTCTGCGGGCGGGGATGAGGGCTCAGTGAATAGTGAATAGTGAAGGGTGAAAAGATGTGGTGCGCCTGCGGCGCGGATTGGAATTTCGTCTGCGGACGGGACGAGGGACGAAAGAACATGATGCAGAGGAGAAAACCTTCTTAAAATCGTCCGCGTTTGCGGCACCGGCGGGCCACGTTGCGTGGATGCTGATGGCGGCAGTCTTTGCCGCCCATCGTGGCGGGCGGATCATGTTGTTCCCGTAAAATAAAACAGATTTCTGCCCAAGGCGGAGCGTAGCCGTCAATGGTGCAGATTTTACAACGCCCGAAAGCCCTTCTGCCGCCGACTTCCAAGGGGGTTCGGGGGATGACGTAAGCAAGTAGACGCCTCAAGCGTCACTTGCTGCGTTGTATCCCCCGGCGATCTTTTGGTTTCTTTTCCATCGTTGGAAAAGAAACCCGCTCCCGAAGGAGCGGAACCTTCTCCATAAAACAAAAAAGGAACGTGTCTTTCGACACGTTCCTTTTTACTCAATTCTCGGTCACAGACACGGCGATGCCGTTGACCTCCACCCCGCCGTCGGCGGGGATCATGATGTAGGGTCTGCCGTTGATGACCCGGGTCTCGATGAGGTAGCTGTTCTCCGGGGAGACGGAGATCTTCACGTCGGGGGTGCAGACCTCGAACTTCTTGCTCTCGATGATGTTGGCGGCGGTGAGGGTGGCGTCGTCGCCGTACTGCTTCTGGCACTCCTCCTGGAAGGCATGGACCTTCTCCTCGGACACGCCGGACCGGGACAGGATGCCGCCCACCTCGGCGATGGACAGGTCCAGCTGCTCGGGGTTCCGGCTCTCCTTGTGGTCCTCCAGGCGGCCCCGGATCTGCTCGTGGACGGACTGCACCACGTCGTAGCTGCAATCGTCGTCCAGGGTGTCGCAGAGGGCGGCGTCAAAGACGTTCCGCTGCTCCACGGCGGACATGGGAGGCTCCACCCGGAACAGGGAGTCGATGATCTCCTGATGGATCTCGTCGGGCTTGTGGGCGTAGTACAGCAGGTTGTAGATGTTGGCGGCCCGGTCGTCGAAGGTGGGGAACATGAAGCCCACGGCGGGTGCAGACACGATATTGCCGGAGGAACAGCTGTGGAAGGCGTTCTCCTCCATGACGAAGCGGAGATTCAGGGTGGGGTCCTTCACGGGGCAGATGCTGCACACGAAGTAGCGGAACATCTGGTCGGAGCCGTCGGGGAGAATGGTGTCATCCTTGCCCCGGTGGGGCACGTCGTAGGCGTCGGCGGCCAGTAGGATCAGGTAGTTGCTGTCGCCCATGATGGCGTTGTCGATGATCTTCTGGTAGAGGATGGCCCGGGCGCTCTCGTCCTGCAGGTTGGACTGCCACAGCTTCTGGAGCAGGTGGTGCTCCTCGCCGTCCACCACCTGACGGGTGGAGAACTCGATGTCCAGCAGGTTCTTGCCCAGACTGCCGGACAGGGACTTTTTCAGCAGGCCCAGATAGGCGTTCTGCTCATCCTCGGGCAGGAAGCCCAGGGAGGTGTCGATATAAGAGATGATCCCCTTGCTGCTGCTGACGTAACAGCCGTAGATGCGGCTGATGGCGTTGCGCTCCGGGCGGAAGCGGCGGCGGATCTCGTTGAGTTCCTTCTGGTTCATAGCATATCCTCCGTTAGAAAAGTGATTGGTAAATCAGAATTTTACCACCTTTCCCCGGCCTGTGCAAGGGAGAAGGGTCACAGAATGCCGAAGAGCAGGAAGCCCACCGTGTTGATGGCGAAGTTGGCGCACATGTGGAGGCACCAGGAGAACCACAGGGAGCGGCTGCGCTCGTTGAAGAAGTTCAGAATGGCTCCGGCGGCCATGAGCAGGACAATGAGCAGGGTCAGCAGGTCCAGCCGGAACCACCCCGCCAGCATGGCCACGTGGTAGAGGGCGAAGGCGGCGGCGGAGAAGAGATAGCAGAAGCTCCGGGAGCAGCTCTCCCGCAGGGACAGAAAGGCGAAGCCCCGGAAGAAGAACTCCTCTAATAAGGAGTTGATAAAGGAGATATACAGGGAGACAAAGATGAAATTTTCTTTGTCGATGCCCAGTTCAGAATCCAGCGCCCCCACCACCCCGGTGAAGTCGAAGAACCGCCCGATGGTGAAATATAAAAGGAGGACCAGGGTGTACACCCCGACCCCCAGCACAAAGGGCCAGTACTTCGCCCCGCTGTGGAGGGAAAATAACCCCCTCAGCTGGTCCGGGCTCTTTCGATAGTAGAGCACCAGAGGCAGGGCCAGAAAGAACACCAGCTTCCACAGGGACTTGACCAGATAACCGGGCTGGACCACCCCGTCGATGTAGGCCATAGCGGCACAGCCCAGCACCACCAGGGCGAGAATGGTGTACTTCTCCCGACAGATCGTTCTTTTCATGGGAACCCCTCCTCAAGTTTACTGCCTACAGAATAGCAGAGGAGAAAACCTCCGTCCACGAAATCGGGACAGTCGGTTGATGTAGGGGGACAAGTGGTAAAAAAAGAGCCGCCCGGCCGGGCGGCTCTTTTTAATAGAAGGAGGGATCAGACGCACTCCTGCTCGGGAGCGGGAGCGGGCTTTCTGACCTTGGCCAGGGCCACGGTGGCCAGACCCACCACCAGAGCGGCGGGCGCCCAGCCCATGCCCACCTCATAGAAGGGCAGGAGGCTGAACAGGGAGTTCACGGGGCCCAGGGCCAGACCCATCTTGTACAGGGAGTAGACCACGGACACCACGGCGGTGACGCCCACGGTGGCGGGGAAGGCGGCGGGGTTGTCCTTCAGCCACTTGTCGCACAGGCCCAGGACGATGAGGACGATGGCCACGGGGTAGATGGCGTTCAGCACGGGGACGGAGATGGACAGGATGGTGTTCAGACCCTGGTTGCACACCAGGAAGGAGAAGCCCACGATGCCGTAGACGAACTGGCGGTAGGTGACGTGGGGCAGCAGGCCGGAGAAATACTGGGAGATGGAGGTGATGAGGCCCACGCAGGTGGTCAGACAGGCCAGAGTGAAGATGGTGGCCAGCAGGACGGCGCCGGCCTCGCCGAAGAGCTGATGGACGATGCAGCGCAGGGTCCAGGCGCCGTTGCCCTGGAGCTCATAGACGGCGGAGGACTTCATGCCCATGAAGGACAGCATGGCGTAGATCAGGGACAGCAGGGTTCCGGCGGCCACGCCTGCCCGGACGGTGTACTTCATCACGTCTTTTTTCTCGGTGACGTTGAGGGTGCGGAGGGTGACGGCGATGACCAGGCCGAAGTTCAGAGCGGCGATGGCGTCCATGGTGTTGTAGCCCTCCAGGAAGCCGGTGACCAGCGGGGCGTCCTGATAGGCGGGCTGGGGAGCGGCCACAGCGGTATCGCCCATGAACAGGAAGGAGAAGAACAGCACGGTGAGCAGGCACAGCAGGGAGGGGGTCAGCACCTTGCCGATGCGGTCCACCAGCTTGTTGGGAGAGAGAGCCAACCAGCCTGCGGCCAGGAAGAACACCAGGGAGTAGAGCAGCATGAAGGTGGAGAAGGAAGCACCCTCAGGCAGGTAGGGGGCGATGGCCATCTCGAAGGGGACGGAGGCGGCACGGGGGATGCCCAGGCCGGGACCGATGGACAGATAGATCAGGACGGTAAAGACGGCGGCGAACTTGGGGCCGACCCGGCGGGCCAGCCGGTCCAGACCGTTGAACTCAGCCACGGCCACCACGCCCAGCACGGGCAGGACCACGGCGGTGACTAAAAAGCCCAGCAGGGCGAGGGGTGTGTTTCCGCCTGCGCTCTGGCCCAGGAAGGGCGGGAAGATCAGGTTGCCCGCGCCGAAGAACAGCGAGAACAGCATAAAGCTTACCAGGAGCATCTTTCTTTTACCGAGTTTCATAACAGGTTCCTCCAAAGTGCCGTCCGTTTTTCTCTCCGTGTGTTGGCGCGGGAGCCGGACGGGAATTTTCAAAAATGGCAACAAAAAATCGCCCTTTCTGAATCGAAAGGACGATCAAATCAACCGCGGTACCACCTTAATTCCGAATAAAAAAACATTCGGCACTTATCCGCATCCAACAATGCGACTCACCTGTAACGTGGCTTGACTCCGGCGCACCTACTGAACCTTCAGCTTGCTTCTCGGGGATGATTTCGTTCCTGCGGTCCGTTTAGCAGTTCACACCAGCCACTGCCTCTCTGAAAAACCTTCCACAGGACTACTTGTTCCCGTCCAAAGAATTTGTTGTTTTTCTGTTGTTGACCGGATTATATCACCGGAGGAACGGGGCTGTCAAGGGGTGATTTTCAAAAAACTCCGGCGGCTGAGCTTGAGAGAATCGGAAAATCCACTTGGCATCTATAGTAAGAGCGGCGGCGGCCGGGCGGAGAAAAAACTCCGAAAAATATTTTTTTCGGGGCGGAAAGGGGGCTGTGCGGAGGGAGGAATAAAAATCCGTTTTAGAAAAATAAAAATTCAATTACAGGGAGAAAAAAGGGAGAGGGTCCGGAAAATCCGGAAAAAGCCCAAAGAAATAAAAAAATTTTTCGGATAAAAATCACAGGGGACAGGGAGAAGACCCGGCGGACGGGCCGCCTCCGTCTTATTAAAATTCACACAAAAGCAATGTCTGTCCGCTGAAAATGTGATAAAATAATTTTTACCATTCACTGAGAAACAGGAGGGTGCTATGGAGAAAAACAGAAGAAACTGCCGCCGAGGGCTGGCGCTGCTCCTGACGGGGACCCTGCTGCTGGCTTCGTCCTGCGCACCACAGCCCGCAGAAGCTCCTACTCCTGAGGAGGCGGAGCCCTACGTGCAGGAGAACGAGAAGCGGGAGCCGGAGAACACCATGACCCCGGAGGAGAAGCTGGCCGTCATCGAGAGCGGCGAGGGCTACCCGAAGAAGCTGATCCAGATGGCCCGGAGCAATCCGGAGGCCATTGATTTTGTGTATGAATATCCACAGCGCAAGGGGGAGCGCTCCCGCATCAATCTCCGGGATGAGATGAAGGGGGAGGGCGTGCCTCTGCTCATGCAGTGGGATGAGCGCTGGGGCTATCAGGAGTACGGCGACGGCCCCATGGGTTACACCGGCTGCGGCCCCACCTGCCTGTCCATGGCCGCTGTCTATCTGACCGGGAAGGACAAGTGGAACCCCGCCCGGGTGGCGGACATGGCCGAGCGGGAGGGCTACATGGTCAAGCGCCACGGCTCCTCCTGGAACCTCATCACCGAGGGCAGCAGTCATGTGGGTCTGAAGGCGGAGGTCCTGCCCCTGGTCAAGGGGACCATGCTGGACCGGCTGGACCGGGGCGACCTTATTATTCTTGTGGTGGGTCCCGGGGACTTCACCGGCAGCGGACACTTCCTGCTGGTCACCGGCTACGAGGAGGACGGCTTCCACATCCACGACCCCAACAGCCGGGAAAACAGCGCAAAAGTTTGGGGATTTTCCCAGCTCAAGGGGCAGATCCGCAACCTTTGGGCGGTGTCTGCCACCTGAGCCGCCGTGCCGGGACGAAAATCCGCAAAAAGGGACCATTGGATTTTCTGTCCAAATACTGCGGATTATTTGACAAAAACTCACGACTAAATTATTATGTAGTTCTTACAACTTTCTGGTATAATGTACTGGAACATCTCCGGGCGGACAGGAGAGAACTTCCGCCGGTCTCAGCGGCCGCCCTCCGGGCAGGCCCGTCCATCAGCCTTGCACGAGCCGCGCTCCAGCTTCGGGAGAGTGTGTTCCCGCCCTGCGGCTCCATACATAAAGTAATGATAGAAAGAGTAGGAATCAAAATGTTACAGAAAATTCAGCAGGTCTGCGACGCCTTCCGCATTCCCGGCACCCTCCTGTCCTATGAGGAGATCAAGCGGGGCAACATCAACCACACCTACAAGGTGAACTTCTGCCACATCAACGGCAAGCCCAAGAGCTACATCGTCCAGAAGATCAACACCGAGGTCTTCCACAAGCCCATCGAGGTCATGGACAACATCGACCAGGTCACCGAGTATATCCACGCCACCAACCCCGGCAAGACCGTCCTCCACTTCCACCACACCGAGGACCGCAAGACCTACTGGTTCGAGGGCAACAACTTCTGGCGGCTGTTCAACTACATCCCCTCCCAGACCTACGACGCCAGCGAGGATCTGGAGATCATCTGGAACGCGGGCTACGCCTTCGGTGAGTTCCAGGTGCTGCTGCGGAAGTTCGACGCCGGCCACCTGCACGAGACCATCCCCGGCTTCCACGACACCATCCAGCGCTATGACACCCTGATGGCCCACGTGAAGCAGGACCCCTATGGCCGTGTGGCCCAGGTCCGGGAGGAGCTGGACTGGCTGCTCTCCGTCCGGGAGAAGGCCTGCGCCATCACCGAGCTGCGCCGCAAGGGTGAGCTGCCTCTGCGGGTGACCCACAACGACACCAAGATCAACAATGTCCTCTTCGAGCAGGAGGGCAAGGAGGCCATTGTGGTCATCGATCTGGACACCGTCATGCCCGGTCTGGTGGGCCACGACTTCGGCGACGCCATCCGCTTCGCCGCCAACCGGGAGGCCGAGGACAGCAAGAACTATCAGAACGCCGGGGTCAACATGGAGATCTTCGGCGCCTTCGCCGACGGCTTCCTGAAGCAGACCGCCTCCGCCCTGACCCAGAAGGAAGTGGACACCCTGGCGCTGAGCTGCTTCGATATGACCTGCGAGCTGGCCACCCGCTTCATGGACGACTATATCATGGGCGACAAGTATTTCAAGACCCGCTGGCCCGGTCATAACCTGGACCGCACCCGCTGTCAGGTGGCGCTGGCGCAGGATATGGAGCGCCGCATGGAGGAGATGGAGGACGTGGTCCGGGACTGCGCCGCCCAGTACCGCCACGGCTGAGAAATTTAAATCGGATTTGAGAGGAGCGCACCGAAGGTGCGCTCCTTTTTTGGCGTTTTGGGGGTTTCGCCCTGCGGGGCGAGGTACTTTTCAAGCGATTGAAAAGTACCCAAAAGAT
>SAMEA104404103__coassemble_752_pt1 | contig 22279 bp, 18 predicted proteins | sample SAMEA104404103__metabat2_high_PE_037 | metagenome-assembled genome bin SAMEA104404103 (sample SAMEA104404103) | Balaenoptera acutorostrata | reverse complement strand
CCACTCTGAAAACCGCCGCCGCCAAGTGTGCCCTGTCCTTCTCCTCTGCGCTGGTGCTGGGCATCGCCTGCAACGTGCTGGTCTGTCTGGGCGTCCTCTGCTCCATGACCGCCAAGGACACCACCGGTAAAATTCTGGGAGCCTTCCTCCCCGTGGCCCTCTTCGTGCTGTGCGGCTTCGAGCACAGCGTGGCCAACATGTACTACATCCCCGCCGGACTGTTCGCTCAGTCCATCCCCGGCTACGCTGCTCTGGCCGCCGAGGCCGGGCTGGACCTGTCCGCCCTGACCTGGGGCAATTTCCTGCTGGGAAATCTGGTTCCCGTGACCCTGGGCAACATCATCGGCGGCGCCGGTGTGGGTATCCTCCTGTGGAAGAGCCACAAGGCTGCCTGAGATCTGTCGCAACATAAAACGCGCTCCTTCCTTTATAAATAAGGAAGGAGCGCGTTTTTTCATACCTCAACAGAGAGGACAGCTGCCGTATTGTTGTCTGCGTCGCTGCGCTTTCTCATCTCGCCCCGGCACCGGAGATAGGTGATCCATTGCTCCGGGGTGGCTGATTTGGCCAGATCCAACCAGATCTCGTCCTCGTCCAAATACTCCCAGAAGCCGTCGGTACACAGCAGGAAGTCGTGTCTGCCGGGGCGCAGGTCGATGGGGGCGTGGATCTCCGGGTTCAGAATTTCGCTGCCCAGAGAACGCAGGATCTTGTTTCGGTCCGGGCTGGAGGGGATCTGGTCCCGGGTCAGCTCTCCCGCCGCCACTAGCATCTGAGGCACGCTGTGGTCCAGGGTGATGTCCGCCGGCTGGCCATTATAAAAGTGGTACAGCCGGGAGTCCCCGATGTGGGCCCAGATGGCCCTCCGCTCCATCACCGCCAGAAAGACCGCCGTGCTCTTCATGCTGTCCGGCCGCTTCCGCAGAGAAGCGATCTCGTCGTTGGTGGCCTGCATCCAGTCCAGGATGTTCTCCTCTGTGGGCAGCGCCTGACATTGACCGCACCGGGAGAGGTGCTGCACCACCAGACGGGAGGCCGCGTCCCCCTCCCCGTGTCCGCCCAGACCGTCCGCTACGATGGCGTAGGCATACCGGTCGTTCACGATCCGGCAGGCGCAGGCGTCCTCGTTCACCGGGCGGCCGCCGATGTGGGTATACTCCGCTTTTTCAAATTTCATTGTGATCCCTTCTTCCCGTGGAAATTACTGGTCCATGAGCCGGAATACCTCTGTCCCAAAGGAGAGATAGGCGCCCGGCTTCACCGGGACCCAGCCAGTCCCCACCCGCTCGCTGTTCACAAAGGTGCCGTAGCTGGACCCCGCATCCCGGACGTAGATCTGCCGCCCCGGTCCGATGTACAGGACGCACTGCCTCCGGCTGACGCCGGGGGTGTTGGCCGGAAAACTGATCTCCGGCCCGCTGCCCCGCCCCATCAGGATCTGACGGCCGCAGGCCAGCATCCGCCGCTTGCCCCGATACAGTCCCTGAACGACGCAGAGCCAATAGCCCTTCATTTGGGACTGCGTCCCCGGCGGTGCGGTACTGCGGGCGGGCGGCCCGGGTCTGTAGGAGGACGGCTGGGCCGTGGGCCGTGGTCAGCCGGGCTCTCGCCCTGCACCCGGACCGGTGCGGCCGGACCGGGCTCGATGCCAAGGGCCAGAAGAAATTCTCCCACCGACTGGTACCGCTGGGAGGGCAGGGGCTTCATGGCCTTCTCCACCGCCTGAACGATGTGCTCCGGCAGGTCGGGCCGCAGGGTATGCAGCGGGATGGGCTGTACCTTGTCGTTGATGATCTCCATGACCTTGGGCGGCAGTCGGCCGCTGAGCAGCTGGTAGATGGTCACGCCCATGGAGGAGATATCGGTCCACGGGCCCTGCTTGCCGTTGGTCTGGTACTGCTCAAAGGGGGTGAAGCGGTCCTTGGCCATGACGGTCATGTTTCCGTTGCCCTGATAGGTGCGGACGGAGCCGAAGTCGATGAGGTGCAGCTTGCCGTCCCGGGTCAGGAACAGGTTGTCCGGGCTGATATCCCGGTGGATCAGATTGGACCTGTGGAGCACGTCCAGGGTCCGCAGCACCTCGGCCAGCCGGGGTGACAGGAACTCCCAGCTCAGCGGGCCGTTTTTCTTCAAATAGTGGTTCAGATCGCAGCCGTCCAGATACTCCATGGCATAGTAGGCGGTGCCGTTGGCGGAAAACAGGTCGTAGACCTGAATGATGTTGCTCATCCCCACCATCTGCCGCAGGAGCATGGCCTCCTTCCGGAAGCGGTCCTCCAGCAGAGAGAAATTGGACTCATCTCCCTGGACGAGGATCAGGGTCAGCCGGTCCGTACTTCGGCCCGCCATTTTTCGGGGAAAGAACTCCTTCACCGCCACCCGGCGTTTCTCCTTCCGGCCCCAGGCGGAGTAGGTGATGCCGAAGCCGCCGTTGCCCAGCACGTTGCCCAGCATATACCGCCGGTTCAGCACCGTCAGAATGGGCAGAGCGGTGCGAGGACGCTTCTCCGGGGGCACAGCGGGCTGATGGCAGGCCGTACACACCCCGTTCACCACAGTTCCCTGCCAGCACTGGGCGCAAATATTGCTCTGCATTTCGGGCCTCCTTCCCCACGCTCACCGGCTCAGACGCCCAGAATGATCGCCGTATAGTTGTCCTGCCGGGGATTGCGGCGGGCGGCCACCTGTCTGCCCAGCTGGTACGCCGCCTGCTGGACGTCCGGATTCCGCCGCATGACCTCGGCAATGGCGGCATCAGAGAGCACGTCGAACACGCCGTCGGTGGAGAGCACGATGCGGTCCCCGCCCTGGAGCGGGATGCTCCGCAGGCTCTGTTCCAGATGGCGCAGTCGGCCCATGCCCAGGAAGCTGGTCAGGCCGCTCTTCTTCTCCCGGCGGACCTCGTCAAAGCTGAGGCCCTCCCGGGCCGCCTTCACCAGCATATCCTGACCCCGGTTATGCTCCTGATTGAGCTGGAGCAGCTTCCCGTTCCGGTAGAGGTACACATGGCTGTCGCCTACGGTGGCCCAGTGGAAGCAGCCCTGCCGGATCAGAGCGGTCACCACGGTGGAGCCGCTCTTGGCCCGGCCCTCGGGGCCCAGCATCCGGTCCACCTCGTCGCTGACGCTGAGGATCATCCGGCCCAGCACCCCGTCCATCTGGCCGGGGCCCAGCTTCTGGCTGTAGCCCAGCGTCCGGTCGCTCAGCGCCGTCACCTCGCTGTCCTCATCCTCCGGGAAGGGCATCTGGGGTACAGGGACAGCGGGCCGTCCCTGGTCCTGATGGGTGCCATCCCCGGCGGATTCATCGGGCTCGAAGGGGTCCCGGGAGCTCTCGGACCCCTCCGGGTGCCGGATACTGTCCTGAATGTCGTCGGGCAGCTCCGGGAACAGGATCTCGTCGGACTTTTCGGGCTGCTCCGTCTCAGTGGTGCTGCTGCCGTCGGGCTCCTCCGGGAGGGAGGTGCTCTGGGATGCCTGCGGCTCCATCGGTGCGTAGCTGGAGGACCCGGCCTCCGCGTTTCCGGGCTTCATCACAGCCAGCACGCCCAACAGGACCATGAGCACCACCGCGGCGGCAGTCAGCCCCAGCCGGATCTGTTTCAGCGTATTCAGCTGTTTCATGGCTTCACTGTTTTTCATAACCTCACCCTTAAATATCCTGCCAGTTGAACTGTTCGCCGCACAGCGGCACGAAGATCAGCTCGGTGGCTCCGATCTCGATGCGGTCATAGAGCTTCAGATCCCCGTCCATCCGGACGGCCTTGCCGTTCAGATAGATCAGATTGCGGACCTCGCCCTTCTGGACAAAAAAGGTCTTGGTGCGGTCGTCATAGGAGATGGAGGCCGCATTCTCCCGGCTGATGGTCATGTCGTTTTCGATGCAAACGTCCATCTTGGGACTGCGGCCGATGAAGTTGGTGCCGCTGTGCAGGCGGTAGTCCTTGCCGCGGTTGGGACCCTTGATGCAGATGAGCCAGCCCACAATGGGGTCAAAGCCCGCCACATTGTTGATGGCGTCGATGTGGGTGGGCCCCACCTCGTCCACCGTCCACTCCGGGTTGGACCAGTTCTGGGGCGCTCCCTGTCCGCCGGAAACGAAGTCGCCGCCGGTAAAGCCGGGGTCGAAGTCCATCTCGGTGAGGCCGGCCCCGCCGGACTGACTGAAGGCGGGCGCGGTGGGCATGATCTCCTCCCCGAAGCCGCCGCCGGCGGCCTCCATATAGGGCTATACGGGGATATCCTCCATCGCGGGAGCCCCGGGCATCGTGGGACTGGCCCCGCCGCCCATGGCCGCCTTCTCCTCCTCGGCCAGCTTGGCACACATGGGACACTCCCCCTTGGACCGGTCGTAGAAATGACCCTTACTGCACTTCACATATTCCATAATGATCCTCCTTCTGTTTTTTCCGCCATGGGGGGAATTACTTCTTCACAAAAACCAGCTTATTCTGCTTGGAGCCCAGGTAGATCACATCGTCGTCCACCAGAGGGATGGCCACCTTGGGCGTGATCCGTCCCAGTCGGGACAGATAGGTTCCCGCGCTGGAGCCCATATCCACGATCATCAGCTCGTTATGATGCCGGAACACCTGGCAGTGGATGCGGCTGACGCCCTGGGTTTCAGCGGGATACCGGATCAGACACTCCGGGTTGCGGCCCATCCAGACGGGCTCCTCCTTCACGTGGAAGTTCAGTCCCATCAGAGGTCCGTCCACCACCCGCAGCACAAAGTCGCTGCCGGGAACTGCCGGTGCGGGAACGGGCGCGGGGACAGCCTCAGGGACGGGTGCAGGCGCAGCAGGCGCGGTGGGTACGGACTCCGAGACCTCGTCGGGGACTGCGGGAGGCTCGACGGGAAGCGGTGCCTCAGGAACTGCGGCGCTGACGGCTGCCGCTTTCTTTTTCTTCCGGAGAATCAGGACGATCAGGATCACCGCACAGACAATCATCAGCACCAGAGGGGCGAGGATCTCCTCTCCCACCTGGGTCCAGTAGGCCTCGCTCTTGTCCTTGGAGGAGCTGTGGGGGTACAGAGGTTCGGGATCCGGGGTCGGTTCCGGCTTGGGCTTGGGCTCCGGCTTGGGCTCCGGTTCCAGCTGCTGGGCCGGAGTACTCACGCCCTCGGGCTCTGTAAAGCCGTAGCAGCTCAGCTCCCCGTCCTCCACCATCAGCATGCCTACCAGACAGGCATTTTCGTCCAGGATCGCCGCCGGAGCATAGATATCAACATTGGACGTCCGATTCAGCAGATACTCCATCCGGACAAAGAACTCCTGATCCTGATGACTGGACACGCCTGTGATCTTGATGTTCAGGGACGTAAGGCCGCTTCCGTCTGTATTCATGCCCACCAGCTCCAGCGGCTCGCCCACGACCGCCACCTCCGGGGTCATGCCCAGCCGATAGTCCGACTCGATCACTTTCATGACCACAAGGCCGTCCAGCATACCTTTGAGCTCACCATAGCCCACCTCTTCCCCATCCACACTCAGCGTGCAGATGTTCTCAGGGTCCCAATAGTCCATGACCGATTTGCTGAGGAAAATGAACTGACCGCTCTCATCTCCGCTCTCCAGATACACAGGGACACCGTGTGCATCGCTGGGCGTTCCGTCCTCGCCGTAGCCGATACAGTGAACTGCGGGGGTGAGATAATCACCTGCCCACGCCTGGGGCGTCAGCACCGCCAGCGCCAGGATGCAGCTGACTGCCGCCCCCAACTTCGTCCAGAATTTACCTTTCATGATATTCCCTCCTTCTTGATATGGATCATATGATCCGGATGCTGACCCGCTGAGAGCCCAGACAGATCCGGTCGCCCCGCTGAACGGGACAGAGCTCACGGGGCATCAGCTTCCGGCTGCCCACATAGGTGCCATAGGTGGAATCCAGATCCTGTACTGCCCAGCCGTCTGCGGTCCGGGTCAGCCTGCAATGGCAGCGGCTGACGCCGTTCACTCCGTCGCTGTAGCACAGGGTACACCGGGTCCGGTCCCGGCCGATGGTGATATCCTGTCCGCCGCTCTTCCAGAAGGTCCCCTGGAGACTGCTGTTTTCACAGTACACCGTGAGGTCCGTATCCTCTGTGGACACAGGTGCGCGGCGGCCGGGACACCTGCGGAGCTCCCCGCACTTCTGCCGCAGATCTGCGTCATCTGCTTCAAGGCACGCTTGATCCAGTAGAGCAGGACAAATACCCCTGCGAGCTGAAGCGGGATCATGAGATCCAGTCCGGAGTTCCACAGGCCGTGGATGGCCATGGACATCACAAATGCGGTGAGAAAGTCCACATTTCCCATACTGTTCAGGGTCAGCCTGCCCTTCTCACAGTGCAGGGCCGCCGCCGTGGCGTAGGGCAGGCAGAACAGAATGTGTCCGCCGGTGATGGAGCTGAGCGCCCGGACCAGCTGCACATCCATCAGGACCATCACCACAATGGGGACCAGGAACGGCGGGATCAGGATCATCATGTTCACGCCGCTTCCGCTGGCTCCCGTGAAATAAGCCGCATACAGGACCACCGCCAGCACCAGAGAGAGCTTGGCCAGCGGCCACCACAGCCAGGGCCGGTTCCAGGTTTTCAGCATCGCCGACTCCGGCACCTGCCGGGCCAGCGTACCCACCTGCAGGACCCGCTCCACGTCCGCCTTGCTGTGCTTTTTGAAGGATTCCGAAAAAATGTCCTTCCAGCCCAGCTTGGAGTCCGTTTTCGAGGCCTCTTTGAAAAATTCCGTATTCGCCATATATGCCCCTTTCTTACAGGAACCCGATATAGACCAGATACATCCTCAGATTGTCATCCTCACCCGCTCTGACCTCACAGTCAGCCGGGACACTCCGGAACATATCCTCCATGTTCTCCACCTGTTCGGTATGGAAGCCGCTCACATCCAGATACTTCATGGAGAGACAGTCCTTGAACATCGCCCACATATACAGCACACCGTCGGTTTCAAAGTGACTCAGGTCCAGCCGCTCTATGCTCTCACAGGACTGGAACATACCCGACATATCGGTGACCTTTGCCGTATCAAAGCTGCTGAGATCCAGCTCTGTCAGATCGGTACAGCCGTCGAACATGGCCTGCATATCGGTGACATTGGAGGTGTCAAAGTTCGTCAGCGACAGGCCGGTGAGTGCGCCGCACCGGTGGAACATGCCCGCCATACTCTGTACCTGAGCGGTGTTGAACCCGGCCAGCTCCACGCTGCGCAGCATGCGGCAGTTCTGAAACATCGCCGTCATGTCCTCCACCTTTGCGGTATCAAAGCTCTTGAGGTCCAGCTGCTCCAATTGCTTACACCCGTTGAACATGTAGTCCATCTGGGTCGCAGCTGCAGTATCGAAGCTGCTGACATCCAGCTCAGTCAGCTGCTCACAGTTCTGGAACATGGCCATCATCATTCTGACCTGTCCGGTGTCAAAGCTGCTGAGATCCAGCTGTTGAAGCGCCTGGCAGCCGTTGAACATGAATTCCATATTGATCGTCTGGGTGGTATCGAACCCGCTGAGATCCAGCGCCTCCAAGGCAGAGCAGTGCTGGAACATCCCGTGCATGATCTTTACGCCCGCGGTAGAGAACAGACCGTTGAACCGGATCTCCCGCAGATTTTCAAAGTAGTCCTTATCCTGCTCCAGATCCGGATCGGGGATGCCGAACAGGTGACTGCTGTCCACAGGTGCATAGACCGGCCCGTCACAAAGAATATACAGGTCCACGCCGTCCAGACAGGCCTCCACCGCTCCCGCTCCGCTTGCGGACAGATCAAAGCGGGTCCCGGCCACAGCCTCGGCCGCCTCTGTCCCCTGCTCCAGAAATTCGATGCGCTCAATCTCGTTCTTCTCGACCCCGTTCTCTTCCAGAACGGTGAGGTCCAGCGTGTTGTCCTCCGTACGGACCGCAGGGGCGTTGTCCACCAGATAGAAGCCCAGCATCAGGACCAGCGCCACCACCGCAGCAGCGGCAGCCGCTCCGATCCACAGCTTCCGCTTCCCCGGCTTCTTCTCCCCGGCTACGGGCCTCTCCTTTTTGCGGGAGGACCGCCCCGTCTTCTCCCCGGCTGCCTGCCCGGACGGCTGCTGGGCCGGTGCGGGGACCGCTGCCGCTCCGCCCGCCTGGGCAGATGCGTCGGTCAGCTGCTCCTCCAGCTCCCGGACCGACTGGATACGGTCCTGACTTTTCAGCGCCATGCCCCGCTCCAGCGCCTTCCGCTGGTGCTCCTTCAGTCCGGGGATGGACCGCAGCACGCCGTCCAGATCGTCGCTGTCCAGTCTGGTGGGCGAATCCGTGGGGGTCTTGCCCGTCATGCAGTAGACCATGGTGGCGCACAGGGCGTACACATCGGACCAGGGCCCCAGATTGCTCTTGGACTGGTACTGCTCCAGCGGGGTGAAGCCGTTCTTGAAGGGGTTCTGTGTCTCGCTGCCCGCATGGTGCGAGGTCCAGACCGAGCCCAAATCCAGCAGCTTCACCTTGCCGCCGGGCTGGATCATGATGTTGTCCGGGCTGATATCCCGGTGGATCAGTCCCGCCTCATGGACCTTTTGCAGACCGCCCAGCAGAGGCCGCAGGATACCCAGCGTCTCGTCCATGGTCATGCCCCGGCCCAGACGCCGCAGATGATCTTTCAGGTTCCTGCCCTGGAGATACTCCATGACAATGTAGACCGTGTTGTTGTCCGGGAAGAAATTCCGGATCTTGACCACCTCCGGGATGCCGGAGCAGCACTCCAGGATCTGCGCCTCCTTCAGAAAACGCTCCTTGTTCTTCTCGTAGGCGTCGTTGGCCTCCTGGCTGAACCCCGTCACCTTCAGTCCCGCCGTGCTGTTTCGGGTCACAAAGGAGGAGGGATAATACTCCTTGATGGCCACCGGGACCTCCAGATACATATCCCAGCCCAGATAGGTAATGCCAAAGCCGCCCTGACCCAGCACCCGGCCGATCATGTACTGTCCCTTCAAAATCGTCCCGGTCGGGAGCTGGTGCGGCTGGTTTTGGCTGTTCTCGTCCCAGCCGCAATGCTCACAGACCGGCTGGGTCTTTTCCTTCATACAGCCTAAGCATCGGTTGAATTCCATCTGTTCCACCTCTTTCATTTCATCTCTGCTGCCTGATCCGGGCCTTGTTCCGGTGGGCCCTGCGGTCGGCTTTCTCTTCGGTTTTTCTTCTTTTTTCCTTCGTAACTGATCCCTGTGTTTTTTCTTTTTCAGTATAAGCCCCCGTATTTCCCCTAATTTCTTTTTGTTTCTGCCCGGACCTCCGACTGCGGGAAGGACATAAAAAAGGCCGCCCCAAGGGGCGGCCTTTCAGCGCGATACAGATTCAATTGTCAGGACTCCACCCGGATGGTGACGCCCTCCATGGGACAGTCGATATCCTCGTTATCCATATTGAAGCACTCCAGCTTATCCTCTGCAAAGCCCAGGGTCAGCTCACCGGAGGCCTCCGGGTCCACGGTACACCGGAAGGTCATGAGGACGGTCTCCTCCTCGCTGGTGTAGGCGGTGTCGCCCAGGAGCACAAAGGCTCCGCTCTTCTCCACGAACTCCACCTTCACGGCGTTCATCTTCTCCTGCAGGCCCTCGGCAGCCGCGCCGGAGTTCTCCACGTAGGTCAGCCCCTCCGGGATACCGGGGAGAAACTTCAATCCCACCAAATCAGAGGTGGGACCCAGGGCCACGGTGCAGGTCACGGTCTCGCCGGGCTTGTAGGACTCCTTATCCGCGGTCATGGTCAGGGCGCTCGTCCCCGCCTTTTCCTCCACGGAGGTGAGGGCAAAGATCACGCCCGCCGCCACCACAACGGCGGCCAGCAGAATGGTAAGCAGCTTCTTGTTTTTCAAATGAAAGACTTCCTTTCGTTGGTTTGCGGGGCTCAGTCACCGCCGCCCGGCCGCCCCGCCCGGGTCCGGGCAGGGTCATCACGCCTGGGCGTCGGTCCCGTCTCCCACCGTATCGGCCAGGAGTTGGAGTCCCTCCAGCTGTTCGACCATGAACTGCTCCAGCACCCCCACGTCAGAGGTGATATTCCGGTCCTGTTCCCACAGGGTATCCACGAACTCCTTGTGGATGTTCTGGATTTCCTTGCGGTTGATCTTCAGCAGCAGATTGCCCTTCTGATTGATGGACTGGAGCCGGACAAAGGAGAGGCTGTCCGACAGGAACAGGCTGGGCATCACATCACAGCCGAAATCCGGAGCCACAGGAGCCCGGAGGATTCGGATCTGGGTCTTGATGGTACGGACCCGCTGGATGAAGTACCGCAGGGCCCGGATGCGCTGCTCGCAGTTCAGCGTCATGATCTCAGTAAAGAAGTCCACCTCGCCGGTGATGACAAAGCGGGAGATGGCGTGCTCGCACATCAAGATCCGCACGTCCGGGTTGCTCAGGACGCTCTCCGCCAGCTTGTGCAGCCGGAGCATTCCCTCCACCTTATAATTCTGAGCGCCCAGCCGGGACTTCTGGGCCAGCTCCTGGAAGAGGTCCGCAGGCAGAAGATGCTCCGTCACGTGGCCCACCAGCCAGTTCCGGCCCGGAGCCAGCAGAGAGTGGACATAGTCCGTGCTGTTGACCAGCACGTCCAGGATATCCAGCTTCTGAAACAGCTGATTTTCTCTTGTACAGATGGTCTGGATGCAGTGGTACAGCGGCTTGGTGTTCTCGCTGCCCTCGCACACCACCACGGAGGCACAGGTGTCGGGCCGGATCAGGATGCCGGAGACGGCCAGCTCGTTCTTCACCAGAAACATCAGCTTGCCGCTGGCGAACTCCCCGCCGTAGAAGCGGAAATCCACGTGGGACAGCATCCGCAGTACGTTGGAGACGAAAATGGTGTTCCGGATGATATCCTGCCGCATCTTCTGCACGTCGATGAGCAGGGCAAAGTGGACCGCAGGGTACTCATAGTTGATGGCGGTGGCGTTCATCCCCAGACTCACCGCCCGCAGACGGTACTCGCTGCTGATGGAAAACAGGTCGATGGCCGCCATGATGTTCAGGTCCTTCACCCGCCGCAGGACCGGGTGGTGCATCTTGTTCAGAAAGTCATCCATGGACAGCCAGGGATAAAAGGACACCTTCTGCTCCACCACGCTGTCCTGGTCCTGCTGGGCGTCCATGACGTAGTGGTATTCCGCCAATAAGTTCTGAGAAATAGCTAGCTGTAAAGCACTTTCACTAGACACTTTATAGTCCCGGAAAAACTGGCTGATGCCGCCGGCGCTGGCGTGCTTGACCAGACTCTCGCTGATTTTGTCTACTGTTTCCTCAATATTTTTCTCGGACGGCAGCACCCGCCCGTTGACCCATTTGCTGATGTAAGAGACGTCAAAGCACAACTCCTGCGCCAGAAAACTGTGCTTCACCTCCGCTGTATTGATCAGCTGTACCAGCAGGGTACTGAATCTGTTCTTCTCCATGTTACCTCATTTCCAACCGAGCAGCCTCGGTTCCTGTATGATCGATTACTCAATGATTCATTTCCATTCAAATCGGCTCGCAAAGGCGACGGTTTCTGCGTGTTCCGGGTCTGCCAAGTGGTTCCGGCCCCATTTCATGGACTTTTCAATCTGTAAAAAGCTTTGAATCCTTATAGTTCAAGTTCTGTAATGGTTTTTCACATTACAGGCTCTCTCCACCGTGGGAGATTTCTTCTTCCGCACCAGAAATTTGACCGGGTCATATTCCCTCACCGCTCCTTTCTGTCCGAAAACACCCGTTCCGACGGAATTCCATCCCGTCCGTGTTTCCGATGCGTGTACAGTTGCCTGTATAAAGAAGTTGTGATATGATTGATATGTATCAGTTTTCGGGAAAGTTGGATTCACGTCCTTCACGTGGCCTGAATTGCAATGTTCCTCTGTATTCTATCAAATCCATTGTATCAGAATTTTGCGTTTTGTCCCCCATCAAAACCCGGGAACGGTGGGGAACGACCTATATTTTTCGCATTTTTTTAAAAAATCTACCGGTTTACACCAAATATCGATTGGAGGCTGCACCATGAAACGATTTCTTGCTCTGGCCGCCGCCCTGCTTACATCCGCCGCTCTGCTGGCAGGCTGTCACGCCGGAACACCGAAACTGAACCCCGATGACCCCGTGGTCCTGTCCATGTGGCACGTATACGGAGAGCAGTCCGACTCCCCCATGAACCGTCTGGTTGCCGAATTTAATGAGACCACCGGACTGGAGAAGGGCGTCATCATCAACGTCACCGCCATCAGCAACAGCTCCGCTGTGGATCAGAAGCTCCGGGATGCTCAGGCGGGCGTGGTAGGCGCGGGCCAGTTCCCCGACCTCTTCTTCTGCCACTCCAACAGCGCCGCCGCCCTGGGTCCGGACAACCTGCTGAACTGGAAAGACTGGTTCTCTCCCCGGGAGCAGGAAGCCTTTGTACCGGAATTTCTGGCGGACGGCATGGTGGGCGATTCGCTCTCCGTCCTCCCCGTATCCAAATCCACCCACGTGCTGATTTTCAACGGGTCCCAGTTCCAGCGTTTTTCCGCTGACACCGGGGTATCTAAGGATGATCTGGCCACTTGGGATGGATTTTTTGACGCCGCCGAGGAATTTCACCGCTGGTCCGGCGGAAAGCCCTTCTGCGCCATAGACTTTCTCCTGCGGGCGGTGGAGCTGAATGCCGCCTCTCAGGGAACCCCGGTGCAGATGGCGGATGGCTGGTACGACTTCTCCGATCCCGCCCTGCGGGCGTCCTGGATGGAGTTTGCACGGCCCCTGGTCCAGGGACACATCATCGTATCCGACCTCTTCTCCAACACCCAGGTCATGACCGGCGAGGTGGAGGCCGGACTGGGCTCCTCCGCCGCCATTCTCTACTACAACGATACCGTAACCTATGAGGACAACAGCACCGAACCTATGAAGCTATTTACCTTGCCAATGCCTGCGGCAGAAGGCGGAACGCCAATGGCTACTCAATCCGGCGTGGGACTTTGCGCCGCAAAGACCACTCCGGAGAAGGCCCAGGCAGCGGCCCTCTTCGCCCACTGGCTCACCGAGGGAGACCGCAATCTGGACTTCGTGGCCCAGACCGGATACATGCCCGTGAACAACGAATCCTTCGCCGCCATTCAGGACTACCCCTTCCTCGATGAGGACTACGCCAATCTGTATCAAACGCTGAGCACCATCCGGGATACGGCCTCCGTCCTCACTGAGCCCAACATGACCGGCTACTACGAGAAGGTGAACACCCTGTACACCGAGCTGCGAAAGCAGCAGGGCGACTGGGCCAGACGCCGTGCCCAGGGAGCTGACGTGGCGGCTCTGATGGAGGAGTCCTGGCAGCTGTTCTCCTCCATCCAATAAAGGCGGGCCAGACACATGCGTATCTTTGAAAAACTCCGACTTTCGGAACACACCCTCACCCGGCGGCTCATCCGTTACATGCTGATCCTGGTGGCGGTGATCCTGGCAGCGCTGCTTTCCGCTCTCTCCCTGTTCGGCGGGTTCCGCAGCGACCGGAAGAACCTCATCGAAACGCTGTCCCTCCAGCTGGACTTTATGGAGTCCGACCTGGTCTCCCACAGCGAAGTCCTGGCCACCATCGGGGTGGAGCTGTCCAACACCGCTGTCTCTCTGGTGGATGAGGTGCTGGAGGAAAACGGACTCACCTTCGACCAGCTGGAGGGCAACGCCCCCGTGCTGGGCCAGCTCCAGAAGGCCCTCATCTCCCCGCTGCGGGAATTCCTGCTCCGCTCGGACAGCTCCGGCGCCTTTCTTTCTCTGAACGCCTCCGTCTACCCCCGCCATCAGCCGGGGTCCAACTGCGGTCTCTACCTCCAGCGCAACGGCCCCTCCCCCTCCGAGGCATCTCTGCTCCTCTACCGGGGCAAGCCCGACGTGGGCAAGGCCCTGGGGATCATGCCCCACCGGAAGTGGCGGCTGGAATTCCAGACCAACCTCTTCTCCCACTTCGACCCGGATTCTCTCTCCGAAAAGCTTCCGGCGGAGTGGGCCTACACCTACACCCCCGTTCTCTCCCTGCCCGGCACCTCCGAACAGGCCCTGCTGCTGCAGGTCCCCATCCGGGCCGATGACGGCACCCTCTACGGCGTCTGCGGCTTTGAGCTCAATCAGAGCTTCTTCAAGGCCTATCATCCGCAGCCCTCCCGACTCAACCATCTGAGCTTCTTCGTCTACACCCAGTCCGAGGGCGCGGACATCCCTGAGAACCGGCTGGCCGCCGGAACCACCGACGGGTTCTTCTCCAACCCCACCGGAGCCCTGAAGCAGACCCCCTTGGGGGAACCCCTCAGCATATACGAGAGCGAACACCGCTCCTATGTGGGCCTCAGCCGGAAGCTGGACATGGGGCCCAACAACCCCTTCGCCACCCTGGCCGTCCTGATCCCCATGGAGGAGTACAACCACATCCTGCACAGCAGCCTGCTCCAGGCGGTGCTGCTGACTCTGGTGCTGATGGCCTTTGCGGTGTTTTGCTGCGCCCTGTTCTCCCAGCGGTTCCTCCTCCCCATCCTGCACACCTTGGAGCAGGTGAAGAGCGGTACCCCCGCCTACAGCTCCGGCTTCCGGGAGATCGACGACCTGCTCATTTTCCTGGCAGAGCAGGACGAGCGGCATCAGGACGCCGTCCGGACCCTGGAGGACGGTATGCGGGACGCCCAGAGCCGGGCCGTCCTCATCCGGCAGGAGTACGACCAGGTCTGCACCGAGTACCGCTCGGCCCAGAAGGAGGTCTCCCGGCTGGCAGATATCCAGCTGTCCGGTGTGGACTCCGAGACCTATCAGGAGTTCCTCTCCGGCATCCAGGAGCTGACCCCCACCGAGACCACCATCTTCCACTACTATCTGGAGGGAAAGACGGTCAAGGAGATCATGGCCATCACCCAGACCAAGGAGAGCACCCTGCGCTACCACAACCACAACATCTACGGCAAGCTGGGCGTCCGCTCCCTCAAGCAGCTGCTACAGTTTGCCACCATCATGCAGACCCAGGAGCAGAACAAGCCCCGGTAACGGAACGACTTCTAAAAGAACCGCATTGGCAGGTCCAATGCGGTTCTTTTTTTGCTTCCGTCAGCCCCGGCGTTCCTCCCGGGCCAGACGCTTTTTCTCCCGCACTGTGGCCGTCACATGGCGGACCGCCATGACCGGATGATGGCACAGCATACGAGGACCGGAAAACCGCATGACCTCCCGGATCTGCGCCCGCATATCGCCCCGGTAGCAGTGGACCCGGCAGTTGGAGCAAAAGGTCTTGTTCTCCATAAAGGGGCAGTGGTCGCTGCGGTCCCGGGCGTACCGGGCCAGAGCCCCGCAGTCGGGACACAGCTCGCCCCGGGTGCCATGGTGCCTGCGGCAGTAGAGGCCGATCATCTCCGTCACCATGACCTTCTCCCGCTCTCGCTTGCCCGCGATATCCACGTCTCTTTTCATGTGAATCACTTCTCCTCACCTGAATTCTTTCTTCCTCTCAATTATACACAGCTAACTGGGAATGTAAATGGAAATTGGCCTTCTATACATTAACTTGATACATCCGGACAGCGCGTTCAGATGGTTGAGCACGGATTTCCGCAGGGCTTCGGCCCGGAAAAACGGATTTTTAAGGACAGTTCCGACAGACGGCTCATCCGGACCCATTTTCACCTGACGGATTCTACACGAAAAAGAGGTTGTTTTCCAGCCACTTTTCCGTCTGATTTTCTATAATTGAGGTGGTTGTATAATTTAAGTTCCAGCATAGCGATTATATTATGTTTTTATGATGGATTTTTCAGTTCCGATATCTATCTGCTTTCCTTGACATTCAATATTCATTTAATTTATTCAAACGGTGTCCGTTTGTCTCGTCCCTGCATAATACGTTTTGTATTATACAGGGCAAAATCTATCGAAATTTTTTCGTTTTCCCTTTGGAACAGGCTTTCCTGCACCTCTGGATGCTCCCATTCTCCGCCGTGATAGCTGAGATGCGCGGCGCGAAGCTGACACCATGCAGAAGAACGCAGCGGAGCCATGGACGACGGACAGGCGGACATGAATCACAGCTTGAATCAAGCCACAGCGCACAGGTCCACCGCTTCTCTCCGGACGGAATATAAAAAAGAAGCCCCGCCTCTCCCCTGCTGACGCAGTTGAGAGGCGGGACTTTCTGAAATTTTAAAATATGGATATCGGTAAACTCGATCCCTTACTTCTGATCCAGCAGGATCCGGTTGACGGCCTCCACCAGGTCCACGGTATCGCTCCGGAGCACAAGGCCCAGCGGCTTCCCGTCCACCACGGCCAGACAGTACATCCCGTCATAGCGGTACAGCTCCACCTTCACCTTGGGCGCTCCGGTCAGGTCCAGTACGGCAGTGAAGGAAATCTCCAGCTTGTTGTCCCCGGGCTGTTCGTCAGTGAACCGCTCCACCCGCAGGCCGGACAGGGCCTCGGTCAGGGCGCTTGCAGTCAGCTCCTCCCCTTCCCGGTACCAGACCTGTTCCTCGTCCTTCTGCTTCGCCGTCAGCTGGCAGTTGGACCCGTCCAGGGTCACGTCCAGAGACTTGACGGCATCCACATCGGCGGGGATGACCTCCTTATGCCGCAGGTCGTCCACCTTGTACCGGGCCAGCTGTTCATAGGTGGTGCTGTCCAGACGGTAGACGATGTGGGACCCCTCTATCTGAGCATAGGCCGCAATTGGGTCGGCGTTCTCCCGCTCCTCCTCGGTCATGTCGGCCTGCTGGGCCGCCTGTTCCGGGTCCAGGCCGATATGGAGGGTGAAGGTCCGCTCTTCCTCGGTGCCGTAGACCACCTCCACCGTCAGCTCCGGCTCCCGGAGACCATAGGCCGCCAGATCGTCGCCCTCGGCGTAGTAATCGGTGTAGTTATACAGCATCCCGCTGTTCAGCTGGGACAGGTAGTCATCCACCATGGCGGGGTTCAGCGCCAGTTCCTCCCCGTCCCGCTCCGTGTACCACAGGTCCTCCGGGCGGTAGGAGGCGGACCGATCCCGACGGGTCAGCTCGTAGGTCTCCGCCCCGGTGAAGCGGATGGTTTTGGCGGTATCGTGGAAGTCTGGGACCTCGTCATTTTGAATCAGGTCCCGCAGGGTTTTCCCCGAAAAGTCGTCGCAGGGGTCGTGGGCCGCCAGATAGACCTTGCCGTCCCCGATGGACACATACCGCTGCTGGTCCATCTGGCTGTAGTCGCCCATGAGGATCTCGTAGGTCTGCTCCTCCGTCTCAATGGTCAGCTGGGCGGTGGACTCCGCCAGACCGTAGAGCCCCGGGTCCTCCACCTCTTCGATGGTGAAGCCCGCACCGAAGGCCTCAAAGGGCTCCAGCAGGGCCTCCACCTTCTCTGTGGAGGCGGGGAAGTTCTCATCCTCGTCATAGGCCCAGCCGGACTCCGTCCGGTGGAAGGCCAGCGTATCCTCCTTCTCTGTCCAGGTAAAGGCCTTTACAGTCTCTGTGGGGATGGACAGGATGGTCTCGCCGCTGATTGCAATGTTTTCCTTCTTCTCCTTCACCATGCTGATGGCGAAGGTCATAACGCAGAGCAAGGCCAGCACGCCCAGCATGAGACCCAGCTTTTTGGTTCGCTTCATTATAAATCCTCCTCTCCGCTCAGGCGGGCCCGGCACAGCGCCGCTTCCGTCTGACAACTACGTAGATGCCCACGCCCAGATAGCCCAGAGGCACCACGCCGATCATCAGCACCTTGAGCATGGCGGCGGTGGACTCGTTGATGGTCAGGTAGTTGTAGTTCAGAGACTTGGTGCGGATGGCCATGGCCTCGCTCTCTCCCACCATGGAGGAAATGGCGTTCATAGCCAGGTCCAGATTGGCGCCGGAGGAGTAGGCATTGTACAGGTCTTCCAGAAATGCGGCGGAGGAGAACCAGACCAGCTGGCCGCCTGCGTCGGTCTGGATGTTCACGCCCAGACTGAAGGGGCCGTTGGTATCGCCCTCCTCCCGGTCGTAGGTCTCCAGCTCATAGCCTGCGGCCTTGCTGTAGGAGGTGGGAGAGGAATCCAGAATGGACTGGACCTGGACCCCTGCCGGGGCGGGCCCCAGCTTCAGCCCCTGCGCAATGGGAATGACCGGGAAATAGTGCTCGTCCAGCAGCGGGTCGGTGATGGCGCTGCTGTTCATGGTGGGCAGCAGGGCGTGGGGCTGGCGGAAGGCGAAGCGCTCCCGGTCCTCCTCCACCACGATGCCCTGCTCGCTGTTCACGCCATAGCGCTCCAACAGAGAATACAGGGTGTCCAGAGAGCCGTCCTTCACAGGTCCTGCCGCCACAAAGATGCGGCCGCCCTCCTTGATATAGTGATCCAGCAGGTCGATTTCCTCCGGGGCGAAGTCGCTCTGAGGGCCGTAGATCAGCAGGCCGTCGCCGTCCTCCGGGATCTCGTCCCGGTTCAGCAGGGTCAGCGGATTCACCGCCATATTGGACTTCTCCAGCTGATCCGCAAAACTCTGTGGCAGCTCCTCCGGCTCACCGTGGCCCTGGAGCCGATACAGAATGGGCTGGTCCTCGTTGGTGACGTAGTCGATGGCGGAGGTGATGGCACCCTCGCCGTCAAAGGAGCTGTTCAGGGACTGGCCCACCAGGTCGGGCTCCACCAGATAGATATCCGTATAGGCGATGAACCGGCTCCGGTCGCCGCTCTCCACCACCAGACTGTTGTTCTGGACCTCCTGGTCGGTGTACTGCTGGGCAAAGGTGGGATAGACATCCGGATTCTTCTTCACCACGGTGATGTGGTCGGACAGGCTCTCGTACTTGCTCAGAAGATTGTCAATGACGCTGTCCTCCTGATCCGCCTGGACGATCCAGTAAATCGTCACGTCGTCGGCCAGCTGATTCAGCACCGTCTTTGTATTGCTGGTGACGGAGTACAGCTGGGAGGCGCTGATATCAAATTTGGTCAGGGAGGCGGGCAGCATTCCGGCGAACAGGTTCACCGCCACCACCACCGCCAGCACCACCGCCGTCATGGCCATGGTATAGGAGCCGCCCCGGAAGGCGGCGCGGCTGCCGGGATTCTGGTCAGCCGACTTTTTAGAATGTATGAATTTCATCAGTTATACCTCTTTTTCTCCAGAGACTGCACGGTCAGGAACAGGAACAGCCCCGCAAAGGAGACGAAATAGACCACGCCGGTGAGATCAAAGACCCCGCTGATAAACACGTCCAGTCTGGCAAAGACGGACAGATTGGAGATGATCTTGGGGATCAGTCCCTCGAAGCTTTCCGGGGAGAAGAGATAACCGATCATGGTCAGGGCCAGCAGAGTGCCGGACAGGGCCAGCGCCAGCTTGCTGTGGCCGGTGAGGTGTTCAATGACAAAATACAGCAGGAAAATCAGGGCGGTGAGGACCACAAGCGCCCCGAAGGCGGTGGCGGTCACCTGCTCCGCCAGCGAGACGCTGTAGTAGTTCAGCAGGATCACCGCGATGCCGATGCCCGCAGCCATGCCCTGACTCTCGGTGAGGGAGGAGATGAACACGCCCAGAGCGATGAGGGCCGCGCCGGTGAGGAAGAAAGCGAACAGGGCTCCGTAGGCGGTCATGAGAGACACCTCGCCGTAGCGCGCGAAAAGCAGAGGGTAGATACCCACGACAGCCAGAGGGATGGCGAATAGGATCAGCAGGGCCAGATACTTGCCCGCCACGATCTGAGTAGTGGTCACCGGCAGAGAGTAGAGCAGCTGGTCGGTTTTCTGGCGCTTCTCCTCCGCAATGACCCGCATGGTCAGGATGGGGACCAGAACCGCAAAGACGATGCCGGAGAAGCCCAGCACAAATTCAAAGTTGCTCACCGACTCCTGGATGTTATAGAGCATGGCCCCGAAGCCGATGAAGGCCAGCAGAAACGCCCCGAACACGTAGGCGGTCAGGGAGTGAAAATAGGAGCGCAGCTCATGCTTTAAAATGGCGGTCATACTTCATCCTCCCCTTCTGCACGAACCTCAGATTCGGCCTGTTCGGCGGGCTCCGGGTCGGATTCGGTGGTGTAGTCGCAGTTCTCGGTCAGCTCCAGGAACACGTCCTCCAGATTTGCCTTTTTCAGATTGATCTCCAGCAGGGCCCAGCCATTCCGGGCAAAGGCGAAGAACACAGACCGGGAGAAGTCGTAGATGTGCTCACAGCCGGTACGGACCCGTGCCACGGTCATGCCGTTCTCCTTTTCGGTCAACTCCTTGCTCGTCACCGTGGGGATGCTGTCCAGAATGTCGGAGACCACCTGTATGGGCGCCTCGGCGGTCAGCACCATCTCGTTGGGAGAGCGCAGCTGATTTTCCAGCTGATCCGGAGTGTCGAAGGCCAGCAGTTCGCCCTTGGCGATGATGAGAATTTTCTCGCAGAGGGTCTGGACCTCGCTCAGAATATGGGAGCTGAGAATGACGGTGTGATCCCGGCCCAGCTGGCGGATGAGGTCCCGGATTTCGATGATCTGGATGGGGTCCAGGCCCACGGTGGGCTCGTCCAGAATGATGACCTCCGGGTCACCCAACAGAGCCTGGGCAATGCCCACCCGCTGGCGGTAGCCCTTGGACAGCTCGCAGATGCGGCGGTGGGCCACATCCCCGATTTTAGTCTGCTCGATGGCGGAGTCCACCTGCTCCCGGAGCGCGATTCCCTTCAGGCCCTTGGCCTCGCCCACGAAGCGCAGATACTCCTCCGGGGTCTCGTTTCGATAGAGGGGCGGCAGTTCCGGCAGATAGCCGATGCGGCGTTTGGCCTCCCTGGGTTCTTCAAAGATGTCGTACCCGTCGATCTTCACGTGGCCGGCGGTGGCCGAGAGACAGCCCGCCATGATGTTCATGGTGGTGGACTTGCCCGCTCCGTTGGGACCCAGAAAGCCGTAGATGTGGCCGGGTTCAATCTGGAAGGACAGGTCCTTGACGGCGGTGAAGTCTCCGTAGCGTTTTGTCAAATGTTCAACCGTTATCATGTCATACCTCCTGTTTTGTTTCAGCATAGCGGTCCAAGCTGAAAGGGCGCTGAAAGAAGGGGGATTAAAATGTAAACATTCTATGAAAAAAGCGGGACTGCATGGCAGTCCCGCTTTTGATTCCTTATTTAAATAGTATGCAGCTCCGCATGGAAGGTGTTCCAGCCGCCCCGGCTCTCCGCCCACAGCTTTCCCCGGTGGAGGGTGACGATGTGCTCCGCAATGGACAGGCCCAGCCCGAAGCTGCCCGTCCGGGTCCTGGCCTGATCTGCCCGGTAGAACCGTTGAAAGAGCCGCTCCAGCTGCTCCTCCGTCAGGGGCTCGCCCTGATTGCGGACCGTCAGCAGACAGCGATTCCGGGCGGTGCGCTCCAACCGGACCTCTGTCCTGCCGCCGGGCGAGGCGTACTTTTGGGCGTTGTCCAGCAAAATCTCCAGCAGCTGCCGCAGCCGGTCCCGGCTCCCGCTGACCCGGATGCCGGGTTGGAGCTCAGAATCCAGGGTCAGACCCCGCTCGAAGAACACCGGGTCGAAGGTCAGGACCGATTCGCTGTAGAGGTCGCTCAGATCAAATACTGTAAAGTTCTCTCGCCTGTCGCTTGATTCCATGCGGGCCAGCTCCAGAAGCTGCTCCACCAGGGTCCGCATCTGCCGGGCCATGACCAGAATACCGTCGGTACAGCGGGCGCGGATGGGTTCCGCGTCGCCCTTTGTCTGCAACAGCTGGGCGTTGGTCATCAGAACAGTGAGGGGCGTTTTCAGCTCGTGGGAGGCGTCTGCAATGAACCGCCGCTCCTGCTCCATGGCCTGTTCAATGGGCCGCACCGCCCAGGCGGACAGCCGGATGCTGATGGCCAGGAAGATGAAAAATCCCACCACACCCAGCAGGATGCAGGTCCACTTCAGTTGGTTCATGGTGGTCAGCTCGCTGGAGATATCGCTGAACACCAGATAGCGGCTGTGGGGTCCGTCTACGAAGCAATAGCGCAGGCGGTAGTTCTCCAGAACGCCGGTGCGGCGCTCCCCGTCCCCGACCCGGTCCATGAGATCGTCCAGAAATTTCTCGTTGCTCAGATCGTAGTAGCTGCCGTGGACCGACACCCGCTCCCCTCTCGGCCCCAGCCGGATGAGGAAGTAGGGCAGACGGACCTGCTCGGACACCGTGTTGGGCAGGACCTTGTGCTCCGCCGAGACGGGCAGCTCCTCCATCATGCGGATGTTCTGACTGCCCATCTGAGCCCCGGTGAAGCAGAACACAAAGCTCAGCAGCAGAGTGAGCATGATGGTGAAAATGGCCATGTTGGTCACCACAAATTTGATGCGCAGTTTTCGGATCATCCCTCT
>SAMEA104404103__coassemble_747_pt1 | contig 22394 bp, 27 predicted proteins | sample SAMEA104404103__metabat2_high_PE_037 | metagenome-assembled genome bin SAMEA104404103 (sample SAMEA104404103) | Balaenoptera acutorostrata | reverse complement strand
GGCCTCCACCACCCTGAGAGCCTCCGTGCCCTCCTCCATCGACCTGAGAGGTATGATGTCCGACGAGGCCGTGGCCGTGCTGGAGGGCTTCCTGGACACTGCCATGCTGGGCAAGATGGACCAGGTGACCATCATCCACGGCAAGGGCACCGGAGCCGTCCGGAGCGCGGTCCGCACCTACTTGAAGCGGAGCCGCTACGTCAAATCCTTCCGCCCCGGCCGCTACGGCGAGGGCGAGGACGGCGTGACCGTGGCCGAGCTGAAATAAAAATGAAAGAAAAATGAGATTTTCTGGGAAAAGACAAAATGCGCCATTTTATGTGAAAATTCATTAAAAAAGGCGCTCATTGTGCAAACTTACAGGGAAGTTCGTGTTTTTTACCGCAAAGCACAGGGATGTTTGTGAAAAATGTCATTGACGATATCCCACATATCTGTTATGCTAATACCACATAATATTAAAGAGGGCGGAGGTACAAGATTATGTATAGTCAGGACGCAGTCGTTAACAACCAGGTTGGTCTGCACGCCAGACCCGCAACTTTCTTCATCCAGAAGGCCAACGAGTTCAAGAGCTCTATCTGGGTCGAGAAGGAGGAGCGTAAGGTGAACGCCAAGAGCCTTCTGGGCGTTCTCTCCCTGGGCATCGTCAAGGGTACTCCCATCAAGCTGATTGCGGATGGCCCCGACGAGCAGGAGGCAGTGGAGGCTCTGGTCAAGATGATCTCCTCTGATTTCTCCGAGTAATCCTGCAACCACCGAAAAGGCGCCGCAAGTCATTGCGGCGCCTTTTTTGACTTGAAGGAGGAAATTTTGACCTTTCAGGAGTTGAAGGAGAAGGCCCACGCCCTCCCCTTAAAGCCGGGCGTCTATATCATGATGGACGTCCATAAGACGGTCATTTACGTGGGCAAGGCCAAGGCGCTGAAAAACCGGGTGTCCCAGTATTTCCAGGACTCCGCCGCCCACACCGAAAAGACGAAGGCCATGGTGGCCCAGATCGACACCTTCGACGTCATCATCGCCGACAGCGAGTTCGAGGCCCTGGTGCTGGAGTGCGCCCTCATCAAGCGCCACCAGCCCCACTACAACATTCTCTTGAAGGATGACAAGGGCTACCCCTATATCCGCCTGTCCAACGAGGAGTACCCACGGTTCTCCCTGGCCACCCGGGCCGACGACGACGGAGCCCGGTACTTCGGGCCCTACGCCACCCGGCGGAACACCCAGGCCATCATCGAGGCATTGCAGAATGCCCTGCGCCTGCCCTCCTGCCGGAAGAAATTTCCCCGGGATATCGGCAAGGAACGGCCCTGCCTCAACTACCACATGGGCAAGTGCGACGGCTACTGCCGGGGCTTGGAGCTGAAGGAGCGCCACGATCAGGCTATCTCTCAGGCGGTCTCCCTGCTGGAGGGCCGCTTCCAGGAGGTCCAGGCCGATCTCACCCGGGAGATGGAGGAGGCCGCCGAGGCCCTCCGGTTTGAACGGGCCGCCGAGCTGCGGGACCGGCTCCGGGCCATCGAGCTGCTGGGCAAGCGGCAGAAGGTGGTGGCGGGCTCTCTGGCCGATACCGACGTGACGGGCCTGTACCGGGGCCCCGCCAAGAGCTGCTTTGTGGTCCTGCACTATATGGAGGGCGAGCTGGCGGCCAAGGACTTCGACCTGTTCGAGACCCCCATCGAGGAGGAGGAGGATTTCGTTCTGTCCTCTCTGATCCGGGAGTACTACGTGGGCCGTCCCCGTCTGCCCAAGCAGATTTTACTGCCCTGTGAGCTGCCCGACCAGGCGGCTTTAACAAAACTGCTCTACCACCAGGTGGAGCGGAAGGTGGACCTGCTGACGCCCCAGCGGGGCGCCAAGATGGACCTGATCCGGCTGGCCAACAAGAACGCCCGGGAGGAGGTCCTCCGGGCCACCACACGGGAGGAGCGGCAGAACAAGCTGGTGGAGACCCTGGGACGCATGCTGGGCCTCTCTGAGCCGCCCAGACGGATGGAGTCCTACGACATCTCCAACACCGGAGCCAGCGACATCGTGGCCTCCATGGTGGTCTATATGGACGGCAGACCGCTGAAACGGGACTACCGCCGGTTCAAGCTGAAAAATATGGACGGCCCCAACGACTACGCCAGCATGGAGCAGGTGCTGACCCGCCGGTTCCGCCGCTATCTGGACGGGGACGAGAAGTTCTGCGACAAGCCGGACCTGCTCCTCATCGACGGCGGCCGGGAGCACGTGCAGGTGGCCCAGCGGGTGCTGGAGAGCTTAAATCTCTCCATTCCCGCCTACGGCATGGTCAAGGACGACCGCCACCGCACACGGGCCCTGGTCCACCCCGACGGCCGGGAGATCGGCATCCAGTCCGTCCCGGCGGTCTTTGCCCTGGTGGGACAGATCCAGGAGGAGACCCACCGCTTTGCCATCGAATACCACCGGCTGTTACAGGCCGGACACATCAAGACCTCGGTGCTGGACAAGATCCCCGGAGTAGGGGAGAAGCGCCGCCAGCAGCTGTTGAAGCACTTCAAGAGCATCAAGGCCATCCGGGCGGCAAGCGAGGCCCAGCTGGCCCAGGTCGTACCGAAAAATACCGCCCGTTCCGTCTACAACTGGTTCCACAGCGGAGCCGGGGAGGACAGCGGCACAGAAGAGAAGGAGTAACCCAATATGCGCGTGATTTCCGGCTCCGCACGGGGCAAGAGACTGAAGGAGCTCAAGGGCATGGAGACCCGCCCCACCACCGACAAGGTGAAGGAGTCCCTGTTCAATATCATCCAGTTCGACATTCCCGGCCGCAAGGTGCTGGACCTGTTCGGCGGCACCGGCCAGCTGGGCCTGGAGGCCCTGTCCCGGGGCGCCCGGCACTGCACCTTTGTGGAGCAGCGCCGGGACGCCGTGGCCCTGATCCGGGAGAATCTGAAGTTCTGCGGCCTGGCCGAGAACGCCCACGTGGTCCAGGGCGACGCCATTTCCTTCCTCAGCGCCTGCAAGGAGAAGTTCGACGTGATCTTCCTGGACCCGCCCTACCAGAGCGACCTGCTGGCCCGGAGCCTGGAGCTCATCCAAAAATTTGACATTCTCAGCGAAAATGGTATAATCGTGGGGGAAACCGCATTGGAACTCCCCTTCCCCACGGTGGAAGCGCCTTTTGAGATGGGCAAGGAGTACCGGTACGGTAAAATCAAGCTGGTGGTCTGCCACCGGGCAGGAGAGAGATAACATGAGCGTTGCCATTTATCCGGGCAGTTTTGACCCGGTCACCCTGGGACACCTGAACATCATCAAGCGGGCCTCCGCCTGCTTTGACAAGGTCATTGTCTGTGTCATGGTCAATTCCAGAAAGACGGGGATGTTTACCCCCGAGGAGCGGGTGGAGCTGCTCCGCCGCTCCACCGAGCGGTTCCCCAATGTGGAGATCGACTCCTCCAACGAGCTGCTGGCGGCCTACGCCAAGCGCATCGGCGCTCATGTGGTCGTGAAGGGCCTGCGCGCCGTGTCCGACTTTGAGCAGGAGGTCCAGATGGCCGTCATCAACCGCCATCTGAACAGCGAGCTGGAGACCATGTTCCTGGCATCCAGCGAGAAATACACCTACCTCAGCTCCACCATCGTCAAGGAGATGGCCCGCTACGGCACCGACCTGGTGGGCCTGGTACCCCGGGAGATCGTGGACGACGTCAATCAGCGCATGAGAGAGATGCAGGGAAAGGAAGGCTGAACCTATGGCAAGCAGAGTAGAAGAGCTGCTGGATATGCTCTTTGATATGATCGACGAGGCACGCAATATGCCTCTGAACGCCGACAAGTGTGTGATCGAGCGCGACGCCGCGCTGGATCTCATCGACGATATCCGCAACCAGTTCCCTATGGAGCTGAACGAGGCCCGGAAGGTCATGGAGAGCCGGGCCGAGATCATCGCCTCCGCCAAGCGGGAGGCCGAGTCCCTGTCCAAGGCCGCCGAGGAGAAGGCCCGCATCATGCTGTCCAACGACCGCATTGCCCAGCAGGGCAAGCAGCTGGCCAACGAGCTGATGCAGCAGTCCGAGGAGCGCAGCCGCGAGCTGAAGCGGGCCGCCAACGAATACTGTGAGGACGCCCTCCGCCGCACCGAGGAGGCCGTGGCCGCCGCCCACGAGGAGATCCGCAAGTCCCGGGAGCGCTTCCGCGCCGCCGCCCAGGCCATCTCCGGCGTGACCCCCGGCGCACCCCGGAACACCCCCTATGACGCTGCCGCCGACGAGGAGCAGTAACCTGAAAAGCAGAAAGCACCTCCGGCCCTGCCGGAGGTGCTTTAAAAAAACCCCTGGATTCGTGAGAATCCAGGGGTTTTCTATTATATTCAGCCAATGAAAGAGGTCTGGCTTACAGCCCCTCCATCATGTTGACCCGGATGAAGCCCTCTTCAATGTTGGTCTCTGCGATGAACTGAGGGACGGCGGGGACCATGATCTCCCGCTCACCGCCGCGGATCACATAGACGTTGTTGGCGGGCAGGGTCAGCACATCGGCGATCTTGCCCAGGACAGCGCCGGTGTCGGCGTCCCGGGCCTCCAGGCCGTAGATGTCCACCAGGAAGAAGCTGCCCTCAGGCAGCTTGGCGTCGGCCCGGTCGATGTACAGCACGGCATTCCGCATGGCCAGAGCGCCGTTCACATCGGTGACGCCCTCCAGCTTCAGAATGACCATGTTCTTCTGCACACGGGCCCGCTCCACCTTGATGGGCCAATGGGATTTATCCACATACAGGGTCTTGAATTTACAAAGGAAGTCGGGGGAATCTGCCCAGGGCAGGACCTTGACCTCGCCCATCAGACCGTGGACGTTGGTGATCTTGCCTACTTCCAGAAACTGCTGCACCATAAAAGGCAACTCCTCTCAAAAAATAACGGCGCAGGGCTAACCTGCGCCGTCATCTTAGTCCACGATCTCCACGCAGACGCGCTTGCCAAGACGCTGGGCCATAGAGCGCACCAGAATACGGATCTCCTTGGCGATCCGGCCCTGACGGCCGATCACCTTACCCATATCCTCAGGGGCCACTCGCAGCTCCAGAACGGTCTCGCCATCGCCCTCGACCTCAGTGACAGCCACCTGCTCGGGGTGCTCCACCAGGTTCCGGGCCACATAGGTCAGAAGATCTTTCATTGCTTGTAAAACCTCCAAGCCTTACAGAGCGCCGGCCTTCTTCAGCAGGTCACGAACGGTCTCAGTGGGCTGAGCGCCGGTCTTGATCCAAGCCTGAGCGCGATCCACGTCCACCTTCAGCTCGGCGGGAGCGGTGACGGGGTTGTAAGTGCCGATCTCCTCGATGAAACGGCCATCACGGGGATAGCGGGAATCAGCAACAACGATACGATAGAAGGGAGCCTTCTTGGCGCCCATACGACGCAGTCTAATCTTAACCATTGGTATTCACCTCCAAATGTATTTGAGTAAAATATGGGAAACACGGCAGCCGTGTCGACCAACGAATCGGATGCGGGGATTTTTTCTTTAGAAGGGCAGGCCCGGCATTCCGCCGCCCATGCCCGGGAAACCGCCGCCGCCCATGCCGGGGAAGCCGCCCTTGCCCTTTTTGCCCATCATTTTGCGCATGCTGCGGGACATCTTGCCGCCTGCAAACTGGCGCGTCATGGACTGGAGCATCTCGAACTGCTTCAGCAGACGGTTCACGTCCACCACCTGTAAGCCACAGCCTGCGGCAATGCGCTTCTTGCGGCTGGAGTTGAGCACGTTGGGATTGTCGCGCTCGTAAGGCGTCATGGACAGGATGATGGCCTCCATACGCTGGAACACCTTGTCATCCATGTTGACCCCCTCCAAATCGGAGGCCTTTACGCCGGGGATCATTCCGGCCAGATCGGTGAGAGAGCCCATCTTCTTCAGCTGGGCCATCTGATCATAGAAATCTGTGAGGGTAAATTTGTTCTTGCGGAGCTTCTCCTGGAGCTCGGCGGCCTTCTGCTGATCGAAGTTCTGCTCGGCCTTCTCGATCAGAGAGAGCATGTCGCCCATGCCCAGGATGCGGCTGGCCATGCGGTCGGGGTGGAACACCTCGATCTGGTCCAGCTTCTCGCCCACGCCCACGAACTTGATGGGCTTGCCGGTGACGGCCTTGATGGACAGGGCTGCACCGCCTCGGGCGTCGCCGTCCAGCTTGGTCAGCACCACGCCGTCGATGTCCAGCGCGTCGTCGAAGGCCTTGGCGGCGTTGACGGCGTCCTGGCCGATCATGGCGTCCACCACCAGCAGGATCTCGGTGGGTTCGACGGCGGCCTTGATGTTCCGCAGCTCGTCCATCAGCTCCTCGTCCACGTGGAGCCGACCGGCGGTGTCCAGGAACACAATGTCGTTTCCGTGCTGTTTGGCGTGCTCCACAGCGGCCTTGGCGATATCCACGGGGTTGGTCTGGCCCATCTGAAAGACGGGGACGTCCAGCTGCTCACCCACCACCTCCAGCTGCTTGATGGCGGCGGGGCGGTAGATATCACAGGCGGCCAGCAGAGGCCGCTTGCCGTTTTTCTTCATGTAGCCTGCCAGCTTTGCGCCGTTAGTGGTCTTACCGGCGCCCTGGAGACCCACCATCATGATGACCGTGGGAGGCTTGGAGGCGATGGTCAGCTTGGCGCTGGAGCCGCCCATCAGCTGGGTCAGCTCCTGGTTGACGATCTTGATGATCATCTGAGCAGGGGAGAGGGCTTCCAGTACGTCAGAGCCCACGGCTTTCTCCGTGACCTGTGCGACGAACTGCTTGACTACCTTGTAGCTGACGTCGGCCTCCAGCAGAGCGAGACGGATCTCGCGCATGGACTCCTTCACGTCGGCCTCGGTGAGCCGGCCCTTGCCGCGCAGCTTTTTGAAGGCTGCGGACAGCTTTTCAGTCAGTCCTTCAAATGCCATGAGGTTACTCCTTCAGCAGCGCGTCGGTGGTGTCCAGAATGCGGTTTACCAGCAGCTCGGGCTCGCTGTCCTCGGAATGAGAGGCGAGCTCTGCCAGCCGCTTGGCGTCCTGCCGGATCTGCTCCAGCTGGGCGTGCATGGTGTGGAACCGCTTGATGAGGCCGGTCTTGTCCTCCAGCTCGGTGAGGGAGGCTTCCGCCCGGACGATCACGTCCCGGACCCCCTGACGGGTGATGTTGTAGTTCTCGGCGATCTCACCGAGAGACAAGTCCTCGTTGTAATAGAGGTCGTAAAATTCCTTCTGTCGATCGGTCAGCGTCTCGCCGTAAAAATCGAACAGCATGGTCATACGGTAAGCCTGATTCTTCACTGGGACGTACCTCCTGACAGAAAAAATGTAAAGCTGATAAACTTTACAATCCGAATGATACCATAGTGACGGCCCGTTGTCAAGTCAAAATACTTGTCAACTTTTCGAAGCTGTTTTGTATATTCTACCGGAAGCTGTGGAACACTGTGGAAAACTCCCGGGCCGCGCCGGAGGGCGGGAAGGTGCGATTTTTCCATGTATTCCCCGGCCTGCACTTTACTTTTCCGTGGAAAATGTGGTATGATAAACACATTGAATGTGGAGTTTCCGGGGACAAAATCCGCCGGATACCGCCTTTTTCCAAAGAAAGGAACCAAAATTATGTCTGAAGTAACACGCAGAGAACTCTTTCCCGGTGTGTGGCTGAGAACCGTCCACACCAGTAAATTCAAAAGTTCCTATCTGTCCGTCACCCTGCTGGCCCCTCTGAGCGCAGAGACCGCCGCCGCCAACGCCCTGATCCCCTCCGTTCTGCGGCAGGGCACCGCCGTTCACCCCGACATGGAGCACATCTCCGCCGCTCTGGACAACCTGTACGGCGGGGCCATCGAGCCCGTGGTCCGCAAGAAGGGCGAGACCCAGTGTGTGGGCTTTGTGGCCAGTTTCCTGGATGATGCCTACGCCCTGGAGGGGGAAAACCTGCTGGAGCCCGCCGCCCGCCTGCTGGGCGAGGTCCTGCTGAACCCCCGCACCGAGGACGGCGTCTTTGACAGCGCCTACGTCAAGGGCGAGAAGGCCAATCTGGCCGACCGCATCCGGGGCCGCATCAACGACAAGCGGTCCTACGCCACCTCCCATCTGGCCGAGCTCATGTGCGCCGAGGAGGCCTTCGGCGTGAACAAGCTGGGCGATCTGGACCATCTGGAGCCCGTCACCCCTGAGAACCTGTGGGCCCGGTACCAGGACCTGCTGAAAACCTGCGCCGTGGAGCTGTATTTCTGCGGCTCCGCGGAGCCCGACCGGGTGGCCGAGGCCCTGAAGGCCGCGCTGTCCGCCCTCCCCGTCAACGAGGACCGCTTCGTCCCCGAGTGCGACGTCCGGCTCACCGCCGAGACCGAGCCCCGCATCATCGAGGAGGCCATGGACGTGACCCAGGGCAAGCTGGCCCTGGGCTTCCGCACCGGCGGCCAGACCTGCTGGGAGGAGGAGTACCCCGCCCTGATGATGACCAACGCCATCTTCGGCGGCACCGCCATGTCCAAGCTGTTCATGAACGTCCGGGAGAAGATGTCCCTGTGCTACTACGCCAGCTCCATGCTGGAGCGGATGAAGGGCATCGTCCTGGTGTCCTCCGGCATCGAGTTTGAGAACTACCAGAAGGCCAGAGAGGAGATCCTGCACCAGCTGGAGCAGGTCAGGGCCGGTGAGATCGAGGACTGGGAGCTGGAGGGAGCCCGCCACATCCTGACGGGCAGCTATCAGTCCGTGCTGGACGACCAGGGCCGCCAGGAGGAGTTCTGGCTGGGTCAGGCCGTGGCCGGTCTGGAGACCACCCCCGAGGCCGTAGCCGCCGCCTTTGAGACCGTCACCCGGGAGCAGGTGGCCCAGTGCGCCCAAAAGTGGGTGCTGGATACCCTCTACTTCCTCAAGGGAAAGGAGAACTGACCCATGGAGAAAATTTCTTATCAGAAGGTCGGCGAGGAGATGTTCCACGAGACCCTGGCCAACGGCCTCAACGTCTTTGTGTTCCCCAAGCCGGAGCATCAGAAGTCCTACGCCTTCTTCGCCACCAACTACGGCGGCATGAACACTCGGTTCTGCCTCAACGGCGAGTGGCACCAGACCCCCGAGGGCGTGGCCCACTATCTGGAACACAAGATGTTCGACACTCAGGAGGGCAACGCCCTCCAGGACCTGGCCGCCAACGGCGCCAGCCCCAACGCCTTCACCAGCAACGCCATCACCGGCTACTACTTCGAGTCCACCGAGAAGTTCGCTGAAAATCTGAAGATCCTGCTGTCCTTCGTGTCTATCCCCTGGTTCACCAAGGAGAGCGTGGACAAGGAGCAGGGCATCATCGGTCAGGAGATCGGCATGATCGAGGACAACCCCGACTGGCGGGTGTTCACCAACCTGATGAAGGCCCTCTATCAGAACCACCCCATCCGCATCAGCGTGGCGGGCAGTGTGGAGTCCATCTCCCACATCACCCCGGAGACGCTGTATGCCTGCCATAAGGCCTTCTATGACCCCGCCAACATGGTCCTCTGCGTGGCGGGCAACGTGGACCCGGAAGCCATCTGCGCCGCCGCCCGGGAGATCCTGCCCAAGGAGGCCGGACCCATCGCCGTGAAGGACTACGGCCCCAAGGAGGGCGACTCCGTGGCCCAGTCCCTCATTGAGCAGAAGATGGAGGTCTCCGCCCCCATGTTCCAGCTGGGCTACAAGGGCGACGTCCCCGAGAAGGGCGACAACAGTCTGCGGCAGGAGATCCTGGCCGATCTGGCCTGCGAGGCCCTGCTGGGCGACTCCAGCCCCCTGTACGCCAAGCTGTACCGGGAGGGTCTGGTGAACCGGAACTTCGGCTACGGCTACGAGGGCTACCCCGGCTGTTCCTTCCTGGTGGCAGGCGGCGAGTCCAAGGACCCTCAGGCGGTCCGGGCCGCCGTGGCAGAGGAGGCCGCCCGCATCGGTCGGGAGGGCATCGACGACGGCCTGTGGGAGCGCATCAAGAAGGGCTCCTACGGCAATCAGGTCCGCAGTCTGAACTCCTTTGACATCCTGTGCATCAACCAGGCCCAGTCCTTCTTCGCCGGCACCAACTATCTGAACTTCGCCGATCTCTATGCCTCCATCACCCGCAAGGAGGCCGAGGATCTTATCGCCCGCTGGGTGGTGGAGGACCGCACCGCGCTGTCCATCATCTGGCCCACCGGGAAGGAGGACGCATGACCAACGTCGTCACCTTCCCCGGCCTGGGGCTGGAATTTACTCTGAATCGGGTGGCCTTCGAGCTGTTCGGCCGCCCCGTCTACTGGTACGGCGTCATCATCGTCACCGGGCTGCTGCTGGCCGTGTATCTCTGCGGCCGGTGGAGCGGCCGCTTCGGCTTCAACGAGGACCAGCTGCTGGACCTGATGATCTTTGAGGTGCCCATCGCCCTCATCGCCATCCGGGCCTACTACGTCATTTTCAATCTGGACCACTATAAGCGGACAGACGGCTCTCTGGATTGGGCCGCCATTTTCCGCTACAGCGACGGCGGTCTGGCCATCTACGGAGCCATCATCTCCTCCGTCATCGTCCTTCTGATCTTCTGCAAGGTGCGGAAGCTGAACTTCATGGCCTTTGCCGACCTGGGCGTCCATGGCCTGTTCATCGGCCAGCTCATCGGCCGCTGGGGCAACTTCATGAACGTGGAGGCCTACGGCGCGGCCACCGCTCTGCCCTGGCGCATGTGTTCCCCCTCCATTGCGGAGTATATGTTCCGCAGCGGCTGGGTGGACGAGGCGGGAGCGCAGGCCATCCTGTCCGGCAATCTGGGCGTACATCCCACCTTCTTCTACGAGTCCGCCTGGAACCTCATCGGCCTGCTCCTGGTCTACCGCATGGGCAAGAAGCGGAAGTTCGACGGCCAGTGCTTCCTGTTCTACCTGTTCTGGTACGGACTGGGCCGGACCTGGATCGAGGGCCTGCGGACCGACAGCCTGTACTTCTTCGGCTGGGAGCTGTTCGGAATGCCCATCCGCACCTCCCAGATGGTGGCCGCTGTGTCCTGCATCGTCGCGGGCGCGGCCCTGCTCATCCTGCTGAAAAAGGCCAAGCAGAACCCCCGGAAGCTCTATGTGGAGAAGCTGGCGGAGGCTGAGACCGTGGCGGAGGAGCCTGTGGAGGCGACTCAGGAGAAGAAAGCTGATAACGCTGAGGATACTCAGAATAAAGAATAACGGCTTGTAATGAATGACCCCCGTGTATCGAGAGATACACGGGGGTTATTTTTGTTTGGGAGGGTTTCGTCCCTGCGGGGACGAGTTACTTTGTCTACAGCGACAAAGTAACCAAAACGCCGCTGGGGTGCTGACGAAAGCAGGGGCTTTCAATGTCAGCACCCCAGACCCCGTTACGGGGGGTGCTTGGCGGCAGGTGGGGTTTTCGATGGGCGGCAAAATCTGCACCATTGACAGCTGCGCACCGCTTTGGGCAGAAATCTGTTCTGTTTTACGGGAGTAACAGGACCTGCCCGCCACGGGCCATGCAAAAACCGGAGTAGAAGCGTTTTTTGATGATGCGCTCGCCGGTGCCGCCCGATTTGCCAACTATAGATTGAAAGATATCCGTCAGAAGCTGTAGGGCCGCCATATATGGCGGCCGCAATTTTAGGACGGACTATCAGGAAACGGAATATGAAACAGATATTGGAATGAACCGAAAACCATCCGTTCCAAGGCTCCCCTTGAGGGGAGCTGTCACCAGTTCGCAAACTGGTGACTGAGAGGTGTTCTCCCGTCCCTCGTCTGTTGTCGACACCTTTCCGCCTTGCCCTCCGGGCAAGCCACCTCCCCTCAAGGGGAGACAAGAGAGAAGGGGAGGCGATTTTCAAAACATATCCGCCCCGTTCCCCGCATACCCTCTGACAAAGAGGTGAAGGTCATGGATGAGAAATATGGACAGGCGGCAGGGGTCCTGCCCTCGAAGCTGCGTAGTGCGGCCCTTGCTCTGGGGTGGGACAAGCAGAGCCGTGTGGAGGAGCTGCGGCTCCGCACCGGTCAGCCCATGGCGGCGGTGCTGGACGGGGAGGAGGTCATCTTCCCGGAGACCTCTGTCACCCGCACGGACCTGGAACAACTACTGGAACTTTCCTGCCGGGGCTCCCTCCACACGGTTTTGGACCGGCTGCGGCAGGGATTTATTCCCCTGGAGGGCGGCCACCGGCTGGGGCTCTGCGGGCGGGTGGTGCTGCGGGAGGGGGAGATTGTCAACCTGCGGCCTCTGTCCTCGGCCAGTCTGCGCATCGCCCGACAGGTGAAGGGGGCGGCGGCCCCGGTGCTGCCGGAGCTCTGCGAGAATGGAGTGCTCCAAAGCACCCTGATTTTAGCGCCGCCGGGGCTGGGCAAGACCACTCTGCTCCGGGACGTGGTGCGGATGATATCCGACGGGGAGAACTGCCGCCCCCATCGGGTGGGGCTGGCGGACGAGCGGGGCGAGGTGGCCGCCCTGTGGGACGGTGTGCCTCAGCTGGACGTGGGAAGCCGGACGGATATCTTGGAGGGCTGCCCCAAGGCAAAAGCCCTCATGCTCCTGCTCCGGGCCATGAATCCCCAGGTGCTGGCGGTGGATGAGATCACCGCCCGGGCCGATTTGGAGGCGCTCACCGCCGCCGTGGGCTGTGGCGTCACCCTTCTTGCCACCGCCCACGGCCTGGACCGGGCCGATTTGGAGCGCCGGCCCCTGTACCGCCCTCTTTTGGAGCAAAAAATATTCCGTCGGCTGGTGCAGATCCGGCGGACGGAGGAGGGACGGCGGTATTCTGTGGAGGTTTTATCATGATGCAGGCGGTAGGTGTGGTCCTGCTGGCCTTTGGAGGGGCGTACATGGGCTTTCATGCGGCGGGAGAACTATCCAGAAGGGCCGTGATACAGGGGCGTACTGCCGCCTCTCTGGCCCTTTTGGAACAGGAGTTGGAGCTGGGCGGCTATGAGTTGAAGGACTGCTTCCGCACGCTGGCGGACCGGGGCGGGGGAGAGGAGAAGAAGTTCTTCTCTGCCTGCGCCGCCGGGATGGAGAAGCTGGAGACGGAGCCCTTCCCGTGTCTCTGGTCCCGACTGGCGGGAGAGCTGCCCATTGGCACGGAGGGACAGCGTGTCCTCGCCGCCCTTGGGGAGACCCTGGGCCGCTGTGAGGTGTCCCGTCAGCGGCAGGCGCTCCGGCTGGCCGCAGAGGCCCTGACCCGTCTGTCTGAGCAGACACGGGAGCAGTACCGTCGTCAGGGCAAGGTCTTTCGGGCGGTGGGGCTTTCCTCCGGGGCCTTTCTGGCCATCCTTTTGCTGTAAAAAGAGAGCAAGGCGGTACAGCCGAAGCTGTACCGCCTTGTTTCTGATAGAATCGTTTGGGATTGTTCCTGTCAGATCAGATGATTAGTGAACCAGGTTGATCAGGAAGGTCAGGATGCTGCCATTGAAGAAGTCAATGAACAGGGAGCCGACCAGAGGAACGATAAAGAAGGCCTTGGGAGCGGGGCCATACAGGGAAGTGATGGCCTGCATGTTGGCGATAGCGTTGGGAGTAGCGCCCATACCGAAGCCGCAGGTAGCGGAAGCCATGACGGCGGCCTCGTAGTCGCGGCCCATGATGTTGAAGACCACGAAGTAGGTGAAGATAGCCATGAAGATGACCTGAGCCAGCAGCATGACGATCATGGGAACAGCCAGCTCGGCCAGCTGCCACAGCTTCAGGGTCATCAGAGCGATGGCCAGGAACAGGGACAGGCAGGCGTTGCCGATGTTGCCGATCATCTCGTCGTCAACAGTGTACTTGCCGGACAGATCACCGATGTTACGGATGATAGCACCGACCAGCATAGCGCCGATGTAAGTGGGGAAGGTCACGCCGGTCATCTTGATCCAGGCAGCGACATACATGCCGATACCAGCGGCGAAGAACAGCAGGGACAGAGCCTTCAGGATGCGCTCGCCCATATCGCCCTCGACGACGTTGGACTCGATGGTCTCAGTGGACTTGTTGGAGGTAGCGGTGGAGGTCAGGTTGTGCTTGGTGATCAGACGACGGGCGATGGGGCCGCCGATCAGACCGCCGGAAACCAGACCGAAGGTAGCAGCTGCAACAGCGACAACCTCAGCACCGGCAACGCCGAAGTCATCCTGCAGGATGGGGCCGAAGGAGGCGGAGGTGCCGTGGCCGCCGACCATGGAGATGGAGCCGCAGCACAGGCCGATGGTGGGATCCAGACCGAACATCTTGGCGATGGCCATGCCAATGACATCCTGGCCGATAACCAGAACGATAGCGACGCCGACGAAGATGATGGTGCCGATGCCGCCCTTCTTCAGCAGGGGCAGGGAGGCGGTGAAGCCGACGCTGGTGAAGAACAGAGTCATGAAGACGTCCTTCATGGTGCCGTCCATCTTGAACTCAACAATGCCGGAGACATACAGGATCAGAGCCAGGATAGCGAAGATCAGACCGCCGATAACAGGTGCGGGAATGCAATACTTCTGCAGGACAGTGAGCTTCTTTCTGAGCAGGTTACCGAGCGCCAGAACGACGACGGCAAGAGCTACAGTCTGAAACAGATCTAAAGTGATAGTGTTCATATCTACTACAACCCTTTCCTTATTTACTTTTCATGCTTGCGATGAGTTTCCCTTCCGATTCCTAAATCTGTTGATATATTACATGAAACCGGCCGGAATTGCAAGTGATATTTTTGCTATTCTACTATGAATATTTTGACCTGAAACTGACATATCTTATCATTCGGCCTCAGAATGGTACAAAAACCGGTATTTTGAAACACTTTTTTTATCTTAATTTTAATTTAACGGGGTATACATAAAATAATAAAAAACTCAAAAAGGCGAGGAAAAGAACGTGTGTCCGCGAACAAAGGACAATCCGGCCGGGATAAACAGTTCTATTTAATAGGTATAGGGCCGGAAAAGGGGGTGGGAACTTTAGGGAAAATGGCGGGAAAACCGGGGAAATGTCCGCCTGGCGTGTGCAATGCTGTAAACTGGTAAAGTGTGGAACGGTGGGAGCAAGGTCAACTTTAGCCAGTTGAATTTTCCGATTTTTTAGGCGGTTCTGTCCCATATCCCGGACTGTGCTCCGGCGGCGGAGCGGGCCGGAGATCAAGAAGGTATAAATTTTTCTTTACTTGATTTTTATATCCGTTAGAGGTATGATGGACCCATTATCGCCGGAGGGGAAATTCTGTCCTCCGGGAGCGCCGAAGAGCGCAGGGAGTATGAAAAATATGAAATATACTATGACATCCCGTATGTTCGGTCTGGCCCTGTCCCGCATCATCAGCGGGTCGGTGAGAAGTCCGAAGATCCGGGGTGCGATCCTGGTGGAGTACAAGCGTATTCTGAACAATGCCAAGGACATCGGCGAGCACAACACGCTGCTGAGTTCCTACAGTCTGGCGGCCTATTTCATCGCGCTGAACCGCTGCGACGGACGGACCGCCGAGGAGAACTACCGGGATCTGGAGGCCGGAATGCGGAAGAGCAGGCTGCTGAAGCTGATGATGGGCAGCGCCGACGGCTATTTCGACCCCAAGCGGACCGAGAAGCGGATGCAGTGGGCGGAGGAGACCCACAAGCGCCTGTACGAGAACGACTGGGTGGTGGACGTCCTCCCCGGCAACGAGGAGTACGACCTGGGCTATGACTACTGGGAGTGCGGCGTGTGCAAGCTGTGCAAGGACGAGGGCTGCCCCGAGCTTGCCAAGTACCTGTGCCGGCTGGACTTCCTGCTGGTGGAGATCATGGGCATCAAGCTGACCCGGACCACCACGCTGGCCGAGGGCGGCGAGAAGTGCGACTTCCGCTTCCACAAGCCTCAGAACTGAATATCCATAAAATAGAGGAGAGCGCCCGACGGGAGACCGTCGGGCGCTCTTTTTATGCGTACTATTCCTTTGGGGACAGGCATAGGATGGAGCAATGGGAGGTACAAAGGATGAATGTGGATCTGATCTTCAAAATTGCGGCCATCGGCATTCTGGTGGCGGTGCTCAATCAGGTGCTGAGCCGGGCGGGCCGGGACGAGCAGGCCATGATGACCACGCTGGCGGGTCTGGTAGTGGTGCTGATGATGGTGGTCCGGGAGATCGCCAGTCTGTTCGACATGGTCAAGACGCTGTTCCAATTATAATGGAGCTGATGGTGAAGGTGGCCGCCGGGGCCTTGACGGCGGCGGTGCTGAGCGCCGTTCTGCGCAGGCACGTGCCGGAGCTGGCCATGCTGCTGACCCTGGCGGCGGGGCTGTGGATCCTGTTTCTCACCGCCCGGAGCATGGAGCAGACGGTGCAGCTGTTGGACGAGCTGGCCCACGCGGCGGGTTTTTCGGAGCTGCTGCTGGAGCCGGTGTTCAAGACCGTGGTGCTGTCCATCCTCACCCGGCTGACGGCGGAGATCTGCCGAGGGGCCGGGGAGAGCGGGGTGGCGGCCTTTGTGGAGCTGGCCGGGGCGGTGCTGGCCCTGGGGGCGGCCCTGCCGCTGGTGCGGGCGGTGGTGGAGCTGATGGCGGAGATGCTGACATGAAAAAGTGGGTGGTAGGATTGATTTTGGTACTGACGATGACCATTCCGGCCTTTGGGGCGGAGATCCCCGTGCCGGGGCTGGACGAGCTGTGGGAGCAGGCGGAGTCCTACGGGGTGACCGAGGAGGAGACCTTTCAGAGCGGCCTGTCCGGTCTGCTGGACCGGGGACTGGAACAGCTGGAACACCTGTTGAAGGGCGGCGGGGTGACGGTTTTCAAGCTGATGGCGGTGGTGCTGGTCTGTTCTCTGGCGGAGAACCTGCGGGAGGGACAGGACAACACCCGCTCCGTGGAGCTGGCCGGAGCCCTGTCCATTACAGCCCTGACCATGGGGGATATGGCCGCCATGATCGGGCTGGGCTGGGAGACGCTGGGGAAGATGGAGACCTTTTCAAAATCTCTGCTCCCCGTCATGGCGGTGCTGACGGCGGCCTCCGGTGGGCCCACCGCCGCCGCCCTCCGGCAGGGAGCCACCGTGCTGTTCTCCCGGCTCCTCCTCACCGCCATGGACAGCATCCTCATCCCGCTGGTCTACGCCTTTGTAGCCGTCCACTGCGTCAAGGCGGCGGCAGGGCTGGAGGGTCTGGGCAAGCTGGCGGATTTGATGAAGGGGACGGCGGGGTTCCTGCTCACCGGCTTTCTGCTGGCCTTTGTGGGCTACCTCACCGCCAGCGGAGCCATCGCCGGAGGTGTGGACGCCTCCGCCATCAAGGCGGCCAGAATGGCCATCACACGGATGATCCCGGTGGTGGGCGGCATTCTGGCGGACGCCTCGGAGAGCGTGCTGGCCGGGGCGGCGGTCCTCCGGGGCGCGGTGGGTGCGGCGGGGATGCTGGTGGTGCTGACCATCTGCCTCACTCCATTTCTCCGGCTGGCCATGCAATATCTGGCCTATAAGCTGGCGGCGGCCCTGTGCGCCATGGTGGCCCAGCCCGCCCTCAGTCAGCTGCTGGACGCCATCGGAAGCGCCTTCGGCATGGTGCTGGGCATGACCGGGGCGGGTGCGCTGATTTTGCTCATCAGCGTGGTCTCGGCGCTGAAGGCGGTGATCCCATGAGTACCTTGAAAAGCTGGCTCCTGTCGGTGCTGACGGTGAGTCTGTTCTGTGCGGTGGCTCAGGCGGTGATGCCCAAGGGTGCGGTGAGCAAGGTTGGAAAGCTGGTCTGCGGGCTGGCTCTGGTCTGTGCCGTCCTCTGGCCTGCGGCCAGGCTGGACCCCAATTTGGGGGAGGACTGGCTGAGAGACTGGCGGCAGAGGGTAAAGGACGACCAGATCCAATTGCAGGAGCAGGTGGGCGGCCACGCCCGGCAGGTCATAGAGGAGCGGTGCGCCGCATATATTGTGGACAAAGCGGCGGAGCACGGGGCCGTGTGTACCGCCCGGGTGCGCTGTCGGGCGGTGGAGGGAGGTCTGTATGTACCGGATTCTGCGGAGGTGACGGGTCCCCTGAGTGAGGCGGAGGAAAACCGTCTGCGGCGGCTGGTGGCCCATGAGCTGGGCATTCCGGCGGAGCGGCAGACCTACCGCCGGGAGGAGGGACCATGAGAGGAAAGCTTTGGGCGCGGTTGAAACAGTACCAGTACGCCCTGCTGGTCATGGCGGTGGGCGCGGTGCTGCTCCTTCTGCCCGCAGGGGAGCGGGAGGGAGAAAAACCTGCGGAGCGGGAGCCCTCGGCGGCCTCGGAGGCGGAGCCCTTTGAACGGCGGCTGGAGGAGGCTCTCTCCGCCATCAAGGGGGCGGGGGAGACCCGTGTGGTGCTGACCCTGGACAGCGGGAGCCGAAAGATCCTGGCCCAGGACAGCCGGAGCGAGGAGCGGGGCGAAAGCACCTCCGTTGTCACCGTGGGACAGGGGTCCGGGCGGCAGGAGGTGGTCCCATTGCAGACGGTGGCGCCCCGGTTTCGGGGCGCGCTGGTGGTCAGCCCCGGAGCGGAGGACCCGGCGGTCCATCTGGCTCTGGTGGAGGCGGTGGCCGCCCTCACCGGGCTGGGCGCGGACCAGATCGCCGTCTGTACCGGGGCATAACTTGAAATTTGGGAGGTAATGACCATGAAAACGGGAAAAAAGGGGAGCGGCTGGTCCCAGCTGTGGCGGAGAAATGCGGTGGTGGCCGCGGTGGCGCTGTTCGTGTGTGCGGCGGTCTATCTGAACTGGAGCTATGAGCAGGAGGCCCAGGCGGGGAAAACCCTGGGCCAGTCCACCATGGTGGGGGCGGGAGCCAAGGACCCTCTGATCCAGAAGAAGGACGGGGAGAAGCCCGCCCAGAAGCCGGAGGAGAAGGGCAAACCCCAGAATAAACCCCTCAACGATGACGGCAAAGCCCCCGTGGTGTCTCCGAAGGAGGGGAGCGGCTACTTCGCCTCGGCCCGGCTGAACCGGAAGCAGGCCCGGGACAGCGCCCTGTCCCTCTTACAGGACGCCGCCGCCAAGGAGGACGCCGACGCGGCGGTGAAGAAGCAGGTGAACACCACCATTCAGACCATGGCGGACAGCACCGTCACCGAGGCCCAGATCGAAAATCTGGTGCTGGCCAAGGGCTACACCGACTGCGTGGCCTTCATTGGGGACGACTCCCTGAGTCTGGCGGTCAGCGCCCCGGCGGGCGGGCTCAGCGGTGCGGACACCGCCAAGCTGGTGGACGCGGTGACCCAGAGCTCCGGCTTCAAGGCGGACCAGATCAAGATCATCGAGGTGCCCAAAGAGGGCTGATTGGTACAGTTCGACGGAAAATCCCCCACTTTGCAGGCGTACAGTCAACAAATTTTTCCGCCCAGTTGTCAAACACGGGAAAGTGTGGTAAAATACCACTAATCTCATTAGCAAAATGCAACTAAGGAGCGTGGCAAAAAATGAGCGATAGCAAAGAGTACGTCTCCCGCTCTGACGAGCTGGGCAATATCCATATTTCCGAGGAAGTGCTGGCCGGCATCTCTGCCGCCACAGCCCTGGAGGTGGAGGGCGTCAGCGCCCTGGCCGCCAATCTGGGCAGCGACATCGCCGAGCTGCTGGGCAAGAAGAGCCTGACCAAGGGCGTCCACATCAAGATGGAGGACGAGAAGGTCGAGGTGGAGCTGTCCGTCCTGATGAAGTACGGCAGCACCATTCCCGAGATGGGCAAGGCCGTTCAGGACAACATCAAGCAGGCCATTGAGAACATGACCGGCCTGGAGGTCGCCTCCGTCAACGTGAACGTGGGCGGCATCACCTTCCCTCCCAAGGCTCCCAAGGAGTAAGAACTGCATAAAAAAAGCGGCCGCTGTCTCAGACAGCGGCCGCTTTTTCTGTTTTCCCGGAAAAATGGAAAAAAGAATGCCGCGGATCACTCCGCGGCATTCTCTACCTCGTGTATGGAAAAATTACTGAGCATCAACCTGCTCGCCGAAAGAACGGCCGTTGTAGGTCATGCACTTAGTGCACATACGGTGAGGCAGCCGGTAAGCCCCGCACTTGGGGCAGGTCACGATACCGGGGGTCTCCAGCTTCCAAACGGAGCTGCGCCGCTTATCGCGCCGGGCCTTAGACACTTTTCTCTTAGGAACCGCCATGGGTGACACCTCCTTCGGTTGCGTGCTGTGGCAATATCTAAAAAATCTTACACGGAAGGGAAGCAGTCCCTCCCAACCATGTCCGATTTTTTAGATACTGCCAAAGGCACTTCGACTACTCACTCAGTTTCGCTATCCAACAGCTGCGCAAGGGCCGCCAGTCTTGGATCTACTTCAGGTTTACAACGGCAGGGTTCAAAGTTCAGGTTTGCACCGCAGCCGCTGCACAGCCCTTTGCAGTCGTCTGAGCAAAGATTCTTTGTGTCCATGTCGAGCACGAAGGCGGTGGTCACTACCTCGTCCAGGTCCAGTTCGGTACCGTCGAGCAGGATGATATCATCATTCTCCTCGTCCTCCAGTTCCTGAGCAACCAGGCTGTCCAGCTTGACAACCTTTTCGCGGGAAAATTCTTTCCCACAGCGGTCGCAGGCCAAATCCAGTACAGAACGGGCCGTTCCTTCCAGCACAAGTGCGCCAGCGTGGTTGGTCACGCTGCCTTCTGCCAGAACAGGACGGGTAATGGGCTTTCTTCCATAGAAATCCAGGTCAGAAAGATCGAGCTGGAAGCGGAAGTCCTTCCGCGCTTCGGGGATATGGATGATGTCCTTTAACTCCAAACGCATGTTTCTTCCTCCTATGGGCCTCGCCCCGTGTTTCACAATGGTACGGAAAGTATTATAATGAATCTAACAGCATTTGTCAAACGTTTTTTAGTGATTGACAAATATAATTTTTTATGGTCAAATCATGTAGTATCCTGCAAGTTGTACAATTCGGGAGGAAACCTTAACAATGAAAGAGTTTACCATCGGGAAAAACGACGCCGGTCAGCGGCTGGACCGCTGGCTGGCCAAGACCATGCCGGTGCTGCCCGCACCTCTGGCTCAGAAATATATCCGGCTCAAGCGGGTGAAGGTCAACGGCAAGGGCTCCAAGCGTGATGTGCGCCTCCAGGTTGGGGACGTCCTCCAGCTCTATATCAATGATGAGTTCTTCGACCGGCCCACCCCGGAGAACGCCTTCCTGTCCCTCTATCAGCCCAAGCTGAACATCTTATATGAGGATGAGCACATCATGCTGCTGGACAAGCGCCCCGGCATGGTGGTCCACCCCGACGAGAACGAGCGCATCAACACCCTGCTCACCCACATCCAGGCCTATCTCTATCAGAAGAAGGAGTGGTCCCCCTACTGGGAGAACTCCTTCGCCCCGTCCCTCTGCAACCGCATCGACCGGAACACCGGCGGCATCGTCATCGCCGCCAAGACCGCCGAGGGTTTACGGATCATGAACCAGAAGATCAAGGACCGGGAGCTGAGCAAATACTATCTCTGCGTGGTCAAGGGCCGCATGGAGCCTAAGGAAGGAAAGCTCCAGGGCTACATCTTCAAGGACGAGGTGAAGAAGCAGGTCTATGTCCGCTCCCGCCCGGAGCCCGGCGCCAAGACCGCCATCACCCTGTATAAATCCCTGACCAGCCGGAACGGCCTGTCTCTGGTGGAGTGCGACCTCATCACCGGCCGGACCCACCAGATCCGGGCCCAGTTCGCCGCCGCCGGTCACCCTCTGCTGGGCGACGGCAAGTACGGCAGCGAGCGGGAGAACCGCAAGTACGGCCGCCACGGTCAGGCGCTGTACTCCTATAAGCTGCACTTCGCGTTCACCACCGACGCGGGCCCTCTGGAGCATCTGAACGGCCGCACCTTCCAGGTGGAGGATGTGGACTTCGTCCAGGAGTATTTCGAGGGCTACCAGCTGCCCAAGGTGGAGGAAGAACAGTAAATGATACGAAAACCGGAATGTTCCCAATGGAACATTCCGGTTTTTTCATATTCGCGGGGAGAAAGGGGACACCTCTCAGTCTCGTCGTCGCGGACTGCGTATCGTCCACAATCCCGCACCGTATAGCGGGATAGCTCCCTCGCGACCTCGCTCCTCATCTCCCAAACACAACCACTATGTTGGGTTGTGTTTGGGGCCCCTTTGGGGGCTGTAGGTGGTGGGTGGGGTTTTCGATGGGCCGCAAAATCTGCCGCATTGACGGCTACGCTCCATTTTGACCAAAAATCAGGTCCATTTTACGGGAGTAACAGGATCCGCCCGCCGGTTTTATGCAAAGACTGAGACGGAAGCGTTTTTCGATGCGTGGCCCGCCGGCACCGCCTGTTTTGCCAACCATTCAACGAAGAATTTTTATTATCGTGAGATATTCGGTGAACGCCGTAGGGCCGCCATATATGGCGGCCGTGGTGCAGAGACAACCGAGTAAAAATAGAAGAAAATGAACCGCTCCTCGCCCAAGGCCCCCTTGTGTAAAGGGGGCTGTCAGCTTGCTGACTGGGGGATTGTAAC
>SAMEA104404103__coassemble_714_pt1 | contig 23050 bp, 26 predicted proteins | sample SAMEA104404103__metabat2_high_PE_037 | metagenome-assembled genome bin SAMEA104404103 (sample SAMEA104404103) | Balaenoptera acutorostrata | reverse complement strand
GGGCAGCTCCTCCATCATGCGGATGTTCTGACTGCCCATCTGAGCCCCGGTGAAACAGAACACAAAGCTCAGCAGCAGGGTCAGCATGATGGTGAAAATGGCCATGTTGGTCACCACAAATTTGATACGCAGTTTTCGGATCATCCCTCTGCCTCCAGATGGTAGCCCAGGCGGCGGACCGCCTTGATCTCGACATTGGAGCCGATGCGGGCCAGCTTTTTTCGTAAAAATCCCACGTAGACCTCCACGGAGTTCTCGCTGGCCGGGGCCTCAAAGCCCCAGACCTTCTCAATGATCAGTTCCTTGGACAGATTCCGGTCCGTACTCTGGAAGAGGAACCGCAGGATCTCAAACTCCCGTGCGGACAGCTGGACCGCACTCCCGGCCGTGGACAGCATGGCGGTATCCAGATTTAAGGTGGTGTTGCCGAAGGTCAGCTCGTTGATCTGTCCGCCCTGCCGCCGGAGGAGGGCGCCGATGCAGGCCAGCAGCTCCCGGATATCGAAGGGCTTAGGCAGATAGTAGTCCGCTCCGGCGTTCAGCCCCGTGATGCGGTCCTCCAGCTCGGCGCGGGCGGTGAGCATCAGGATCGGCGTGCCGATGTGCCGCTCCCGGAGTCGGCGGGCCGCGTGCCAGCCGTCCAGCTTGGGCATCATCACGTCCATGATGATGAGGTCATAGATGCCCATGGAGCCGTAGGAAACTCCCATCTCGCCGTCGTAGACGGCATCCACCTCATAGCCCTCGCTCTCCAGCACGGTGCGCAGGCTCTCCACCAGCAGCACCTCGTCCTCTACGATCAGAATTTTCACCCTGTCCCCTCCCCGACTATACTCGTTTTTATGGTAACACGGGAGGCTGAAAGGAAGCTGAAAGGGTCCTCTTCACTTCCGAAGGGCCAGATACTCCCGTGTCAGAGCCTCCAGCCCGGCTTGGAAGATGCGGACGTCCTCCGTTACCTGCCGACGCTCCTCCCCGTTGAGCATCTGGCCGAATTTCACCGCCTGTGCCTTGAATTTCAAAGCTCTATAAAGCTTATTCACCTTGCAGGATAACTCCGGATATTCCTCCGTCATCACCCGCAGCTTGTTCACATCCCGGACTGCCTGGGCCATCCGCTCCAGCCGGACAGAGGGCCGGGGACGGCGGACGGACCGCTCACCGGGGTAGACAAGGAAGCAGTCCCCCGGCTCGAAGGCGCTGTGGGTGGCGTCCCGCAGAGGGTCCTCCACCCAGGCGTCGTAGGCCCAGCGGAGCATTCCGGTGGTATACCGGCCCGCATCCATGACGGACCAGTAGCTCTCCACCGGGGCGCTGAGACAGAAGTTGCCCGGCTTGTCCTCGGTGCAGGTGTAGAGAGTGGTGCGGTGGCCTCTGGCCCGGCGCTCCTCCACAAAGCGGAGAAAGGCCTCCTCGTGGCCGGGCACACAGTGGTTGCTCACGGTCACGTCGTTGATTTGGAGCGCCTGCTCCCAATGGCCCTCGAAGTCATTGACGGCGGTGGCGGTCTTGAACCGCTTCCCCGCCCTGTTTCTGACGGAGAAGATCACGTCCAGCGCCTCCTGGGTCAGGCCCCGCTCGTCAATGCCGATGTATGCGGCATCGAACCAGCCCTGTTCTGTCAGGTGGTCGGCCAGCGCAGCGAAGAAGTGCCGCCACATCCGGGTGTAGACTTCCCCGCCCACCTGCCCCTGGAAGGACTGCCGGACCAGCTTCCCCTCCGACCAGTAGGTGAAGGACTCGTGCCACGGGGCCACGCTGTACAAAATCACCTTGTCCCCCAGTCCCAGACTGCGATTGAAGGCTACCCAGCGGTCCAGCGCGCTAAAATCGTAGTGCATCTCCCCGTTTTCCAGGGTCCAGCGGGCCATGGACGGGTAGGCCACCGGATTTTTACTGAAGGTCTGGCCGTCCCATGCGTCCTCCAGAATGGTGGCGGTGATGGCGTGGCCGCCGAGCTTCTTATAAAGCTCCATATGGGGGCGCAGGATCTCAAAATGCTCCGGGGAGAAGGGCTCCACCCCGTAATACTCCGCCACGCTGTAGGGGTACTGCCAGAGCTCGATATCAAAGTGGTGTTTGAACTCCTCCCCATCCCACAGCACCGCATCCTCCACGGTGAGGGTGCAGGTGAAGCGGAGCGGCTTGGCCAGTCCGTCGGCCTCCGCAAAGATAATGCCGCTATAGGTCCCGGCCTTCGTCTCCTTGGGAACGGAGACGGAGAGCCACACGGGCCGAAGCGAATTTGCCTCCATGGCGCACCCATCTGCGGCGGATTCATAGAGGATATCCACGCTCTCCGCCCGGTTGTCCGGGGTGACGGGAGGCGGTGGGTTCCGGTTGCCGTAGCCGGGGTAGCCGATGTATGCCAGAGTGGATTTGAGGAAGGTCAGCTCCACATGGCTGTGGTCCAGGACCGCTCCGTCCTCCCCGTTCAGGTCCTCCGCCCGGAGCCGGACGTGCTCCAAGGGGCGGTCCCCGGTGAACAGGACCAGCTGGGACAGGGCTCTGTCGTTCCGCCAGGCGGTGAGCCGGACCTGAGGGCAGGGCTCCCGCTCCACGATCTCCTCATAGCGGTCCCGGGTGTACTGGGTGTCGATATCTACGAACAGGCCACCCAAAACAGGACGCTTTTCTCTTCCGGTATGGTGCATATTTCTTGCTCCTTCAAATTATGTAAGGTTATTCCACCTTACAGTTAAATCTCCGCTGCCCCGTACTGCTCCAGAGGCAGGGACAGCGCATCCATGATGCTCAGCTCGTCCCGGGCATCCTGGACGGCGTTGTGAGTCTCGCTGTAGGACCGCTGTCCCGTGAGGAGTTGGAGCATGGGCTCCACCCCGTAGTTCCGCCGGAGCCGTCCGGTGGTACAGCAGTCGGCGCAGTCGGGAATTTTACGGTTATACTGCCGGTAGGCCGCCATGCGCATGATATCGTACCAGCGGAAGCAGTTCAGCTCCGGCAGGTGGCGGCGGTCGAATTTGGCGTTATAGGCGAAGAGCCGGGTCACGCCCCACTCCGTCAGCCACTCCTTTAAATCTGCAACGGCCTCCCGGCGGGTACACTCACAGGGGTTGTCCCGGCCCAGATAGACCGTGCCGGAGTACATCCCGCCCACTAAGATCTCCGGGTACAGTACATAATAGCGGCTGTCCAGCGGGCGCAGGGTCTCCCCGTCCGCCAGCACTGCCCCCAGGGACATGACCTGATCGTTCCAGTTGGTCTCTGTATCAATAACTGCAATGGGCCGCCGGGACCCGAAATTTTCTCGCATAGGATACCTCCGGTGTTTTTTCCTCTATTATATCGTCCGGGCCATGGCTTGACAATGAAAAATCAGAGTAGGTGTTTTTTTAAGTCTTTCTTGTTTTATCGTAAGACGATAAATATTTATTGACTTATAAATAACTCCGGTGTATATTGGACACAGAGGTGATACAATATGAATCAAAAATCTCTGGCCAAATGGCTGAAAACCATCCTCATCGGCTGTGCCCTCTGCGGGCTGGTGGTCTACTTCCTGCTCTTCCCTCTGCTGGGTCAGAGCATTGTAGCGTCCCAGCCGCCGGACTACGCAAAATGCTTCTGGCCCTGGCTCCTCTTCCTCTGGTGCACCGGGGTCCCCTGCTACGGTGCTCTGCTGCTGGGCTGGAAGATCGCCGGAAACATAGGAGCCGACCGCTCCTTCTCCCTGGAAAACAGCGTCCTGCTGCGAAAAATCTCCCGGCTGGCCGCCTTTGACAGTCTGCTGGTATTTGTGGGCAATCTGGTCCTGCTGACCCTCCACTTCTCCCACCCCAGCGCGGTGCTTCTGTCCCTGTTCGTGGTCTTTGCCGGTCTGGCCATTGCGGTGGCGGCGGCCTGCCTCTCCCACCTGGTCCACCGGGCGGCGGAGCTCCAGGAGCAGTCCGACCTGACCATTTGAGAGGTGCGCCATGGAGGATGAGATCATCATCAACATCGACGTGATGCTGGCCAAGCGAAAAATGAGCGTCACCGAGCTGGCGGAGCGGGTGGGCATCACTCTGGCCAATATGTCCATTCTGAAAACCGGCAAGGCTAAGGCGGTCAAGCTGTCCACCCTGGCCAAGCTGTGCCGGGCGCTGGACTGCCAGCCGGGAGACCTGCTGGAATACCGGAAAGGAGTCTCGAAACATGACTGAACTGCTTTATCTCTCGATTTTCATGTCCACAGCGGCGGTCTTTGTGGCCCAGTTCCTGCTCTGCCGCAGATGGACAGGCTGGGTGCGGTTCCTGCCGCTGTTGTTCTGCGCCGTATTTACGGCGGGCTGTTTCAGTGTGGGCGCGCTGTCCGAGGACGGCTGGACCGGGGCCGGGCTGTGGATCATCGGGGTGTTCTCCCTCCTGCCTATTCTGGCCTGCGGGCTGGGCTGGCTGGCGGCAGTCATCCTGAATCGGAGGAAAAAGCCATGAGACACACCCTATTTGCGCTTCTTTTGAGTGCGGTGCTGGCCCTCACCGCCTGCGGCGGCTCCCAAAAACAGCAGATCGGGTCAGAACTGGGGCTGGATCTGTCTCAGGCCGCCATTGTCCAGAGTGAGGACAGCCACAGCGGCTTTCTGGGCGACGGCTCCACCCGGGTGGTGCTGTCTCTGCCGGAGGGCGAGGCGGTGGAGGCCATCCGCTCCAACTGGACGCCCTTTCCTCTGGACCGGACCGCAGAAACGCTCCTCTACGGCATCTCCCCGGGAGAGTATCCTGATGGCCCCTACCTGACCCGGGAGGACGGAACGCCCATGGTCCCGGAAATCCGGAACGGCTTCTATCTCCTGCTGGACCGGCAGGAAACGCAGGAGGTCCCGCTGTTGGAGCGGTACTCCTTTAACTTCACGCTGGCGGTCTATGACGCAGACAGCGGTTATCTTTATTACTGTCAGCTGGATACCTGAGAGGAGGCGCGGGAAACCGCGCCTCTTTTTTGTCGTTCCCTTACAATTTATGGTATAATAGAGTGACCGGAGTGCCGCATATTATTTTTTCTAATAGGTCTATTAAAAACAATAATTTGATTTTATCGCGGTTTGCTCTTATAATATACCATACAAATTCTGCTTATCTTCGGAAACACCCGCCGTTCCTGCACGGCGGCCGCAGAATACGAGGAGGAAATTAAACAATGGAGAATAAGATCGTCAGCACCGGGAAGAAGCTCTCCCCCGACGATATCAAGCGCGTCAAGGGTCTGGGCTGTCTTCAGGACAAACGCTACAGCGATATTTTTAATATCCGCGTCATCACCGGCAACGGCAAGCTGACCACCGAGCAGTCCCGCATCATCGCAGAGGCCGCCGACAAGTTCGGCAGCGGCGAGATCGCCATGACCACCCGCCAGACCGTGGAGATCCAGGGCATCCACTACGATAACATTGAGCCTCTGATGGCCTTTCTGGAGGAGCACGGCATGGAGACCGGCGGCACCGGCCCCGTAGTCCGCCCCATCGTGTCCTGCAAGGGCACTACCTGCCAGTACGGCCTCATCGACACCTACGGCCTGAGCGAGAAGATCCACCTCCGCTTCTATCAGGGCTACCACAAGGTCAAGCTGCCCCACAAGTTCAAGATCGCCGTGGGCGGCTGTCCCAACAACTGCGTCAAGCCCGATCTGAACGACCTGGGCATCGTGGGCCAGCGGGTCCCCGTGCTGGACTTCTCCAAGTGCCGGGGCTGCAAGGTCTGCCAGATCGAGAAGGCCTGCCCCATCAAGAATCTGAAGGTGGTGGACGGCATGGTCACCTACAATGCAGAGGGCTGCAACAACTGCGGCCGCTGTGTGGCCAAGTGTCCCTTCGGCGTCACCGCTGAGAGCCGCGACGGCTACAAGGTCTACATCGGCGGCCGCTGGGGCAAGCGTTTCGCCAACGGCCGTCCTCTGGATAAGCTATTCACCAGCGAGGACGAGGTCCTGGACCTGCTGGAGCGGACCCTGCTCCTGTTCCGCCGGGAGGGCAACCCCGGTGAGCGCTTCGCCGACACCGTCACCCGCATCGGCTTTGAGAACATCCAGGAGATGCTGCTCCACGGCGACATCAACAAGGAAGAGATCCTCAGCAAATAAATCAGGAAATCAGGGAGAGCGGCTTTCTCCGGAAGGCCGCTCTCTGTTTCTGTCATAAAGGAGAACGACATGAAAAAACGTATGCTGTCCCTGCTGCTGGCGGCCGCCGCCCTCCTCTTCCTCTGCGCCGGGTGCGCCCCTTCCCATTCTGACACAAGTTCTGACAAGTCAATTACCTTCACAGATGATTTAGACCGTACCGTGGCTGTGGAGCCAGACCCGGAGCGGGTGGCCGTCCTCATCGGCAGCTTTGCAGACGTGTGGTGTCTGGCCGGAGGCAAGGATTCTCTGGTGGCCGCCGCCGACGACACCTGGACTCAGTTCGACCTGGGGCTGGACGAGGATGTGGTCCATCTGGGCGGCGTGAAAACTCCCAGCGTAGAGAAGCTGCTGGCCGCTGAGCCCCAGCTGGTCATCGGCAGCGCACGCACCGCCGCCAATGTGGAGCTGGAGGAGATGCTGACCGAGATGGGCATTCCCGTCCTCTACTTCGACGTCAGCTCCTTCCCCGACTACCTGCGGATGCTGGAAATCTGCACCCGGATCACCGGAAAACCCGAGGCCTACCAGACCTACGGTCTGGACATCCAGGCCCAGGTGGACAAGGCTGTGGCACGGGCCGACGGCTCCGCGCCCTCTGTCCTCTATATCCGGGCCACCGGCTCCAGCTGTAAGGTGAAGAACAGCAAGGGCACCGTGCTGGGTGAGATGCTGGCCGATCTGGGCTGTGTGAACATCGCCGACAGCGAGACCGGTCTGCTGGAAAATCTGAATCTGGAGACCATTCTGGCCGCCGATCCCGACTACATCTTCACCGTGCTACAGGGCTCCGACAGCGCCAAGGCCCGGGCCACTCTGGAAAAGGCCCTGCTGTCCAATCCCGCCTGGGAGGGCCTGACCGCCGTGAAGGAGGGCCGGTTCCACGTGCTGGACCAGAAGCTCTACAATCTGAAACCAAATGCCCGTTGGGGGGTCGCTTATGAACAGCTGGCGGATATCCTCTATCCCGCACCGTAACAACAAAATCATCTTCCTGCTGCTGGGGTTTACTTTGCTGGCGGTGGCCGCCCTGAGCCTCTGTCTGGGCGCGGAGCGCATCAACATCTTCACCGCTCTGGGCGACCTGCTCCGGGGCGAGTGGTCTACCTCCGCACGCATTCTGCGCTACGTCCGGCTCCCCCGGACCTGCGCGGGCCTGCTGGCCGGAGCAGCTCTGGCCGCCGCAGGCGCCATCATCCAGGGAGTGCTTTCCAACTCTCTGGCGGCACCCAGCACCATCGGTGTGAATGCGGGCGCAGGTCTGGCGGTGGCCATGTTCACCGCTGTGGCTCCCCACGCCCTCTCTGCCGTGCCCCTGGCCGCGCTGGCAGGGGCCTTCAGCGGCACCATGCTGGTGCTGTCCATTGCAGAGCACACCAGTGCCTCCAAGATCACGCTGGTGCTGGCGGGCGTGGCGGTGTCCGGCATTTTCAGCGCAGGTATCGACGCCATCGTCACCCTGTTTCCCGACGCGCTGGCCGGGTATTCCGACTTCCGCATCGGCGGATTATCCGGATTATCTATAAAGCAGTTAGCCCTTCCATCACTTCTGATTGCTGGTTCTTTTGTGTTATCTCTCTCCCTCCACAATGAACTGGACGTGCTTATGCTGGGAACGGAGCAGGCCCAGGCCCTGGGCCTGTCCGCCAAAAAGCTGCGGATGGTTTTTCTCATTCTGACCTCCGTCATGGCCGGGTCGGCCATCAGCTTCTGCGGTCTGATCGGCTTCGTGGGCCTGCTGGTCCCCCACATGATGCGGCAGCTGGTGGGCGAGGAGAGCGGCCCTCTGCTGATTTCCTCTGCATTGGGCGGGGCCGTCCTGCTGTGCGGGTGCGACCTGCTGGGCTGTCTGCTCTTCGCCCCCTACGAGCTGCCCGTGGGCATTGTCATGTCTCTGGTGGGCGGGCCCTTCTTCCTGCTCCTGCTCCACCGCCGAGGAGGTCACAGCCATGATTGAACTGCACAACGTAACCGCAGGCTACCGGGACGGGGACGTGCTCCGGGACGTGTCCCTCTCCTTCCCCTATGGCACCGTGACGGTGCTGATGGGGCCCAACGGCTGTGGCAAAACTACCTTATTAAAAACAGCGCTGGGTCTGATCCCCAAGCGGGGCGGCAAAATTTCCTACGACGGCACCGAGATCGGAGCCATGAGCCCCAGAGAGATCGCCCAACAGGCGGCCTACCTGTCCCAGTCCCGGAACATTCCCCGGATCACAGCGGGCAGAATGGTCCTCCACGGGCGGTTCCCCTATCTGGACTACCCCCGGCACTACCGGAAGGAGGACCACGAGATCGTCCGGCAGTCCATGGAGCGCACCGGCTGTCTGGACCTGATGGACCGGCAGATGGGCGAGCTCAGCGGCGGACAGCGGCAGAAGGTCTATCTGGCCATGGCGCTGGCCCAGCAGACCCGGACCATTTTCATGGACGAGCCCACTACCTATCTGGACGTCCGGCATCAGCTGGAGGTCATGGAGACCGCCCGGTCTCTGGCAAGTCAGGGTGCGGCGGTGGTGCTGGTGCTCCACGATATCAGTCTGGCCCTGCGGACCGCCCATCAGGCGGTGGTTCTGGACCGAGGCGGCGTGGCGCTGGCCGGGTCTCCGGAAGAAATTTACCACAGCCATGTGCTGGACCGGGTCTTTCACGTCCGGGTCCGTCGGGTGGCGGTGGACAGCGGCTGGCAGTATTTCTGCGAACCGGGAAAGGAGTTCTAAAATGCCCTACTTCCCCTTTTTCACCGACCTGTCCCACAAGAGCGGTCTGGTGGTGGGCGGCGGCATCGTCGCTCTGCGAAAGGTTGAAAAGCTGATTCCCTTTACATCTAATCTCACGGTCATCGCCCCGGAGCTCTCCCTCGCCATCCGGGAATTCTCCGGTCTCACCCTGCTGGAGCGGGCCTACACCCCCGGCGACGAGGAGGGAATGGCCTTCGTCATTGCGGCCACCAATGACCGGGCTGTAAACCGGCTCATTTCCGAGCGCTGTCAGGCACAAAACATCCCCGTCAACGTGGTAGACGACGCAGAACTCTGCTCCTTCCTCTTCCCTGCGCTGGTTCAGCGGGGCGCGCTCACCGTGGGCATCTCCACCGGCGGGAGCAGTCCCACCGCCGCCATCTGTCTGAAGGAGCAAATCAACAGCCTCGTGCCGGAGCGGTTCGACGAGATCCTGGACTTCCTCCACGCAGAGCGGGACCGGATGAAGGCGGAGTTCCCCACCGAGTCAGGCCGCCACGTACTGCTCCGCAAGCTGTTTTACGCCGCCGTGGAGGCGGGACGGCCTCTCACCCAGGCGGAACTGGACCTGTTTTATCAGGAGGGACGGGCATGACGGGCTGTGTCTATCTCATCGGGGCCGGATGCGGCTCCATGGACCTCATCACCCTGCGGGGGTTGGAGCGGCTGAGAAGCTGTGACGTGGTGGTCTATGACGACCTCATCGATCAGGCCCTCCTACAGGTACCGCACCCGGAGGCGGAGCGCATCTACATGGGCAAGCGGAGCGGCAAGCACTCCGCACCCCAGGCCGAGATTTCTAAAACTCTGGTGGAGCTGGCCCGGAGCGGAAAGCGGGTGGCCCGGCTCAAGGGCGGCGACCCCTTCGTCTTTGGCCGGGGCGGCGAGGAAATTCTGGCCCTACAGGCGACGGGTATCCCCTTTGAGGAGGTCCCCGGCATCTCCTCCTCCATTGCCATCCCTGGGGCGGCGGGTATTCCGGTGACACACCGGGGCATCAGCCGCAGCTTTCACGTCATCACCGCCCACACCGCCGACCGGGACGGTCTGCCTCAGGACCTGCCCCAGCTGGCCAAGCTCCACGGGACCCTGGTGTTCCTCATGGGGCTGAGCCATCTGGAACAGCTGGCCCAGGGTTTGCAGTTCTACGGCATGGCACCGGACACCCCTGCCGCCGTCATCTCCGGCGGCAATGCGCCCCACCCCGCCACGGTGCGGGGCGCTCTGGCCGACATTGCAGAGAAAACCCGGAACGCCGGAGTCCTGCCGCCCGCCGTCATTGTGGTAGGTGAGACCGCCGGACTGGACCTGAGCCGGGGCGCGGTCCGCCGTCCCCTGGACGGGGTTCGGGTGGGGCTCACCGGAACGGACTCCCTCACCGGCAAGCTGGGCAAGGCCCTTGCTCAGGAGGGCGCACAGACGCTGCTGGTGGAGCGGTCGGTGGTGGAGCCTCTGCCGCTGAATATTCCGCTGGAAACCCTCTGCGACGAAAAACCTCACTGGCTGGTCCTCACCAGCGCAAACGGGGTGCGGCTCCTGTTCCGGCGGCTCCGGGAGGAGAAGCTCGACCTGCGCCGCCTCCACGCCTGCAGGTTCGCCGTGATCGGCGCTCCCACCGGAACGGTGCTGGCGGAGCACGGCATTCAAGCGGACCTCTGCCCCGCCATCTACACCAGCGAGGCGCTGGCCGGGGTGCTGTGCGAGGAAGTCAAGAATGGCGAGGACGTGTTCCTCCTCCGGGCCAGAGAGGGCGCGGCGATCCTCCCCGAAAAACTGCGGGAGAAGGGCATTTCCGTGACGGAAGTTCCCCTCTACCACCTGCGGGCCGACCACCAGGTCAGCCGCCGGACCCACGACAGTCTGGAAACGCTGGACTACCTCACCTTCTCCAGCGCGGGCGGGGTGCGGCTCTTTTTAGAGGAGCACGGCACACTCCCCGAACACCCCACCTGCCTGTGCATCGGCACCGTCACCGCCAAAGCGCTGACTCCTCACGTGAAGAAACCCTTCCTCACCGCCGGGAGCGCCACCGTGGAGGCCATGGTGGAAGCCCTCAAACATCGCTGAGACAAGAGCGCCGCCCGTGTTTTGCCGGGCGGCGCTTTCTATTTTTTCCTGTTTGTGATATGATAAAAAACAAGAGTCAATGTACATGGAGGAACAACTATGGAATTAGAGTATAAATGGAAGCTGCCCGCCCTGACCATGGAGGACATTCAGAGCCGTCTGGCCGCGCTGGACCCCGAGGTGCTGTCCACCGAGACGGTGGATATGAAGTCCGGCTACTACGACACTGACGACAAAATGCTGAGCAGAAAGCAGGATGCCCTCCGGCTCCGGGAGGAGAACGGCAAGCGGGTGTGCTGTGTGAAGCGGTCCAAGACCGCCGACGGCGCCTGCACCGCTCGGGAGGAGTACGAGGTGGCCGCCGACTCCGTGCAGGAGGGTCTGTTCAAGCTGTGCGACTCCAAGCTGGGTCTGGCCTTCTGCATGACCGTGCTGAACCGACACATCATCAAGCTGTGCTCCATCGAGTTCACCCGGAACGCCTCCCTGCTCCGGTTCACCCTGGACGGCCAGGTCTGCGAGGGCGAGCTGGCTGTGGATCAGGGCACCGCCACCCGGGAAGAGATCACCGCCCCCGTGGCCGAGGTGGAGTTCGAGTACAAGAGCGGCAGCGAGGAGCTGTTCCACCGCTGTGCCCAGCAGATCAAGGAGGCCCTGGGTCTGGAGCCCCAGCCTCTGTCCAAGCTGGCCCAGATCATGCAGGTGGAGTAAAATCCGAAAGGAGGGTTTGAGGATGTTCTTTGACCGGGACGAGGAGAGATATCCCCTCTCTGAGGCAGGCGGATCGGACGAGGACTGGCTCCGGCTGGACCGGGAGCAAATTGCCGGAGCGCCCAACGCTTTTGAACAGAACCGGACCTCCAACTGGGCGGCCAGCGACTGCCGCTTCGACCCGGAGGACCCCTACAACCCCTGGGGGCCCCACCACAGGCCCGGCGGAAATAATACCGACCGATAAAAAGAGCCCCGCCCACGGCGTTTGCCGTGGGCGGGGCTCTCCTCTTGACAGCTCCCTTTTTCCGGTATATTCTATATATGTAAAAAGCATATATTATTCGCATGTTCTGTTTTTTGCACCGCGGTTTTATATTCTTTTTCGGGGATAGCTTCCCGGAACGATCAGAGGTATACTCAGAACAAAGGAGGTCGAGATGTGTTTAGCTTAAAAGAAAATGATGAAATCGGCGCTTATCTCTCCAAATTAGTGGAGGAAAAGCGCCATGAATCCATGCGGCAGTTCGCCCGGGAATATTTGAAGCTGGCCAACGAGGACACCGATAAGCCCTCCGTGGACAAGCTGTGCAACCGGCTGTCCCAGATCAAAAAGGGCACCAAGGGCATCCAGCTGAAGGACCTGCCCATCTTCACCCACCTGCTGGACGTGACCTGTGAGGAGCTGCTGAGCGCAGGAGAGTACAGGGTCCCCAATGCAGGCAGGATGACGGTGGCGCAGTTTGCTGCGTCCCACAGCAGAGCCGTGTGGGAGGAATTTATGGCGCGGAAGGATAGACAGTTTCTCAACACCGACGAGTTCGGTAAGACCGCTATCGACTATGCGTTGGAGAATAAAAACTATGATCTGCTGGTCTACCTGCTGGAGAAGGGCTATATCTACTTCATCGGCCCGGACTCCAAGGATTACTGCGGCAGCTTTATGGGTGGGACTACGATCCAGCGGAAAGGTGAATACCTTATTGACGATCTGGACTGTAAATTAAAATACAACGACCACTTCCGTCAAAAACTCATTGCAATGGCCATCGAACAGAACGACTTCAAGATGCTGACGGAGATGCACGCCAGAGAACTGCCCACCATGTATCAGCCCCATTTCTCTGTTCTTGATATAGAGTACCGCTTTGATGCCACCGCACTGATCGAGCAAATCACAAAGGCAAGCGATCAAATCCTCGATTACTTCTCCCAGGAGTTCGAGATACAGCCTTGCTGTGGCAACGCACATACCTTTACTGCACCCTTCCTTGGGGCTATTCTGGAGCGGCTGGTAGAACATCACCATCCCTACACGGAGACTGTATTAAAACGGGCCATCGTCCACAATCAAAACACACTGGAATATATGGAGCGTGAAATCGAAGAAGTGGCTGCGATACATCAGAAAAACCCTGTATATGCCTGCTCCTCTCCGGAGAAGGAATTTACCTTCTTCACTTCCAAGTACGATCCCAATATCATTTGTTTTTATCATGTATGTACCGAAGGCTCTATCCCCTCCTGTGTCACGAATATTATCTCTGTAAACACAAGCTCCGAGGATTTCCGTGTCTCTCACCTCATTGAGGAGCTGAATACTACCTACCATAAAATTATGGCAATCAAAGATAAAATCGATAAGGAGTGAATAAAATGTTCTTTGACTACGAAGACGGCGACATGGTAACTCCCCTCTCCGACGATTTGGCCATGGATTCCGACGGCGACCTGATGATGCGGATGGACGACGATATGGCGCTGGATCTGGACTCCGGCGAGGTCCATTTCACCTCCGGCTGGCCCGACGACGATTGAAAAAGATCCCCTGTTCCCAATGGGAACAGGGGATCTTCCTCTTTAATAAGATTCAGCCTTCCAGCGCCGCCAGAAATTCGGCCTTCATGTCGCAGAGGACGGGGACACCCAGCTTCTCCAGCGTGCCCTGGAGGGCGGCCAGAGTGTCGGCCACCTTGTCGGGGTAGGCGTTTTCGCCCATGTGGCCGATGCGGACCACCTTGCCCGCCAGCACGTCGAAACAGCCGGAGATCATGATGCCGTAGTCCTGCTCCATGCCGCGGAGCAGCTGTGCATCGGTGATACCCTGAGGCACCTCCAGCACGGTGACGGTGGAGGACCAGCCGGATTCCAGATACAGCTTCACCCCGCCCTCGGTGAGGGCCTTGCGGCAGGCGGCGGCGATGCGGCGGTGGCGGTCAAAGACGGTCTCGTCGGCCAGATAGTTATCCAGCGCCGCCCGCAGGCCGTTGATATCGCTGATGGGCATGGTGTAGGGGAAGAAAAAGTCCTCGTAGTAGTTCTTAAAGGTCAGGATATTGGCGTAGAAGGAGGCAATAGGGGTCTTGCGGTTCTCCATGACCTCAAAGGCCCGGTCGCTGACCCACAGCATAGTCAGTCCGGGAGGTGCGGACAGAGCCTTTTGAGAGCCGCCGCACAGAATGTCGATCTTGGAGCGGCTCAGGTCCAGAGGCTCGCCGAACATGGCGGCCACGGAGTCCACCACGGTGAGGATGCCGTAGCGGTCAAAGAGAGTGCTGATGGTCTCCACGTCGTTGAGGACGCCGCTGGGGGTGTCGCAGTGGACCACGGTGGCGTACTTGAAATCGTGGTGATCGGCCAGATAGGTCTCCAGATCAGCCACGTCCACGGGATTGTGGTAATCCGCAGTGTACAGCACGGGCTCGCCGCCGTAGATCTTCACGAAGTCGGCAAAGCCCCGGCCGAAGATACCGTTGTCGATGATGAGGACCCGGTCACCGGGCTCAGTCAGAGAGGCGCAGGCCGCCTCCAGACCCAGAATACCCTCGCCGCCCAGAATGAAGGCCCGGTTCTCCGTGTGCATGGCCTGGGACAGGAGGCCGCAGGTCTCCTTATAGAAGTCGAAAAACTCTCGGTCCAGATCGGGGTTGGTGCAGACCCGGCTTCTGGCCATGCGGACATTTTCCCGGACCTGAGTGGGTCCGGCCGTCATGATCTGATACATAGTTGCTCCTCCTTTATAATAAGAGTTCAGCGGACGACCTTCCGCAGCTGAGGGACCAGGATCACAGCCAGGACACCGGCCACGCCCACCTGGATCACATTGCCGGGAATGGAGCCCGCCGGGGCGATCCAGTTTCCGAACAGAATGCCCTCTGCGATGTAGTAGCCCACCACCTTGATGAGGATGGCCACCGCCACGGCCAGCACGTCATTGGCCACCATATTCCGGAAGGGACGCTTCTCGGCGATCAGGCCGATGGCCCAGCCCATAGCGCCCACGATGATAAAGGTAAAGGGCGCCCAGGCGGTCCAGCCGCTGAGCAGATCGAACAGGCCCATGCCCAGAGCACCGGCAAAGAAGCCGGTTTTCTTGCCGAACAGCATGGCCGCAATGAACAGAGGGACATTGCCCAGATGGATCAGGCCGCCGCTCCCCATGAAGGGCAGGCGGATATTGATGAGCCAGGTGGCTACATAGGTCAGGGCCACAAACAGGGCGGTGATCGCCAGCTCCTGCGTCGCGCTCCGGGTTCTCTTGGTTCCAGTCGTCATAGTATGACTCCTCTCAATTTATAATCATCACGACTCCAAGGATACCGGAATTCTGAACTGATTTGAATAACCAGTTTTATATATTTTTATAGGGTCAGTTTACGGGACCTCTCCCCTGCCGGGCGAGAAAAAATACCGCAGGCCCCGTGGGGCCTGCGGGTACCATGTATCATTTACTTTTTACCCACCAGCAGACCGGAGCCCTTCAGCGCCAGAGAGGAGGCCTCCTTGGCGGTCATGAACAGGCCGTTGTCCGTGGGCAGGAACTCCACCTTCTCGTAGCCCATGTCCTCCAGCCGCTTGACCAGCTTGCTGATATCGCCGTACTTGCTCTTGCTGAACTCGTCGTGGATGGCGAACACACCGCCCTTTTTCAGCACCCGCAGGGACTCCAGAATGATCTCCTGCCGGTTTCTGCTGGGGATGTTGTGGTAGCAGAAGTTGCTGGTGATGGCGTCGAAGGTCTCGTCGGGGTAATCCAGCTTCAGAGCGTCGCCCTGGACGAAGCTGACCCGTTTCTCCACGCCCTCGGCCTTGGCGTTGGACTCGCACAGGCTCTTATTGAAGGAGGCGTACTCCTTGCCCCAGCGGTCCAGGCCCACCATGGTGCCCTGAGGGTTCTTCCGGGCGCAGGCGTTGGTGAGGGCGGCGCTGCCGCAGCCCACATCCAGACCCACACCGTTCTCGGGCAGGACCACGTAGTCAGAGACCTTGTCGATGATGCGGCGGGCAAACTGCTTCTTGCCGTCGTAGGAGAAGGTGCGGTACAGGTTGATGAAGAAGATGTTGGTCACCACCAGCACCGCCAGCAGGACCCCCAGCACAACGGTCAGCACAGTCTTGGCGGTGCCGCTGATGACATCGGTGGCCAGCAGAGCAGCCAGCAGGACGGCGTTGACCACGGCTCCCGCCAGGAAGCCCAGGATCATGCCCTTGGGCACCCAGTTTTTATAATTCGGTTTCATGTTGATTCCTCCTGTAACAGTCAATTTTTTGTATAAAAGCAATGATTTGACATTGTTTCTACCTTTTTCCAAAAATAACATTTGTTATGAAAGGTCAGGAAGGAAACCCAGCCGATCCCGGCCGGGTCATTCATCGTCCGCCTGCAGGTCCCGCATCAGCTGGGCAAAGCCCGCATCCGTAAAGCCGGCCAGACGGCGGACCAGACGGTGGACCTCCTCCGGCGGGTAGTCGCTGTAGAGCAGCTGGCGGTACTCCTCGAACTTCATCCCCAGGAGGATATTCAACAGATTGGGGTCCATGGGCTTCCCCACATGAAAGTCGATGTGGACCTGATAGCTCTTCCGCATAAAGCCGTTGAGCACGTCCTCCCGGAAGCCCTCGTATCTGGTCCCGGCGGAGCAGTCGAAGAGCAGAATGAACTCGTCCCGGTGGTCCAGCATAAATTCCACGCCCTTCTCCTCGCTGTCGGCGTGGGTGTAGTGCTGCTGGCGCTGTAAGTGGAGGATGGACTGAGAATTTTCGTAGAACTCAAGGAGCGTGGGCTCCACGATGGCAGAGAACAAATCCTCCTTCTTCTCAAAGTAGGAGTAGAACGCCCCGGTGGTCACACCGGCCCGCTTGCAGATACTGCGCAGGGAGGCCTTCTCAAAGCCGCAGTCCATAAATTCCTGTTTCGCGCTGTCCAGCAGGGCCTCCCGCACGTCAAAGGGGTAAACTCGCATCCCGCTCTCCTCCTCTCTTCCTTTCAATTATAACGTCCGTTATTTTGGAAGTCAATGGAAGAAAACAGGAAATTCACAGGCCCCGCACGTAAAATCCGTTGTGGGCTCCGCTGTTCCGGAACCAGTCCAGCAGAACTTCATACTCAGGAGGCTGTTCTGCCGCAAGGCGGGCCAGAATGCGCTCCTCCTGCGCCGGGGTGAAGTAATTGATCCCACACCAGTCCAAAGGGCCCTGCTCCAGATTTCCATAGGTGCCGCCGGTGATGATCTCCCCGTATTCCTTGATAAACTCCGGCCAGTCGTCGCCGCAGAGATAGAGGGAGTCGTCCTTCCAGTTCACCAGCCACTCCCCGGACAGAAGCTCCTCCAAAGAGGTCCCCGGCCTCAGGCGGCAGACCTGGAACTCGATAAAATCCCCGCCGCCGAAGGTCCGGCGCTCCTCCTGATTTTCAAAGCTGTGAAACATCATATCCTCACCTCTCCCCCATCATAACACAAAACGGCCCCGCCTGACAGAGCAGGCAGGGCCGTTGATGCGTAGAATTTAGAAAATGATGTGTGCGGCCAGAGCGATCACAGGCAGGGTGACAATGGTACGCTCCAGGAAGATGATGAACAGGTTTTTCAGGGAGACGGGGATCTTGCTGCCCATGATGATGCTGCCGATCTCGGACATGTAGATCAGCTGGGTGACGCTGGTGGCGGCCACCACGAACTTGGTCATGTCGCTTTCAAAGCCGCTGGCGATGACGCTGGGCAGGAACATATCGGCAAAGCCCACGATAACAGTCTGGCTGGCGGCTGCGGCCTCGGGGATCTGCAGCAGCTGGTAGAAGGGGATGAAGACCACGCCCAGCAGCTTGAACACGGGGGTGTACTCGGCAATGATCAGGGCCAGGGTACCCAGACACAGGATGACGGGCAGGGTGCCGAACCACATCTCAAAGACGGTGGTGAAGCCCTCGCCCAGGAACTGCTTGACGGTGGGAGCCTTGGAGGCCTTGTTCAGGGCCAGCTTGACGCCGTACTGGAAGGCAGTGCTGCCCTCGGGGATGTCTTCGGGGTAGGGCTTCTGCACGCAGTAGGAGTCAGGCACACGGGACAGGGGAGGCAGCTTGGGCACGATGATGGCGGCCACGATACCGGCCAGGCCCACGGTCAGGTAGAAGGGGATGAACATGTGCTCCAGACCCACCTCGCTGATGACCACCAGGCAGAAGGTGATGCTGACGGCGGAGAAGGTGGTGGCGATGACGGTGGCCTCGCGCTTGGAGTAGAAGCCCTCCTCGTACTGCTTGGCAGTCAGCAGCACGCCCACGGAGCCGTCGCCCAGCCAGGAGGCAATACAGTCCAGTGCGCTTCTGCCGGGCAGGTTGAACACAGGCCGCATCAGCTTGATCAGCAGAGCGCCGAAGAAGTCCAGCAGGCCGAAGTTCAGCAGCAGGCTCAGCAGCAGACCGGCCAGCAGGAACACACAGACCAGAATGGGCATCAGACTGTGCAGCACCAGTCCGCCGGTGTCCTCGCTGAGGATCATCTCAGGGCCTACGCCCCAGTACAGCAGGTTCACAAAGATGAAGCCCAGCATACGCACCACAAACCAGATGCCCTTTACGTTGAACAGGTTGTCCAGCTTTTCGTGCTTCTGGATGAAGGGGATCTTCACGAACTTGCAGATGATGGTCAGGATGGCGCTGATGGAGACCAGCACGTAGATGACCAGGCTGCTGTAATCGCCCATGAAGTTCAGCAGAGCAGCTGCGATCACGGCGATGGGGATGGTCAGATTGCCTTCGCTCTGCACGGGGGTCACGAACAGAAACAGGCCGATCAGGGAAGGAATCAGGAACTTGTAAAATGTTTTGTCCTTCAGAAGTTTCATAGACTCAGTCCTCACAAAGAATTAGTTTCACACACATAGGTGGGCTGCATAAAAATGCAGTCAGCCTATACATCTTATCTTATTCTGAGAAAAATGCAAGCGGTAAACGAATAAAAAAACGACGAATATTAACGGAAAGTCCGGAAAACCTGCTGCGATGTGCCGAAAAACGCCGGAATTGACTTTAGTGGGGAAAATTATACATGCATACTCCGAGAATATGCATAAACATCGGCCGGGAAACTATAAATATTGTCCGGAGAAAGCGGAGGAATTGACTATTCCGGCGAATCATGTATGATAGTAGTCAGATAAAGTAAACCGTGAGAGGGGGGAGCCCATGCTTTCCGATAACGAAAAAATGGCTCAGCTGATCGTCAGCCTCTACGAGCTCACCGACGTCCGCGCCAATGTGCTGGACGCAGAGGGGCGGGACCTTTATATCAGCAACGAGGGCACCGAGTTCTGCCGCATGATCCAGAGCACGCCGGAGGGACTGGAGAAATGCCGGGAGTGCGACCGAAAGGCGCTGGCAGACTGCGGCGACGGGGAAAAGGTCATGTTCTACCGCTGCCACGCGGGACTGTGCGAGGCGGTCAAACCCCTCCGGGCTGAGGGCAGGGTCATGGGTTATCTGCTGTTCGGTGAATATCTGGACACCACCTCCCGGCTCCGGCAGTGGGAGAGTACCCTGCGCGGCCTGGACTGGTACCAGGGGGACCGGGAGGAGCTGCGGAGGGCCTTTGACAAGCTGCACCAGTACACGCCCCAGAAGATCAAGGCCTATCTGGAGGTGGTCCAGGCGCTGAAGACCTACATTTATATGTCGGGTATGATGCTGCCGCCCCAGTACACCGACGCCCAGCGCCTGGAGCGGTATCTGGACCAGCACTACATGGAAAAGCTGTCTCTGACCTCCCTGTCAGAGGAGCTGAACATGGGCCGCACCAAGCTGTGCGCCCTGGCCCGGTCCATGCCGGGAGGCTATACCATCTCCCAGCTGATCACACGCCGCCGGGTCCGGGCGGCCTGCCGTCTGCTGCGGCGCACCGATCTGCCCATCTCGGAGGTCAGCGAGGCGGTGGGCGTCAGCGATTACAACTATTTTTCAAAAATTTTCCGTCAGGCCGTAGGAGTTACCCCCAGAGAGTACCGGGGGCTTCCGGAGGCTGAGGCGGACAGAAGGGCGGAAGAAATTCAGTAGATTTTTTCATAATGCGGACGATATTGCTATTTCTTGTACGATGATACCTATGAAATTGTAGGTTCCGTGAGTATAATTAACCTAAGAACCTGCTATTTATGAAAAATGAACGAAATGGATGCAGGTTACGAGGATGGAGCATTCGCTCTGCATAATGAAAAAGGAGAATGAACATGAAAAAGTTACTTGCTCTTGCTCTGGCTATGGCTATGACCCTGAGTCTGGCTGCCTGCGGCAAGAAGGACGACGGCGCAGCTTCCGGCTCCAACGGTGATGCTGACGCCAAGGTCGCCCTGGACGTCATCATCTCTCAGTATGGCAACAAGACCAAGGAGTGGTGGGACGGCTTCGAGGCCGACTTTGAGAAGGCCAACGCCAACATCGACCTGAACATCGAGATCGTTTCCTGGAACGACATTTATTCCGTGGTCAACACCCGCATCAGCTCCGACTCCCAGCCCGACATCCTGAACATCTCCGGCTTTGCAGATTACGTCGCTGACGATCTGCTGATGCCCGCCGAGGAGTACACCTCCGAGGCCGTCAAGAACGCTCTGGTTCCCGCTTTCTGGGAGTCCAACGCCATCGACGGCACCGTGTGGGCTCTGCCCATCCTGGCCTCCTGCCGCGCTCTGTTCGTGAACCAGGACGTCCTGGATCAGGCCGGCGTTGCCGTTCCCAAGACCTGGGACGATGTGATGACCGCCTGCGCAGCCATCAAGGAGAAGTGCCCCGGCATCACCCCCTGGGCTCTGGATATCTCTACTGACGAGGGCCAGGCCGGCTTCTCTTACTACGCCTGGAACTTCGGCGGCGGCTTCACCGACGCCAACGGCGACTGGGCCCTGAACTCTCCCGAGAACGTCAAGGCTGTCGAGTACATCGCTGAGCTGTACAACAGCGGCTACTGCAACGCCAACCCCACCACCGATACCCGCTATCCCCTGCAGGACGCCTTCAATGCCGGTTCTCTGGCAATGATGATCGGCCCCTTCAACATGACCACTGCCGATACCAAGGTCAACTACACTGTCGCTGACCTGCCCACCAACAACGACAAGGCTACCGCTCTGGGCGTCTGCGACCAGCTGATGGTCTTCCAGGATGAGGACGCTGAGAACCAGGAAGCCCGTACCGCTGCTATCTCCAAGTTCTTCGACGCCTTCTATGAGAAGGACACCTACAGCAACTACATGGTCTACGAAGGCTTCCTGCCCGCCACCGTGGATGCCACCGAGCATCTGGCTGAGCACGCCTCCGAGTATCAGGACTGCAACGGCGCCGCCGGCCGTAACGATTTCTTCGCTACCTTCGGTGCTCTGCTGCCCTCCTGCCAGTTCTACCCCATGCAGAAGGCCGAGTGGATGGACGTCCGTAACGGCGTCATCGACGTTGAGCAGAAGGTCTCTACCGGTCTGATGGGCGCTCAGGAGGCTCTGGACGCTCTGCAGGCTCAGGTCGCCGGCTAAGTTCAGCCGCCTGATATCTCTGAATATCTGACCTAAAAAACCATACCGAGGAGCCGGATTGGTTTCGGCTCCTCGGCTTTTTTTAACTATTCCCGGGTCCGACGGCGGGGAGACCGCCGGAATTTTAGAAAAATTCTTCCCAAGTCATACAAGGAGGAGGGAGAAGATGAGTCATTCATCCATTGGTAAGGGTAGACGGCTGAAAGCAGTTCAGCCCTATCTGTGGCTGCTGCCCAGCATCTTTATGATGAGCGTGTTTATCCTGATCCCCATTTACACCGTTTTTAAGGTATCTTTTTCTGAGGTCGGCCGTACCGGCAAGATCAAGGGCATCAACGGCGTGGCCAACTATCTGGCCGTTTTCGATGAGCCCGTTTTCTGGCACACCCTGTCCAATACCATCATCTGGACCGTGGTGGTCGTGGGCCTGTCCACCATCATCGGCTTCGTTCTGGCTCTGGTCCTGAACCAGGAGTTCAAGGGCCGCAAGTTCGTCCGTGCCGTGGTCATTTTCCCCTGGGCCACCGCACTGATCATCCAGTCCGTCATCTGGAAGTACATCGTCAACGCCGAATATGGTTCCCTGAACGTCCTGCTGAGCAAGCTGGGCCTGCTGGACCATTTCGTTAACTGGACCGCCACCCCCCAGACCATGTTCGCCTGGGAGTGCTGGATCGGTATTTTCGTCACCGTACCCTTCGTTACCTTCTGCGTCCTGTCCGGACTGCAGAGCATCGACAGCTCCATGTATGAGGCCGCCGTCGTGGACGGCGCCACCTTCTGGACCAAGCTGTTCAAGATCACCCTGCCCCTGGTCATGCCCAGCCTGACCGTGTCCACGGTGCTGAACATTATCTATGTGTTCAACTCCTTCCCCATCGTCTGGACCCTGTCCAAGGGCGCACCCGCCGACCAGACCCATACTCTGGTCACCTATCTGTACCAGCTGTCCTTCAGTGATGGCCGCGGCGGTATGGCCGCTGCCGTCTCCGTGATCGGCTTTGTGATCCTGTCCATCTGCGCCGGGATCTACATGATCTTCTCCCTGAAGGCTGAGAAGGAGAATGCATGATGACTACACAGAAAAGAAAATATTGGCAGTCCATGCTGCTGTACCTGTTCGTCTTTGTGGTCTGCATCGTGATCCTGTACCCCTACTTCGTGATGTTTACCACCGCCGCAAAGACCAACGATGAAATGTATGCCGCAATGCCTACCATCCTGCCCCATGTGTGGCAGTGGTCCAACTTTGTTGACATCTGGAAGGCCGCCCCTGTGTTCAAGTTCCTGATGAACTCCGTCATCGTGGCCGGCGGCGCCACCATCCTGGCCATCCTGTGCGGCATCCCCGCCGCTTACGCCCTGGCCCGTATGCGCTTCAAGGGCAAGAGCATCTTCATGGGCGCCGTCATCATGAGCCAGATGTTCTCCCCCGTGGTCCTGCTGATCGGTATTTACCGCCTGATGGTGACCATGCACCTGAACAACAGCCTGCTGGGTCTGGTGCTGCTGAACGCAGCCTTCAACCAGGCATTTGCAGTCTGGCTGCTGCGCGGCACCTTCATGACCATCTCTCCCGAGATGGAGCAGGCCGCCAAGATCGACGGCTGCGGCACCA
>SAMEA104404103__coassemble_686_pt1 | contig 23831 bp, 18 predicted proteins | sample SAMEA104404103__metabat2_high_PE_037 | metagenome-assembled genome bin SAMEA104404103 (sample SAMEA104404103) | Balaenoptera acutorostrata | reverse complement strand
ACGGGCTTGCCCAGAGCGGGAGCCTCCTCCTGGAGTCCGCCGGAGTCGGTCATGACCAGATAGCAGCGGGCCATCAGGTTGTGCATCTCGTCCACGGACAGAGGGGCAATCAGGTGGATACGGGGGTGGTTGTCCAGATAGGTGTGGGCGGCCTCCTGCACCACGGGGGACAGGTGGACGGGGTACACCAGCTCGGCCTCGGGGAAGGCATCGGCCACCCGGCGGAGGGCGGTCATGATGTTCACCATGGGCTGGCCGTAGTTCTCACGGCGGTGGCAGGTGACCAGAATGACCTTCTTGTTCTTGTAGTCCAGCTGATTCAGGGTGTCATAGGCGAACTGATAGTCCTCCCGGACGGTGGTCTGGAGGGCGTCAATGACGGTGTTGCCGGTGAGGAACACGCCGTCGGTGATGTTCTCACGGGCCAGATTGTCCCGGTTGGAGGTGGTGGGGCAGAAGTGCAGGTCGGCGATGGAGCCCACCATCTTCCGGTTCATCTCCTCGGGGAAGGGGGACCACTTGTCGTAGGTGCGCAGACCGGCCTCCACGTGGCCCACGGGGATTTTATGATAGAAGGCGGCCAGAGCACCGGCGAAGGTGGTGGAGGTGTCGCCGTGGACCAGGACCAGGTCGGGCTTGGCCTCCTCCAGCACCTTCTCCATGCCCAGCAGGCACTTGGAGGTGATGGTGGACAGGGTCTGGCGGGGCTCCATGATATCCAGGTCGTAGTCGGGCTTCAGCTTAAAAATGTCCAGCACGCTGTCCAGCATCTGGCGGTGCTGGGCGGTGACGCAGCACAGGGCGTCGATGCCGGGGCGGTTGGCCAGCTCCAGAGCCAGAGGTGCCATCTTGATGGCCTCGGGGCGGGTACCGAAAATCGTCATTACTTTAATATTGCTCATTTGTCGGAACGATCCTCCTCACCGAAGAAATTTTCATTGCCGGCGATCTGGGTGTGGTGCTCTGCGGATTTTTTCTCCTGGTTGTGCTCCAGGTAGAACTTGGCGGCTACGCCGCCTGCTACGCACAGAGCCATCAGGAAGAGCATGGCGCGGACCACGCCGCTGGTGGTCAGGACCACAGCGCTCAGGCCCAGAATGCCGCTGATCAGGTACAGAACGGCCACGGACTGCTTCTGAGAGAAGCCCATGTCGATCAGGCGGTGGTGAATGTGTCCCCGGTCGGCCATCATGGGGGACTGGCCCTTGGCCACCCGGCGCACAATGGCGAAGCAGGTGTCGAAGATGGGCAGACCCAGCATGAGGAAGGGGACGGCGAAGGAAATGATGGTGTAGAACTTGAACAGGCCCTGGATGGAGACCACGGCCAGCACGAAGCCCAGGAAGGTGGAGCCGGTGTCGCCCATGAAGATCTTGGCGGGGTTCAGGTTGTAGGGCAGGAAGCCCAGACAGCCGCCGGCCAGAGCGCCGGTGATCAGCGCCACCTCAGGCTCGGCCACCACCATGGCGATGACCAGCAGGGTCAGGGAGCTGATGGTGGACACGCCGCAGGCCAGACCGTCCAGACCGTCAATGAGGTTGACGGCGTTGGTGATGCCCACGATCCAGATGACGGTGAAGGGGATGGACAGCCAGCCCAGCTCCCAGAAGGGCTCGCTGCTGAAGATGTTGATGTTGGACACGATGTTGATGCTGTTGCCCATGAGGACGGCGATGAGGGCCGCCACGATCTGTACCAGGAACTTGGGCTTGGCGGGCAGGGCGTAGATATCATCGAAAATGCCCAGAATGACAATGATGACCGCGCCCAGCAGCATACCGCGCATCTGCCGGGTCAGGGGCAGGAACAGCAGCACGCTGAGCAGGAAGCCCAGGAAGATGGCCAGACCGCCCATCCGGGGGATGGGATGGTCATGCATCCGGCGGGCGTCCTTGGGCACGTCCACCGCGCCCACGCGGCAGGCCAGAGACTTGACCACGGGGGTGGTGATCAGGGCCACGATCATGGCCACCAGCATGGCGGCAATGGCCTTGCCCAGAATAGGGATTTGAGTGTACATATAAAGATCCTCTTTCAGATGATAGCAGGATGGGAAGCTCAGCGAGCCACGAAGCCGATCTTCTTGTAGACCTTGCGCAGAGTCTTGTTGGCCACGTAGGAGGCCTTCTCAGCGCCCTGCTTGTAGACGGACTCCAGATAGGCCTTGTCCTTCAGAATGCGGGTGGCCTCCTCGCGGATGGGGCGCAGGGTCTCCACCACGGCGTCGCCCACGGCGGGCTTGAACTTGCCGTAGCCGCAGCCGGCGAACTCGGCCTCGATCTCCTCGAAGGTCTTGCCGGTGACGGCGGCGTAGATGGACATGAGGTTGGCCACGCCGGGTTTATTTTCAGGGTCGTAGCGGACGCAGTTCTCGGTGTCGCTGTCGGTGATGGCCCGCTTGAACTTGCGCTGGATATCCTCGGGCTTCTCCATCAGGAAGACGCAGCCCTCGGGAATGGACTTGGACATCTTGGACTCGGGGTTGGACAGACCCATGATGCGGGCACCGGTCTTGGGGATGTAGGGCTCGGGGATCTTGAACACGTCGCCGTAGATGTTGTTGAAGCGCTGGGCGATATCCCGGGTGATCTCCACGTGCTGCTTCTGGTCGTTGCCCACGGGGACGAAGTCGGGCTGATACAGCAGGATATCAGCGGCCATCAGGGAGGGGTAGGTGAACAGACCGCCGTTGATGTTGTCGGCGTGCTTGGCGGACTTGTCCTTGAACTGGGTCATGCGGGACAGCTCACCGAACATGGTGTAGCAGTTCAGCACCCAGCCCAGCTCGGCGTGCTGGTGGACGTGGGACTGGATGAACAGGGTGTTCTTCTCGGGGTCCAGACCGCAGGCGATGTACTGGGCCAGCTGCTCCAGAGTGCGGCGGCGCAGAGCGGCGGGGTCCTGACGCACGGTGATGGTGTGCATATCGGCCATGAAATAATAACAATCGAACTCATCGGCCCGTGCGCCCCAGTTCTTGATGGCGCCCAGGTAGTTACCGAGATGCAGGTCGCCGCTGGGCTGGATGCCGGAGAGCATTACTTTCTTTTCGTCCATTGGTGTTTAACTCCTTTGGTGGCGGGAGCTGGAAACCCATACCCCCACATAATATCACTCTATTTTAGCACTTGGAGGTGGACATTTCAACCTTTTTCAGATATACAGGGGGAGCGGGACGAAAAAGTTGGAACCGTTTTCTCAGCGTTTTTTGTGATATGGACGGGAAGCTTCACATTTCGGAACTTTTAAAGGAGGAAGAAGAAACACGGGGACGGGGGCTTAGTGAAGAGTGAAAGGGGAAGAGTGAAGAGAAAAGGTGCGCCTGCGGCGCGTTTGAAAAATGTCTGCGGACGGGACGAGGGACGGGAGATAGGGCTTGAAACAGTCTTTGCCAAAGGCCCCCTTGTGCAAAGGGGGCTATCAGCCCAAAGGGGACCCAAACACAACCCAACGTAGTGGTTGTGTTTGGGAGAGGAGGAGCGAGGTCGCGAGGGAGCTATCCCGCTATACGGTGCGGGATAGCGGACGATACGCAGTCCGCGACGACGAGGGGGATTGTAGCCTGCATGAGCCGTTCTGCTTGAGAGGTGGTCAAAGAACGGCAGATTACAACCCTTCCGACACCAGTTTGCGAACTGGTGCCACCTCCCCTTGCACAGGGGAGGCTTGGATGCGCCGCCACAGGCGGGGACGAAGGGTACCTCCACCCAAACAAAAAAGGGACGGAGCCCAGCTCCGTCCCTTTCCTTACATCCAATTACTGACTCAGCAGACCCTGTTCCACCAGGAAGTCGTGGGCCACCTGAGTGACAGGCTTCCGCTCCACGTCCACGGCATAGGTGAGGGCCACCATGGTCTCGTTGTCCACCTTTCCAGTGAGCAGCTCCAGCGTGTCCTCCAGGTTGGGTGCCTGCTCGTAGAAGTCCTCAAACAGGCCGTTGCGCACCAGATACGCGCCGTTGTACTCCGGGAAGAACTCTTTGTCGTCCTCCAGGATGGTCAGCTCGGCCCGCTTGTTCAGGCCGTCGGTGGCGTATACGATCATCACATCGAAGTCGCCGTTCTCCACGGCGCTGTATTTCAGCGACACGTCCACGGGGATGGACTCCTTGAAGTTCAGCCCGTAGAACTTGACGAAGGGGGCGTACTTCATGGAGCCCTCGGCGGTGAAGAACTCGTGCTCCGCACCCAGCACCAGCTCCGGGGCGTAGGGTGCCAGCTCGGAGATGGTTTTTACGCCGTACTTGTCCAGTACGTCCTGCCGGACGCCCAGGGCGTAGGTGTTATCCAGACCCACCTTGCCCAGCAGGTGCAGATCCTCCTGCTCGGAGACGGTCCGGTTCACGAAGGTGTACAGGTCCTCGCCCTCGGGGACGTCGGTGACGTCCATCCCTAAGAAGGTGGTCAGCACCGTGCCGTCGTAGCTGAACATCAGGTCACAGCTGGGGTTTGCACCTCTCAGCTCGTTGAAGTTGTTCACCTGGGTCATGGGGTCCCGGATGGTGACGGTCAGGTCGGTCTTGTCCTCCACCAGCTGTTTGACCATGCTGTGCATGACCTTCACCTCGGTGTAGTCGCCGTCATACAGCACCAGCGTGCCCTGGGTGTTGGGCGGTACCAGCATGAAGCCCACCAGAGCCACAGAGGCCACAGCCAGTGCCGCGCCTCCGCCGATGGTCAGCCACTTGGGCAGACGCTTTCGGGTCTTGTTGCTGATGCGGTGCTCGGCCAGACCCATGAAAAGGTCCAGAAGCAGAGCCATGGCCATCATGGCGGCGGTGCCGGAGAGGATCAGTTCCATGTTCTGCTGGCGGATGCCGCTGTTGATGATGTTGCCGATGCCGCCGCCGCTGACGGTGGCCGCAAAGACGGCGGTACCGATGGCGTTGGCAATGGCGATGCGGACGCCGGTGAAGAGCATGGGCATGGCCAGAGGCAGCTCCACATAGAGGAGCCGGTGGGCGGGGGTCATACCCATGCCGTCGGCGGCCTCCTTTAAATGGGGCGGCACCTGAGACAGGCCCAGGCTGGTATTCCGCACGATGGGGAGGAGGGAGTAGAGGGCCAGACCCACCATGGCGGTGGGCTTGCCTGCACCCATGACCACCATGATGATGCCCAGCAGAGCCAGAGCGGGGGTAGTCTGGATCAGGTCGATGACTCTTAAAATGACCTTACCGGGCTTGGGGCAGACGTAGACCAGCAGGCCCAGGGGGAGACCCACGGCCAGAGCCAGCACCAGAGAGGCCAGCACCAGCAGCAGGTGGTCTAAAACCATTGCAACTGTCATTTGTTATCCCCTGCCTTTCTCAGGCCCCGGGGGACCACGTGTTTCTGGAGCGTATCCACCAGGGAGCCCAGCACGAAGGCCAGAATGGCGGCGGGGATGGCGCCCTGAAGGATCAGCACGTTGTTGTTGGAGCTGACGCCCCGGTAGATGAAGTCGCCCAGACCGCCCAGACCGATCATGGCGGCCAGCACGGCCCAGCTGACGGTGTAGACGGTGGACATGCGCAGACCGCCGATGATGGTGGGCATGGCCAGAGGCAGCTCCACCATGAGGAGGCTCTGGGTGTGGTTCATGCCGCAGCCCCGGGCGGCCTCCTTGTACTGCTCATCCACGCCGCACAGGCCGGTGTAGGTGTTTTTCAGCACGGGGAAGGTGGCGTAGATGGACAGGGCGATGAGAACGGTGGCGGGCTGTCTGCCCATATAGAGGAACAGCAGGCCCACAAAGACGATGCCGGGGATGGTGTTCAGCACGGACAGCACCGGCAGGACGAACCGGGACAGCTTGGGCTTCCGGGAGAGGAGGATGCCCAGGGCCACGCCCAGCACAAAGCCGAAAAAGACGGCCACGCCGGTGTAGAACAGGTGCTCGCCCACGGCCCGGAGGATCTCGGACATACTGGCGGACATTCCATCACCCCCACAGATGCTCGGCCATGGCGGAGGCCATGCTGGTCTTGGTGACGATGCCTGCCACGGTGTCCTTCTCGTCCAGCACCACCAGATAGGGCATACCGCTGGCGATGAGCTGGTCGAAGCACTCCTTGGCGTTGTCGGTGGTGCGGACGGTGGGGGTGATACAGCGGACCAGAGAGCCGATATCGTCCACCACGTGTCCGGTGAGCCGGATGTCCGCAATGGAGACGGTGCCCTGATACTTCTTCTTGTCGTCCACCACCAGCAGGGTGTCCACGTTCCGGCGCTGCATCAGGCTGACGCACTCATGGATGCCCTTGTTCTGCTTGACGGTGATGATGCCCGTCCGCATGAACTCGGACACGGGCAGCTCAGAGGGGGTGGGGTAGGACAGGTGCTTGCCCAGGAAGTTCCGCACCTGATCGGTGGCGGGGTGGGCCAGCATCTCCTCCGGGGAGTCCATCTGGACCACCTTGCCCCGGTCCAGAAAGACAATGACGTCGGCCAGGTCCAGGGCCTCTTCCATGTCGTGGGTGACGAAGATGATGGTTTTCTTCAGCTTCTGCTGAAGATTTTTCATCTCCTGCTGGAGGGAGCGGCGGGTCATGGGGTCCAGAGCGGAGAAGGGCTCATCCATGAGCACCACGGGAGGGGAGGCGGCCAGGGCTCTCAGAATGCCGATGCGCTGCTGCTGACCGCCGGACATCTCGGAGGGGTACTTGTGGGCGTACTGCTCGTAAGGCATCCCAACCATAGCCAGCAGGTCCCGGGTCATGGATTCATACTTGTCCTTGGGGTACTTCAGCAGCTTGGGGACCACGCAGATATTCTGTTCCACCGTCATGTTGGGGAACAGGCCGATCTGCTGGATGACGTAGCCGATGTGGCGGCGGAGCTCGTAGCGGTCGGCGGTGGTGATGTCCTGACCGTTTAAAAAGATGTTGCCGCTGTTGGGCTGGATCAGACGGTTTATCATCTTTAAGGTGGTGGTCTTGCCACAGCCGGAGGGACCGATGAGGACGGCGAACTGGCCCTCTTTGATCTCGAATGAGATATCGTTCAGAACGGCCTGGTCGCCATAGGACAGGGAGACGTGTTCAAAGCGCAGCAAATGAAAAACCTCCTTTGGACGGGGCGGCGGCAGAGACCGCAGCCGGGTGGAAGCGTGTGCGACGTGCCGCTGCAAAAAAGATAAAAAAGATTCTGCGGAGCGGGGCCGGGGACCTGGCGGGGGTTTCCGCAGATTGAATAAAAGCGGCACTGTATTTAAATACAGTATATAAGAAAAAAGGGAGCTCTGTCAAATAAACAAACTGTAAACATTTAGAAAAATAAGTTAAAATACTGGTAATTTCATAAAAAATAGATTAAAAATGACGATTAAACTGGAAGGAATAGAATGGCGCGGAGGTGGTAAAACCGGAAAAAGAATCCAGGGGCGGAAAAATCAGGTAATTTATTGAAATTGTGATTCAAGCAGAAAACAGACCGGTTTGCATCGGAAACGGGTGGGAAGAGGGGAAAACAGGAACATTTCGGAGTGTCCGCCCGGAGAAAAATACTGTCCGCAGTATGGAGATGAATTTTTGGGAAGTGTTTTCCTGCTGTAAACAGGGCCGGGGAGCGGGAGAAAAATTCTTAACAGAACTTAAATGCTTTCCCGGGAAAAAGAGCGCGTCGTCCCTTTTGGGACGGCGCGCTCTGTGAGAAATCGAAAATTACTTGTCCTGCTTGCGCAGCTCCTCCAGGATCTGGGTCAGCAGTTCCTCGGTGGTGGGAGCGGGCGCGGCGGCGGGCTCCTCTGCGGCCTGCGCCTCCTGCTCCTTCTTACTCAGAGCCTCCAGACGCTCCCGGGTGCGGTTGATGAACTTCACCATGCAGAAGATCACCAGCGCCACGATGAAGAAGTTGATGACGGCGGCAATGAAATTGCCAATCAGGATCTGAGCGCCGCCCACCTGGATGACGATATCGGAAAAGCTGCTGGTGTCCACCAGAATGCCGATGGCGGGCATCACTACGTCCTTGACCAGAGAGTCCACAATGGCCTTGAAGGCGGCGCCGATGATGACGCCGACGGCCATGTCTACCACGTTGCCGCGGCTGGCGAACTCTTTGAATTCAGAAATAAAACCCTTGACTTTCATGTATGTCTCTCCTCTGATACTTGTGCAGCCTGCCCTCCCCGGACAGACAGTTTTTGTTCTGCCCTCCCCGGACAGATGGTTCCTATCCTACCATAAAAAAGAAGAGAGGCCAATTTGAAGTGGAAAATTGGTGGGAATTAGTTGATTTGGAAGTTTTAGGGGGGAGGTTTCGCCCTTGCGAGGGCGAGTTTCTTTTCAAGCGATTGAAAAGAAACCAAAAGATCGCCGGGGGATACAACGCAGCAAGTGACGCTTTCACGTCTACTTGCTTGCGTCATCCCCCGGTCCCCCTTGGAAGTCGGCGGCAGAAGGGCTTTCGATGGGCGGCAAAATCTGCACCATTGACAGCTACGCTCCGCCTTGGACAGAAAACTGTTTCTTTTTACGGGGGTTACATGATCCGCCCGCCACGGTGGGCGGCAAAGACTGAGAATAGAAGCATCCGAAAAACTGCGCCCTCCGGTGCCGCAAATGCGGACGTTCAGAAGAAGGTTCTGCTATCTGCTTTATTTCTGCTGGCGGCCGCCATATATGGCGGCCCTACATTGTTTTGGGCGGCATTGCGGTAGAAATTGTAGGGCCGCGATAGATCGCGGCCGCAGGTTTAGGAAAACTATCATAAAATAAGGAATGAAACGGAGAAGGAAACAAACCGAAAACCGTTCCCCCGTCCCGCCCGCGGCGGTCCCAATCTGCGCCTTCGGCGCACCTTTTCTCTTCCCTCTTCTCCCTTCACTTTTCTCTGGAAACAAAAAACAGGCCGCCCATTCGGGCGGCCTGTTTTGCAGTTTCTCGATTACTCCACAGGGGAGAACATGGAAGCGGGGGCGTGGCACAGGGGGCAGGTGTAATCATCGGGCAGGGTGTCGCCCTCATAGATAAAGCCGCAGATGCCGCAGACGAAGCCCTTGGGCTTCTCGGCGGGAGCGGGCTCCTCCTTGGCCACGGGCTCCTGGGGCTCCTCCTCCACCAGAGGAGTGAACACGGAGGCGGGACGGCCGCAGATGGGGCAGGTGAAGCCCTCGGGCAGGGAGTCGGCCTCGTAGACAAAGCCGCAGATGCCGCAGACAAAGCCCTTGACCTTGTTCTCGGCGGCGGGAGCCTCCTCCACGGGGGTCTCCTCGGCGGCGGGCTCCTCCGCCTCGGGCTCGCCCTTGATGTCGGCGGCCAGCATCTGAGCCAGAGCCTCCAGCTCCTGATCCTGACCGGGAGCCAGAGCGGACTTCAGAGTGATGGGGGCCTGCATGATCTCCATGTTCTTCATGGACTCCACGATCTCGGTCATCAGCTTGCCGCTGTTGGGGGACCAGGAGCCGTTCTGGATCAGAGCGACCTTGCGATTCTGGAGGTTGTGGGCGGCCACGTCGTGGAGCAGGTTCTCCATGGTGACGAAGATACCGTTATTATAGGTGGTGGAGGCGAAGACAATGTGGCTGTAGCGGAAGCACTCGGACAGCACGTAGGAGGGGTGGGTGACGGACACGTCGTACATGTCCACCTTGATGCCCAGCTCAGCCAGACGGCAGGCCAGGATGTTGGCGGCGATCTCGGTGTCGCCGTAGACGGAGGCGAAGGCGATCAGCACGCCCTGCTCCTCAGGCTCGTAAGCACCCCACTTGGTGTACTTGTCGATGATGTAGCCCAGATCCTTGCGCCAGACGGGACCGTGCAGAGGGCAGATCATCTGGATGTCCAGACCGGCGGCCTTCTTCAGCAGAGCGGTGGTCTGGGGGCCGTACTTGCCCACAATGTTGGTGTAGTAGCGGCGGGCCTCGTCCAGCCAGTCCCGGTCGAAGTTGACCTCGTCGGCGAACAGGAAGCCGTTCAGAGCGCCGAAGGTGCCGAAGGCGTCGGCGGAGAACAGGATCTTGTCCACGGAGTCGTAGCTGACCATGACCTCAGGCCAGTGGACCATGGGGGCGTTGTAGAAGGTGTAGGTGTGCTTGCCGGTGCAGATGGAGTCGCCCTCCTTCATCAGGATGGGGTTGTGGGGCTCGGTGCAGTGGAACTGACGGATCATGTTCAGAGACTTGCCGTTGCACACGATGGTGGTCTCGGGGTGGCGGAGCATCAGGTCGCCAAGAGTGGCGGCGTGGTCGGGCTCCATGTGGTGAACGAACACATAGTCCAGAGGACGGCCGTTCAGCACGTGCTCCAGATTCTCGAAGAACTGGCCCTCGATGGAGCGGTCCACGGTATCGAACAGGACGGTCTTCTCGTCCAGCAGGATGTAAGAGTTGTAGGCCATGCCGCGGGGCACGGGGTGGGCGGCCTCGAAGATGGGCGTGCGGCGGTCGCTTCCGCCGATCCAGGTCAGGTCCTCGGTTACAGGTCTGATGCAGTACATATAGATTGCCTCACTTTCACACTTAAAACAGCGGCGGCAGGAACGCAAACGCCGCAGGAATTTCCCAAGGAAATCATATCATAATCGGGGCCGGAATACCAGAAAATTATTGAGGGGGAAATGAGTTGAAAAACCGGGAAAAATCGGTATAATATTATGATGTATGAGTGACTTTCAACTGGAAGCCGCTGGAACCGACATTTTTGATGGAATGAGGGAGCAAACGACCCATGTACCGTATTGACATTATGACTCTGTTTCCCGACGTGGTGGGAGATATGCTGTGCGAGTCCATTCTGGGCCGGGCCCAGGAGCGGGACTTTATCCGCATCGAGTGCCACCAGATCCGGGACTACACCTTGAACAAGCAGAAGCAGGTGGATAACTACCCCTACGGCGGCGGCCGGGGCGCTGTGATGCAGGCCGATCCGCTGTACCGCTGCTGGCAGCATATCTGCGACGAGGCCGGGGAGCGGGTCCACACCATTTATATGTCCCCGGCAGGAAAGACCTTCTGCCAGGCGGACGCCCGGCGGCTGAAGGACGAGTATGACCACCTGATCCTGGTCTGCGGCCACTACGAGGGCATCGACCAGCGCTTTATCGACGAGTGCGTGGACGAGGAGATCTCCATCGGCGACTTCGTCATGACCGGCGGCGAGATCCCCGCCATGGCGGTGGCGGATGCGGTGTGCCGTCTGGTCCCCGGTGTGCTGTCCGACCCGGAGTGCTACGAGAACGAGAGCCATTGGAACGGTATGCTGGAGGCCCCGCAGTACTCCCGGCCCGAGGTGTGGCACGACAGAGCCGTCCCCTCCATCCTGCTGTCCGGCCATCACGTGAATGTGGAGAAATGGCGGAGAAAACAGGCCATTTTACGCACCCATGACCGCAGACCGGATATGTTTGCCAAGCTGGACCTGAGCTCCAAGCAGGACAAAAAGCTGGTGAAGGAGCTGGAAGAGGAGATCGGCCGGAAGCTCTGACGGAAAATTCTGTCTGCGGATTTCTTTACAAGTGCGGGGAATTGTGTTACACTTATTCAGATGAATGTAATTTTCAAAACCACGTTTGGAGATGGTAAACATGAGTTTTAAGATTGTGGTTGACAGCTGCTGCGACCTGACCGCAGACATGATGAAGGAAGGCTGCTTTGTTAAAGTACCCCTTGTGATTCGCTCCAACGGGAGTACCTTTGTTGATGATGAGACTCTGGACCAGCAGGACCTGCTGAACTGCATGAGCCAGAGCGAGGACGCCCCTTCCACGTCCTGCCCCTCTCCCCAGAGCTATCTGGACGCCTATCTGGGCGCAGACGACGTATACGTCGTCACCCTGTCCGCCCATCTGAGCGGCTCCCACAACTGCGCCGAGCAGGCCCGTCTGCTCATGGAGGAGGACCACCCCGAGGTGAATGTGCAGGTGTTCAACTCCTGCTCCGCCGCCGCCGGCGAGGTGGCTGTGGCTCTGAAAATTTTGGAGCTGGCCAAGGCCGGCCTGCCCTTCAAGCACGTGGTCCGGGAGACCCAGCAGTTTATCGCCCGCATCAAGACCCTGTTCGTGCTGGAGACCCTGGAGAACCTGCGGAAGAACGGCCGTCTGACCAAGCTGCAGGCTGTCATCACCGGCGCGCTGAAGATCAAGCTGTTCATGGGCGGCACCCCTGAGGGTGAGATCTGCAAGCTGGGCCAGGCCCTGACCATGAAGCAGGCCCTGGGCAAGCTGGTGGATAAGATCGTGTCCGACCCCGACCACGAGGGCCGGGTGGCCACCATCTGCCAGTGCAACTGTCTGGAGCGGGCTCAGCAGCTCAAGGCCACCATCGAGAAGAAGTGCAAGTTTGCCAAGATCATCATCGTCCCCGCAGGCGGCATCACCACCGTGTATGCCAACGACGGCGGCGTGGTGGTGTCCTACTGAGCCGGAGGGCTGAATCAATTGAATCAGGTAAAAAGCAGAAGCGCGGCAAGTCGTGCTTCTGCTTTTTTCATGCCCGGAGGAGAAAAGAGAGAAAACTGCATAAAACGGCGGCGGGATTTCCGGTCCGACCGCATGAGTTAGCTTGGGCTAATCGGCTTTAAAATGAAGAAATAGCGTTTTATACACGGATATTACCAATAAAGCACATGTAAATATTTAAAAACGGAAGAGATGCTCTTTCGGATGCCCAGTTCATAAAATTGACATTAAATAAGGGAAGTGATATGATAAAAAAGTTAAAATTTAGCAAAAGAGCAGAATGTGCAGGGAAAAGAGATGCAAATTTTAGTTCTGGATATTGCGGCCAGCGAGGGCGGCGCAATGTCTGTGTTGAAAAACTTCTATAACTACGTGAGAGAGCATGGAGGGGAACACAACTGGACCTTTTTTCTGTCGGACCGCCACGTGGAGGAGACAGAAAACATCCGTGTCCGCTGTTTTCCCGAGGTCAAGGCGTCTCACCTGAGAAAGCTGCTGTTTGATTTCGGATATGGAAGAGAGCTGGTCCGCGCAGAGAATCCGGATGTGGTGCTCTCCCTGCAAAACACGGTCGTTTGGGGAGTGAAGGTGCCGCAGGTCGACTATATCCACCAGGCGCTCCCGTTCCAGAGGGAGAAAAAGTTCTCCTTTTTAAAAAGAGAGGAACGGGACATAGCGGTCCGCCAGCATCTGATCGGAGCGGTGATCAAACAGTCCGCCCGGCGGGCGGAGCGGGTCGTGGTGCAGACGGAGTGGATGAAGGACGCGGTCTGTGCCTCTGTGGGGAAGGACCGGGAGCTTGTGACGGTGATCTATCCGCCCTATGAGCGGGAAGGCGGGGGAATGTCGCAAGACTGGAGCAGCACCGAATTTTTCTACCCAACGGGGGATTATATCTATAAAAACGTGGGCTGTATTGTGCAGGCGCGGGCGCTTTTGCCGGAGGGACTGCGGGAGAAGTGCCGGGTGGAAGTTACGCTCCCGGCGGGACAGCATGAGGAGCTGGACTGTATCGGCTCCATTTCCCACGGGGCTGTTCTGAAAAAGCTGGGCGGCGGCACCCTGATTTTTCCCTCCCATATCGAGACGGTGGGGCTGCCTCTGATCGAGGCCCGGGCCATGAAAACCATGATCCTGGCTGCCGACTGTCCCTATGCCAGAGAAATTCTGGAGGGCTATGAAAATGTCGTCTTTTTCGACCCCTTCCGTCCGGAACAGCTGGCAGAGCGGATGAAAGAAGTGATGACCGGGGCGCTTCAACGGAAGGAGCCGGACCGGACCGGAGTTCGGCCCCGCTGTATGTGCGGGACGTGGCGCGAGCTGCTGGAGCTGCTGGAGGAGGCTGCGCCGGGATAAGAGGAGAGAGGGAGAGAGCCATGATCTATCTGGGACCGCTGTATGAAAAGCGGGAGGAGCAGCGGCTGCTGGAGCAGACCTCCGGCGGGCTGTCCAACGCCTCCAATACCTTTCAATATAATCTGCTGAACGGTTTTCTGGAGAATAAAATCGAGAGCTTGACGGTGATCAACGTACTTCCGGTGGGAATTTGGCCGAAAAACTGTCAGATCCTGCGGCTTCAGCACAGGGCGTGGAGCCTCGGCGGGCACCGCTGTCTGGAGCTGGGCAGTCTGAACCTGCCTGTTTTCAAGCAGTTCCAGCGGGAGAAAGCAACAAAAAGAGTAGTGGAGCAGCTGGTCCGGGAGGATAAAGAGGTACTGATCTACTCCACCTATCTGCCTTTTTTGCGGGCGGTGCGGAAGCTGGACCCCTCGGTGAAGGTGACGCTGATCGTGACGGACCTGCCGGAATACTACGATTTGGGCCGGACCTCCCGGCTGAAAAAGCTGCTCCGGCGGCTGAATAACAGGCTGATCGACCGGGCCATGGAGCGGGTGGACCGGTTTGTCCTGCTGACGGAGGAAATGCGCGGACCGCTCCACGTGGGAGAACGGCCCTATATTGTGGTAGAGGGGATCACGGCGTCCTCTGACCTGCCCGCCGCTGTCCGGAAGGACCCGGCAGAGGACAAGATCATCTTCTATGCCGGGTCCCTGCACCGGCAGTTCGGCCTCCCGACCCTGCTGGAGGCCTTTGAACAGCTGGAGCGGAAGGACGTTCAGCTGTGGCTCTGCGGCGGCGGCGATGCGGAAGAGGAGATCAGACAGCTGGCGGAGCGGGACCCCAGGGTCCGGTTTTACGGCTATGTCTCCTCGGACCGGGTGGCGGAGCTGCGGGCGCAGGCGGACATTCTGGTGAATCCCCGGCCCAACGAGGGGGAGTACACCAAGTACAGCTTCCCCTCCAAGACCATGGAGTATATGCTCAGCGGAAAGCCCGTGGTGATGTACCCGCTGGCGGGAATGCCCCCGGAGTATGCGCCCCATGTGCATCTGGTGCAGGAGAGCGGGGCCCGTGGGCTCTGCCGGGTGCTGTCCTCCGTTCTGGACGAGCGCCCGGAGGAGAGAGTGGAGTTCGGTCAGCTGGCCGCCCGGTTCGTGGCGGAGCAGAAGAACCCCAAGGTCCAGGCGGGGAAGATTTTAGAGCTGCTGGAACGACAGGTTCGGCAGAAATAAACGGATGGAGATTTGAGCCATGAAGATCACGAAACAAACGCTCTCCCTGTGGGCGGTGATGCTGCTGTTATTTTTAGCGGCTATGAACTTCAAAATGAAGTTCTTTTACTTTGTTTTTGCGGCATTTTTCGTTTATTGTCTCTTGAGTCTCCGGGTAACGGTCAGCGATAAAGCGTTTTTCTATGTGTTGTTGGCGGTAGTTATGGCGATTTATTGTCTGAAGGACGGACTGCTGGCCGGTATTCGAGTGTGTGCATTTCCCATAAGTTATATTTTGGGTTATAACTTGATCGGAGAAGCAGAGAAGAGTGCCGACTGCGATGGCGCGGAGAGGGCAGCGGGCTGGACAAAAAAGCTGATTTTAGCAATGGCGGCAGGTGCATTCTTTCACCTGATGCTGAATTTTGCACGGAACTACGGAACCGCCGCCGCCCGAAATACCATCGATATCTGGTCCGGAGAGATCATGTCGGCAACAGGTCAGGCGGCGCTGGCTGTGCTGATGCTGAGCGCCGGCACGGCATTCCTGCTCTATCCGGGGAGAAAAACAGAACGCTGGTTTGGTCTGGCGGTCGTTGGTTTTATTATGGCGTACAACATGATTTTGAGCGGCAGAACACTGGTTATGATGCTGTTCATCCTGCTGGTCAGCGGTCTGATATTTCTTCGGTGGCAGAAGCAGAAAATTTCAAAAATCGTGCTGTGGCTGGGCGGGATCGGACTGATTTTTCTGCTGGCGGCGATTTTTAACGTCGGAGGATTGGGGGATGCGATTATTCATTCCAATCTGTACCAGCGTTTTTTTACCGCAGATGCGGAACTGGGCTTGATGGAAACGGGCCGTACAGAAATCAAGCAGTTCTATCTGCAAAATTTCTATAAATATCCGTTTGGCGGTCTGAATATGCGGAAGAAGTACGGATTTTCTCATGATTTACTGCTGGACGGCTACGATGAATATGGAATTTTGGCGGCGCTTCCGCTGATCGTCATCCTCTGGTACAGCGTCCGGAATCTCTGGGAAATAGTGAAAAATCCCGCCGGAGATATGCACATGAAGGTGTTGCTGGTGTGTATGTATCTGGGGTTGTATATGGAGTTCTGCATGGAGCCTGTTTTTGCGGGAATGCCCTGGCTGTTTGTGTGCTTCTGTGTTCTGAACGGCTGTACGGAGCGATTGGCTAAAATTTGGCGCAGAGGTGATGAACTTGAAAATACTGCAAATCAACACAGTATTTCCAAACGGAAGCACGGGAAAAATTGCAAAAAGTTTGCAGGAACTCTGTCGTGAGAGACAAATCGAATCTGTAGTGGGATATCGGTACTTTGAAACAGAGCGGAACAGACAAGAAGGAGAGCTTGCGGTCAGCAGTTGGCTGGATTGTCATATTCATAATCGTCTGGTGCGCTGGACCGGATTGCAGGGCTGTTTTTCTCAGCTGAAAACAAGAGAATTTCTGAAAAAGGTCGGGGAGTACCACCCCGACCTGATTCATCTGCATAATCTGCACGGAAGCTATATCAATCATGCTCTGTTGTTCCGGTATATCAAAGAGAATCATATTCCGGTGGTCTGGACCCTCCACGACTGCTGGCCCTTCACGGGGCTGTGTCCCCACTATGAAATGGCGGGCTGTGACCGATGGAAAACCGGCTGTGGCTCCTGTCCTGTTGTCGAGCGGGGAAAACGTCCCTTTTTCGATGCGACCCGCTTCATGTGGAACCAAAAACAAAAATGGTTCACCGGAGTGGAGGACATGACCCTCGTCACGCCCTCCCGCTGGCTGGCGGAGCAGGTGGAGCAGTCCTTCTTGCGGGACTACCCGGTGCGGGTCATCCACAACGGCATCGATTTGAGCGTTTTTCATCCGGCTTCCGGCGATTTCCGCAAAAGATATGGGCTGGAAGATAAAAAGATCGTGCTGGCGGTGTCCTTTGGCTGGGGCGAGGGAAAGGGGCTGGACGTGGTGGTGGAGCTGAGCCGCCGTCTGCCGGAGCAGTATCAGATCGTGCTGGTGGGGACCGACCAGGCGGTGGACGCCCGGCTCCCGGCTGAGATCCTCTCCATCCACCGCACCCAAAACCAGGCCGAGCTGGCGGAGCTCTACTCCGCCGCCGACGTCTTTGTCAACCCCACCCGGGAGGAGGTGCTGGGACTGGTCAATATCGAGGCGCTGGCCTGCGGCACCCCCGTGGTGACCTTCCGCACCGGAGGCAGTCCAGAGTGTCTGGACGAGAGCTGCGGTCTGGTGGTAGAGCGGGACGACGTAGACGCCATGGAGCGGGCGGTGCGGCACATCTGCGAGACCAATTGCTTCCCGCCGGAAAATTGTCTGGCCCGGGCGGCGGAATTTGACCGGAATAGAAGATTTCAGGAGTATATCCGCCTCTACGAGGGGCGGGGAGGACAGAAATGAAGGTCGCCTTTTTCTCAAACTATCTGAACCACCACCAGCTGCCCTTCTGTCTGGCCATGGAGCGGCTCACCGGCGGAAGCTTCACCTTTGTGGCCACCGAGCCCATTCCACAGGAGCGGCTGGACTTCGGCTATGAGGATATGAACCGCCGGTACCCCTTTGTGCTGACTACCTATGATGACCCGGACAATGAGCGAAAGGCCGTGGAGCTGGCGCTGACTGCGGATGTGGTGGTCCTGGGCTCTGCACCCCTCAAGTATGCGGAGGAGCGGGTCAAGCTGGGCAGGCTGACCTTCCGTTACAGCGAGCGGCTGTATAAACAGGGCCTCCGCCTGTCCCGGTTCCCCCGCCAGCTGGCCTCTCAGTTCCGGCACTATGGCCGCTTTGCCGGAAAGCCCTATTATATGCTGTGCGCCAGCTGCTATACCGCCTATGATCTGGGCCGCTTCGGCTCCTTCCGGAACAAGACCTACAAATGGGGCTATTTCCCGGCGGTGCAGGCGGAGCAGCCGGATGAGCTGTTCCGAAAAAAGCGGGAGCAGAACAGGCCGACCCTGCTGTGGGCCGGACGGCTCCTGGACTGGAAACACCCGGAAATGGCCCTCCGTCTGGCGGAGCATCTGAAACAGGAGGGCTATTCCTTTGGATTGAAGCTCATCGGCAATGGAGAGCTGGAACAGCCCCTGAAGCGGATGATCCGGGAGAAGGGGCTGGAGGACTGCGTCACCATGCCGGGCGCCATGAAGCCGGAGCAGGTCCGGGCCAACATGGAGGCGGCAGATATCTTCCTCTTCACCAGCGACTTCAACGAGGGCTGGGGCGCGGTCCTCAACGAGTCCATGAACAGCGGCTGTGCCGTGGTGGCGAGCCACGCCATCGGCGCTGTGGGATTTTTGATGAAAAACGGCGAAAACGGTCTGATTTTCCGCAATGAGGACCAGAACGATCTGAACGCCAAGGTCAGAGCGCTTCTGGACCACCCGGAGCAGCTGGAACAGCTGGGCCGGGCCGCCTATCACACCCTGGACAGCCTGTGGAATGCGGAGACGGCGGCGGAACGCCTGCTGGCGCTGGCGGAGCATCTGAACCGGGGCGGGAAGGGGTCACCCTTCCCGGATGGGCCGTGCAGTGCCGCACCCCGCATCAGTAACCGCCGGGCAGGCTCACTCTTGTTGAAGCGAGGAAATCAATGAACAGAAAATTTCAGTTTTTAAAAAACAGAGCTGTACAGAATGCGGGCTGGCTCATTGGCGGCCGAGTCATTCAAATGGTCATCAGCCTGTTTGTGGGGCTGCTGACCGCCCGCTATCTGGGCCCCTCCAATTACGGCCTCACCGGCTACGCCGCCGCCTATACCGCATTTTTTACGGCCTTCTGCACCCTGGGCATCAACTCCCTGCTGGTCAAGGAGTTTGTGGACCACCCCGGTGAGGAGGGAAAGATCATCGGCACGGCGCTGGGCCTGCGGGGCGTCTCCAGCCTGCTGTCCTCCGTGCTGATCGTCCTCATCGTGCTGGTGCTGGACGCCGGGGAGTCCGTCACCATCTGGGTGGTGGCCCTGACCTCCCTCGGCTTGGTGTTCAATATCTTTGAGACCTTCAACTACTGGTTTCAGTCCAGACTGGAATCCAAGGTGACCGCCAAGGCCACCCTCATCGGCTACAGCGTCTCCGCCGCCTACAAGGTCTATCTGATGATCGCCGGAAAGAGCGTGGTGTATTTCGCGCTGGTGTCCTCTCTGGACTATCTCTGTCTGGCGGTGGTCCTTCTGCGGGAGTACCGCCGGCATCAGGGCGGAAAGCTGACCTTCTCCTGGACCTACGGCAAAAGCCTGCTGGCCCGGAGCCGGCACTTTATCCTGCCCAGTCTGATGGTGGCCATCTACGGCCAGACCGACAAGCTGATGCTGAAGCAGATGATCAGCGAAACGGAGATCGGCTACTACAACACCGCCACTACTGTCTGTACTATGTGGTGCTTTGTGCTGGCCGCCATCATCGATTCCGTCTACCCCTCCATCATGGAGGCCCACAAGCAGGGGACCGAGCTGTTCGAGCGGCGGAACCGGCAGCTCTATGCCATGGTGTTCTATATCTCTGCGGTGGTCGCCATCGGCTTCACCATTTTAGGAAAGCCGGTGATCTACATCCTGTATGGCAGAGCCTACCTCCCGGCGGTGGCACCCCTGCGGATCGTGACCTGGTACACCGCCTTCTCCTATCTGGGCGTGGCCAGAAATGCGTGGATCGTCTGTGAGGAGAAGCAGAAGTACTTGTTCCCCATCTATCTGTCGGCGGCGGCCTCCAATGTGGCGCTGAATCTGCTGCTCATTCCCCGATGGGGCGCGTCCGGCGCGGCGCTGGCCTCCCTGACTGCCCAGATCATCACGACCATGGTCACCCCGTTCTTCATCAAAAATATTCGCAGAAACTCTGTCCTGATGCTGGAAGCCATTCTGCTGAAGGGCGTCAGATGAAACAATACACTCAGTCAGAAACTGACAGGAAGAAGCTGATATTATGACCGAAATGACTCCGGAGGAGGTCAAACAGACCCAGACCGACCTGCTGGTCGCGGTGGACCGCTGGTGCAGGGACCACGACTGCCCCTATTATCTGGCCTACGGGACCCTGCTGGGTGCGGTCCGCCATCAGGGCTACATCCCCTGGGACGACGATATCGATATCTGTATGTTCCGCCCGGATTACGAGCGGTTTATCCGGACCTTCAATCAGGACCGGACCGATGACGCCGCTGTTCTCCACACCGGTCTGGACCCGGCCTTCCCCTATGAGTTCGCCAAGATCCACAACAGACGGACAAGGCTGGTGGAGGGCGTGGACTATCAGTACGAGATCGGCGTGAATATCGACCTGTTTGTGCTGGATAATCTGCCCCGGGGCGTCCGGGATGGAAAATATATGATCGGCAGGATGAAGCTGCGGAAGCTCCTGATGGAGGTGAAGCTCCTGCTGGTGGGCAATAAAAAGCGGGACCCCATCAAGCAGCTGGTGATTCGGCTGGCGAAGCTGGTGGGCAGAGCGGTCCCCATGCGGTGCCTGACCCGTGGGATGGACCGCATTGCAAAGCGGTATGAGGCCCAAAACGACAGCAAATGGGTGGGAGATGTGTGTCAGCGCTGGTTCAAGCCCTCCGAGGTGTTGGAGCGCAGATGGTTCGCAGAGAAGTGCGAGCTGCTGTTTGAGGGCGAGGGGCTGTGGGCTCCGGCCATGTATGACGAGGTCCTGACCGCCTGGTACGGGGACTATATGCAGCTGCCGCCCGTGGAGGAGCGTGTGACCCACCACAGCTACCGGGCCTACCATTTATAAAGAGAAAGCGTGATCCCATGGAGAACGAGATGAAGCAGACCGTCCGGGTCCTCATGGACCTGATCCGGGCGGAGGTCACCGGAGCGGCGGCGGACAGCGCTGCCTTCCTGGCCCTCACCGAGGAAGAACAGAATGAGACCGCAGCGCTGGCAAAGGATCACTCTCTGGCCCAGCTTTTGGGCGACGGACTGGGGAGGGACCCGGAAGCGGCGGCCCTGCCCGTGGTGAAGTCTCTGGTCCGGGAGTCCATGCTGGCCTTCAGCCACACCGCCAAGCTGGACAAGGAGCGGAACAAGATCTGCGCCCTGCTGGACCGGGCGGAGATCCCCTATGTCTGCCTCAAGGGGGCGCGTATCCGGCCTTACTACCCGGAGCCCTGGATGCGGACCAGCTGTGACAACGACATTCTGGTGCCGGAGAAGGACGTGGACCGGGCGGCGGCCCTTCTGAGCGGGGAGCTGGGCTACACCTGCGGGGAGCGGGATTACCACGATATCTCCCTGTTTTCCAAAACCGGGGTCCATCTGGAGCTCCATTTCAGTATCCGGGAGGACACGGAGCAGATGGACCGGGTGCTGAGTCGGGTATGGGATCACTGCAACCCCGTACCCGGCAGCTTTGAGCGGGTCCAGAGTCCGGAATTTTTCCTCTTCCACCTCATCGCCCACATGGCCTACCACTTTGTCCACGGCGGCTGCGGGGTCCGGCCCTTTGTGGACCTGTTCCTGCTGGAAACGAAACTGCCCCGCCGGGAGGAGGAGGTCGCCGCGCTCTGCCGGGAGGCGGGTATCCACCGCTTTTATGAGAACGTGCAGGCCCTCACCGCGGTCTGGTTCAAGGGCGCGGCCCACACCGCCGCCACCTGCCGCATGGAGGAGTATATCCTCTCCGGCGGGGTGTTCGGCACCCACGAGAACAGCGTGGCGGTGGATCGGCAGAGGCAGGGAGGAAAGGCGGGCTATCTGCTCCACCGTATTTTTATGCCTGCGGACGGTCTGTGCCGAAAGTACCCCTCGCTGGAGAAACACCGCTGGCTGGCGCCGGCCTACCAGCTCCGCCGCTGGGCCGAGGGCCTGACGCCGGAGAAGCTGGGCAATGCAAGGCAGGATCTGGCCCTGGTCCGCAGCACCGAGGACTCCGCCGCCGCCCGGATGGAGCGGATGCTGGAGGAAAACGGCCTGGGCTGAAACCGGGCGCTTCGGCAGAAATACTTGAGTTGATACGGAAAATTCGGCATAATGAGGGGGAAAATGTCGGTCGATCCAGACGACAAGGCGCTTGAGCCGTCAATGAGGCGGGCAATCGCAGAGGGAATGTATCCTGCGGCGGAGCCCAGGGGCCGTCAACGGCCGGGAACGTGGGAAAATAATAGAAGCAAACCAATAGTTTGAGAGAAGAAGCCGGGAATATGGGTACAAAAGAATAGAAGACAACCTTTCAGAAGAGTGCCTCCGTCCCGAATCGATTGAGGACAGGTCTATGCCTGAGTGGGAACAGCAGGAGCAGAAGTCCCGGCAGCGGGTAGAGGATCTGGAGGCCCAGCTGGAGGCGTTCCGGGAACAGCTGGCCCGGCGGGAGGCTGAATTGGAACAGCAGACCCAGAGGGCCATGGATGAGCTGACGGCCCGCAGAGAATCCGCCAAGCGGAAACAGGCGCTGGATCAGCGGGCGCAGGAGATCGAGCGGGAGATGCGGGAGCTGTCCCGACAGTTTGAAGCCAAGGAAAAGGCGGCGGGCCAGAAGCTCCTCCGGGTCAAAGAGGAGCTGGAAGGGAAGTCCGCGCCTCGTCGGAGCGAGCCTGTGTCCTATCAGAGCAGGTTTGCGTTCGCTCAGAGTAAGCCCTCAAAGCGCCCTGCCCTCTGGAAGGAGTTGTATAAAATTGATAAAGAAAACTGCCTGCCGCCTGGTTCTGCTTGACAAAAGGTCCATAAAGCGGTACTCTGTAAGTACCGACAAAGGGGAGTAGTCAGCACACCCTCGGGTGTGCGGCATCAGCCAACAAGCATGGCGGGCCGTTGAGCCCAGTCCTGGCTCTGTCTGAAATGACCAGACCTGCGTTCCGAATGGGGAGCGCAGGTCTTTTTTAAACCGTATAGAGCCGCCCCGGCCCGTATAGGCTGGGAGCGATAAAAGAAAGGAAGATGGTCTATGGCGTTGGAATTTCTGTGGCAGGGGCTGTTGTCTATCACATGGCAGCAGGCCGTCATGTATGTGGTGGGAGGTCTGCTCATCTGGCTGGCCATCTCAAAGGGCTATGAACCGGCCCTGCTCATGCCCATGGGCTTCGGAGCCATTCTGGTGAACCTGCCCATGTCCGGGGTCATCGACCAGCTGACCGCCGGAGTGGGAGAGACCAACGGCATCATTCAATGGCTCTTCGAGGTGGGCATCGAGGCCTCCGAGGCCATGCCCATCCTGCTGTTCATCGGCATCGGAGCCATGATCGATTTCGGCCCTCTGCTGGCCAACCCCAAGCTGTTCCTCTTCGGTGCGGCGGCCCAGATCGGTATTTTCCTCACCATCATCGTGGCGGTGATGATGGGCTTTGACATCAAGGATGCGGCCTCCATCGGCATCATCGGCGCGGCGGACGGCCCCACCTCCATTCTGGTGTCTCAGGTCCTCCACTCCAAGTATATCGGAGCCATCGCCGTGGCGGCCTACAGCTATATGGCCCTGGTCCCCATCATCCAGCCCTTTGCCATCAAGCTGGTCACCACCAAAAAGGAGCGGGCCATCCGTATGCCCTACGAGGCCCGGAACGTCTCCAAGCGGCTGAGAATTCTGTTCCCCATCGTGGTGTCCGTGGTGGCGGGCCTGGTGGCCCCGGCCTCCGTGTCGCTGGTGGGCTTCCTCATGTTCGGCAACCTGATCCGGGAGTGCGGCGTGCTGAATACGCTGTCCAAGACCGCCCAGAACGAGCTGGCCAACCTCATCACCCTGCTGCTGGGCATCACCATCTCCTTCTCCATGCGGGCGGAGTACTTCGTCACAAAGGAGACCATCCTTATTATGGCCCTGGGTCTGGTGGCCTTCATTCTGGACTCCGTGGGCGGTGTGCTGTTCGCCAAGCTGCTGAACCTGTTCAGCAAGCGGAAGATCAACCCCATGGTGGGTGCGGCGGGCATCTC
>SAMEA104404103__coassemble_593_pt1 | contig 25719 bp, 20 predicted proteins | sample SAMEA104404103__metabat2_high_PE_037 | metagenome-assembled genome bin SAMEA104404103 (sample SAMEA104404103) | Balaenoptera acutorostrata | reverse complement strand
AACGCCCAGTTCTCATGACATTTTGAATTTTACTGTTTTACGGCCACCGAGCATTTTCAGAGGGTGCTTTTTTGCCTTTTTTCAGTTATTCGAACAGGTCCAGCAGATAGCCGTAGCCCTGCGCTTCCATCTGTTCCAGCGGGATAAATCTCAGGGCCGCGCTGTTGATACAGTACCGCACGCCGCCGGGGACGCCGGGCTCCCCGAAGAACACGTGGCCCAGGTGGGAGTTGCCCGCCCGACTGCGGACCTCGGTCCGGCGCATTCCGTGGCTCAGGTCGGTGCGCTCCACCAGAGCGGGGACCTCAATGGGCTTGGAGAAGGCGGGCCAGCCGCAGCCGCTGTCGAACTTGTCCTGGGAGGAGAACAGGGGCTCTCCGGTGACCACGTCCACATAGATGCCCCGGTCGAACCGGTTCCAGAATTCGTTGGCGAAGGGCGGCTCGGTGCCGCTCTCCTGGGTGACGGCGAACTGGACCTCGTCCAGATTCTCCTGAATAGCCTCAGCGGCGGGCTTTTTGTAGTGGCCGGGGTCGATGCGGAGGGAGGAGAACAGCTTCATTTCGCTCCAGGGGATGTGGCAGTAGCCGCCGGGATTTTTCTCCAGATAGTTCTGGTGGTACTCCTCGGCGGGGTAGAAGTTCACCAGCGGGCCGATCTCCACCCGGAACACGGGCCAGCGGCTCCGTTCCAGGGCGGCCACCCGCTCTACAGTTTCCCGGCTCTCCTCGTCCACGTAGTAGATGCCGGTCTGGTACTGGTCGCCCACGTCGTTGCCCTGCCGTTTCTCCACGGTGGGGTCGATGACGTAGAAGTAGGCCATGAGGATGGCGTCCAGACTGACCTGCTTCGGGTCGTACTCCACCCGGACCGTCTCCCGGAAGCCGGTGCCTCCGGCGCAGATGGTCCGGTACTGAGCGTGTTCCTCGTCCACGCCGTTGGCGTAGCCGCTCTGGGCGTCGATGACACCGGGGATGGACTGCATCAGATGCTCCGTGCCCCAGAAGCAGCCGCCCGCCAGATAGATGACGTTGGTTTTCATAGGTTCGGCCTCCGTTTCAAGATTATTCGGCCTGTGCGGCCTCCTGTAAGAACTGAGCTGCGTCGTCCAGCTCTCCGGCCAGATCCTCGTCGCCCACGTCCACGTTCAGAGGAGGACGCTTGAAGAGGATATCGTACATGATGGGAACGATATACAGGGTCATCAGAGTGGCGTAGGTCAGACCGCCTGCAATGACCACGGCCATTCCGCCGCCCAGCTGACTGCCCATGTCGTCGCCGAAGATCAGCTGCATCATGGCCAGGATGGTGGTGAGCGCGGTCATGAAGATGGGCCGCATACGGGTGCAGCCTGCGGCGATCAGGGCGGGACGGCGTTCCATGCCGCCCATTCTCAGCTGGTTGGTGTAGTCTACAAAGACGATGCCGTTGTTGACCACGGTGCCCATCAGCACCAGGAAGCCCATGAGGGACAGCATGCTCAGCTGCTGGCCGTAGAGCATCAGACCGATGAGGCCGCCGGTGAAGGCCAGAGGCACGGTAAACAGGACGATGAAGGGGGACAGCAGGCTCTGGAACTGGGCCACCATGACCAGATAGACGAAGATGGCGGCCACCAGGATCAGCTTGAGCATCTGGGACAGCATGTTGGCCACCTGCTCGGTCTCGCCGCCCATGTGGACCCGGCAGCCTGCGGGGAGGTTGCCGGACTGGCTGAACTCGTCCAGCTTATCCTCCAGGGTGCGGGACAGCAGAGCGGTGTTGTAGCCGGGCAAGGTCTCGGCGGTGACGGTCATGTAGCGGTCCTGATTTTCCCGGGTGACCTCGCCTACGCTGGTGGTCTCCTCCAGGGTGGCGAACTCCTTCAAGTAGTGGACTTCCTCCACGGGGGTGCCCATCTCACCCATGGATTGGGTGGTGAAGGGGATCTCCAGCAGGTTTTCCAAAGTGAGGGGGGCGGTCAGGTCCTGGACCTTCACGTCCACGGCGATGCCGTCCAGATTGATCTTGGTGGAGGCGGCGCTGGTGGTCATGCGGCCGGAGATCTCCTGATAGATCTGGGCCACGGTGAGGCCGTAGGTCATGGCCTTGTCCCGGTCGATCTTCAGCAGGATGGTCTGGTCGTGGTTCTCCTCCAGACCGTTGGAGGCGTTGGCGAAGCCCTCCACGCTGTTGACAATGTCGATGACGTCCTCGGTGACGGCGGTGATGGTCTCCAGGTCGCTGCCGTAGACGTTCAGCTTCAGACCGCTGCCCATCATGGCGGACATGTCGGCCATGCCGCCGGAGCTGGCCTCCACGGTGGCCTGCATGCCCTCACCGGTGGCCTCCAGATCGTCGCACAGCTTGTGGATCACGTCTGCGCCGGGGTTCTCCTGGGCGGTGGTGATGTAGCACATATAGGTCCGGCGCACGCCGTCGGGATCGGTGGTCATGGCCATTGCGCCCACGTCCTGAACGCCCTCCACCTTCAGCATGGCCTCCATGCTCTGGTCCATCAGGGCGTAGGACTCCTCCTGGTTCAGCTCCTCGTCCACGGTGACGGTGACCTGGACGGCGCTGGCGGTCATCTCAGGCATGACTACAATGCCCATGACCATGATGCGGTAGATACAGAACACCAGCAGACCGCCTGCAATGAGCAGAGGCACCGCCTTGTGCTTTAAACTCCAGTCCAGGGACCTGCCGTAGGCGGCCTGCACCTTGTCGAAGAGGGGGTGGGCCCGGTTCTTGCTGTTTCTCAGAAGGGTGGAGCCGGAGGCGGGGACCACGGTCATGGCCACAATGAGGGAGGCCATGAGGCAGTAGGTGATGGCCAGGCTCATGGGCATCATCAGCTCCCGGACCATGCCCTTGGTAAAGACGATGGGCAGGAACACGCACACGGTGGTCAGGGTGCTGGCGATGATGGCGCCGGACACCTGCTTGGTGCCCAGCACGGCGGCCCGTGCGGCGGGGATGCCTCTTGCTCTCAGGCGGTAGATATTTTCGATGACCACCACCGAGTTATCCACCAGCATACCGATGCCCAGGGCCAGACCGGACAGGGTCATCATGTTCAGAGACAGGTTGGAGAAGTACATCAGCACGATGGCGAACAGCACGCTGAGGGGGATGCTGATGCCCACCACCAGCGTGGGCTTCACGTCCTTGAGGAAGAGGGCCAGCACGATGATGGCCAGAATGGCGCCCAGCAGCATACTGTTGACCACGCTGCGGACGATGAGGGTGATATAGTCGCCCTGGTCCATGAGGACCACGGACTGGAAGCCGTCGAACTTCTCGGTCAGCTCCTCCACGGCCTGGCGGCAGCTGCGGGAGACCTCGTTGGTGCCTGCGGTGGAGTTTTTAAAGATGCTCAGCACCACGGCACCGGAGCCGTTCAGCTTGGCGTAGCTGTCGGCGGAGTTATCCACCACGGTGATGTCGGCCACGTCGGACAGCCGCACGTCGCCCACGCCCTCCACATGGCACAGCAGGGAGGAGGAGATCTCCTCCTGACTGCCGTACTCCTCGCCGATCTTCAAAAGCCAGGAATTGTCCTCCTTGTCGTCCAGATATCCGGCGGGCATGGAGAAGTTCTGGGCGTAGATCATCTTGGACAGGGTGGACACGCTGAGGAGCTGGTCCAGATTGGCACTCTCCAGGGCCTTTTCCCGGGCGGACTCGTACTCAGCCCGGGCGGTTTTCAGCTGCTCCTCGGCGGCCATCAGCTGGCTCTGACCGCCGGCGAAGCCCAGAGCGGCCTCAAGCTGCATCTGGGTCAGACCGCCCACGGCGGATTTCAGAGCGTCGGCCAGCTTGGGCAGCTGGTCGGTCTGCTTCATCATGTCATTGAGGGCCTGGCGGATGCCGGTGATGAGGTCGGTGAGGTCGGGTTTCTCCGTCTCAGGCTGAGTGCTGCCGTCGGGGGCGGGCTGAGCGGGGGCACTCAGCTTCTCCAGCACCAGATTCAGATTCTTCTGGATCTGGACGGACAGCTTCACCACCTCCAGCAGGTCCTCCGGGGTGGCGGTGCCCTCCTTCATCTTGCCCAGCAGGGTGCGGAGGGATGCAAGGTCCGTTTTCACGGAGTCCAGCGCGGCCTGCATCTCCGGGTCGGTGACCTTGCCGTACAGCTCCTCCACCTGCTTTTGCAGGGGCTCCAGAGCGGTCTGGAGCTTCCCGGCCAGACCGGTCATCTCCTCCTTGATGGGGCCTATGAGCCCGGCGGCCACGGAGGAGCCGAACTGCTCCTTCTGCTTCTCCAGTGCGTCCCTGCCCTTCTTCACCTCGGCCTCGGCCTTATCCAGCTCCTGCCGGACCTTGGCCAGGTTCTTGTCGGTCATGGAGAGGATATCGTCGTTGATGCGGTCGATCTTGTCCCGATTCAGGTCCACCTGGATGCTCTTCTCCACCAGACCCTCGGCGGAGACACGGGCCACGCCGGGCTGACGTTCCAGCACGGGGATGATCTCGTCCCGGATGAAGGCGCTGTTGGCGTAGATGTCGTCGCCCTCCCGGCCTGCGCCCAGATAGATGGTGGGCATCATGTCGGGGCTCATCTCCAAAATGGAGGGGGTGCCCGCCATATCCGGCAGGGTGGAGGCCACCTGCTGTACCGAGCTGGACACCTTGACTATGGCGGAGTCCATGTTGGTGTCCTCCTCGAATTCCAGCTGGACGATGGACAGGTTTTCCGAGGAGGTGGAGTAGACGTTGGTCACGCCGGTGACGGTACCCAGACCGCCCTCCATGGGCTGTGTGACCTCGCCCTCCACCTTCTCCGGGCTTGCGCCGGGGTAGGGGGTGATGACCAGCAGGTAGGGGATGTTTACCGAGGGCAGCAGGTCTGTGGTCATGTTGGTCAGGGACACCACGCCCAGCACCAGGACCATCAGCACCGCCACCAGTACGGTGTAGGGTTTCTTTACACTGAATCGTTCCATAACAGAGAGGATCGCTCCTTTTCGGGGGAATTTACGTTGACGCTACAAGCATACGCTTTTTTTCATGGCCAATGGGTGAACGAACTGTAAAAGTTTGCAAAATCTGCGGCAGTTCTCCCGCAAACCAAGTATTTGCCGAAGAAGAGTATAACAAAACGGAGAGAAAAAGAACAGATGTTTTCAGACCTTTCTGAAAAAAGTATGGCGTACCGGGAAATCTTCCGGTTAGGAGCAGGGGTTCCGGCTTTTTTCAAGGTCTCGCAGAGTTCGCCGCCGCAGTGGCGAAAAAATCAACCCACTCGAAAAAGTGTCTTGCACTTTTTCGAAGAAGAAGGCCGTCCCGGAGCGGGACGGCCTTCTGTATACCTTTAAATATAGAATGGTCAGCAGACGGCGGTGTTCTGGACCAGGAACTGGTTGTAGATGGCTCGGACGGCCACCTCAAAGTCCCGGCTCCGCACGCCCACCACCATGGTGACGGTCTCCACCCGCTGATCCACGGCCATCACATCGATGTGGGCGTGTTTCAGAGCGGAGAACACATTTCCGGCCAGAACGGGGGTGGCGGCCCGGTCCCGTCCGCCCACCGCTACCATGGCCAGACCGGAGTCCCCGCCCTTCCGGCCTGCAATGCCGGTGATGCCGCAGGTGGGCTTCTGGGAGGTGCGGCTGACGATCATGGTGCCGGGGTCCTGGGGGCGGTTGGTGTTCTTGATGTTGATGGGGATGCCCGCCTTCTTCACGGGGAACACCGCGTCCTCGTGGAGGACGGAGGCACCCATGCAGGACAGCTCGTGGAGCTCGCTGTAGGTGATGGTGCTGATGGGCAGAGGGTCCTTCACGATGCGGGGGTCGGCCAGCAGGAAGCCGGACACGTCGGTCCAGTTCTCATAGAGGTCGGCGTCCACCGCCCGTGCCACCAGAGAGCCGGTGATATCGGACCCGCCACGGGAGAAGGTGCGGATAGTCCCGTCGGGCATGGAGCCGTAGAAGCCGGGGATCACGGCGGTCTCCATGCCGGAGAGGTGGTTTCTCAGGGCCTCGTTGGTCTCCTCGGGCAGAAATGCCCCGTTCTCGTTGAACAGCACCACCTCTGCGGCGTCCACGAAGGGGAAGCCCAGGTACTCCGCCATGATGAGGCCGTTGAGGTACTCGCCCCGGGAGGCGGCGTAGTCCCGGCCGCAGCCCCCCTTGAAGTTCTCGTCGATGCGCTCAAACTCCCGCTCCAGGCTGAATTGCAGGCCCAGCCCGGCGATGATCTCCCGGTACCGGGTCTGGATGCGGGCCCGGAGCAGGGTGCCGTCCTGTCCGGCGGCGGTGGCGTCATAATACTGATAGAACAGGTCGGTGACCTTCTCGTCTGCGCCGTGGCGCTTGCCGGGGGCGGAGGGCACCACATAGCGGCGGGACTTCTCGGCCCGGATGATCTTCTTTACCTTCTGGAACTGGGCGGCGTCAGCCAGCGAGCTGCCGCCAAACTTCACGACTTTCTTCACGGGGCGTTTCTCCTTTATCTCAATGGGGGTTCCGCCCCGGAAGCTGGGATTTAGCCCAGTCTGTGCTTGAAGTCCTGATAACCGAAGTCGGTCAGAGGGGAGAAGTCTCTCTGCGGAGTCCAGCGCCAGATGTTGGGGAGCGGCATTCCATTGAAGGTGTTATTTTTACAGGTGGTGTAGATGGCCATGTCGCCGAAGGTCAGCAGATCGCCGATCTCCAGCTCACGGGGCAGATAATACTCTCCGATGACGTCGCCGGAGAGGCAGGTGGGGCCGCCGAAGCGGTACAGGAAGGGGTGCGCCTCGTCCTGTTCCTCCACCGCGTCGTACAGGGGCGGGGTGTAGGGCATTTCAATGACGTCGGGCATATGACAGGCGGCGCTGGCGTCCAGAATGGCGATCTTCTTGCCGTTGTTTCGGACGATATCCAGCACCCGTGCCACCAGGAAGCCCGCGTTCAGAGCCACGGCCTCACCGGGCTCCAGATAGACCTCCACGTCCCAGCTCTTCCGGGCAAACTCGATGCAGCGGCACAGCTGAGCCACATCGTAGTCCTGCCGGGTGATGTGGTGGCCGCCGCCCATGTTCACCCACTTCATGCGGGACAGAACGGCGCCAAACTTCTCGTCCACGGCCCGGAGGGTGATCTCCAGGGCGTCGGCGTTCTGTTCGCAGAGGGTGTGGAAGTGGAGGCCGTCCAGCAGAGCCAGCGTGTCCTCGTCCATCTCCTCGTCCCAGACCTGCCGGGTCACGCCCAGGCGGCTGCCGGGGGCGCAGGGGTCGTAGATGTCGTGGCCCTCCTGGGTGGAGCACTCCGGGTTGATGCGCAGGCCCAGGCTCTTGCCGTGCTTCCTGGCCAGAGGGCCGAAGGTCTTCAGCTGGCGGATGGAGTTAAAGACGATGTGGTCGGCGTAGTCCAGCAGCTCGGTGAACTCGTCCTCCCGGTAGGCCCCGGAGAACACGTGGACCTCCTTCTTGGGCATCTCCTCCCGGCCCAGCCGGGCCTCGTAGAGGCCGCTGGCCTCGGTTCCGGCCAGATACTGGGACAGAAGGGGGTAGAAGGCGAAGTTGGAGAAGGCCTTCTGGGCCAGCAGGATCTTACAGCCGGTTTTCTCCATAACGGAGGCTAAAAGTTTTGCGTTCCGCTCCAGCTGGTTCTCGTCGATGACGTAGGCGGGAGAGGGGAGCGCTGCAAACAGTTGGCCGGGGTCCCGCCCCTCCAGAGGGAGGAAGGGCGGGCGGCGGTCACAGGAAGAATGCTCCATCAGTCCACCAGAGCGGGAGCGTGGTTCTCGCTGCGGGGCAGGCCGTACTTGTCCAGAGCGTCCAGGAAGGGATCGGGATCGAACTCCTCCACGGTGTGCACGCCCTTGGTGGTCCACTTGCCGGTCAGCAGCATCAGAGCGCCGCACATGGCGGGCACGCCGGTGGTGTAGCTGATGGCCTGGCTGGCCACCTCCTTGTAGCACTCCTGGTGGTCGCAGATGTTGTAGATGTAGTAGGTCTTGTCCTTGCCGTCCTTCTTACCGGTGAAGATGCAGCCGATGTTGGTCTTGCCCACGGTACGGGGACCCAGGGAGGCGGGATCGGGCAGCAGGGCCTTCAGGAACTGGATGGGGACGATCTCCTTGCCCTCGAAGCTGATGGGAAGGGTGGACAGCATGCCCACGTTCTCCAGACACTTCATGTGGGTCAGGTAGCTCTGGCCGAAGGTCATGAAGAAGCGGATACGCTGGACCTCTGGGATGTTCAGAGCCAGGGACTCGATCTCCTCGTGGTGGAGCAGGTACATGTCCTTCTCGCCCACCTGGTCGAAGTTGTACTCGCGCTTGATGGTCATGGGGTCGATCTCGACCCAGTGGCCGTTTTCCCAGTAGCTGCCGGGAGCGGAGACCTCGCGCAGGTTGATCTCGGGGTTGAAGTTGGTGGCGAAGGGGTAGCCGTGGTCGCCGCCGTTGCAGTCCAGAATATCGATGGTGTCGATGGTGTCGAACTCGTGCTTCTTGGCGTAGGCGCAGTAGGCCTGAGTGACGCCGGGGTCAAAGCCGCAGCCCAGCAGAGCGGTCAGACCGGCCTTTTCGAACTTCTCCCGGTAGGCCCACTGCCAGCTGTAGTCGAAGTAGGCGGAGAAACCGGCCTCCTTGCAGCGCTTCTCATAGATGGGCTTCCACTCGGGGTCCTCAATGTCCTCGGGCTCGTAGTTGGCGGTGTCCATGTAGTTCACGCCGCAGGCCAGGCAGGCGTCCATGATGGTCAGGTCCTGATAGGGCAGGGCGATGTTCATGACCAGGTCGGGCTTGTAGCTGTTGATGAGGTCGATCAGCTGTTTCACGTCGTCAGCGTCCACCTGAGCGGTGGTGATGACGGTGGAGGTCTTGCCCTTCAGCTCCTGGGCCAGAGCGTCACACTTGGACTTGGTGCGGCTGGCGATGCACAGCTCAGAGAACACCTCGCTGACCTGGCAGCACTTGCGGATGGCCACGTTGGCCACGCCGCCGCAGCCGATGACTAAAACCTTGCTCATAATGAAATCTCTCCTTATATAAATAATGTATCGTTAATTCAGGGCCAGCAGCAGCTCCCGCAGCACCTTGCAGGCGGTGGCGGTGGACACGCCGGTGGCGTCCAGCATGGGAGCCAGCTCGTTCACGTCGGCGGCCACCACGTTGGCCTTGCAGACGGTGAGGATGGCGTGGAGCAGCTGGGGAAAGGTCACGCCGCCGGCCTCGGGGGTGCCGGTGCCGGGGAAGACGGAGGGGTCCAGACAATCCAGGTCGATGGTCAGATAGACGGGGACCTTTGCCTCGATGAGCCGGTCCACTACATTCTCCAGGCCGGAGAAGTTGAACTTGTGCATCTCGGTGTGCTCTTTGGCGAACTCAAATTCCTCCCGGTCGCCGCTGCGGATGCAGAACTGGAAGATGCGGCCGTCGCCCACCAGCTCATGACAGCGGTGGAGGACGCAGGCGTGACTTAATTTCGCGCCCAGGTAGTCGTCCCGGAGGTCGGCGTGGGCGTCGAAATGGATGATGTGCAGGTCGGGGTACTTCTCAAAGACCGCCCGGACGGAGCCCAGGGTCACCAGGTGCTCACCGCCCAGGAGGAGCGGGAGCTTGCCGTCCTTCAAAATCTCGGCGGCCCGGGCCTGGATATCGGCCAGAGCCAGCTCGGCGGAGCCGAAGCACAGCTCGATATCGCCGCTGTCAAAGACCTTGTAATCGGTCAGGTCCTTGTCCTGATAGGGGCTGTAGGTCTCCAGACCAAAGCTCTCGTGGCGCATGGCGGCGGAGCCGAATCTTGCGCCGGGCCGGAAGCTGGTGGTGGAATCGAAGGGTGCGCCGAAGAGGACGATGTTGGCGTCCTTGTACTCGGCCTCACAGCCGATGAACGTCTCAATATTTTTCTGCATTACTCAACCTCCTCCAGCATTCGCTCCAGGAATGCGGGTAAATAGAACGCGCCGATGTGGAGCTTGGGGGTGTAGTAGTTGGTGCGGAAGTGGTACTCCTTCCACTTGGCGGCGTTGAAGTCGTCGATGGGGTGGTACTTTTTGCTGGCGAAGCCGAACAGCCAGTAGCCCGCGGCGTAGGTGGGGATGTGGGCCTGATAGACCCGGCTGATGGGGAAGGTGGACACGACTCTGTGGTGGCTGCGCTGCATCTCCTCGGCGTCGTGGCTGAAGAAGGGGCTGCCCTGCTGGTTGACCATGATGCCGTCCTCCCGGAGGGCGTTGAAGCAGATGCCGTAGAACTCCCGGGTAAAGTAGCCCTCGGAGGGGCCGAAGGGGTCGATGGAGTCCACGATGATCAGGTCGTACCGGTTGGAGCAGCGGCGGATGAAGCGCAGGGCGTTGTCGTAGAAAATGTGCACCCGGCTGTCGTTGAGCCGGCTGGCATTTTCGGGCAGATAGGCCCGGCAGGCCTCCAGCACGGCGGGGTCCATCTCCACCAGGTCGATGCGCTCGATCTCCGGGTACCGGGCCAGCTCCTTGACCACGCCGCCGTCGCCCGCGCCGATGACCAGCACGTCCTTCACGTTGGGGTGGACCGCCATGGGCACGTGGGTCATCATCTCGTCGTAGATGAACTCGTCCCGCTCGGTGAGCATGATGCTGCCGTCGATGGCCAGCACCCGGCCGAACTCGGGGGTCTCGAAAATGTCGATCTGCTGGAACTCGCTCTGCTTGGAGTAGAGGTGCCGATTGACCCGGATGCTGTGCTTGACGTCCGGGGCGTGAAATTCACTGAACCATAATTCCATGTTGTCTGCGCCTCCTTACGCCAGTACGTTCAGCCGGAGAATGGCGGGGTCCTCGGGGCCGGTCATGGAGCAGCCCTTCTCCTTGGCGTACTGGATGTAGTCCAGAATATCCCGGGTGATGCGCTCACCGGGGGAGAGGATGGGGATGCCGGGCGGGTAGCACATGACGAACTCGCTGCACACCATGCCCTCGGTGTCCTCGATGGCCACGCTCTTTTTCTCGGCGTAGAAGGCCTCCTGGGGGGAGACCACCACCTCGGGGTCGATGTACTCCTGATTCAGCAGACCGGCGGGGTCCTTGTGGTAGCGGCGGCGGATCTCGGCCATGGCGGAGACCAGACGCTCCAGCTCCTGGGGCCGGTCGCCGATGGACAGATAGGCCAGGATGTTGCCGATATCGCCGAACTCGATCTGAATGTCGTACTCATCCCGGAGGATGTCGTAGACCTCGATGCCGGCCAGACCGATATCCCGGGTGTGGACGCTGAGCTTGGTGGGGTCGAAGTCAAAGACGGAGTCCCCGTTGATGAGCTCCCGGCCGAAGGCGTAGTAGCCGCCGATGGCGTTGATCTCGCTGCGGGCGTACTCAGCCATCTCCACGGTCTTGCGGAAGGCCTCCTTGCCCCGGAGGGCCAGGTTCCGGCGGCTGATGTCCAGGGAGGACATGAGCAGGTAGCTGCCGGAGGTGGTCTGGGTCAGGTTGATGATCTGGCGGACGTAGCCGGGATTCATCCGGGGACCCACCAGCAGCAGGGAGGACTGGGTCAGGGACCCGCCGCTCTTGTGCATGGAGACGGCGGCCATGTCGGCTCCGGCGGCCATGGCGGACATGGGCATGTGCTCGCCGAAGTAGAAGTGGGTGCCGTGGGCCTCGTCGGCCAGGCAGTACATCCCGGCGTCGTGGGCCATCTTGACGATGGCGCTGAGATCGCTGCAAATGCCGTAGTAGGTGGGGTTGTTCACCAGCACGGCCACCGCGTCGGGGTTGGCCTGAATGGCCCGGGCCACCTGGTCCCGCTTCATGCCCAGGGAGATACCCAGGTTGTGGTCCACCTCGGGGTTGACGTACACGGGAACGGCACCACACAGCACCAGAGCGTTGATGACGCTGCGGTGGACGTTGCGGGGCAGAATGATCTTGTCGCCCCGCTTGCAGGTGGACAGGACCATGCTCTGTACAGAGCTGGTGGTGCCGCCCACCATGAGGAATGCGTCTGCTGCACCAAAGGCATCTGCCGCCAGCAGCTCGGCCTCCCGGATGATGGAGGTGGGGTGGCACAGGTTGTCCAGAGGTTTCATGCTGTTCACGTCTACGCCAACGCACTGCTGGCCCAGGAACTGAGTCAGCTCCGGGTTTCCCCGTCCGCGCTTGTGGCCGGGTACATCGAAGGGGACCACGCGCATCTGACGGAATCGCTGCAAGGCTTCGTAAATGGGCGCTCTCGTCTGCGCCAGGTCAAAGTTTTTTGTTTCCATTTGTGACCTCTTCAATCTTTCTTCTGTCGGATGAAATAAAAAAAGCGGTGTGCTGTCTGGCAGCACACCGCTTGTGAAAAACAGAAAGAGGAACGCAAATTCGACCGCTTAATGGGAAAGAGACGGACGATTACCGCCTGTATCACAGAAATACAGACGAATAAAAATGCGTATCTATCACAATGGGATCAGAGTCTATATAGCAAAGATTACTTTTACTACTCTTATTGACCATTTCACAAGTATATGCCACCTGGCACTGGTTTATAGTAACCAACTTATAAAACTGAGCTTCTAACTCAATCAATAAGGCAACAGAAGTTGCCAACTGCTAACCAGCAGTTTTCGGCATCCGACCCGGCTGTCCGTATGGCCTTAGCCGACTTTTTACCAGTCGGCGGTCGTGAAAATCTTTGGAAAGACGCTTTCCAATTGAGATGGCGTCATTATAGCACGTGATTTTTTCGCTGTCAACAGGAAATTTTCAAAGAGATTTCAGAACAAAAGGGGGATGGAACCGGGGGAGAGGCGGCTCCGCCCCGGCAGAAGGAGCGCGAAAAGCCCTTGTTCAGCTGGAAGGAAAAGAGCCGGTGCAGGTGGAATAAAATACAGACTGAAGAATAAAAAACCGCGCATTTCGGAGGCGAAGAGAAAAGAGCGGAATAGAATATTTCGGAAAGGAAGATTTTCCGGAAATGGAAGCACTTGGAGAAGCACTTGGAATAAGCTGCCCCGTAAGGTTCCGAAAAATAAAAAAAGAGCCCGAATCGGGCCCGAAAGAGGAAAGGAACGGGAAAAATTTCCTTGCAGGGAAACTTTCATTTTTTACAGGGAGGGGAATCGATTAGTCAGCTGCCGCCAACTGCCGGAGCGCGCAGTGGGAATGAATGCTCCGGGTGCAAAAAAATGCAGGATAGGGCCGGGGAGATGTGCGGAACTGATTGGAAGGGGGACCGTGAAAAAGGGAGTAAAAAAGGACAGAAACGCCCCGCTCCCATAGGTGGAGCGAGGCGTTTCTGCTCTATACAATATCCTCCGGCAAGGGGAGAAACAGGGGTAAGAAAATCATTCCGGCAGCTGTGCGTGGGGCAGATCCACCTCGGGCATCAGCTCTTCGCTGACCACGGTGAGGAACTCCTCCAGCTTGGCGCAGTCCTCCGGGGGAAACCGCTTGGCTACCCGCGCCATGACCTCCAGCATGTAGGAGGAGGAGATGTTGTAGTAGTCGATGTACTTCTGAGTCACCTTGAGGTGGTACTCTCTGCGGTCGTCCTCGGACTGGATCTTGCGGATGTAGCCCTTTTTGATGAGGCTGTTCACCTTGTATGCGGCGTTGGGGGCGGAGATGCTCATGAAGGAGGCAAACTCGTTGATCGTGGGGCTGCCCAGAGCCATGATGGTCTCCATGCAGAAGGTCTCCACGGTGGTCAGGCTGGCCTCCCGGTCCTGAAAGCGGCGGAAGATTTCCTGATAAAAATGAAGTTTGAACTTGGTATACACGTCAAAAAAGGCTTGATTCAGCATGGTACTTCTTCCCTCCAATTGCTACCAGTATAACAAGTTTGGATGGAAAGGGCAAGCTGTTATTCTGCGCCGATGGCGAAGGTCAGCTCTGCGGAGGCAGCGACCTTGCCGTCGACGGTAGCGGTGGCCTCGCCGATGCCGATGGGGCCGCGGCGCTTGACCAGCTTACATTCCAGGGTGACCACGTCGCCGGGGGTGACCTTGCGCTTGAACCGGGCGTTCTTGATGCCGCCGAAGTAGGCGGTCTTGCCCTTGTACTCGGGCAGGGTCAGGCAGGCCACCGCGCCCACCTGGGCCATGGCCTCGATGAGGAGGACGCCGGGCATGACGTGCTCCTGGGGGAAGTGGCCGCAGAAGATCTGCTCGTTGACGCTGACGCACTTGATGCCACGGGCCCACTGGCCGGGCTCGCCGTCAATAATGCGGTCTACCAGAGCGAAGGGGTAGCGGTGGGGCAGGATCTCGGCGATCTGATTGGAATTCAACTGTAAACCCATGGTGAATTAAACCTCCCACTTCTTCAGCAGCACGCTGCCGTTGTGACCGCCGAAGCCCAGAGAGTTGGACAGGGCGTAGTGCAGGTCGGCGGAGCGGCCCTCATTGGGGACCACGTCCAGGTCGCAGGCGGGGTCGGGCTCCTTGTAGTTGATGGTGGCGGGCATGAAGCCGTCCTTCAGGGACAGGGCGGTGAAGATGGCCTCCACAGCGCCTGCCGCGCCCAGCATGTGGCCGGTCATGGACTTGGTGGAGCTCATGGCCAGCTCCTTGGCGTGGTCGCCGAACACCAGCTTGACGGCGGCAGTCTCGCCGGAGTCGTTGAGGCAGGTGGAGGTGCCGTGGGCGTTGATGTACTCCACCTGATCGGGGGTGATGTGGGCGTCGGCGATGGCGATGGCCATGGCCTTAGCGCCGCCGGAGCCGTCGGGACGGGGAGCGGTCATGTGGTAGGCGTCGCAGGTGGCGCCGTAGCCCACCACCTCGGCGATGATGTTGGCCCCGCGGTCCAGGGCGTGGTCCAGCTCCTCCAGCAGGAGGATGCCTGCGCCCTCGCCCAGCACAAAGCCGTTTCTCCGGGCGTCAAAGGGGATGGAGGCGGCGTTGGGGTCGGTGCTCTCGCTGAGGGCCCGCATGGCGGTGAAGCCGCCGATGGCCAGAGGGGTGACGGCGGACTCGGTGCCGCCGCAGAGCATCACGTCGGCGTAGCCGTCCCGGATGTAGTGGAAGGCGTCGCCCACGGCGTAGGTGCCGCCCGCACAGGCGGTGACAGGGCAGGAGCACATGCCCCGGAAGCCGGTGGCGATGGCGATCTGACCGGCGGCCATGTTGCAGATGCCGGTGGGGATGTAGAAGGGGGAGACCCGGTCCCAGCCCTTTTCCAGGCCACGGGAGTGCTCCCGCTCGGTGATGGCGAGGCCGCCGATGCCGCTGGAGACGATGACGCCGCAGCGGTCCTTCTCCTCCTCGGCGGGGGTGAACCCGGCCTGGTCCATGGCCTCCCTGGCGGCCACCACGGCCATCTGGGTGAAGCGGCCCATGCGCTTGGCCTCGGCCCGGCTCATGTGGTCCTCAGGGACAAAACCCTTGACCTCAGCGGCCAGAGTGACCTTCTGGCCCTCGGGGTCGAACTGGGTGATGGGGGCCACGCCGCACACGCCGTTCTTCACGGCCTGCCAACTCTCCCCGGCGGTCAGGCCCACGGGAGTGATGGCTCCCAGGCCGGTGATCACAACTCTGCGTCGTTCCATTTTAGTTACCTCCATGTTCTCTCACATTGCCATGCCGCCGTCCACGGCCAGCACCTGACCGGTGATGTAACCGGCCTCCTCGCTGGCCAGGAAGGCCACGGCCCGGGCCACGTCCTCGGCCTGACCCAGACGGGCGGCGGGGATGGTGGCCAGCATGGCGGACTTGGCGTTCTCAGGCAGGGCGGCGGTCATATCGGTCTCAATGAAGCCGGGAGCTACGGCGTTGGCGGTGACGCCCCGGGAGGCCAGCTCCTTGGCCATGGACTTGGTCAGGCCGATGATGCCCGCCTTGCTGGCGGCGTAGTTCATCTGACCGGCGTTGCCCCGCAGACCCACCACGGAGCTGATGCTGACGATGCGGCCATAGCGCTGGCGCATCATGGTGCGGTACACGGCCTTCATGCACAGGAATGCGCCCTTCAGGTTGGCGTCCAGCACGGCGTCGAAGTCGGCCTCGCTCATGCGCATGAGCAGGTTGTCCCGGGTGATACCCGCGTTGTTCACCAGAATGTGAATGGTGCCGAACTCCTTGACGGCGGTGTCCATCAGGTTCCGGACCTGCTCGGCCTCGGACACGTCACAGCGGACGGCCAGAGCCTTTGCGCCCAGCTCCCGGCAGGCGGCCACGGTCTCGTTGGCGGCCTTCTCGTTGCCTGCGTAGCAGATCACCACGTTGGCACCGCCCCGGGCCAGCTCGATGGCGATGGCCCGGCCGATGCCCCGGCTTCCGCCGGTGACAACGGCGGTCTTATCCTTAAAATTCATGTCAATTCTCCTTATTCAGCAGGCTGTCCAGCTTGGTGGACAGACCTTCCACGTCGGCCACCGTCTCCACGGCCACCACAGGCAGACCGGGGACGGTCTTCTTCACAAAGCCGCTGAGGGCCTTGCCGGGACCGATCTCCACAATGGCATCCACACCCATGTCGGCCATGGTGCGGATGGAATCCTCCATAAAGACGCTGCTCTGGACCTGACGGACCAGCAGGTCGGGAATACTGTCCTCTGCGCTCTTTTCACGGCCTAGGCAGTTGAAGAGGACGGGCAGCTTCATCTCGCCGAAGGCGGTAGTTTTGAACCGCTCCTTCAGCTCCTCTCCGGCGGGAGCCATCAGAGGGGTGTGGAAGGGGCCGCTGACCTTCAGAGGCACACAGCGGCGGGCACCCATCTCCTTGGCCAGAGCGGAGGCCTTGTCCACCGCCGGCTTCTCGCCGCCGATGACCAGCTGGCCGGGGCAGTTGTAGTTGGCGATGACCACACAGCCCAGAGACTGAGCCTCCTCCACAGCGGCGTGGAGAGGAGCCCGGTCCAGACCCATGACAGCCACCATAGCGGAGGGGCGGCCTGCGGCGGCCCGCTCCATGGCCTGACCCCGGAAGGCAACCAGCTTGACAGCCTCTGCGGCGTCAAGGACTCCGGCGGCGTGGAGGGCGGAGTATTCGCCCAGGGACAGACCGGCGGCCACGTCAGGGGTGAACCCCTTCTCAGCCAGAACGGCGGTCAGTCCGGCGGCAAAGGCCACCATACAGGGCTGGGTGTAGCGGGTCTGATCAAGGACCCCGTTCTCGTCGTGGAAGGAGACCTCCTTCAGATCGAAGTCCACCTCTGCGCTGTCGATGACGGCGCGGAAGGCGGGATAGGTCTCGTAGAGGTCCGCGCCCATGCCGGGGTGCTGACTGCCCTGCCCGGCGTACAGAAAACCGAGTTTCATGGTTTGAAAACCTCCTTAGTCCTGCCAGAAGCGGGCGGTGTTTTCCAGCACCGCCTTGCTGTCGGCGTACAGAGAATGGAAAATCTCCCGGACGGGGCGGATCTCGTGGAGCATACCGGCCACCTGACCGCTCATGAGGGAGCCCCGCTCGGTGTCGCCGTCAAAGACGGCCCGGCGCAGACCGCCCAGAGTGACCTTCTCCAGCTCCTCCAGGGTCGCGCCCTTCTTCTCCAGGGAGACATACTCCCGGGACATCTTGTTTTTCAGCACCCGGACAGGGCCGCCCACAGAGCGGCCGGTGACGATGGTGTCGCTGTCCTTGGCCTTCAGGATGGCCTGCTTGTAGTTGTCGTGGATGGGGCACTCCTCGCTGGCCAGCAGACAGGTGCCCACCTGGATGCCGCAGGCGCCCAGAGCGAAGGCGGCGGCGGCCTGACGGCCGTCGGCGATGCCGCCCGCAGCGATGACGGGCAGGTCCACGCAGTCAATGACCTGAGGCACCAGGGCCATGGTGGTCATCTCGCCCACGTGGCCGCCGGACTCGGTGCCCTCGGCGATGATGGCGTCCACGTCCAGACGGGCCAGGCGGCGGGCCAGGATGGTGGCGGCCACCACGGGGATGACCTTGATGCCTGCGGCCTTCCAGGTGGGGACGTACTTGCCGGGGTTGCCCGCACCGGTGGTGACCACGGGGACCTTCTCCTCCAGAATGACCTGGGCGATCTCATCAGCGAAGGGGCTCATGAGCATCAGGTTCACGCCGAAGGGTTTATTCGTGAGCTCGCGGGCCCGGCGGATCTCAGAGCGGACCCGCTCACCGTCCCAGCCGCCGGTGGCGATGACGCCCAGCGCGCCGGCGTTGGAGCAGGCGGCGGCGAACGCGCCGGTGGCGATGTTGGCCATGCCGCCCTGGATGAAGGGGAGCTCGGTCCCCAGAATTTCAGTGAGTTTTTTCATGTTGATCTCCTTACACAAACTCCATGAGAGCGCCGCCCCAGGTGAGGCCGCCGCCGAAACCGACCATCAGCACCTTGCTGCCGCTGCCCACCTTGCCCATCCGGTGCAGCTCGCTGAGGACCAGAGGGATGCTGGCGGCGGAGGTATTGCCGAACTTGTCGATATTTTTGTAATACTTTTCCGGGGGAATATGGAACTTTTTCACCACCAGATCAATGATCCGGGCGTTGGCCTGGTGGAACACGAAGAAGTCCACATCCTCGATGGTCTTGCCGGTCTTTTCCAGTACCTGCTCCATGCAGTAGGGGACGGCCTGGACGGCAAACTTAAAGACCTTGGTGCCCTCCATTTCAATGAGGGACCGCCGGCCGGGGGTCTCGGTGCCGGGGACGTGGAGCATATGCTCCTCGCCGTGGCAGCCCAGCACGGCGGAGATGGAGGGCCACCCCTCTCGGCACTCCACCACAGCGGCGGCCGCGCCGTCGCCGAAGAGGATGCAGGTGCCCCGGTCGGCCCAGTTGGTGATGCGGCTCAGGTTCTCTGCACCGATGACCAGACCGTACTTCCGGGGGGAGGCGTTGAGCAGACACTCCATAGTGTGCATGGCGAAGAGGAAGCCGGTGCAGGCGGCGTTCAGGTCGAAGCAGGGGATGTCGCAGGGCAGGCCCAGCTCCTTCTGCACCATGCAGGCGGCGGAGGGGACCAGGTGCTCCGGGGTCAGGGTGGCCACGATGCAGGCACCGATCTCCTCGGGGTTCACCCCTGCGTTTTCCAGGGCTTTTCTTGCGGCCTCCACGGTGATGGCGGTGATGGTCTCACCCTCGGCCATATGGTAACGGGTGCGGATGCCGGTGCGGGAGATGATCCACTCCTCGTTGGTTTCTACGATCTTGGCAAGGTCGTCGTTGGTGACGACCCGGGAGGGGACAGAGAGGCCGGTCCCCTTGAGCTTGATTCCGTTCATTGGTTCTCCTTCTGGGGCGCGGGGGCACCCATCTGCCTGAATTTCTGATAGCGTTCCTCGGCCAGTTTTCCGGGCTTCTCCCGGCTCAGCTGCCGGAGCTGGCGGCTGATGGCCCTGTCCAGGGCCTCCATGGTGATGGCGGGAGAGAGGTGTGCGCCGCCCTCGGGCTCGGGGACGATCTCGTCGATGACGCCCAGCTTCAGCAGGGAGGGGGCGGTCATGCCCATGAGCTCTGCGGCCTCTGCGCTGCGGGAGGCATCCTTCCACAGGATAGAGGCGAAGCCCTCCGGGGAGAGGATGGCGTAGACAGCGTTCTCCAGCATGAGCACCCGGTTGGCTACGGCCAGAGCCAGCGCGCCGCCGCTGTTGCCCTCGCCGGTGATAATTGCGATGACGGGGACAGTGAGGCGGCTCAGCTCAAAGAGACAGCGGGCGATGGCCTCGCCCTGACCTCTGGCCTCGGCCTCCAGACCAGGGTAGGCACCGGAGGTGTCGATGAAGGTGAGGATGGGGCGGCGGAACTTCTCGGCCTGACCCATCAGGCGCAGCGCCTTGCGGTAGCCCTCCGGGCTGGGCATACCGAAGTTGCACTTCAGATTCTCTTCCAGATCCTTGCCCTTCCGGGTGCCGATGACGGTGACGGGCCTGCCGTGGAAGAGGGCCACGCCGCCCAGAATGGCGGCGTCCTCGCCGCAGAGCCGGTCGCCCTTCTGCTCGAAGAAGTCGGTGAACAGCCCGTCGATGTAGTCCCGGACATTGGGCCGCTTGGGGTCCCGGGCGATGGCCACCCGCTGGGCGGCGGTAACAGACTCACTCATGGGCGGTCTCCTTTCTCGTGGAGGCGGAGCAGGGAGGCCAGGGTCTCCCGCATATGGGCGCGGGACACAACTGCGTCCACAAAGCCGTGCTCCTCCAGATATTCCGCCCGCTGGAAGCCCTCGGGGAGGGTCTCGCCGATGGTCTGCTGAATGACCCGGGGACCGGCGAAGCCGATGAGGGCGCCGGGCTCGGCCAGGATGATATCGCCCAGAGAGGCGAAGCTGGCCGTCACGCCGCCGGTGGTGGGGTCGGTGAGGACGGAGATGTACAGCAGGCCCTTCTCGCTGAACTTAGCCAGGGCGGCGGAGGTCTTGGCCATCTGCATCAGGGAGAGGATGCCCTCCTGCATTCTGGCTCCGCCGCTGGCGGAGAAGATGATGAGGGGAAGCTTCTTTTTCATGGCGAACTCGATGGCCAGGGTGAGCTTCTCGCCCACGGCGGCGCTCATGGAGCCCATCATGAACCGGCTGTCCAGCACGGCGGTGACGCAGTCGGTGCCGCCGATGGAGCCGGTGGCGGTGACCACCGCCTCATTCACGCCGGTCCTGCGGCTGGCGTTTTCCAGCTTCTCCTTATAGCCGGGGAAGCGGAGGGGGTCGGCGGCGGGGAACTTCTCATTTAACTCCCGGAAGGAGCCGGAGTCCAGCACCGTGCTCAGACGGTAGTAGGCTCCGATGGGGTAGTGGTAGCCGCAGTGGGGACAGACGGCCAGGGACTGGGCCACCACCTTCCGGGAGGTCTCCTTCCCGCACTTGGGGCAGGTCATGGAGGGGACGGCGGCGGCCTGATTTTCCCGGAAGGACTTCATGGCCAGCAGACGGGCCCTGCGCTGGGCAAAAATACTGCTCATGCCTGCTCCTCACTTTCCCGGAACTTCCGATCCAGCTCCAGAATGCCGGGCAGACACTCGTCCATAAAGGCGGTGGTGCAGGCACCCCGGATAAAGGTGGGGTGGAACAGGATCTCGTGGGCCAGCTCTGCGTTGGTCTGGACCCCCTCAATGGCGAACTCCTCCAGACAGCGGCGCATTTTCTTGATGGCCTCCAGACGGGTGGGGGCGTGAACCATCAGCTTGGCGGCCAGGGAGTCGTAATAAGGGGGCAGCTCCAGCCCGCTGTACAGGCAGGAGTCCACCCGGACGCCCGCCCCGCCGGGGAAGTGGACAAAGCTGACCTTGCCGGGGCAGGGCGCAAAGTTGTTGGCCGGGTCCTCGGCGTTGATGCGGCACTCGATGGCGTGGCCGGTGAGGCGGATGTCCTCCTGGGTCCGGTCCAGGGCCAGCCCGGAGGCGATCCGCAGCTGCTGGCGGACCAGATCCATCCCGGTGATCATCTCGGTGATGCCGTGCTCCACCTGGATGCGGGTGTTCATCTCCATGAAGTAGAAGTGCTGGCCGTCGGAGTCCAGCAGGAACTCGATGGTGCCTGCGTTCTCATAGCTGACGGCCCTGGCGGCCCGGACGGCGGCCCGGCCCATCTCTTCTCTCAGCTCCGGGGAGAGGCACCGGGCCGGGGCCTCCTCGATGAGCTTCTGGTTGCGGCGCTGGATGGAGCAGTCCCGGTCACCCAGATGGATGACGTTGCCGAACCGGTCGGCCAGCACCTGAAACTCGATGTGCCGGGGCCGGAGCACCAGCTTTTCGAGATACATTTCGTCGTTATCGAAGCAGGCCTTGGCCTCGGCCTTGGCGGCTTCATAGTTGGCGGGCAGGTCCTCCGGGCCGTCACAGCGGCGGATGCCTCTGCCGCCGCCGCCCGCGCTGGCTTTCAGCAGGACGGGGTAGCCCACAGTCTCGGCGGATTTCAATGCCTCCTCCACGGAGTTCACCGGGCCGTCGGAGCCGGGGGTCACGGGGACGCCGGCGGCCTTCATGCAGTCCCGGGCGGCGGACTTGGAGCCCGCACGGCGGATGGTGTCCCCGGAGGGGCCGATGAAGGTGATGCCCTCCCGGGCGCAGGCGTCGGCGAAGTCAGCATTCTCAGAGAGGAAGCCGTAGCCGGGGTGGACGCCGTCACAGCCGGTGGCCTTGGCGACGGTGAGCAGCGCATCCTGATTGAGGTAGCTGTCCGCCGCTCTGGCGGGGCCGATGCACACGGCCTGCCCGGCCAGCTGGACGTGGAGGGCGTCTTTGTCGGCCTCGGAGTAGACGGCCACGGTGTCGATGCCCAGTTCCCGGCAGGCCCGCAGGACGCGCAGGGCGATCTCGCCCCGGTTGGCGATCAAGATACGCTTCAACATATCTTACACCGCCCGATAGCGGAACAGAGGTTCCTGGAAGGAGGCCAGCTCGCCGTTTTCTTTCAGCACGGCCTCGATGATGCAGTCGCAGGGGGCGGGGATCTCGCTCATCATCTTCATGGCCTCCATGAGGCACAGCGTTTGTCCCTTGCTCACCCGGTCGCCCACGGCCACGAAGGGAGGCTGATCGGGAGCGGGCGCGGCGTAGAAGGTGCCCACCAGAGGGGCCTTGATGACGGGGCCCTCCTCCTTCTTTTCGGCGGTGGGAGCGGGAGCGGCCGCAGGCGCAGCAACGGGCGCAGCCGCAGGTGCGGCGGCGGGTGCGGCGGCGGGTGCGGCACAGGCCCGGGTCAGTTCTATTTTAAAATCGCCGGTGGACAGCTTCATGCTCTGGAGGGTGCTGCCCTCGAAGCGGTCCATCAGGTCGTAGAGCTCTTGATTGGTCATAAATGTTCCTTTCTCAAAAGAGAGCGTCCCGGTCAGAGGCCTGGGCCTCCAACCGGGACCGGAGGCTTACTCAGCGTGAGCAGCCAGGTAGGTGATGATGTCGTTGACGGTGACGAACTGAGCCACTTCCTCGTCCTCGATCTTGATGCCGGTAGCCTCCTCCAGAGCCATGACCAGTTCCATGGAAGCCAGGGAATCGGCGTCCAGATCGTCGGCCAGGTTGGCCTCGGGAGTGACCTGCTCGGGCTCGCAGCCCAGGGTCTCCACCAGCATATCGCGCAGCTTCTCAAATTCCATAACGGATTCTCCTTATCATAGTTAATAATAAAATAAATTTAATTAAATCTTTTTAACTAAATTATTTTAACCAGATTATAGCCGCACCCCGGAGGTTTGTCAAGAGAAAAATCAGAGGAATTTTGCGGCCCCGGTCCGGCCCGCTTTCCCATACCTTAAATAGAGAATGGGACGGTTTTTTTCGCCGAAAACCGCAAAGCCTGACAGGTGAAACTACTTGCAAGAGATTGAAAATACAGGAGAAAAGAGAGAGGTGGGAGACCGCACCGGGCGGCAGTCCCGGGAGAGAGAAGCGGAGAAAAATTTTTTGCTCCGGAAGGGGAGAGGAATGCGGAGGATGCCCCTGTCCGCCGCCGCCTCTGGCCCGGTCGTACCGGCTCGGAGCAGAAACGACGGCCCCTGACTCCTCAGAATATGTAAAGGAATATCACCTGTCATTATAAACGAAGGGGAGGAGAGTGAAGCGGTCGATCTGTCTCGCGGGGGATAAAAATGACCCAACCTTTTATGATTTTCGGTTGCAAACCACCGGATTTCAGGTATAATAAAACTGACAATGCTCTTTGGCGGAGAGCAATATTTTTAGTCAATTTTTATAAAGGAGGCAACAAGAATGAAGCGTAAACTCTTGGCCGGTTTTCTGGCTCTGGTCATGGCAGCAGCTCCCGTGTTCTCCGCAGTCCCCGCGGCACACGCTGCCACCCCTCACGAAGTGAAGGCCCAGACATCCGGTACGGAAGTGGTCATCGGCAACGACCTGATCCAGCGTGTGTTCAGCACCGCGGACGACAAGCTGACCACCACTCAGATCATCAACAAGCGCACCGACAAGGGTGACACCGTCTTTACGCCCGCCGCGGGCAGCGAGGAATTTGTCATCCGCGTCACCAAGACCCCCGGCGAGGTGGGCCCCGCCCATCCCGCTCTGAACCGGGACGGCTGGACTGCCAAGGCAGACAGCTTCCACAACCCCAGCGGCCCCGCTGACGGCCCCGCCCAGAACCTGCTGGATGGCGATCTGGATTCCATCTGGCACACCAACTACGGCGGCGGCACCGGCCAGCAGAATTACCCCTATAACGTAGTCATTGACATGAAGCAGGAGGTCACCTTCCAGTGCTTCTCCTACACCCCCAGACAGCAGGGTGAGGCCACCAACGGCAACATCCTGGGCTATCAGCTGTGGACCTCCGCCGAGTCCGGCGAGCTGGCTCCCAACGACGCCAGCTGGGTGAAGGCCGCTGAGGGTGAGTTCAAGTACAATGACACCGAACCCATCTACGTCAACCTGCCCCAGGCAGTGTCCGCCCGTCAGGTGAAGCTGGTGGCCGTTTCCGCCAAGAACGGTCAGAAGTTCGCCGGTGGTGCGGAGTTCAACCTGCACAAGGACGTGTTTGCAGCCGCTGACAAGTGCGACCGCGAGTTCGCCGCCGACGACCTGGAGCTGTCCGGTGAGCCCGTCATTACCGCCACCGACGTGGTCATCAACGGCGCGGCCAAGCACGGCCAGAAGGTCACCTTCAACTTCAAGCCCTTCCTCTTCAAGGGCGTGACCTACACCATCAGCGAGAACGTGGTCATGTACGACGGCGACCACTTCATGCGCAAGTTCCTGGAGATCAGCGTCCCCGAGGCTGACCGCACCAAGAACCCCATCGACTACATCGATCTGGAGTCCTTCCGGGTCACCGAGGGCAAGGACAAGACCTGGACCATCCCCCATGCAGGCGGCATTGTCGCTCTGGAGGAGTTCAAGGCCAATCTGGGCCAGCCCATCTACATCGACGGTATGTTCTTCGGCTGTGAGTTCCCCGCCGCCGACACCCAGATCGAGGACGGCGTGGGCCGCATGCGCTACTACACCGGTAAAACCTTCGACCGGATGGCCCAGGACAACCAGCTCACCAAGGACGGCAAGCTGGTCACCTGGCAGACCGTGGCAGGCGCCGCCCGCAGCGACGACATGCAGGTCCTCCAGGCCGACTTCTTCGAGTACATCAAGACCATCTCCGTCCCCAGCGATTTCCGGCTCCAGTACAACTCCTGGTTCGATAACATGATGCTCATCGACGACCAGAGCATCTGGAAGTCCTTCATCGAGGTGGACCGGGAGCTGAACCGAGTGGAGATGCGGCCTCTGGACTCCTACGTGGCCGACGACGGCTGGAATAACTACAACGACGGCCGGGTCGTGGACGCCCGCCGCTCCGGCACCACCTTCAATAAGACCGGCTTCTGGGAGTTCAACTCCAAGTTCCCCGACGAGTTCTACCCCTCCAGCCAGCTGGTCCAGAACTTCGGCAGCAGCTTCGGCACCTGGGTGGGTCCCCGAGGCGGCTATAACTTCTACGGCCACCTGGCCAGCATCCTGACCAAGAGCGGCAAGGGCAGCGGCGCAGGCGGCTCCGTGGACGTGGCCGACCGCACCTATGTTCAGAACTTCGAGGACATGGCCAAGCGCTTCCAGTCCGACTTCGGCATCAACTACTGGAAGTGGGACGGCTTTGCCGACGACGCCCAGTACGGCCAGTTCCCCGGCAAGGACGGCGTCCCCGGCTACGCCAACCGCCATATGACCGGCGGCTACCACAATATGTACCATGTCACCGACCTGTGGGAGGCCTGGACCGACCTGATCGAGCATGTCCGCGCCCAGGCCAAGGCCGAGGGCATCGACGATCTGTGGATCTCCCTGACCTGCTACACCAACCCCAGCCCCTGGTTCCTCCAGTGGGGCAACAGCGTGTGGCTCCAGTGCACCGCTGACCAGCGCAACGCAAGCTTCGGCAGCTCCCATCTGGACAAGCAGATGACCTACCGGGACGCCTGCTACTACGACTTCCTGAACAACCATCAG
>SAMEA104404103__coassemble_580_pt1 | contig 26072 bp, 25 predicted proteins | sample SAMEA104404103__metabat2_high_PE_037 | metagenome-assembled genome bin SAMEA104404103 (sample SAMEA104404103) | Balaenoptera acutorostrata | reverse complement strand
CCGAGGGCAAGGAGTACGTGGTGCAGGACGGCGATATCATCCTGTTCCGCTTCAACGTGTAAGTTTGATAGATTGAAAAACAGCGCCGCACAGACGTGCGGCGCTGTTTTTGGTTTTGAAAGGAGCGCAGTCTTTGAACCTGTATCTGGACCTGTACCTCACCTTTGCCAGAGTGGGTGTGTGTACCTTCGGCGGCGGCTATGCCATGCTGCCCATCCTCCAAAGAGAGGTGGCCGAGAACAAAAACTGGGCCACCGAGGAGGAGCTGGCCGACTACTTCGCCATCGGCCAGTGCACCCCCGGCATCATCGCGGTGAATACCGCCACCTTCGTGGGCTACAAGATGAAGGGCGTCTCCGGGGCCGTCGCCGGAACTCTGGGCCTTGTGACCCCCTCCATCCTCATCATCTCCCTCATCGCTACCATGCTCACCACCTTCACCCAGTACCCCATCGTCAATCACGCCCTGGCCGGGGTCAACGCCTGCGTGGTGGCCCTCATCGCCTCCAGCGTCATGAAGCTGGGCAAGGCCGCCATCCGGGACATTCCCACCGTGTGCATCTATCTGGCGGTGCTGGCCTGCGCCCTGTGGCTGGGCCTGTCTCCCGTCCTGCTGGTGCTGGGTGCCGGGCTCACGGGCTATCTGGTCCGCCGGGTGAAGGGCCTGAGAGAGGAGGGGCAGAGATGATCTTCCTGAGACTGTACCTGGAGTTCTTCCGCACCGGCCTCTTCGCCGTGGGCGGCGGTCTGGCCACCATCCCCTTTCTGGAGGATATCAGCGCCCGGACGGGCTGGTTCACCTCCGCAGAGCTGACCACCATGATCGCTGTGTCCGAGTCCACCCCCGGCCCCATCGGCGTGAATATGGCCACCTACGTGGGCTACACCACCAAGGGCGTTTTGGGTGCCATCGTGGCCACCCTGGGCCTCATGACCCCCTGCATCATCATCATTCTCATCATCGCCCGGATGTTACAGAAGTTCCGCCAGTCCAGGGCCGTGGACGCGGTGTTCTACGGCCTGCGGCCCGCCTCCACCGGACTCATCACCGCCGTGGGCCTGTCCCTGGCCGTGGAGGTCATGACCCGCGTCAGCGGAGCCGCTGTGTCCATCCATTGGCCGTCGGTGATCCTGGCTGTGGCGGTGTTCGTCTGTATCAAGTTCACACCGCTGAAAAAACTCCACCCCATCGTGTTCATCGGCATCTCCGCCCTGGTGGGTGCGGTGTTCAAATTTTAAACAGAAAAAAGGAGCGCATGAATGCGCTCCTTTTTTATCCACATTTTAAGGGGAAAATGGGGAGAAGGCAGAGAATAGAGGCGGGAACAGGGGCTGTCCTTTGATTCTGCCCTCTGGTTCAATGCGTTTTAAGATAATTTGTCCGAAATCTGCGGCTGCGATATATCGCAGCCCTACGGCGTTCACCGAAAATGGGGCCTGAGACAGTGTAGGGCCGCCATATATGGCGGCCGAAATCCCTCGTCCCGTCCGCAGACGAAAAGCCTCCCCTGTGCAAGGGGAGGTGTTACCAGTCCGCAGACTGGTGACGGAAGGGTTGTAATTTGTAGGTTTTTGACCGAGACTCAAGAGGTGAAGAGACTTCCGGTTACAATCCCCCAGTCAGCAAGCTGACAGCCCCCTTTGCACAAGGGGGCCTTTCCCGTGCGCGGGGGCGAGGGAGTATCCCCTCTCAGTCGGCTCCGCCGACAGCTCCCACGGAGGGGGAGCCTTGGAACGGCACTTTTACACAACGTGACCCGCCCTCGCAAGGGCGGAACGCCCTTCCCCAAACAAAAAAGGCCGCACCTGTGGTGCGGCCTTTTCGCAGTCATAAAAATCAGATCAGTACCGTCTCACCACGGCCACGACCTTACCGATGATCTCGGCGTTGGTGCCGTCGATGGGCTGATACTCGGGGTTTTCGGGGAGCAGCCAGGTCTTGCCGTCCTTCCGGGAGAGGGTTTTCACGGTGGCCTCATCCTCGAACAGGGCCACCACGATCTCGCCGTTGTGGGCCTCCTGCTGCTGGTGGACGACGACTAAGTCGCCGGGCAGGATGCCCGCATTCAGCATGGACTCGCCCCGGACCCGGAGGGCGAAGTGTTCCCCCTCCACGCCGTTGGTGTTGAAGGTGAGGTAATCCTCGATGCACTCCTGGGCCAGAATGGGGGAGCCTGCGGCCACGTTGCCCACCACGGGGACCTGGTTCTGGTGCTCCCGGTGCTCCTCGGCGGCCTGAGCGGCACCGGGGACGGTGATGGCCCGGGTCTTGCCCTCGGCCTTGACGATGACGCCGGCCTCCTCCAGACCCTTCAGATGGAAGTGGACGGTGGAGGGGGACTTGAGCCCCACGGCGGCGCCGATCTCCCGGACGGAGGGAGGATAGCCGTGGTCGGCGGTGAAGGACAGGATATAATCATAAATCTGCTGCTGCTTGGCGGTCAGTTTGGCCATGATGGAACTCCTTTCGCAGGCGGACAGAGGAAACTCAAAAAAGGTGATAAATCGGTGAGTAAATTCTATCATACATATGTACGAATGTCAAACGAATGTTCCAAAAAATGCGAAAAAAAGTGCGCTCCGTCGGGAAACGGAGCGCACAGCAGGTTTATTTACAGGGGAGGCATATTGGCGGCGGCGGAGCGCTGGAACTCCAGTCGTTTTTCGTAGAAGCCGGCCCGGCACACGTTCTGGTAGGGGATGAGGAACAGGTTGATGGGCAGGGGCACCAGAGCCATGATGAGGGTGACGACAGGGGAGTTCATCAGGGTGACATAGGCCCGCTGGACGCCCTCCATGGTGGTCAGGTCCAGAGAGACCCCGGCGCTGTTGAGCATCAGCAGGAGGACGGCGGCGGTGAGCAGGGCGTTGAGGACCTGCCAGCCCAGGAAGGACAGCTCCAGCTTGGCGTAGGGCTTGGTCCAGCTGCGCATGAGCAGGGTGCTGTTGCGGATGGCGGGGATGGGGCCTGCGTCGGGGTGGTCGGCCATGAGGAAGGGGGCGAAGGCGTAGCGCAGGGAGATGAACCAGGCGGCCACGCCCACCAGGGCGGCGCTGAGCAGGATGCCCACGGTGCCCAGTAGCATGGCCAGCGGGGCCAGGAACACGCTGGCGGCCAGGCTCAGGGCCATGGTCCAGCAGATGACCCGGAGGTACAGGCTGGCGTACAGGCCGATGACCTTCCAGGTGACGGAGAAGCCCTGGGTCAGGGACCAGAGGTCGGGGTCCAGGCGGCGGTAGATCCAGATGGACCACAGGACCATGCCGAAGGTGATGACCATGCTGTACATCATGTACAGGATGGAGGCGAACAGCCCGGCGGTGTTGTCTGCGGGGACCAGCAGGTTGATGAGGGAGGATACCCCGTTGGTCAGCAGGAGGTAGACCAGGGCCACCACCCAGAAGGAGGGGCTGGCCAGCTTCATGGCGGCCTTGGCCTTCTGTTTTAGTTCTTTGCGGTTGACGAGTTCCATAAAAAAGCTCCAATCATTTTGAAAAGGTGCGAAGCTGTGCGGAGTGAAACAGATTCTCTACACAGGACAGGCGGCGCACCCGCAGGTGCGCCGCCGAAAAGACAAAGAGTTGAGGACGATTTAACTGTCCCATTTCTCCATGATCTTGGCGATCTGGTCGGCCAGCTTGGCCAGGTCCTTGTTGGGACGGCCCCGGCTGCGGCTGATGAGCAGCTCCAGGTCCTTGGACACGTCCTGCAGCCGCATGAACGCGGGAGAACCGGCAGACGCGCCGCCGGAGCGGGGTCTGGGCTCCAGGACGATGCCCTTGTCCTCGATGGCGTTGGTCAGCAGGTTGTAGACCTCCTGATACAGGGGAGGATGGGCGGAGAAGCCCCGGTCGTTCAGAGTCTTGGCGAAGAGCTCGGTGACATTGGTGTCGCCGTGGACCACGAACACGTGGTCGGGCTTGGGGGCGAAGTGCTCCACCCAGCCCAGCAGGTGGTCCCGGTCGGCGTGGGAGCTGAGGCCGGGGAAGTTGAGGATGCGGGCCTGGACGGCGATCTCCTCGCCGAACAGCTTCACGCTCTTGGCACCCTCCAGCAGGCGGCGGCCCAGAGTGCCCTCGGCCTGATAGCCCACAAAGACGATGGCGCACTCAGAGCGCCACAGATTGTGCTTCAGATGGTGGCGGATCCGGCCCGCGTCGCACATACCGGCGGCGGAGATGATGATCTTGGGGGTGGGGTCGGCGTTCAGGGCCTTGGACTCCTCGGCGGTCTGGGACAGGGCCAGACCGGGGAAGGTGAACAGGTCGTCGCCGCCCTGGAGGACCGCGATGGCCTCCTCGTCCAGGTAGCCGTGGAGGTCGCCGGAGTAGATCTTGGTGGCCTCGGCGGCCAGGGGGCTGTCCACGTAGACGGAGAAGTTGGGGTAGTTGTGGACCATGTGCTTCTCCTTGATCTCCCGGATGAAGTACAGCAGCTCCTGAGTGCGGCCCACGGCGAAGGAGGGGATGACGATGTTGCCGCCCTTGGAGAACACATCGTCGATGAGCTCGGCCAGGGCGTCCACGTAGCTCTCGGGAGGCTCGTGGTTGCGGTCGCCGTAGGTGGATTCCATGATGACGTAGTCGGCCTTGTCGATGAACTCCGGGTCCCGGATGATGGGCTGGTCGATGTTGCCCAGGTCGCCGGAGAACACCAGCTTCTTGGTCACACCGTTTTCGGTGGCCCAGATCTCCACGATGGAGGAGCCCAGCAGGTGGCCTGCGTCGTTGAACTGGACCTGTACGCCCTCGCACAGGGTGAACTTGTGGTGATACTCCACGGTGTGGAGCATCTGCAGAGCGGCCTCCGCATCATCCACGGTGTACAGGGGCTCCACAGGGGCGTGGCCCGCCCGGCGGCCCTTCTGGTTCTGCCACTGGGCGTCCGACTCCTGGATGTGGGCGGAGTCCCGCAGCATGATGGACATGAGCTGGGCGGTGAGCCGGGTGGTGACGATGTCGCCCTGGAAGCCCTCCTTGGCCAGCAGGGGCACGCGGCCCGAGTGGTCGATATGGGCGTGGGTGATAATGACGTAGTCGATCTCGCTGGGAGAGAAGCCCAGCTCGTTGTCGTCGTGTTCGTCGCGGCCCTGCTGGAGGCCGCAGTCAATGAGGATCTTCCTGCCATTGACCTCCAGACAGTGACAACTGCCGGTAACTGCATGATCGGCGCCGTAAAATCTAAGTTTCATACAGGAATCCTCCCTTGATCGAATTGTAGCCGCCAGTGGAAAAGAAAGCGCGTCGGCGGAGAGGCGCTGCCGTTTACTGTCTTTATTTTACACCACGGCACTTTATAAATCCATAATAAATTGTAAATAATGTGTAAATGGGCCGGGGTATACCGGAGGGGGACCGGTCATAGGATGGGGAGAGAAAGGGGGCGGGGAGATGGGCTTTGAGGAGACTGCAACCCGGCAGACGGAGCACCGCATTTTACTGGAGGAGCGGGCCCGGCTGCTGGTGTCCGGGGTGGAGGAGGTGGAGCGGTTCGACGAGGAGAGCATCCGTCTGACCACCGTGTCCGGCGGGCTGGAGATCCAGGGCGAGGGCCTCCACATCGAGCAGCTATCCCTGGACGGCGGGGACCTGCGGGTGGAGGGCACCGTCACCGCCCTCCTCTACGACGGGGAGGGGCCGGAGCGGGGCGGCGGCCTGTTCAGCCGCCTCTTCGGCGGGTGACGGCGGATGTGCAGCAGCAGCTGAACGGCCTGTGTCAGGCCCTGCTGCTGGGCGGCGGGCTGGGGCTGTTCTACGACTTTTTGCGGGTGGTCCGGCGGAGCCTCCGCCTTCGCTGGCTGGGCCAGCTGCTGGACCTGCTCTTCTGGGTGCTGGCCACCGGAGCCCTGTTTTTCTGGTCCGATCGGGCCTGGGGCGGCACCGTCCGGCTGTACGGCGCGGTTTTCTGTCTGGCGGGCGGCGGGGTCTATTTCCGGCTCCTCAGCCCCGCAGTCCTGGGGCTGGGATACAGAATCGCTGATTTTCTGGCCGAAATTTTTAAAATTTTGCTCATTCCGCTGTCTCTGCTCCGAATGGGGATAAAAAAAGTCAAAAATATTGTAAGAAACACCTTCCTTTTCAAGGCCAAATGGTATAGAATAGGACAGAAAACCATTGAGATGGACGGCGCAGTCCAACGACGCGCCTTGCGGAAGGAAGGGGAGAGTCACCGTGCAACTGAAACTGAAACGCGCCAGCCTGCTGACTAAGGTCGTGATCTTGGCACTCCTGGTATATTTGTCGGTCTCTCTGCTGAACTCGCGCAGCGATCTCCGGGAGATTCGGCAGGCCCAGGTGGTGCTGACCGAAGAGAACGCCTCCAAGACCCTGGAAAACAAGGAGCTGTCCGACGCCATTGCGCACAAGGACGACCCCGAGACCATGGAGAAGGCCGCCCGGAAGAAGGGGCTCGTCAACGAGAAGGAAGAGCTGTACATCGACGTGGCGAACTGACGTACCTCCGCGCATAGAAAATAAGATGAGAGCGCGGCAGGGAAACTTACAAGGAGGATATAGCGGTCAGTGATGGAGTTGAGTGTTGGGTCCATTGTGGACGGTAAGGTGACGGGAATCACTAAATTTGGTGCTTTTGTGGCACTGCCGGAGGGGAAGTCCGGTCTGGTACATATCTCGGAGATTGCCTATTCTTATGTGAATGAGGTCTCCGACCACCTGCATGAGGGTCAGGAGGTCAAGGTCAAGATCATCGGGATCGATCAGGCCAATCGAATCAACCTGTCTATCAAGCAGGTCGCGCCTCCCCCTCAGAGATCTCCCCGGCCCGCAGGCGGCGGCCAGCGTTTTAACAACAATAACAACGGCGGCGGCCAGCGCTTCAACCATAACAATAATAACAACGGCGGCGGCCGTCCTCCCAGACAGGGTGGTCCCCGCAGCGGCGGCTTTGTTCGTCAGGCTCCCAAGGAGCCCACTGACTTTGAAGATCGCCTGAAGCAGTTCATGCAGGCCTCTGACAGCAAGCTGGCTGAGCTGCGCTATCTGGAGAAGAAGGGCGGCAATCGCCGCAGCGGCGGCAACCGCCGCTGATTCCCCGGAGAAAGCGGACAAGAAAAAGAGCCGCCGCATTTGCGGCGGCTCTTTTTTTCCGAAAAAAAGAACGCCCCGAAGGGCGTTCCAGACGGAGACCGGAGGATCGGTCGCAGACGAAAGGGTCTCCGCAGCAGAGAGACATTGGATCAGCTGCAAGATTAGAGTACCACATCCCGCAGACAAAAGCAGTCGAACCGGGGCAAGCGCCCCAAATATGGAGGAAATTTATGCTTATTATCAACGGTACCGTTCACACCATGGACGGTCTGACCATCCCAAACGGCTACGTGGCCGTGTCTGAGGACAAGATCGCCAAGGTGGGTCCCATGGAGGAGTGTCCCGAGTTCTTCGAGGGCGAGACCTTCGACGCCCAGGACGGCCACATCATGCCCGGCTATGTGGACGCCCACTGCCATCTGGGCATGTTCGGCGACTCCCTGGGCTTCGAGGGCGACGACGGCAACGAGGCCACCGACCCCTGCACCCCCCATCTCCGGGGCATCGACGCCATCAACCCTCTGGACCGCTGCTTTGAGGAGGCCCGCAACGCAGGCGTGACCACCGTGGTCACCGGCCCCGGCTCCGCCAACCCCATCGCCGGTCAGCTGGCCGCCATTAAAACCAAGGGCCGCTGGGTGGACGAGATGATCGTCAAGGCCCCCGTGGCCATGAAGCTGGCCCTGGGCGAGAACCCCAAGATGGTCTACAACGACCGCCACGAGAGCCCCGTCACCCGTATGGCCACCGCCGCCATCATCCGGGAGAACCTGGCCAAGGCGGTGGAGTACGCCGACAAGCTGGACCGGGCCGCCGCCGACGAGGACGAGGAGAAGCCCGAGTACGACGCCAAGCTGGAGGCTCTGGTCCCCGTGATCCGGGGTGAGCTGCCCGTCCACATCCACGCCCACCGGGCCGACGATATCGCCACCGGCGTCCGCATCGCCAAGGAGTTCCACCTGAAGTGCGTCATCGTCCACGGCACCGAGTCCCACCTGATCCCCCGCCTGCTGGAGCAGGAGGGCATCCCCGTCATCACCGGCCCCATCCTGGGCGACCGCTCCAAGCCTGAGCTGGCCAACATGACCCCGGAGACCCCCGCCGTGCTGACTCTGGAGGGCATCAACGCCGCCATCTGCACCGACCACCCCGAGGTCCCCATCCAGTACCTGCCCCTGTGCGCCGCCCTGGCTGTCAAGGCGGGCATGACCCCCGAGTCCGCTCTGGCCTCCATCACCAGCCGGGCCGCCGAGATCGCCGGTATCGCCGACCGGGTGGGCTCTCTGACCCCCGGAAAGGACGCCGATATCGTCATTACCAGCGGCCACCCCATCAACCTGCTCAGCCGGGTCCGGGCCGTGTTCATCGAGGGCCAGCGGGTCAAATAAACCGGTGTTGTGGATCTCAGAGTAAGGATTTTATAAATTCTTACAAAAAGGACTGGCTTTTTGTGGCTCCTGTGGTATAATAGGACACAAGAGGAGGACAACTTCCCCTCATTGTTACACCTGCCCGCAAGGGCGAAAGGAGCGGAAATTATGAAATTCGTGTTTACGGACAAAAAGGTGAACCTGCCCAATGCCGTCCATGCCTATGCTGAGAAGAAGGTTGGCAAGCTGGACCGTTTCTTCAAGGAGGACGCCACCGCGGCCGTTACCTTCAGTGTTGAGAAGGAGCGACTGAACCGCGTGGAGATCACCATCCGTTCCAGCGGTACGATTTTCCGTGTCTCTGAGAGCACCTCCGATATGCACGCCTCCATCGACGCCGCCGTCACCACTCTGGAGCGTCAGATCCGCAAGAACAAGACCCGCCTGGAGAAGCGCCTGCGCCAGGGCGCTTTCGAGCGCACCGTGGAGGCCGAGCCCTCCTCCTTCGCTCCCGATGAGCCCGAGGAAGGCGAGTATCGCATCGTCCGCAGCAAGACCTTCCCCATCAAGCCCATGACCCGTGACGAGGCCATCCTGCAGATGAACCTGCTGGGCCACAGCTTCTTCGCCTTCAAGGACGAGGAGGCCGACGGCGCCTTCGCCGTGGTCTATCGCCGCTATGACGGCGACTACGGCCTGATCGAGGACGAGACCTGAAGAACATAAATTCCGGGGAGCGGCACAGCCGCTCCCCGTTTTTTCTTTTTTGGGCGTTCATCCCCCGCTCTCCGAAGGCGGCCGTCCAAGCCTCTTCTCCTGCGGGTGAACGAGAGGCGGCCGCGATATATCGCGGCCCTACATTATTTCAGGCGGTATTGTCGGTGTACGCCGTAGGGCCGCCATATATGGCGGCCGCAGGTTTGGGAAAAGCTATCTGAAAACCAACGATTTGGCAGATAGCAGAATAAACCGAAAACCGCCGTTCCAAGGCTCCCCTTGAGGGGAACTGTCGCCGGAGGCGACTGAGAGGGGATGCTTGAAAATACAGCGTTGGACGGTCCCCTCGACCTCAAAAAGGTTCCGAAGAGCCTTTTTGCCACCTCCCCCGTAGGGGGAGGCTTGGAACGTGCCTGTGGGCGGACGAGGGACGGGGAATAGGACCTGAAACAGTTCTTGCCAAAGGCCCCCTTGTGCAAAGGGGGCTGTCAGCTTGCTGACTGGGGGATTGTACGTAACAGGGAAGCGACAACCCCTCCGCCCTTCGGGCACCTCCCCTTGTAAAGGGGAGGCTTTTCGTCTGCAACGGGACAAGAGGACATCTTTCCCCATCCCCAAACCTTGCGGCGTTCTGGAAAAGGCATTATAATAGAACAGTAAAATCGAAAAATATTGAAACAGAGCGGATAAATCCGCTCTGTTATTACGTATCGTATAGGAGGAACCGCCATGAGTCGGGAATCTGTGCTGTCTCTGCTGCGCGAGCACCAGGGGAGCTATCTTTCGGGCGAGGCCATGAGCCGCAGCCTGGGCATCAGTCGGGCAGGGGTCTGGAAGGCCATCGAGGCCCTGCGTCAGGAGGGCTACGAGATCGCCTCCGCCCCCAATCGGGGCTACCAGCTCCGGTCCGCCCCCGATCTGGTCCGGGAGGGCGAGCTGGCCGGGCCACTGACCGGCTGTAAGGTGGGCGGCGAGCTGCTGTGTCTGGACACCATCGACTCCACCAACACCGAGTGCAAGCGCAGAGCCATGTCCGGCGCTCCCGACGGTCTGGTGGTCATTGCTGACGAGCAGACCGGAGGCCGGGGCCGTCTGGGCCGCTCCTTCCAGTCCCCCAGAGGGTGCGGCCTGTACCTGTCCGCTCTGCTCCGTCCCCAGCTGCCCCCGGAGACCGTCACCGACTTCACCGCCTGGGTGGCCGTGGCCGTGTGCGATGGCATCGAGGCCGTCTGCGGTGTCCGGCCCCGCATCAAGTGGACCAACGACATTGTGCTCAACGGCAAGAAGCTGGTGGGCATCCTGACTGAAATGGGGCTGGAGAGCGAGACCAACTCCCTGCAATATCTGGTCACCGGCATCGGCGTCAACGTGAACCACAGACCTGAGGACTTCGGGGAGGATATCCGGGACATGGCCACCTCTCTGGCCCAGGAGACCGGCCGCCCCGTCCGCCGGGCCGAGCTGGCCGCCGCCATCATCAAGGCTCTGGACGTGATGTACGCGGGCTTCCCGGCAAACCGCCAGGAGTATCTGGACAGGTACCGGGCGGACTGTATGACCCCCGGCAATCAGGTCCAGCTTATCACCCCGGTCTCCCGGCAGGAGGCCTACGCCGTGGAGGTGGACGACCAGTTCCGCCTGGTGGTGGAGCTGCCCGACGGCACCAGAAAGGCTCTGTCTGCGGGCGAGGTGTCCGTGCGCGGTATGTACGGCTACGTGTAATTTGAATATTGAAAGCGCCGGAACCATTGGTTCCGGCGCTTTTTTTGTCCACAGATGGAGGAGAAAATGGGGAAAAGTTTTGAGAGTTTTCGCCTGCGGCCGTCCCTCGTCCCCGCCCGCAGGCAAAAGCCTCCCCTGTGTAAGGGGAGGTGTCACCAGTCCGCAGACTGGTGACGGAGGGGTTGTAACCGGAAGCCTCTTTGACCAAATCTTCTACGTGGAAGGTGATGCAGGTTACAATCCCCCAGTCAGCAAGCTGACAGCCCCCTTTACACAAGGGGGCCTTTTGGAAAAATCTGTTTCAAGTCCTAACTTTCGTCCCTCGTCCCCGCCGCGCGGACTTGGCTCTCCTTGAGGGGAGCTGTCACCAGTTCGCAGACTGGTGACTGAGAGGTGTCCCCACCTGCTTCTGTAATCGACACCTCTCCGTCGGCTCCTTCGTCGCCGCCACCTCCCCTCAAGGGGAGGCAAGGGGGCAAAGATTGTTTCGTGCTTCTTCTATCTTTTAGCGGTAGCCTCTGCAAAACGGCCGCCATATATGGCGGCCCTACGGTGTTCAACGAATCTCTCGCAATGAAGGAAATCCTCCGTTGCATAGTTGGCACCTTCGGGCGGTGCCGGCGGGCCACCCATCGAAAAACGCTTCTATTTGAGTCTTTGCATAAACCCGGCGGGCGGATCATGTAACTCCCGTAAAATGCCTGTGATTTCTGGCCAAGGCGGAGCGCAGCCGTCGATTTGGCAGATTTTGCGGCCCATCGAAAACCCCACCCACCGCCTGCGACTCCCGTAAAACAAGGGGACCGGGGAAAACGCCATTGAAAACGGGACGTTTTCGGCGTTGTCCCCGGCGATCTTTTGGTTTCTTTTCCATCGCCGGAAAAGAAACTCGCCTCCGCAGAGGCGAAACCCTCTCCAAACAAAAAAACCACCTGAGTTCTTACGAACTCAGGTGGTTTTAAAACAATCAAGCCTGATACTTGGCCAGTTCCTCGCAGGAGGGCTCCGTAAAGACCCTGGCGAACAGGTCGCCCTCCATGGTCTCGTGGTCCAGCAGGTACTTGGCGGTGATCTCCAGCTGGGCGCGGCGGGCGTTCACGATCTCCTCACAGCGCTTGTAGGCCTTCTCCACCAGGAGACGGACCTCCTCGTCGATCTGTCCGGCGATCTCCTCGGAGTAGCTCCGGGTCTGGCCCATGGAGCGGCCGATGAACACCTCGTTGCTCTCGCTGCCATAGGCCACGGTGCCCAGACGGCTGTTCATGCCGTACTTGGTGACCATGTCCCGGGCGATTTGGGTGGCCTTCTGGATATCGCTGGAGGCTCCGGTGGAGATATCGCCCAGCACGATCTGCTCGGCCACACGGCCGCCCAGACAGACGGCGATATGCTCCTCCAGCTCCCGGCGGGACTGGTAGGCCCGGTCCTCGGTGGGCAGAGAGATGGTCATGCCGCCGGCGGGGCCGCGGGGGATAATGGTGATCTGGTGGACGGGGTCCTGGGTCTCCAGCTCGTGGATGACCACGGCGTGACCGGCCTCGTGGTAGGCGGTGAGCCGCTTGGCCTCCTCGGTGACCACCCGGCTCTTCTTCTCGGGGCCTGCGATGACCTTCATCATGGCCTCGTGGAGGTCCGCCTGGGTGATGAATCTCTGGTTGTCCCGGGCGGCCAGCAGAGCGGCCTCGTTGAGCAGGTTTTCCAGATCGGCTCCGGTGAAGCCTGCGGTGGCCCGGGCGATATCCCGGAGGGACACGTCCTCGGCCAGAGGCTTGCTCTTGGAGTGGACCTTCAAGATCTCCTCACGGCCCAGAATGTCGGGCAGACCCACGTAGATCTGCCGGTCGAACCGGCCGGGACGGAGCAGAGCGGGGTCCAGAATGTCGGGGCGGTTGGTGGCGGCCAGGACGATGACACCCTCGTTGGAGCCGAAACCGTCCATCTCCACCAGAAGCTGGTTCAGGGTCTGCTCACGCTCGTCGTGACCGCCGCCCAGCCCGGTGCCGCGCTGGCGGCCCACAGCGTCGATCTCGTCGATAAAGACGATGGCGGGGGCCTCCTTCTTGGCCTGCTCGAAGAGGTCGCGGACCCGGCTTGCGCCCACGCCCACGTACAGCTCCACAAAGTCGGAGCCGGAGATGGACAGGAAGTGGACCCCGGCCTCACCGGCCACGGCCTTGGCGATCAGGGTCTTGCCGGTGCCCGGAGGGCCCACCAGCAGCACGCCCTTGGGGATGCGGGCGCCCAGAGAGACGAATTTATGGGGGTCCCGCAGGAAGTCCACCACCTCCTGCAGCTCCTCCTTCTCCTCTTTCGCGCCTGCCACGTCGTCGAAGGTGACCTTCTTCCCCTGGTCGGCCAGGGTCCGGGTCCGGGCGTGGCCGAAGTTGGCGGGGTTGCCGCCGTTGTTGGCGGCGGCGGTGCGGCGGCGGAAGATGAACACGGTGAGCAGCAGCAGGGCACCCATCAGCAGCAGCTGAGGCAGCAGGCTGTACCACCAGGAGTTCTCCACGCCGGGGATATAGTCGTAGGACTCAATAACGCCCTTTTCCTTCTGCTCCTGCACCAGGTCGTGCAGGTCGTTGTAGAAGATATAGGGGTCGGCCAGCTTATAGAGCAGGGTGTCGCCCTGGCCGTCCTGATCCTTGTCCTCGCGGAGGACCAGCAGCAGGGTGTTGTCCTTCAAGGAGAAGGACTGTACCTTCTCCTCCTCGAAGTACTCCACGATCTGGCTGTAGACGGGGGCGGGGACCTTTTCCGTCCTGCGCAGAGAGGTGACAGTGAATACGACCATCAGGATCAGCAGAAAGTACAGCAGCAGATCCCGGTTATTGACACGCTTCAATGGACAAGCCTCCTTTCGTGCCTGGGAAGTGCGGGGAGTGGGGGACTCAGACGCCGTAGACCTCGGGCTTCAGCACGCCGATGTAGGGCAGGTTGCGGTACTTCTCGGCGTAGTCCAGACCGTAGCCCACCACGAAGGCGTCGGGCACGGTGAAGCCGGAGTAGTTGGCGTAGACGGGCTTGACCCGGCGCTCAGGCTTATCCAGCAGGGTGCACAGACGGATGGAGGCGGGGTGGCGGTTCTCCAGGATCTTCAGCAGGTAGCTCAGGGTGTTGCCGGAGTCCAGAATGTCCTCCACCACCACAATGTGGCGGCCGGAGATGTCCTCGGACAGGTCCTTGGTGATCTGGACCTGACCGCTGGAGGTGGTGCCCTTGCCGTAGGAGGACACGGCCATGAAGTCCACGGTGCAGGGCAGGTCGATGCAGCGGCACAGGTCGGCCATGAACACGAAGGAGCCGCGCAGGACGCTGATCAGCATGATCTCCTTGCCCTCGTAGTCCTTTTCGATCTGCTTGGCGATCTCGCGTACACGGGTCTTCAGCTGCTCCTCAGAGAGCAGAACTCGCTCGATATCTTTCTCGATCATGGAAAGAAACTTCCTTTCAAAGTTGGATTTACAGGTGAACCAGGGTGAAATGCCAGACAGCTTGACCGTCGGCGGGGAGATATGCCCTGTCAGGGCCCAGTTCTGCCACTGCGGCCACCTGACCGCCGCAGTCGAACACGGGGAGACAGTCCCGCTGGAGCCGGGGGATCTTCAAGTCGATGAGCCGCCGCTTCACCGTTTTGGAGGGCCGTCCGGGAGGGGCCAGGCTGTCGCCGGTCTGCCGGGGCCGCAGGGTGAGGGCGGAGATCATGGACGCGTTCAGCCGAAAGTCCAGCGGCTGCTGGGGCTGTCCCTGGTAGATCTCACGGGTGCAGGTCACGCGCCAGGGGCCGAAGTCCGTCATGCCCGGCAGGGCGGCGGAGACAGGGGCGGGCGGCGCGGGTGCGGGTGAATTGGTGAGGACCAGCAGGCCGTATTCCCGGCGGGCGGTGATGCCCTGGGGGAGCAGGAGCCGGGCGGAGGGATTTCCTCTCTCCTGGCGGCACAGCTCCACCACCTTTTGCAGGTGGACGGCGTAGCGGTTCTGGTTCCCGGCGCTGAGCTGCTCCAGCAGCTGCCGGACCATGCGGGAGGCGATGGCCTCGGGCTGGCGGGCGATATCGGCGGCGGGGATGGCGAGGGAGCCGTCGCCCCGTTCCTCCGCGTGGACGGAAGCCTGCCGGGCCAGCTGGCTCAGACAGTCCTCGTCCGCCCGGAGCAGCGCCGCAGAGTCAGCCATCCGGGCGCTCAGGCCGGGGAACAGGTCCTCCAGCACCGGGGTGACCTGGTGGCGAATGCGGTTGCGGGCGAAGGTGAGGTCGCGATTGGAGTGGTCCTCCCGGTGGGGGAGGCCGTAGAAGGAGAGATACCCCTCGATCTCCTTCCGGGTGGTGGTGAGCAGAGGGCGGATTAGATCGCCCTGGACGGGCTGGATGCCGCTGAGTCCCCGCAGACCGGAGCCCCGGGCCAGATGGAAGAGGATGGTCTCCAGATTGTCGTCGGCGTTGTGGGCGGTGGCGATGCGGTCCGCGCCGATGCGGTCCGCCGTGGCCCGGAGGAAGGTGTAGCGCAGATCCCGGGCCGTTTCCTCCACGCCCTGGCCCCGGTATTCCGCCTCTGCGGCCACGTCGCCGGAGCCGCAGTAAAAGGAAACGGCGGGCAGAACCGTGCCGTCGGGCAGGCGCTGGGGACCGCAGCACAGCTGGACGAACTGCTCCACAAAGCGGGCGTCGCCGTCGGCGGTCTCGCCCCGGAGCCGGTGGTTGAAGTGGGCGGCGGCCAGCTCAAAGCGGAGGACAGGCCGCAGATGATAGAGTGCGTGCAGCAGGCAGATGGAGTCCGCACCGCCGGACACGGCGCACAGCACCGAGGACCCGGCGGGGAGCATCCCGCTGCTGCCGATCAGGTTTTCCAAAGCGTCCAGATGGCGCACCCCCTGTGAGATAAAATGGTGAGGGGCCTTAGTCGTTGTGCTGCCACTCAAGGTCGCTGAAGGTGGTGAACTCAGGCAGCCACTGCATCTCCACCGTGCCGGTCTCGCCGTGGCGGTTTTTTGCAATGATGCACTCGGCCAGGTTGGGGTTCTCCGAGTCCTTGTTGTAGTAGCCGTCCCGGTAGAGGAACAGGACGATATCTGCATCCTGCTCGATGGCGCCCGATTCACGCAGGTCGGACAGCATGGGGCGCTTGTCGGTACGGCTCTCGTTGGCACGGGACAGCTGGGACAGACAGAGGACGGGGACGTTCAGCTCCTTGGCCATGATCTTCAGGGACCGGGAGATGTCGGACACGATCTGCTGTCGGTTGTCGCCGCTGCGGGTCTTGCCGCCTGCGGACTGCATCAGCTGGAGGTAGTCGATGACCACCAGACCCAGGTCGTCCACCCGGCGGCACTTGGCGTTGATATCGGCCACGGACACGGAGGAATCGTCGTCGATCAAGATTTTGGACCGGTTCAGAGAGTCGGCGGCCACGGCCACCTTCTCCCAGTCGTCCTCGGTGAGCTTGCCGGTGACCAGCTTCTTGTTGTCCACAAAGCACTCGCCGGAGATCAGACGGAGGGCCAGCTGCTCCCGGCTCATCTCCAGAGAGAAGAAGGCCACGGTCTTGCCGGACTTCTTGCCCGCATCCAACAGGATGTTCAGAGCCATGGAGGTTTTACCCATACCGGGACGGGCGGCCAGCAGGATCAGGTCGGACTTGTTCAGGCCGGAGATGGCCCGGTCCAGATCCCGCAGACCGGTGGACATACCGGGGATGGTGCTGTCGCTGGCGGCCAGCTCGCTGAGCCGGTCGTACACGTCGATCAGCACGTCGGAGATGGGGGTCAGACCCCGGGAGCCCCGGCCCTGGCGGATGGCGTAAATGCGCTGCTCCGCCGCCTCCAGAATGTCCTGGCCGGTGTCGGTGCCCTCCTGGACCATGGCGGTCAGGTCGCCGGCGGTCTCTGCCACCCGGCGCAGCAGGGTCTTGTCCTTCAGAATGTCGATATACTCCTTGACGTTGGCCGCCGTGGGGGTGGTGTCCATCAGCTGAAGGATGTAGCCCCGGGACAGGTTCTCGTCATAGAAGCCGTTCTGCTTCATGTTCTCCAGCACCGTCACCGGATCAATGGTGAGGGAGTAGTTGAACATGGAGTAGACCGTCTCGTAGATCTCCTTGTTTTGGCGCAGGTAGAAATCATCGGGCTTTAACTTGTCGATGACCTCCGGCACACAGCGGGGGTCGATGAGCATGGAGCCCAGAACGGCCTGCTCCGCCTCGACGGAGTGGGGCAGCTGCTTCAGTAACAGTTCCTCGTCCTCCATGTTCTCACCTCCCTTTCCTTAGTTTAGGCGCGGTTTCCCTCCCCGTATACCGGGGAGGGAAATAGTAAGTGTGTTCAGATTGCGAAGCGGTTCCGAATCTACGAAAGCCTCGCAGAGTTCCGCTGTCCGCAGACAGCGGAATAAAATCAAATCCGTTTTTTCCGGCGGCGTGTACGTCGGAAAAACACTTCTCATGGTTCACGGGGCGACTTTTTCCGCAGAAATCGAGCCCCGGGAACCATGCAGCTTACTCAACTGAGTGCTTGCACTCAGTTGAAAGACTTTAGGCCTCCACGACCATGACGTTGACGGTGCCGACCACCTCGTAGCCCAGCTTGGCCTTGACCTTGTAGCCGCCGCAGGCCTTGATGGGCTCATCCAGGACCAGCTTGGCCTTGGCGATGGTGATGCCGTGCTGAGCGGCCAGGGACTCGGCGATCTCCTTGTTGGTGACAGCGCCGAACAGACGGCCGCCCTCACCGGCCTTGGCGGCCACCTTGACGGTCAGCTCCTTCAGCTTGGCGGCGGTGGCCTCGGCCTCGGCCTTCTCGGCGGCCTCCTGAGCCTTGCGGGCCTTCTCCTGCTGCTTCATGGTGTTCATGTTCTCAGCGGTGGCCTCCACGGCCAGCTTGCGGGGCAGCAGGAAGTTGCGGGCGTAGCCGTCGCTGGCGTTGACCAGCTGGCCCTTCTTGCCCTGACCCTTGACGTCCTGTAACAGAATAACCTTCATTGTAAATCGTTCCTTTCGTATTGAAAAAGTCAGCGCCGGAGCGCAGTTTCACGTAGTTGGGAGAGAGGGAAATCAATCCTTCTCAAGGTAGTGGTCGATGGCTCTCTCCAGCTCCTGCCCCACCTCGGCGGGGGTCTTGCCCACCACCTGGCCGCCGGCTGCCGCGGCGTTGCCGCCGCCGCCCAGCTCCTCCAGAATGACCTGGACGTTCACGTCACCCATGGAGCGGCCGGACATGTTCACCCGGTCCCCATCGGGGGAGATGACGAAGGAGGTGTCGATGCCGATGATATTCAGCAGCTCGTCCGCCGCCTGGGCGGCGGTGACCCGGCCCACGGGGGTGTCCACCACAGCGACTGCGATGTTGTCCCGGTAGAGCTTGGCCTTCTGGACGATGGAGAACTTGGCGATGGTGCCCTGGAGGTCGTTCTGGAACAGCTTTTTGACCTCGGCAGTATCAGCGCCGGAGCGGCGCAGGAAGGCGGCGGCCTCGAAGGTGCGTCCGCCGGTGCGCATGGTGAAGTTTTTGGTGTCCAGCACGATACCGGCCAGCAGGGCCTCGGCCTCCACTCTCAGCAGCTCGTTGGGCTCCATGGAGTACTGGAGCAGCTCGGTGACCAGCTCGGCGGCGGAGGAGGCGTAGGGTTCGTGGTAGTTCACCGCCGCGCCCTCGATGTAGGTGGCGGCTCTGCGGTGGTGGTCGATGACGGCCACCCGGTTGCTGGACTGGAGGACCTCAGGAGACTGGACCTGCTCCGGGCGGTTGGTGTCCACCACCACGGTCAGGGACCGGGAATCGGCGGCCAGCAGAGCGTCCTGGGGGTCCATAAAGGCGTTGTGGTACTCCGGGGTCTGCATCAGCTTGTCACACAGCTCCTGAGCGGGAGAGGGGGAGGGCGCCTTGATGATGTGGGCGGGGACCTCCAGCTTGCGGCACAGAGCGCACACGCCCGCCGCCGCACCGATGGCGTCGTTATCCGGGGAGCGGTGGCCCATGACAAAGACCTGGGAGGAGTCGGAGATCAGAGACACCAGGGCGCTGGCCATGACCCGGCTCTTCACCTTGGTGCGCTTCTCGGTCTCCTTGGAGCGGCCGCCGTAGAACTCGAAGGTGAACTTATTACGGATGACGGCCTGGTCGCCGCCCCGGGACAGGGCCATGTCAATGGACAGGTTGGCGAAGTTCATCAGCTCCCGGAAGGAGTCGCCGTCCTTGCCCACGCCGATGGACAGGGAGGCGTTCATGCCGCTGGGGTTGACCACCTGATGAATGATATCCAGAATTTCAAATTTCTTTTCCACAAACTGAGCCAGGTGCTGCTCCTCCATAATGAGGATGTAGCGCTCCCGCTGGTAGCGGCGGAGCAGGGCCCCGGTGTCCGCCACCCAGGCCTCCAGCCGGTTGTCGATCTCGGCCACCAGGTTGGACCGCTCGTTTTCAGTCAGGTTCTTGGTCAGGTCCTCGTAGTTGTCAATGAGGAGGACCGCCGCCACGGGGCGGGTGGCCTGGTACTTGTTGCGGGTCTGGGCCAGCTCGGTGACGTCCACCCAGTAGGTGGTGGCCATGAAGCTGCCCGCTCTGCCGCCGGTGCGGACCAGATGGCCGTACACCCGGAAGAGCCGTCCGGCGTAGGAGACCTCACCGGGGTGCTCCTCCTTGCCCTCGGCCAGCCAATGGGTGTCGAAGTCGGGGACCACAGAGTCCAGCTTGGAGTCGAAAATCCGCTCCTTCTGGCCGGTCAGGTCCATAAAGCGGTCGTTGGTCCAGATGATATCCCCGCTCTCGGGGCGGAAGATGATCATGGGGAGGGGCGAGTTTATCATGGTGTCCTTGCTGGCGGTGTCCACGTTGTCGGTGACGCTGTCCAGATAGCGGTTGATCTCCCGCTTGCGCTGGCGGCTGCACTGCCGGTGGTAGAGCGCCAGACAGAGGGCCACGGCCAGCTCCAGCAGAGCCAGCGGCATGGAGTAGACGGCGGTGAGCAGGGCGAACAGGCCCATGCACCAGAACGCCATCTGAAAGCTGGGCTGTACCAGCTGTGATAGCTTGTTTGACAAGGAAAATCCCCCTTTCCTGGAGATCGGTAAGTTGAAGGCCTGTCTGAAGGCGGAAGAAAGCCGCAAGCCCCGTTTTCAGGACCCACGGCCCGTGTACAGCGGCAGAGGCCCGCTCTGCCGCATCCTGTGGAACTGTAGACAGCACCCATTATTCGATTCTGACATTATAACAGATATATATAGGAAACACAATAGGAAAGCCCGGTTCCCCGGTGCAAATCGGAACCGGAAACCCCCTGTTCCCGCCCTTGTAAAGCGGGGAAAGGTATGGTAAAATTGTGGGAAAATAATTTTCCATACCGGAGTAATAAAGAGGTTTTTATGGTATCCATCGGAGGAATTAAAATTGAAACGCCCCTGGCTCTCGGGCCCATGGCCGGGGTGACGGATTCTGCATTCCGCACCATCTGCCGGGAGCAGGGCGCGGGGCTGACCTGCACGGAGATGGTCAGCGCAAAGGCCCTGTGCTTTCAGGATAAGAAGTCCATCCCGCTGTTGAAGCTGGGGGAGGGCGAGCACCCCGCCGCCGCCCAGATCTTCGGCAGCGACCCCGCCTGCATGGAGCAGGCCGCAGGCATCGCCCGTGAGGTGTCCGGGGCGGATTTTATTGACATCAATATGGGCTGTCCCGTCCCCAAGGTGGCCAACTCCGGCGACGGCTCCGGCCTGATGCGGACCCCGGAGCTGGCCGTGAAGGTGGCCGAGGCCGTCATCCGGGGCGCGGGCTGTCCCGTCACCGTGAAGTTCCGGCTGGGCTGGGACAAGGGCTCCATCAACTGCGTGGAGTTTGCCAAGGCCATGGAGGAGGCCGGCGTAGCCGCTGTGGCCGTCCACGGCCGCACCCGGGCCCAGATGTACGCGGGCACCGCCGACTGGAACTGGATCAGAGCCGTCAAGGAGGCGGTGAGCATCCCCGTCATCGCCAACGGCGATATCTTCAAGCCGGAGGACGCGCCCCGCATTCTGAAGTACACCGGGGCGGATATCGCCATGATCGGCCGGGGCATCTTCGGCAACCCCTGGCTCTTTGCCCAGTGCAAGGCCGCTTTGGAAGGAAAACCCATCCCGGAGATCCCCCCTCTGGCGGAGCGGTGCGACACCGCCGTCCGGCAGTTTGAGATGGCCGCCGCCGTGAAGGGCGAGAAGATCGCCTGTCTGGAGGCCCGCCGCCAGTATGCCTGGTATCTGAAGGGCGTGTCCCATGCGGGGTACTACAAGGAGCAGATCGTGAAGATCACCACTCTGGAGGACGTGTACCGGGTCACCGCAGGCATCAAGCGGGACCTGTGCGACTAAGAAAATAAACGGACAAGGGCCGCCGTCAGGCGGCCACTGTTTCGAGTGGGTTTACAGCTTGCTGCGCGCATAATTTGTCCGTATTCTACGGCCAAATTCCACACTTACAAGCTGAGAAGTATTTTCTGCTAGGTACACGCCCCGGCAGAAAATGAATTTGAATTTTTTCGCCACTGCGGTGGCGAACTCTGCGAGGCTTTTTAAGCACGAGGAAGGAGGGAGAAAATTTGACCGAGCAGGAGCTGATACAGCGGGCAAAACAGGGCGACCACGGCGCATTCGAGCAGCTGTTGACCCAAAATCAGGACAGGGTTTTCTCCCTTGCCCTGCGCATGGTGAACAACCGGGAGGACGCCGCCGATCTGGCTCAGGACGCCTTCCTCAAGGCCTGGCAGGGCCTGAGAAGCTTCCAGGGAGACAGCGCCTTCTCCACCTGGATCTACCGGCTCACCACCAACGTGTGCATCGACTTCCTCCGAAAGCAGAAGCGGCGGCAGGATATTGAGCCGGTGGTCTCCCTGGACGACGAGGAGGTCAGCTGGGCCCAGCCCGCCGACCACAGCCAGGACCCTCAGCACCGGCTGGAGCGGGAGGAGATCAGCCGGGCGGTGGCCCGTGGTCTGGAACAGCTCCCCGACCACCAGCGGCAGGTGTTGGTCATGCGGGAGATGTCCGGACTCAGCTATCAGGAGATCGCCGACCAGCTGGACCTGGACCTGGGAACGGTGAAGTCCCGCATCGCCCGGGCCAGACTGGCTCTGCGAAAAATTTTGCTGGCGGAGGGGAACCTTTTCGACCGTCCGCCGTCTAAATAAAACGAAAATAAGCTGAGGAGGTGACCCGGCATGACCTGTGAGGATTCTGTGGAGCTGCTGTCCGCCCGCCTGGACGGAGCGCTGACCGAGGAGGAAAATCGGGCTCTGGAGAACCATTTGAAAATCTGTACGGAGTGTCGGGCCGTCGCCGAGGATCTGGAAGCCATCCACCTGTCCTTCGAGGACATGGAACCTGTCCCCGCCCCGGACGGCTTTGCGCGGGACGTGATGGCGAAACTTGAGGCGCCCAAGGTGGTCCCCCTGTTCCGCAGACCCGCCTTTAAGGCTGTGGCCGGACTGGCCGCCTGTCTGGTGCTGTGTGTGGGACTGTGGCAGGGCGTATCCAGCCAGAAACAGCAGCTCCCCGCCGAGGCCCGTGCCGGGACATATGTGATGGAAGCACAGACCACCTGCACGCTGGACCGTCTGCCTGAGGGGACCGGTCTGGAACATGCGGACTGGACCGTGGAGCAGGATGGCAGCAGGACCCTGCTGTTATCCACAGAACAGTTGGAGAGTGTGGAAAAATTGGCCCGTGTACAGAAAATTTCCTTTCACTTGGAGGGAGAAATCGCCTCTGCTCAGTCCGTATTGCTCAGAGTGACGGGAAAAGGCTGAAGGAACCAACAGAAAAAATTTTTGAACCGGAGTGTCAGATGGCACTCCGGTTTTTTTATGGCTCAAATATATTTGCGGGAGGATTGATTTTCTACATTCTGGAAAGGAATTTACGCGGAAGTGTGCTTGACAATCCAACCAAAAAGAATATACTGCAAGTGGAGAGGTAATTACACACAAAAAATGAGCGGATACCAACGCAGAAGCTGTTTGTTATGTCTAAATAATAGAAAGGATGACTACTGCGATGAAAAAACGTTTATTGAGTTGCACTCTTGCGGTGCTTATGTTTGTGTCCATGACTGTACCAGGTTTTGCAGCGGCGAAAGAAGAAAATGCAAAGGTAAATAATGCAGAATTCGTGTTGAACGATGCAGATAAAGAGGGGAAAGAAAAGTTTACGGAATATTTGACTCCGTATTTGGTTGAGTTAGGGTTTACTAATGACGAGATTAGAGTGTTAATTAATGAAGATTACAATAAATTTAAGCGAGCAGAAAATATAGAAGTGATGCCTATGGTATTTCCTGCAAATCCACAGATAGGTGATAGACATACAGAAGTTTATCGTATTTCCAACAAAGCTTTAGGTTTACCATATGATGTTATGGATACTATAAGTATGTCTCAGACTGCACTAGCACACAAACTGGTGACGATATTAGGTGCTCATATTGCGCCTGTAGCGTTCATTTTGGCAGGAAAAATAATTGCATTGTATAACGGTTCGAAAGGCTATAGTGGTGTTGAAATCTCAATTGAATATTATTATGGAGAGGATAATCATTGCGGTATCAGCTGGACACCAGGGCCGACTTATATACGGGGATACTGTTAAGAAAAGGAGCGATTGTATGAAACGATTTCTTGCGAAACGGCAGAATGCGATTTTGACCCTTGTGCTTGCGAATCTGTTGGCGTTTGTTGCTTGGATGTGTGATAATTTTCCGCTGTCGGCAGCTGGGATCGTCATTGGAGGACTGACGATGTTTTGTTGGCTTCCCCGCTGCACAGATGAGGGAGATCCGGAAACTGTCTCTTATCAGACTGTGGATGTGATCCGCACAATTGCCATTATTGTAAGTGTGATTTTGATTGCCATACAATTTATCCCCAGATAAAGCGGGAAGCGGCAGAGGTCATATTTCCAGTGCCCATTTATGCGGTTTACACAGAATATCTGACGGACTTCAGGAGTTTTATATTGACGTTTCACCGGGAATAGATTATACTTGTAAAGTCTGATTTATGATAATTGCGGTGCTGACCGCATAAGAAAGGTGAAAACAAGCATGAATAAAGTTTCTAAAGTTTCGATCCAGTACAGCACCGTGGTGACGCTGGTGGCGCTGTTCGGCGTCCTGTGCAAGCTGGGTCTGGTGATGGGGGTCCCCGTCGCCGCCACCATGGAGCCCATTGTGGGCTTTGCGCTGTGTCTGGCTGTTGTCTATACCGTCATCCTCCAGATCAGACTGGATGTGTCCTTCCCTCTGGTCAAGTGGAGCGAGGCCGATGATTTCAAGACCAAGTTCCTCTGCCTCGGCAGCCGCATCATGGTCATCCTGTATGTGGTCTGCGTGTTCCTGCCCTACGACCGCGCGGCCTGATTTCTGAATATCTTCAAAACTCCCTCCGGTTTCGGAGGGAGTTTTTTTATGCCTGAGGCAGAGAAGAGTGAAGGGTGAAGAGAAAAGGTGCGCCGGGGCGCGGATTAAAACCGCTGCGGCGGGACGGGGAGTTTTTCAGAATCTTTCATGAGAGCGCCGTTCCAAGGCTCCCCTTGGGGGGAGCTGTCGCCGGAGGCGACTGAGAGGGGCCCTCGTCCCGTCCGCAGACGAAAAGCCTCCCCTGTGCAAGGGGAGGTGTCACCAGTTCGCAAACTGGTGACGGAAGGGTTGTAACTTTTGCCTCTTTGACTACATCTTCAGCGGTGAAGATAGTGCCGGTTACAATCCCCCAGCCGCAAGCGGCAGCCCCCTTTGCACAAGGGGGCCTTTGGCAAGACCTGTCCTTTTTTCTTCTGTCCTTCTGCGGAAACCTCTGCACCGCCGAGGAATCCCCTCTCCGACCCAGTGTGCGCACTGGGCCACCTCTCCCGTGGGGCGAGGCTTGGACGGCCGCCTGCGGGCGGCGGGATGAATGGGCGGCCCCTCCGCCCGGTTTCTGCCAGTTGTCATAAGAACTCCTTTTAAAACCCTGAAAACAAAAATTGACCGGGATTGACCTCTCCGCCCGGCATAAATTCCGCCGGATGGCATATTTATGGAAAAAATACAAAGCCAGTCCATTAGAAACGGGCGCTTTGTGCAAAATGAGGAAAAAATAAAAGTGGGAGAAAAAGTACCCTGCCACAGGCAGGAACCTGTGGTTTTAGTGATTTTTCACGAAAACAACCGGGGTATTATGACATTAGACTGGAACATCGGTATGATAGGTGACAAAAAAACAGTTGTCATAATGAAAAATTTAATGTATAATCAACAACAGCAAGTGACAAAGAGCCGCCGAGTAAGAGCGGCGGGCTTGTCTTGATCCTAACTATAAGGAGTGGAAAAATATCATGAGTTATTCTGTACAAAATATCCGCAACGTGTGTTTGCTGGGACATAGCGGCAATGGTAAGACCGCACTGGCTGAGAGCCTGCTGTACAAGACTGGTGCTATCGATCGTATGGGCAAGTGCGCCGACGGAAATACTGTCTGCGACTACGACCCCGAGGAAATCAAGCGTCAGATTTCCATCTCCCTGGCCGCTGCTCCCCTGGAGTACAAGGGCTGTAAGATCAACGTCCTGGACACTCCGGGCGGCTTTGATTTCTCCGGCGAGGTGATGGAGGCCCTGCGTGCCGCCGACGCCGCCATTATCGTCTGTTCCGCCAAGGACGGTCTGTCCGTGGGTCTGGAGAAGGCCTGGAAGTACTGTGAAGAGCGCAACATGCCCCGCTTCATCTACATCTCCAAGACCGACGAGGAGAACTCCGACTACAACGAGACCTTCAACGCACTGCGTGAGAAGTACGGAAACAAGATCGCTCCCGTCGTCGTTCCCATCTGGGACGAGGACAAGCGGGTCACCGGCATCATCGACGTGCTGAACAAGCGCGCCTACGAGATGCAGGACGGCAAGCGTGTTGAGATCGAGATCCCCGAGGGCAAGGAGAGCGTCATTGCTGAGTTCTACGAGTCCCTGAAGGAGTCCGTGGCTGAGACCAGCGAGGAGAACATGGACAAGTTCTTCTCCGGCGAGGACTTCACCTATCCCGAAATGATCAAGGGCCTGCATCAGGGCGTGGAGGAGCTGTCTCTGTTCCCCGTGCTGTGCGGCTCCGCCATCAACACCATGGGCTCCCTGATGCTGATGGATTACATCATCGACCTGCTGCCCAACCCCATGGAGGGCAACTACCATAAGGCCACCCGTCAGGACGGCGAGACCGAGGAGTTCGTGGTCTCTCCCGGCG
>SAMEA104404103__coassemble_513_pt1 | contig 27900 bp, 25 predicted proteins | sample SAMEA104404103__metabat2_high_PE_037 | metagenome-assembled genome bin SAMEA104404103 (sample SAMEA104404103) | Balaenoptera acutorostrata | reverse complement strand
CATGACCCAGGTGGGCGTCCGTCCTCCCCACTTCGTCTGCTTCTGCAACGACGCCAGACTGTTCCATTTCTCTTACCGCCGCTATCTTGAAAACCAGATCCGTGCCACCTTCGGTCTGGAGGGCACTCCCGTCCGCCTGACCGTCCGTGAGAAGGGTGAAAAGGAGGACTGATCACCATGACGAAGCTTCTTCCCATCTTGATCCTCATCGCTGTTGAGGCCTACCTGTGGGGCTGCTTCAACGGTGCAGTTATCGTTTCCAAGTATATTCTCCGGGACGACGTCCGCCACCACGGCAGCGGCAACGCCGGTCTGACCAACTTCTACCGCACCTTCGGCGGTCCTCTGACCCTGGTGGTCATCCTCTGCGACGTATTCAAGGCCATTCTGGCCCTGGTCATCGCCGTGGTTCTGGCCGACATGGCCATGATCCCCGGCTTCGGCGTCATTCAGGCCAAGTACTGGGCCGGTCTCTTCTGCCTGCTGGGCCACATGTTCCCCTGCATGTTCCACTTCAAGGGCGGCAAGGGCATCCTGTCCGGCGGCACCATCGCCATCATGATCGACTGGCGGGTGGCTCTGGTGGTGTGGGGCGGCTTCATCATTCTGGCCGTTCTGACCAAGTACGTGTCTCTGGGCTCCTGCTGGGCAGGGGCTTCCTTCCCCTTCGCCACCTGGTTCGTCTTTCATGACGTGAAGCTCACCGCCCTGTCCGTGGTCATCGGCGGCATGATCCTGTATATGCACCGGGCCAACATCAAGCGTCTGGTTACCGGTACGGAAAATAAGTTCAGCATTCACCGCAAGAAATAACTGTTCTTTCTGATCCATGGGAATAGGAGGTCTAGTATGAAAATCACAGTCGTCGGCAGCGGCGCATGGGGCACCGCCCTGGCTCTGCTGCTGCTGGACAACGGCAACGACGTCACCCTCTGGTCCTACACCGAGGCCGACAGTCAGGCCCTGCGGGAGACCCACACTTGCAAGACCCTGGAGGGCGTCACCCTCCCCGAGAGCATGAAGTTTAGCAGCGATATCTCCTGTGTGAAGGGCTCCGGCCTGGTGGTCATCGCCACCCCCTCCTTCGCCGTCCGGGAGACCGCCGCCAAGCTGCGGGAGTTCGTGGACGAGAACACCATCCTCGTCACCGTCTCCAAGGGCATCGAGAAGTCCACCTCTCTCCGCCTGAGCCAGGTGGTGGAGGAGGAGATCCAAGGCAAGTGCCCCGTGGTGGTGCTGTCCGGTCCCTCCCACGCCGAGGAGGTGGCCCGCCACATCCCCACCGGTCTGGTGGCCGCCGCTGACGATATCGCCGTGGCCGAGAAGGTCCAGTCCATCTTTATGAACCAGCGGTTCCGGGTGTACACCAGCGACGACAAGGTGGGCACCGAGCTGTGCGCCGCGCTGAAGAACGTCATCGCCCTGTGCGCCGGTGTGTGTGACGGTCTGGGTCTGGGCGACAACACCAAGGCCCTGCTCATGACCCGTGGTCTGGCCGAGATGGCCCGTCTGGGCGTGGCTCTGGGCGGCCGGAAGGACACCTTCGCCGGTCTGGCCGGTGTGGGCGACCTGATCGTCACCTGTACCTCCATGCACTCCAGAAACCGCCGCTGCGGCATCCTGATCGGTCAGGGCCACCCCGTGGATCAGGCTCTAAAGGAGGTCGGCGCTGTGGTGGAGGGCTACTACGCCGCCGCCAACGCCCGCACCCTGGCCCAGAAGGCCGGTGTGGAAATGCCCATCTCCCAGGCCGCCTACGAGGTCCTGTACGAGAACCGGGATATCCGCTCCGTGGTCCCCACTCTGATGACCCGTGAGCGCCGCTCCGAGCTGGACGAGAGCTGGATCTGAACAAGCTGATAAAAAGCCGCCGGGAAGCATTTAACGCTTCCCGGCGGCCTTTTTTGCACCCTCCCGCTCCTCCCCTCATAGCATGGGGCGAACAGGAGGGACTTTCTATGTCTGATACAGGAAAACTGGTGGTGCAGGTCTACGCCTCCAAGGCCAGACTGCCCATCCAGGGGGCCACGGTGCTGGTGACCCGGCCCGGGCCGGACGGGCGGCAGGAGCTGCTGTCCGTCCAGATCACCGACTCCAGCGGCAAAACGGAGCCCATCAAAATCAAGACCCCCGCCCCCGGGGACAGCACCGCCCCCAACGAACAGCGGCCCTGTACCCGGTGCGAGGTGTGGGCGGAGCACCCCGGCTACGCCATGTTACAGGTGAAGGGCACCCAGGTGTTTCCGGGGGTGAAAACCATCCAGACCATGGAGCTGATCCCTCTGGGCCGGGACGAGAACAGCCTGCAAAAGCGTGAGGTCCGGGAGATCGGCTCCCAGGACCTGTGAGGTGGAGCCATGCCCATCACCACACCCTACATCCCCAAGACCATCACCGTCCACATGGGGCCGCCGGACCAGTGGGCGGAGAACGTGACCGTCAGCTTCCCGGAGTACGTGAAGAACGTGGCCTCCAGCGAGATCTACCCCACCTGGGAGGAGGAGGCCATCCGTGCCAACGTGCTGGCCATCATCTCCTTTGCGCTGAACCGGGTGTACACCGAGTTCTACCCCAGCCGGGGCTACAACTTCCAGATCACCGCCACCACCGCCTACGACCAGAAGTTCATCCGGGGCCGGGATATCTTCCAGAACATCAGCCGCATCGTGGACGATATGTTCAACGACTATATCCGCCGGAAGGGGTTCGTGGAGCCTCTGTCCGCCAAGTTCTGCAACGGCACCACCTCCACCTGCGACGGGCTCTCCCAATGGGGCAGTCAGTATATGGCACAGGACGGGGCCTCCGCCCCGGAGATTTTGGAGAATTACTACGGCAAAAACATCGAGTTCGTGCTGGACGCCCCCATCCGGGACCTGACCGCCTCCTACCCCGGCACGCCTCTGCGGAAGGGCTCTGTGGGCGAGAACGTGCTGGTGGTCCAGGCCATGCTCAACCGCATCGGGAAGAACTACCCGGCCATCCCCAAGGTCCCCGCCACCGGGGTCTTTGACAGCGACACCGAGCGGAGCGTGGAGGTGTTCCAGAAGACCTTCAATCTGAACCCCGACGGCATTGTGGGGAAAGCCACCTGGTATAAGCTGGTCTACCTCTATGTGGGGGTGCTCCAGCTGGCGGAGCTGGTCAGCGAGGGCCAGACGTTGGACCGGGTGGACTTCCAGTATAACGGCATCCTGCGGCAGGGCGACCGGGGCGAGCACGTCCAGGCCCTCCAGTATATGCTGGCCATGCTGGCGGAATTTGACAACGCTCTGCTTCCGCTGAATGTAGACGGCATCTTCGGACCCCGGACCACCCAGGCGGTGCGGCAGTACCAGACCCTGGCCGGGCTCTCCCCGGACGGACTGGTGGGCAAGGACACCTGGCGCTCCCTGCTGAACCACTTCTCTCTGGCCGGCGGGGCTCCGGGCCGGGAGTCTGTCCGCCGGGACAGGGGCGGTCTGCAAGCCCTGAGCCAGTATGAGGGCCTGCCCCTACAGGCGGGCCGGAGCGACCAGAAGGAGGAAGGGTAAATGCCGGGACAGGAACAGAGACAGGACTTTCGGGGGCGGCCCGTCGCCAGCCTCCAGTATATGCTGGGCCGCATGGCCCGGGTGTACCCCTTCCTGCCGCCGCTGGCGGTGGACGGGGTCTTTGGCCGGGAGACCCAGAGGGCGGTGCTCCGGCTCCAGGAGCAGCTCCTCCCGCCCGCCACCGGGGTGGTGGATGAGAAGACCTTCGCCGCCATCCGAAAGCTGTGGCAGGAGGCGGAGCAACTGCTGGCCGACACCAGACCACTGCGGGTCCTGCCCTCCGGGGGCTACCGGGCGGAGCCGGGCGAGAACCAGAATTTTCTCATCCTCCCCCAGACCATGTTCCGGGTGCTGGAGCCCTTCTTCTCCGGCATTCAGAGCGGCCGGACCGACGGGGACCACAGCGGGACCTCGGTGGACAACGTGCGCTGGCTCCAGCGGGCGGGCGGACTGGAGGAGACGGGCATTCTGGACCGGTACAGCTGGGACCTGCTGTGCAGGCTCTACGAGGCGGTGGTGGTCTGGGCCCCGGAGCTGTCCCAGCGGCCGGAACAGCAGGGCTGGGGCTGAGTTCTCCACCGTTTCCCGAAAAAAGTGGACAAAAAATCGGCCCTGTCACAGACAGGGCCGATTTTGTTCAATTATGCCTGATAGCGCTGCATTTCCTCCACAGCCTGGATCTTTTTCAGAATGGCCTTCACGGTGAGATCCAGCTCTCCGCCCTCCCGGTAGTCGGCGATGGTGACAAAGTTCACCCGGCTGCCCTCCAGCAGCTTCTTGGCCACCGACTTCCCGTTTCCGGGGTCGTAGACGGCGATGGACTGGCCGCCGTGGCTCTTCACCAGCTTCATGCAGGGTACGTCCGTCAGGCCGTCCCCGATGTAGACCATATTCTGAAAGGGGATGCGGCGCTCGCTCTCCGGGGTGACCCGGTTCAGCTCGTCGGCGCTGCGGCTGTCCACCGTCAGCACCCCCTTGTTGATACGGAACAGGAACTGGGTCTTGGCGGTGTAGTTCACGGCGAACTTGGGCCACTTGATCCGGCCCTCCCCGTCATACATGAACTCGCAGGCGTAGATCTTTTTGAAATAGGGGGCGATGGGGGTGCCCTCGATGATCTCTTTGATGCCGGAGGACACGATATAGTGCTCAATATCCAGGCCGATGGAGTCGCCATAGGCGTCGATCCGGTCGAACCAGTCCGTCACGCCCCGGAAGAACTCCACCTCACGGCCCATCTCCCGGAAGACCTCACGGGTGACCGGGACGTTTTTCTCTCTGGCCTTCTCCACCATCATATACATATAGCCCAGGACGTTGTCCATCTCCTGGTCGTCGATCAGCCGGGTGACCTCGGCCCAGAACTGCTCCGGGCTCACATCCAGGGCGGGCAGGAAGCCATACTCCTGCATATCCTTGGTGCAGAGGGTCTTGTCAAAGTCGTACATCAGCGCGGCAACGGGTCTGCTCATAGGGTGTTCCTCCTTTTTTCCCCAGTATAGACCGGGGATTGGAGTTCCGTCAAGCGTCCTCGCTGTCGTCGGTCAGCAGCTTCTTATAGGTCATATCCATACCGATGGCACCCAGAGGGGCGGTGATGAGGATGGCCAGCACGGCCACGGACAGCACCAGCTTGCCGCAGGGCAGGCCCATGGCCAGAGGCACGGAGCCGATGGCGGCCTGGACGGTGGCCTTGGGCAGGTAGGCAATGATGCAGAACAGACGCTCCTTCTTGTTGATCTGCGTGCCCAGCAGGCAGATGCACACGCCCAGGGCCCGGATGGCCAGAGCCACAAAGATCATCAGAACGGCGGCCAGACCGGCCTCCATGGTGTAGCGGATATCCACGGCGGCACCCACCAGCACGAACAGAATGACCTCGGCGGCGATCCACAGCTTACCGAACTTCTCGGACAGGCGGCGGGCCACCACGGCGGGACAGCGCAGGTTCAGCACACAGGCCATGCTCACCACGGCCAGCAGGCCGGAGACGGACACGACGCCCTCCAGCCACTCCTCCACGGCCAGCAGCAGGAAGGACATGCCCAGCACCACCACCACCTTGGTGCTGTTGCGGATGTAGCGGTGGTTCTCGTAGGCCAGCTCGAAGAACAGGCTCATGACCCAGCCCACCAGAGCGCCCAGCAGGATGCCCAGCACGATGGAGATGGGGATGTTCACAAAGTCCATGATCTGTGCGGAGCCGCCCTGTGCCATGCTGGAGAAGGTGGTGAACAGGACGATGACGAAGATATCGTCACAGGAGGCGCCCGCCATAATGAGCTGGGGGATGCTCTTCTTGGTGCCTCTGCCCTCCTCCATCAGCTGGACCATCCGGGGGATGACCACAGCGGGAGAGACAGCACCCAGCACAGCGCCCATAACAGCACCCTCCAGACGGGTGATGCCCAGGATCATGGGGGCGAAGATGACGAAGGCCAGGATCTCAAAGCTGGCGGGGACAAAGGACATTAAAACAGCGGGGCGGCCCACCCGCTTCAGGTCGGACAGCTGGAGAGACAGACCCGCCTTCAGCAGGATGATGACCAGAGCCATCTTCCGCAGGTCGGGAGAGATGGACAGGATCGAGGGGTCCAGCAGGTCCAGCACACAGGGGCCCAGGACGATGCCGGTGATGAGCATACCGATGATGCGGGGCAGGCGCAGGCGGTTGCAGATGCCCGCCATGGCAAGGCCCATCAGGAAAATAAGTGCCAGTGATGTTAACATTCTCATTCCTCCAAAATTCGCATAAAAAAAGCCAATAACCCTGTGAAAATTCACAGAAGTCATCAGCTTTCATAGCGGTTTAGGTTTCCCAGGGGAGAACTTCATTCCCACGGTTTTTCATTATAGCCTTGCAGGCTCCATTTGTAAACCCCTTTTTTCAATTAGTTAGCATGCGCTAACCTATGGGTAAGCAGGTGGTCGAAAGGTGTGTACTGGCACGGTCTGCCAAAAGCTGATATACTGGTGTCGTACCAAAGAAAACCAGCGGGAACATCAAGGAGGACACTATGATTTCTGATGTACTGCACATCGGTCTGACGGTGCGGGACCCGGACGGCATCACCCTGGAGCTGATGCAGCCCCTGTAAGGATATAAAAAGAGCCGGCACCTGAGGTGCCGGCTCTTTTCGTTTCATTCGTTTAATTCTCGTTGATGTTCAGCTCCAGCAGCTCGTCCAGGTCGCCGTCGAACTCCAGCTCGATGGTGCAGTCCAGGTCGAAGCCGTGGTCCTTATAGATGAGCAGGGAGTTGGTCAGGTCGATCTTGGGGTCGCCCAGCTTCTCCATGACCTCGTCGGGGTCCATACGGCCCATGACGTTGACGAAGTAGTCGTCGCCGCACAGGGCCTCGGCAATGTCGGGTAGCTTCTCGGCGTAGGCGTCGGCCAGCCGCTCAGCCTGCTCCTCTGCTCCGTCGGGACGCTCGGCGGAGAAGGTGATAGCGTCGATCATGTCCTGAAACTCACCAAATTCTTCATTGTAATCAAACATACCGCATACTCCTCACATAATATGGCTTACTGGAGCTTGTCCAGTCCCAGACGGAAGAAGTCCTCCCAGGCTCCGGGGGTTCCGGCCACGGTGGTGCAGGGCCGGTCATAGACGATGGGCTCGCCGTTGATCTGGCTGATCTTACCGCCCGCCTCGGTGACGATGAAACCGGCGGCGGCGTGATCCCAGGGGCACAGGCGCATTTCAAACATGAGGCCCGCCGCGCCCCGTGCCACCTGGCACAGGTCGATGACGGCGGAGCCGGACCGGCGCAGGTCCAGACCCTCCTGCACCAGCCGCTGGGCCAGGGCGAAGGTGGGCGGGATCAGCTCCGGGTTATAGGGGGAGGTGCCGAAGCACACCAGGCTCTGGGACAGGTCCTCGTCGGCCACGTGGAGAGGGACGCCGTTGCAGGTGGCTCCCTTCCCCTTCTCGGCGAAGAAGAACTCGTCCCGGTAGGGGTCGTACACCGCGCCCAGCACGGCCTGGCCCTCTCTCAGCATGGCCACGGACACGGCGGAGGCGTTGCAGCCCTTGATAAAGTTGGTGGTGCCGTCGATGGGGTCCACAATAAAGACCTCGCCCTTGTGGACGTCGTCCTGGGCGTCCTCCTCCTCGCCCACAAAGCGGGAGCCGGGCCGCAGGGCCTGGAGGCCGCTGCGCAGCATCCGCTGGACCTTCACGTCGTAGGCCGTAACGAAGTTGGCGGGCCCCTCCTTCTCGCTGACCACGTTCTTGATGTCGCTGGCGGACAGGATCAGGGCTCCCGCCTCCCGCATCAGCGCTTCCAGTTGTTCTCTCATGCAGATTGCGCTCCTTTGTTTCGGTTTGCCGACCGGGAGCGGGCCGCTGACGGCCCCGTTTTCCGGCCTTTTCTTTTTGTATTTTAACACTTCGACCCCGCCGGGGCAAGGGCGCTCCCCGCCCTTTTTCGCCGATTTTCCCCACAATATTCCCCGAGGCGGCAAAAGGCGGAGGACCCACGGGTCCTCCGCCTTCTCAGTTGGTTCAGTTCTGATTTTCCGCCGCTCCGGGCAGCTCCACCCCGGTCTTCTCGCTGGGGGAAACTTCAAGGAAGATGCGGCTCTCGCCCTCCGGGCCGGTCCACTTCAGCTGCTGGGCGATGCTGTAGTCGGTCTCCCACACGTGGAGCTCCGGGGAGCCGTACTGCTGCGCCTGATCGGCCAGGGCGGCACAGCCCTCGGCCATGCGGTCATGGAGGTCCGCCACTCCCTGGGCCTGATTCTTCTCCCGGCTCTGGGCCATACCCAGCAGGAGCTTGCCCATCATCCGGGTCACCAGATTGCTCTGGCTGTTCAGCTCCTGACCCCAGCTGCGCAGAAGGTCGGTCCAGGCCATGTAGAGCGCCCGGTCCTGTCCCTTCAGCCGCTCCCCGGCCTGAGTCAGGACGGCGGCCAGCTTTTCAGGCTCCCAGGTCACGGTGACGCCCCCATCGGCCCGCTCCACCTTTGCCTCGTCCATCAGCTCCGGCATAAAGCTGTCCTTCACAGCGGTGAGGATGGTGGTCCGGGCCTGCTGTCTCTCCTCGCTCTGCCCGCTCAGCTGTAGGGCCACCACACCGCTGCGGCGCAGGCCATCCGGGATCTCTCCCAGGGGGTTCTCCACCTCGATGAAGTCGAAAAACGCCTGACCCAGCACGTCCACCAGAGGCCAGAAGTCCAGATAGGCGGTCTGTCCGTCCACCACCACCCGGGTCAGCAGCGCCTGATGGTCGCCGGGGGTGTAGAAGCCCACCTCGGCCTGGCCCGCGGTGGTGAGCCGACTGCCCTCCAGCCACAGGTCGTTCTCCGGGGTGTGCAAAGTCAGGGTGAAGTCCGCATCGGGGGTGGTGTAGGCCTCCTTCATCATGGAGCCCAGCTTTAGGGACGGCCCCAGGGTGTACAGCACCCCGCCGCCCGCCACCGCCAGCACCAGCACCAGGGCCAGCAGGATCTTCATGGATTTTTTCATATTGCGCCTCCTTTGACCGGGGGAGGGTTTCTTCCTCCCGTGCCTGCTTCTCTTGCCCCTATTTTACACGATTTCCGGGAAAACAGCAAACCCCCGCCGGTTGGGCAGGGGTTTGTCTTTCTCTCACAGGAACAGGAGCAGGCTGATGGCCATGACCACCATGCCGGTGATGAGGCCGTAGAGGGACAGGTGGTGCTCGCCGTACTCCTCGGCGGCGGGGAGCAGCTCGTCGAAGGAGATGAACACCATGATGCCCGCAATGCTGGCGAACAGCACGCCGAACACGATCTCGTTCATGAAGGGCCGCAGGATGAGCCAGCCGATCAAGGCACCGGTGGGCTCGGCCAGGCCGGACAGGAAGGAGTATTTGAAGGCGGTGCGCCGGGAGCCGGTGGCCTGGTAGATGGGGACTGACACGGCGATGCCCTCGGGGATGTTGTGGATGGCGATGGCCACCACGATGGGGATGGCCACCTCGGGCTCCTGGAGGGCGGACACGAAGGTGGCCAGGCCCTCGGGGAAGTTGTGGACGGCGATGGCCAGGGCGGTGAACAGCCCCATGCGCATGAGCCGCTTGGGCTGGGCGTCCTCCTCCTCCACGGACTTCATCTCGTGGGGGTTCTCCTCCGAGGGGATCAGCTTGTCGATGAGGGCGGTCAGCAGCATGCCGCCGAAGAAGGCCGCCACCGTGACGGTGCTGCCCATTCTCAGGCCCATCTCAGACACCAGGGAGTCCTGGGCCTCCACAAAGATCTCGATCATGGAGACATAGATCATCACGCCTGCGGAAAAGCCCAGGCTGACGGACAAAAACTTCCGGTTGGTATGGCGGCACACGAAGGCGATCAGGCTTCCGATACCGGTACTCAGACCCGCGAAAAGGGTCATTAAAAATGCAATAATCGTCTGTTCTGGCATAATACCTCCTATGTTCTGCGTTAGTTAGCATACGCTAACTCTTGTATCGTGGGCAATCATACCACAGGCCATTGGCTCTGTCAATGTCCGTTTCGGACCAAACAAAAAAGCCGGAGCCCATCCCCCTAAAGGGGATGGGCTCCGGCTGTGGGACAAATTTACATTTTCTCGAACTTCTCCACCTCGGTGACGAAGACGGTAGCGCCGCCCACCACCACCTCGGACAGGTTGGTGACAGAGCGGGAGGCCAGCTGCATGGTGTTGGTGACTGCCTCCACCCGCTTGGAGCAGTTGGAGCGGATGATCTTCACGGCGTCGTCCACCTTGTCCGCCTCGGTGCCGATGAGCAGGGTGGTGTTGCCGGAGCTCAGAAAGCCGCCGCTGGTGGCCATCTTGGTGAAGTAGAAGCCGCCCTCGGCCAGAGCGTGGCAGACTTCCTCGGAATCCTTCTTGCTGACGATTGCAGTGATCAGTTTCATATGGACACTCCTATTCTTGTTGTCGGAAGATTTCTTACGCTTGGGACGGTAGAGCTCCCACTCCTTCAGCTGGCGGCGCATGAGCACCACGCTGAGGGTGCCGGTGATGAGCTCTGCGGCGGGAAATGCCATCCAGGCATAGATCAGGCCGAACCGGGAGAACAGCCAGAACAGCGGGATGAGGCAGAAGATCTGCCGGGTCAGGGACAGCAGGACGCTGGGCTTGGCCGCGCCGATGGCCTGGAAGAACACCGGCATGGTCAGGGACACCACGGCGGGCAGGAAGCTGACAGCGATGATGCGGAAGGCCACGGTGCCGATCTCGATGACCTCTGCATTTCCGCCGAAGATGCTCAGCAGGGGCGCAGGGATCAGCTCGAAGCTGGCCACGGCGGCCAGCATGAAGGCGGCGGAGAGGAGCATCACGTCGTTGACGATCTTCTGACAGCGGCGGTAGTCTCCCCGGGCGTAGGTAAAGCTGAGGAAGGGGACGATGCAGGTCTGGAGTCCGTACAGGGGGATGAAGAAGAAGGACTGTAACTTGTAGTACAGGCCCAGCACGGTGACAGCCGCGTCGGAGAACCCGGCCAAAATCACGTTCAGCGCCACGATGTACACGGTGAACAGCAGCTGCATGAAGATGGAGGGGTAGCCCAGATGGTAGATGCGGCCGGCGTACAGCTTCATGGAGCCCAGCTTGGGCGGCTTGCGGATGCCGGAGCAGGTGATGATAGCGGCCACCACCTGACCTGCCACGGTGGCCACGCCTGCGCCCGCCACGCCCAGAGCGGGAATGGGGCCGACGCCGAAGATGAGCAGGGGGTCCAGCACGATGTTGGTGAGGGCGCCCGCCACCTGTGCGAACATGGGCAGCTTCATATTGCCGGAGGCCTGGTGGACCTTACTCCAGATGCCCTCCAGGAACACGCCGCCGCTGCCCAGACAGACAATGCAGCCGTAGGTCATGGCGTACTCCACCGCCTTGGGCGAGGAGGCGGAGATCATCACGTAGGGCTTTAAGATCACCAGAGTGAACAGGGCGAAGAGGAACCAGCTGATGAGGCCCAGCACCATGCCGGTTCCGGCGGTGCGGTTGGCCTTGGTGGTGCGGCCTCTGGCGTAGTCCTGGGACATCTGGGTGTTGACGCCCACGCCGGTACCCACGGCAATGGCCGTGATGATGAGCTGCACCGGATAAATGACGGACAGGGCGGTCAGACCGTCTGCGGAGAACTGGCCCACAAAGAAACTGTCCACGATGTTGTACATGGCCTGGATCAGCTGGGCCAGCATGACGGGCGGGGCGATCTGAAACAGGATCTTCCAGTTGCTGCTCTGCTCAAAGACGTTTTGAGCAGAAGGGAGTTGCTTCATTCTATCACATCCTTGGGGCGGCGGGACCGCCCTGTATTTTGCCGGACTGTGCCGGGGGCTCTCCCCATGGTACAGACAATTATAGACATATTTTTTTCCCTGTCAACGCTTTTTTCCCCGGTAATTTCGGAAGTCCCCTTGACTTTTTTTCGGTATCTGCTATATTAGGGTTCAAAGCAGAGAGCCGCCCGGAGCGGCTGTTTTTCAGACCACGAGTTAGCATACGCTAATTGATAAACTTGATTGGAGGAATCCGCCCCGTGAACACCGGAAAAGAGAGACGCCTGGAGCAGGCCCGTGCCCGCTACATTCAGAATATCGGACCCGACTCCCTGCGGGCCATGTGCATCACGCCCCATACCACGCCTGTCCGCTCCGTGGGCCGGAAGGTCCCCACCCCCGTGCAGGAGCCGGCCGCAGAGATGCCCGCTGTCATCGACGCCGCCTCCTGCCGTCTGCTGCCGCTGCGCTGTCTGCCCGACCGGAAGAAGGGCCGGGACGTATTCTGCGGCTGAGTATCTTGTCAACCCTTTCATGCGTTTCCCAATATATGAGCCCGCGGCGGTCCCAACAGACCGCCGCGGGCTCATTTTATCTCTATTTCCTGCGGGCCAGCTTCTCCGCTCCGTCCTGGAGGTCCTCCAGCACGATTTTGGCGTTGGTGGTGATGAGGAGCTGGACAAAGTCCCAAATGCCCTCTCTCGTCTCCTTATCCAGGTCCTTCATGGCCCGGAGCATGGGCAGAACGGCCCGGATGTTCTCCGCCTTCAGGTCCGTCAGGGTCTCCGCCCCAGAGGCGGACAGTACCTTGAAGAGGGCGTCCACGAACTTCCGCCGCTCCTGGGTGGTCATGCTGTGGACCCAGTCCCGGGCGGCCTGACTGCCCCTCCGGGACTGCTCGCTGGTGCCCTCCATGCGGAGGAAGCTGCCGCCCATGACCTGCCAGGAGAAGCCGTCGTGCTGCCACAGCCCCAGGCTGTCGCTGTCCACCACGGTGTAGTGTTCCTCGTGCTCCAGCAGCATCCCCACCAGAGAGGACCGGGGCACGATGGTGAAAATGCGGTTCGCCACCCGCTTATGCTCCGGCAGGCTCAGAATGTCGGTGTGGAAGCCGGGGCCGTCGTTGGACCAGATGGCGGTGATCCGGCGCTGGAGGCTCTGGGGACAGAACACCCCGGCGTAGACCGCCAGATTGCCGCCCTTGGAGTGGCCGCCCAGCCGGATACGCTTTCCGAAATTCTTCCGGGCCGCCATGCGCAGATAGTCCAGGGCCATCTTCTGGGAGGGGATCTGGACGGTGCAGGTCATCTCCAGGTCCTCCCGCCACCCGGCCAGGGTGTCGTCGGTGCCCCGGTAGGCGCAGTAGATCTGGCCGTCCCCGGTGTCCACCGTCAGGGCGGAGAACTGCTCCGCCGCCTCCGGGTCCACGTGGTTCACATAGCAGCTCAGCCGCATCTTTCGAAACCGGGGCACGGTCCGCAGCTTCTTCAGCATATCCGGCACCCGGTCCGGGACGATCATCCCCATGTCGATCTTCTCCCCCAGGGGGTACCGCTCAAAAACGGCGTCGGCCGCCTCCTCGATGGTGATACTGCCGCCCTGCTCCGGGGTGGGCACCACCCGCCCGAAGTCCAGATAGGACAGCTCGGACAGAATCAGGTTGTCCACCTCGTTGAAGGGGACGGCGCTCAGGGGCAGGTCGCCCCGCCAGTCCAGATAATCCAGCAGATTTGCCATGGCTGACCCTCCTCTCTCTCCAGCCTATGTGCTCAGTTCTCGATGGCCACCTTGATGACCCCGTCCCGGTGGTGCTCGAAGAGGTCGTAGGCCTCCTCGATGCGGTCCAGAGGGTAGGTGTGGGTGATGAGAGGCGTGGTGTCCAGCTTGCCCGCCTCGATGAGCTTCAAGGTCTCGGCGCAGTCGCAGCCGTCCACGCCGCCGGTCTTGAAAATCAGATTCTTGCCGTACATATCGGGGAGGGGCAAAATCTGGGGACCGTCGTACAGGGCCACCACGGTGACGACGGCGTTGGGCCGGGCGCACTCCCAGGCCATGCGGAAGGTGTCCTGAGTGCCTGCCACCTCCAGCACCACGTCCGCGCCGCCGTGGGCGCTCTCCTCTGCCACAACCTCATGGACCTTGTCCGGGGTGGTGGTGAGCACGCCGGGGTGGTGCCGGTTCACGAAGGCCAGACGGCTCTCGTCCACGTCGCAGACGATGACCTTGGCGGGATGTTTCAGCAGAACGCATTGCAGGGTACACAGGCCGGTGGGGCCGGCCCCGATGATGAGGACGGTGTCCTCGGTCTGAATTTCAGAGATGCGGGCGGCCCAGAAGCCGGTGGCCAGCACGTCGCCCACAAAGAGGGCCTGCCGGTCGGTGACGGAGTCCGGGATCTTCGTTAAGCCCTGGTCGGCGTAGGGCACCCGGACGTACTCGGTCTGGCCGCCGTCGATGCGGCAGCCCAGGGCCCAGCCGCCGTGGGGGTCGGTGCAGTTGTTCACCCAGCCGTGCTTACAGAAGAAGCACTCCCCGCAGAAGGTCTCCACGTTGACGGTGACCCGGTCGCCGGGCTTCACATTGGTGACGGCGGAGCCGACCTCCTCCACCACGCCCACCATCTCGTGACCCACGGTGATGCCGGGGACGGCCCGGGGCACGGAGCCGTGCTTGATATGCAGGTCGCTGGTGCAGATGCTGGACAGGGTGACCCGGACCACCGCATCTCTGTCGTTTTGCAGGGTGGGGCGGGGCTTCTCGGTCATACGGAACTCGCCGGTTTTGAGATAGGTATAGGCTTTCATAGCTGTGCCTCCTGTATTCAGTTTATCTGTATTGTAGTCTCCCCGCCGCCAAAGTGCAACGGGAGACAAAAAACGCGCCCTCCGCCGGGAGAGGGGCTCCGGAGGAGGGCGCAGGGGTCAGTTTTTTCTCCGGTTCAGCAGGCCGCGGTAGGCCATCAGATGGAGGGGGTCGCCGGGTGCGTGGAAGCGCAGGCCGGAGGATTTGCCGCAGTTGTCCACCATGCCGCACTCCTCGGTCTCCAGAATGCGGAATTTCTTTCCCATCTCCTCCAGGAACCAGTGGACGTTGAAGCTGTTGGGCTCGCAGTCGGGGTACTGCTCCCGCAGGTTCCGCCGGGAGCGCTCGCCGCCCTCCAGATAGAAGTAGACCCCGAAGAGCTGGGCGCTGTCCCGCAGATAAGGGCAGAGCTGGGACAGATACAGCCCCTTTTCGTAAAAATTGTGCTCGTTGCTGGAGAAAAAGTCCATGGTACAGTCCACCACCTGCTCCCGGAGCGGCAGTCGGCTCCCCGCCACGGCGATATAGAGGATATCACAGGGCGGACCGGCCCACTCGATGACGGATTTATAGGCCTGTAAGGTCTCCGGGAACTTGTCCACCACGATGAGGGTGTCGTCCTCCCGGAGCAGCTCCAGATGGTTTTGGAAGAAGAACCAGGCGTTGACGTAGCTCTCCAGCCAGACCCGCTTCTCCCCGGCACAGCTGCGGATGGACTGCTCCACCCAGCGGTAGGACTGCTCAAAGAGGCTGAGCATATCCGACGGTAATTCCCGGTAGAGTTGGCGGGTGGGGTCGGCGTGGTCCCTGGGGTTTCGGTTCAGAATGCCTGTCTCCAGCACGCCGTCCCGGATGACAGCGGAGTAGCCGCAGGCGCAGTCCAGCTTGCCCTGGAAGATGTACCGCTGGCTCATGTTCACCTGGTCCAGCATCAATTCCCCGCCGCAGCAGGGACAGCGGAGCATGGACAGGGTGCGGATGGGGACGCCGGTACGCATCTCCTCCCGTGTACTGCCCTCCCGCTCGAAGCGGTAGGCCCTGGCCCACAGCTTTTTCCGGGCCTTCTCCAGCCGCTCCGTCTCGGTGCGCAGCTTCTGGTCGTGCTCCTCGTAAATGCGGCGGATCTCGGTGCGCTCCTCCTGGGAGCAGAAGCTGGAAATGCGCCGAAGAGACAGAATGCGGTGGATGGTTTTCAGGGGCATCTCCATCTCCTTCAGCTCTAAAATCAGCCGGAGCTCGTCCAGGGTGTGCTCGTCAAAGACGTACTGGCTGTTTTTCTTTGGTGGGACCAACAATCCATTATTGATATAAAAATACAGGCTATTTGCAGAAATCCCGTACTTTTTAACCACTTGTCCGATTTTCACAGCCATCCCTCCCCGGTCATTATTTAACTTATAGCATAAATCTATAGTATAGTCAAGGTTTCGCCGCAGGTTCCGGAATACTTTGGGTTGACTTGGCCTTTACTGGATAGTTTACCTTATTGATAGAAGCTCTTTAACTCACTACCATGTAAATTACTGGAAGTTTGTAAGCTGTTAACGCCACCTTCTACCGCGTTTACAGAGAATAGTGCTCCTTTTGACGTAAAACGGCTGGTCCTTTTGGACCAGCTGTTTTACGTTTTGTCCCTATTGTAAAAAAGTAATGGAGCTCTGCCACTCTTTTCCAGTAAATAAGGCGGAGCTAAATTCCTCGTCCTTACACGAAACCACCGGTCCGGGCTATTTTCACTTGTCACAGCTTCCTTCCCCGTGGTATCATAGCCTTATGAATCCGATAAAACAGGGAGGATACCTATGAAGGTCACATTTCTGGCCCACAGCGGCTTTCTGATCCAGCTGGAGCAGGTGGATCTGCTCTTCGACTGGTGGCAGGGCGATCTGCCCGAGATGGATAACCAAAAGCCTCTGGTGGTCTTTGCAAGCCACGGCCATCAGGACCACTTCAAGTCCGATATTTTCCGGCTGGACGACGGTCAGCGCACCGTCCGCTTCCTGCTGGGCAACGATATCAAGTTCACCCGTCAGCGCCGGGAGCGTTGGGGGCTGACCCCCGCCATCGAGGCCCATTGTCAGCGTCTGGCGGGCAATCTGGCCGCCCTGCCCCTCCCCGGGGTGAAGGTGAAAACTCTGACCTCCACCGACGCAGGGGTGGCCTTCCTGGTGGAGGCCGAGGGCAAGACCATTTACCACGCAGGCGATCTGAACTGGTGGTACTGGGCGGAGGAGCCCGACCCCTGGAACCCCGACATGGAGCGGGACTTCAAGCGGTACACCGCACCTCTGAAGGGCCAGCACATCGACCTGGCCCTGCTGCCTCTGGACCCCCGTCTGGAGGAGGGCGAGGACTGGGGCATGAAGTATATGCTGGAGCTGGCCGACATCGACAGGGTCATCCCCATGCACCAGTGGGCCAACTACGCCGCCACCGACCGCTTTGTGGCAAAGTACCCCCAGTGGGCAGATAAAATTCTCCCGGTCACCGGCCGGGGGCAGGTCTTTGAGCTTTGATTGTAAAAAACAGCGGGCGCTGCGCGCCCGCTGTTTTTGTCTGTTCCCGGTGGATTTTCCTTCCAGTTTGGGCTATGATGGAGTCAGAACAGGAGGGATACCATGAGAGCTGCCGCCGCTGTTTCTGAGCCCTTCCGGGGCTTTTATTACACCGCCGCCCAACCCTCGGACCGCTGTATGCTGGTCCTGCTGGGAGATGAGGGCGACGACTTCATAAGCCGCGCCTGCGCCAAATGGCTGACCCGGACCCAGCGCTGCAACGCCCTGTGCATCGCCGTCCGTCAGCACAGGGAGGACGACACCGGGGTCCACAGCTGGCCTCTGGAGCGTATCGCCTCCGCCGTCCGCTGGGTACAGGAGGAACAGAACATCTCCAAAATCGGCGTCATGGGAATGTCCATGCAGGCCGCTATGGCCCTGTCCGCCGCCGCCCGTATCCCAGAGCTCACCCTGACCCTGGCCCTGACCCCCTGTGACTTCGTCCCCTGGGGATTTATTCACGGCAAGAAGGGCGAGGAGTACCCCTCCGGGGGCTCCGCCTTCTCCTGGGAGGGCGTAGACCTGCCCTTCCAGCCCGCCATGCTGGACAGGGACGACTACTGGGCCCTGTTCCGGCGGGGCACCAGGGAGCACCACGAGATGCACTCCCGGGCGGTCTTTGACTACAGCGAGGACCACCACCCCCTTTCCACCGAAACCCTCATTCCGGTGGAAAACATCCGTGGGAGCCTGGTGTTGGTAGGGGCGGAGGACGACTCCATGTGGAATACATCAAAATATATCCGCCGCATGGCGGCGCGTGTGCAGGGTCCCGCTCCGGCGTTGGAGACCTGCCTCTACCCCTTCGGCACCCATCTGCTGGTTCCCCAGCGGATGCTGGACCTGTCCCTCTCTCTTGCGGGCGGGCTGGTGTCCCGGATGTTCGTCTCCGGGCGAAAGCACCCGAAGGAGTGTAAGGCGGCCCGGCTGGACCTGGACCGGAGGCTCACCGCAGTTTTTGAGCATTGGTAAAAAAAGAGCGCCGACGTTGTCGGCGCTCTTTCCTTTCATCAGCCGTAGCTGCGGGTCATTTTCAGGGTGCTGCCCACGGCCACACCGGGGAGGGCGCTGCCGCTGGCCACGTTGACCTCCATCCAGAACTCGCCGTGGCCGTCCACGTTGAAGGAGTCCCGGGCCAGAGTCAGATAGCCGCCGGTCTTGCTGCCGTCGGGGGTGCGGCCCACAAAGCGGTACACACCGCCCTTCTCCGTCATACCCGCGTAGGCGATCCAGCCGCTGCTCAGGCTCTCGCTGCCCATCTCGCCCCAGACCATGGGGAAGTCGCCGCCGGTCTGAATGTCCATCCAGTACTTCTCATCCTCGGCGCTGCTCCAGCTGCTCACGTTCATGGGGAGCATGATGCAGCTCTCCACAGAGGCGGTGTACTCCGCCAGATCCACCTTTTTGCCGCTCTGGAGGACGGCCAGCATGGTATTGCCCTCCTCCATGGGGTGGTCCTCGTAGGAGGCCACCTGCTCCGGCAGGCGGACGGGGCCCGCCGCCACAAAGCGGCTGCCCGCGTTCATACAGCCCATGATGTTGCAGAAGGTGACCTGGCCGTTCTCGTCGGTGAGGAACAGGTAGGGAATGAAGTCCTGTCCCAGCACACCCAGGGCAATGTCGGTATAGTGGTTGTACAGACCCTCCACGGGGTAGGTCTTGTCGTACTCCACCACGGCGTGCATGTATCGGTCCGAGGTCTCCGTCTTTTTAAAGGTAAGGGTGACGGTGTCGTTCTCCAGCTTGGCGGTGACGAAGCCCCGCTCCACGGTCTTGCTCACCGGCTCCTCCTCCGGGGTGAACTCCGGGGTGACCACCTTGCTGTCGCTGCCGCCTGCGGCGGGGGTGGGCATGTTCACCACGGCCCGGAGTTTTCCTCCCTCCACAAAGATACGGATATGGTCCAGAGACAGGTTGGCGGAGCTGATGGCGTCCATGCGCATGAGCTGGACGGCGTCGAAGGCGTCCTCCTCCAGCTTCGTGGCCTGGAGGTCAAATTCCCGGGCCACCGCACGGCGGAGCCGGTTTTCAAAGTCCACGGGGTCCTTCAGCGCCCGGGCCAGCAGAGCGGCATTGTCCAGCACCGCGTCGTTCTTCTGATCGTAGTTGTAGACGTAGTAGGACAGGCTGCTGTCGCTGTACTCGGCCTTGATGACCAGGCTGAGCAGGTCGCCGCTCCAGAAGTCCTTCCAGCTCACGGTTTTCAGGCTCAGACCGTCGGTGGGTGCGGCCTCCAGCTGCTTCTGGACATAACTGCCGATTTCCCGGTCGATGCGCTCATTGACGCTGGCCGCACCGGGGGTCTCCAGATTCAGATGGGGCACGGTGTAGCTGTACTCCACCTTGCCCGTGCTGCCGTTGTCTACGGTGCCGGACTCCACCAGCACGTTGGTAAGGAAGCCGGTCTCCCCGGAGGCGGAGGCGCTGTCTCCGCCGTTGGTCAAATTGCAGGCGGTGAGGCTCATGGCCAGGGTCAGCGCCAGAGCGGCCGCCAGCATACGTTTTTTCTTCATTTGGAACACTCCTCCCAAATCAGGTTTTCAAGGGTTCTTCCTGCATATAGCTGTAGAAGGCAATTTCTTCCCCGGTGATCACGTCATAGCCCTCCAGGGTGTGAGGGTCGATGGTGTACCAGGCGCAGGTGGCGGTGTGGTCGCCCATATCGTCGTAGAGCTGGAGGGTGACGCCCTCCTCGTCCTCGCTGTCGATGCGGACCACGCCGGGGCGGTGGCCGGTGCTGCTCTCGCAGTAGTTCACCGCCACCTGACAGAGCTGGTCCATCTCCTCGTCCAGGGGCTCCCCGGAGGGACACTCCACCGCGAAGTCCGCCGCAGGGGCTGCTTCCTGCTCCTGCCCGAACTGCTCCGGTGCCTCAGATTGGGAGCCCTCCGCCGGGACAGAGGACACGGACTGGGCGGGCGGTACAGAGACGGAACCATCTCCATTGGTCTTACCTCCCGTACAGCCGGAACAGACCAGCAGACTCAGGGCCAGCGCAGAGGCCAGCAGGACCCGTTTTCTCATGGTGCATCCTCCTTTATCTTCCAGATATCGGGGTTCTCTTCTCTATTATACCATATTTTGTGCCCCGCAAGAAATGGTGATTGCCAGTTCTGCCGGACTATGATAAAATCCCAATATCAAATGAAACGGAAAGGAACGCTGTTTTTATGGATTTTGCAACTCTCTCTGCCGCGCGTTACTCCCTGCGGAAGTTCAGCGATCAGCCCGTGGAGGCTGAGAAGCTGGCTCAGGTCCTGGAGGCCGGCCGCAACGCCCCCACCGCCAAGAATCTCCAGCCCCAGCGCATCTTCGTCATGCAGAGCCCCGAGGCTCTGGAGAAGGTGGACGGCTGTGTGGAGTGTCACTTCCACCCGCCCGTCGTCCTGGTGGTGGCCTATGACCCCAAGGCCGCTTGGGACCGGGAGATCGACGGCAAGAACCACGGCGAGATCGACGCCGCTCTGGCCACCGGTCAGATGATGCTCCAGGCCGCCGACCTGGGTCTGGGCACCACCTATATCGGCATGTTCGACCCTGAGAAGATCAAGGCCGCCTTCCCCGAGCAGTTCGAGGGCCTGACCCCCATCGCCGTTCTGCCTCTGGGCTACCCCGCCGAGAACGCACACCCCGCCCGCCTGCACAACTCCCGCATGCCCATGGAGGACATGGTCACCACCCTGTAAGGCAGAGCAAACAAAATCTCCGATTGGGGAGCCGTCCGGCGGACGGCTCCCTTTTTTGAAAAAAAGGGCGGTGAACCCCGGTTCACCGCCGCAGACGCACCTTACTGGTTGCGCTCCACAAAGAGATTGAACACAGCGTCCAGGGTCTCCTGCTCCTCCACGCTCATGTAGCCCTCGTTCTCCTCGTCGATCTCCTCCACCCGCAGGATCACGACCTCGTTGTCGGGGCCGTCCTGGGGACACAGCACGATGTAGTCGCTGCCCTCGTAGGGGACCAGGTCCAGGAATGCAAACTTGATCTCGTTGCCCAGATCGTCGTTCAGAGTGATGATGCTCTCGTCTTCCATGTTCTCCATGTTTATGTTCTCCTTTTCGGTGATTTTCTGAAGGTTCCGGGGAATTTGTTTCATTATAACCGCTTTTCCGTGCTAAAGCAAGCAGGTTTTGAAAAAAGCCGGTTTTTCAGACCGGCCCAACGTATTGATTATATCACAGGCGGTCCCGGACTTCAATCTTTTCCGGCTGAAACTGCCTGTTTCTCCGTTTTATACGATTTAAGATAAACCTTTTTGTTCGGTTCATCTCTTGCCATTTTCCCCGGGCCGTGCTATTCTATAGTCACAAAGAGGTGAGACCGAAAGAGCTAACAGCCACACTTCTCCAATGCGTATGAACCCCGGCAGTTCGGTTCCCCCATCTCTTTTCAATATATAGAAAGTTCGAGGTAAACAACGATGTTAGATCCCAAGAGTTCTCAGAAGTGACCCCTGATCGATTTGAGTGATTAGCCTATCGATTAGGGGTTGCTTCATGTTTGGGGGAGTTTTTAAACTTTTATAGGGATGAGCAGTGCTGGCCAAGAGGTCAGCATTTTTGTTTATTACGAATTCGCCTGCCAAATGATCAATTGGTTCTTATGAATTTCCGCCAATAATTTAATGCTAAATTTTTTGCGCTAATATATTGATATTTTTCAAAAATGTGCATATACTAATGGCAGAATCATAAAATGCTTTGCATTTTTGTAAGAGCGGCGTTACGACGGCGCTCTATTTTTTTATCATAAAGTAGAAAATCCCCGGAAGCCATCTGGTTTCCGGGGATTTTCATCGGTTTATTTTACTTTAGTTAGCTAAAGTTACTCCCACTCGAGGCCGGGTTCTAAAATCCAGGTGTTTTATATAGCGACTAAACTACAAAACGCCTGTTTTTCATTGATTTTTCTGCGCTGTTTTGACCTCGCCGGAAAAGTGTACTCAAAATGTACTCAGCCCATTTTAAATCATTAAGACATCAAGAGACTCAGCACTTTGGCCGACTATGCCCTCCATATAGCCTAAAAAAGACGAATACGGAAGCTGCCAATAATACAATCCTTGCCTTAGTTCGGCCACTCTATACCGATCCAGATAATACTTTGCTATGGATACGGAATGCTTTTGGAGCATTTTCCAGTCTCCTTCACCGGCGCAGAAGCGCTCCGCCAGATCACGGTCGATCACCACCGGGACAGTATTGGAGTCAATGATAATATATTTTTCTGCCACCGTTTTGAATTCCTGACCCAATTCTTTTTGGCACAAATCGAGTTTTTTATCTGCCCTCCGATGAAGTTCAGCCTGCAAAGAACAGGTACTCAGAGCCGGTGCTGGGATCGATCCCTTCTTCAAATAATCAACAAGGACATCAGCGGATACCTCCAGCCCGGGATTTTTCTTCAAGCAAGGATCGTCCTGCATTTGAAATGTCCAAATCTCCGCATCAGACATACTGCCGCCCCGGTTCACACGCCCTGCTGTTTGCAGCAGCGAAACCACGGAAGCCGCCTCCCGAAATCCGGAGCGAAATGAAAAATCAACGCCTGCTTCCACACAGGAGGTTGCAACCAGAGTCCAGTCCGTGTCCGCCGGATCTCTTAACCGCATTTTGATTCGTTCGATCGTTTTGACCCGATCACTGGGAGTTAGAGCAGTTGACAGATGTTCCACATGCTCCCGGCCGCATACACCGCAAATATCCTGTGCCAGAACTGCTGCGCTTTGCACGGTATTCACGATCAAAAGGCGTGGTCCAGGTGCATCCAAAACCATTTGGATCAGCTGATTCCTGCTCACAGGCTTTGGCTCCCAGCGAAAGGTTACCCGTCCCGCTTCGTACTGCATCAGCTTATCATGCAGTTCCTTCGGCACAAGCTCCGGGATCTCTGTCCGCTCGGAAACGATTTCCGGCAGTTGCCAGAAGCGAACCAGAGAACCGGAGGCCAAAAGCCAGTAGCAGCTCCATTCCTTTGCAAGCGTCTGCATCCAATGCCATGTGACGGACAGTAAATGAACCGGCAGGGCGGCATGGGCTTCATCCACAAAAATCGCACTCCCGGGAAGCTCGTGGAGCCGACGCAGGGCAGCGGGCCGATTAGAAGCAAGTGTCTCAAAAAAACTGACTGCCGTTGTAACAATGATGGGCGCCCGCCAAAGCGCTGTCAGATGGCGCAGTGCTTCATCGTCAAAATCCGCCCGATGATGCAGTTCAGCTACAATCTCCTCCGGGTTCTCGCCGGGAAGCGTCAAGGCCTTCCGATAGACCTCAACAGACTGCCGGATGATGTTGGTATAGGGCAGGATGACAAAAATCCGGCGCAAGCCTCTGCGTGCAGCCTGTGCCAGCAAATGCGCCATCACTGCTGTGGTTTTTCCGGATCCAACCGGACTGTCGCAGGAGACAAAGCCGGTCGTCGGTTCCGCATCCCGGCACATACGGTACATCCTCCCACGCAGCTGATTCCGTTCGGTAGTAGGTCCTCCTGAAGACTCCAGGGTATGGATATATGCGTCCAGCGCAGCCAGTCTTTCCTTTGCTCGGAGCTTCGGAATATCCGTCTTCAGCGGTGCATGACCTGCACTTTCTGCGGTATCGCTATGGTCTGCATCTGCAATACAGGATAATGACAATCGTAAAAATACCCCGGGATCCCCTGTACATTGGCCTGGATCTGCAGCTTGCGGCAATTTCACCTCATTGTGATGTGTTTCCAGGAGAGAGGGAAGATCATGGTCTGTTTTCGTGCGAATATCTGGATATTCATCACGGAAGGCATTCTCTTCCCGAACAGCCTCTTCTGAGAAATTCGGAAGTCCACGGTGATGGGAATAGACTGAGATCGCAGACCATGCCGCATTCTGCTCCGGTCTGAGAAGAAACGCTGTTCCGGCATCCACATGGTTGACCGGCAGATTTTTGGGAGCTTTTCCGGTCTTGTGCAGGACTTTTTGATTGTCCGCATCAAGCTTACCCAAATCGTGGTATTCTGCCGCCATGGAAACGACCTTTTGCAGCTGACCGGAGCAGTCAGCTGCAAACCAGTCAGCTTCTGCCGCAAAAGAGGATGCCCGTCGATAAACATGTTCGATATGTTCCTGATAGGTCTGGGCCGGGAGCCCATCACGGGCACTGTGTGCAAGGGGCCGCATCACAGATCGACCAGATCGACGACGCTGGCCAGACGATCCCGCAGTTCTTCCGGCAGCGAAGTTTTATCTTCATAATCCGCCCAGGAATTGGAAGGTGTATCTGCATTCCCCTTGCGGGTCGGAGTCAATGCATCCAGCAACAGATATTCCGGGCAGCTGCCCAAAACATTTTTATGCTCCATATACCAAGCATGGCGAATACGGACGTCCGGCCGGATCGCAGACCGGTTCAGGTCATAGGCCTGGGGGATGAGCAGCTTGAGCAGCTCGATATCATCCGGAGTGCAGCCGGACTTGCCCGCATAATTAGGATTGACAAAGAATGGCATACAATAAACGCCATGCTCCACAACACGGTAAGCCATGGGAGCCATACCGCTTTGCTTTCCCTCCTCGACTCCTGCCTTGTTGGTATTGGTCAGGCGCTGAATATTAACGGGAGAAACAGACAAGCCCATACCAAACTGCACTACACCGGTCTTGATATAGCCTTTTGCTCCGCCGTCTTCCAGAAATGTATTGCCGAAGACACGCCCGTCCCAGTATTTCCGGACAAAAGCGCTGGACAGGAACTTGTTCTGGTCAAAGGTTCCAGCTTTCACACCTTCCTCCATTTCCTGGCGAATCGCTTTTCTGTCTCTTCCCCGATGCTCAAGGATTTGATAGCGAGCTTCATCCTTTCGGTACTGCTCCGGAAGGCTCTGGAAAAAAGGTGCATCGTGATCCTCCAGCAGATCACGCAGCTTCCGCTTGAAGGATACCGGAGAAATCTCTCCCAGTCCGTTGGCTCTCTGCCGGGGATCACTTTCCCGATCCGGATCGCCGTTGGGATTTGAATTGACTACTTCAATGACCAGCAAGCCAGTCGCACGCTTGATTTCAGGATTCATGATCAGTACCTCCGTTCGTATTCTCATCATTCAAAATGTTATCTTCTTTTTCTCTTTTGGGAAAGGCTGCCAGATAGCCAACAAACAACTGCGCACGTTGTTCCGCCGTAAATGTTGAGGCGGGCCCCGTCTGACCTGCAAGCTGTGAGGCAATCGCTTCATACAATCTGAGATACCACCCAGCCCGCCAGCTTTCCTTATCCTGTTCAGATACCTTCTGATACTGATAAGACTTTGCCCAGAGGATGTATGGGGTCATCCGCTGGCCCAACTGTGCCAAGGTCTGCAAAGGCATCTCTGCTGCCGCATTGTACAGGCTGCCGCCCACCAATTGCGTCGGGATCTGCTTTTCACCACGAACAACACGGCAGTATAGGGTATGCAGTGCGTCTGACACTTTCAGCAGCTGACCGTAAAGGTATGGAAATTCCTGCATATATTGCTCCTTTCTGCATCCCAACCGGTCCAGCAAAAGTCCCAGCAACAGGATACTCTTACGAAATTTGATCATAATATCTGAAGGATCGCCCCCACCATACTGACAGGTGCTCCCGCCCAATGTCATGGCTACAGGCTCCAAATTGCGAATCAGTACATTCAGATCATATCTGGGCAGGTCGCTGTCCTGGAAGAACAGCTCCATGCCGTGATATGAAGCAAAGGGCTTGAATTTATCGGTAGCAAGCGTCGCATCCCGCTTCCATGCGTAGTTCATGACAGCTGTGGCTTCAAGAGGAAACAGGTCGTCATGTTCATCCGATTGAAATGGTGCTGACAGCCTGGGTAAAGTACGGCAGCCCTTCCACCAGGATTCGCTGCGCTGCTCCAGCTCCGGTGCAGTTGTATTATAGGTGAAGACGATTTTTGTACGGGCCTTGTCTAATTTGCGCAGGATAAAAATTCGGATGCGGTCCGCTCTGGAATCCGTCCCGGGCGCTTTCGCATTTTTCAAGCACTCCAAAAAGCGCTTGGCGGCCGACTCAAAACTGTTTTGACCCGAATCCTGGGTTCTTCGCAGTACAGCAGCCAATCCCACAGGAAGGGACGGAATGCTCTCCGGGTAGGCAAACAGTATTTCATCCTTATTCAGACTTGTCCATGTCACATTCTTGCGATCCTCTGCCGAGATCCACTCCAATGCACTTTGTAATTGGATCCGCAGCTCCGGAGCAATCGGGTAGGACGCATTCTCGATTTTGTCGTACCTCGTCTGACAGTATTGCTCTTTAAACATCGTGCGCAAGGAAACGGTAAATCCGCCTGATAACTTGACGGACGGCATCGGTTCTTCTATCGCTGCGAATTCTTGCCCAAATGCATCCACAGTATCCGAAGCTTTGCTTTTTTTGCTTGTGTTGTCGGCATTCAGCAATGCATCATTCAGCCGCTGCGTAAAAGCTGCAGTAACGGTAGAGTATCCGTTTTCCAGAAGTTCTGTACTGTCAAGGATGACAGAAAGTGTTCCGAAATCCTCGCCTGCATCTTTATCGGCTTTTCCAAGATAAAATAGCATCTGAATAGCAGTTGGAATATCCATCTTTTCTTTCAGCATGCGAAAGGCACATGCTTCCAAAGCACCATGGAGCACTTCCGCATTCTGAAAACATACAGATTGCCGACACAACTGATGGATCGGATGGTCTTGATCCGACTGCAAAAGTGTCTGAAGCTCTTCAGGTGCTTTTTGAAAACAATTTTTGTATTTTTTCAGAAATTTAGGACTCCAATTATTGCTTGTACACCAGTTTTTTAACTGTTCCAAATCGTATTCAGATGTTTTTCCGGTTATCAGCGTTGTCAACTGCTTAATTTGTTCCTCCGCAGTGACACGATAGAGAGGAGCCAAATTCATGGCCGGATAGGAGCCCTGGTTATTTCCATATTTTCTTAGCTCTGCCGCAGTGTCTCTGGGAAGGCTGCGTAGTTTGACAACTTCCGAACCTGATAAGAGGATTTGAATACAGGGGGCTTTATTGGTTACATTAGGTAGCGGACGGTAGGAAGGATGCTGTGCTTTTCCGGAAATACCGGAGTTCTGCATGGCCTGAGCCAGCGCATACAGTTCATTGATCATCGTGTGACCTCCCTTCCGGGTAGATCAGAGTTCCCTGATGAATGACAATATCTGTGTCATAGACGGCCTGCCATTCAGAACAGTATCCTTTGGGAAAGACTTCCCGCAGCATGGACGGGATCAGAATATCCGGCATGTCCGTGCATACCTCGGTTTCTTCCCGGAAGGGGCCAAAATAAGACGGCGTAAACTCACGCCATCCCAAAGACAAGCTGGCAAAGGATTGCCCACGTTTTAACCGACGATTAAAAATCTCCTGATAGGCATGTCCTGGTGAGGTCGTCCGTCGATCCCATTCACGAGCAGACGAGGGGATCTTTTCCTTTTGCGGATTGGGACGCACCCAGGCATACAGGCGGTAACAAACATCTGTCAAAACGGTTGCATAAAGCTGATAATTGTTATCCTTTTTTATGGCGTCATTCTTTCGCAATGGACCACCGTAGTTTGTGGCATAAGAATGATACTGGATTGGTCTGCATATTTCGACTCGTACAGGTTCCACCAGCACATCCGGCCCCCACAGTACAGACTCAAACAGAGCCTTTACTGCAGAATAAGTCGGTGCCGGATAACTGCAGGGAGAATCTCCGGTATCGGGGCGGGTCCAAATGGCAGTATTTCCTGCAATCTCCATTTGGATTGGGTAT
>SAMEA104404103__coassemble_501_pt1 | contig 28249 bp, 27 predicted proteins | sample SAMEA104404103__metabat2_high_PE_037 | metagenome-assembled genome bin SAMEA104404103 (sample SAMEA104404103) | Balaenoptera acutorostrata | reverse complement strand
CGATTGAAAAGAAACCAAAAGATCGCCGGGGGATACAACGCGGCAAGTGACGCTTTGGGGCGTCTACTTGCCCACGCCATCCCCCGGACCCCCTTGGAAGTCGGCGGCAGAAGGGCTTTCGGGCGTTGCAAAATCTGCACCATTGACGGCTACGCTCCTCCTTGGGCAGAAATCTGCTTTGTTTTACGGGAGTTACATGATCCGCCCGCCACGATAGGCGGCAAAGACTGCCGCCGTCAGCATCCACGCAACGTGGCCCGCCGGTGCCGCAAACGCGGACGATTTTAAGAAGGTTTCCTTCTCTGCATCATTTACGGAAGAACATCCTTCGTCCCCGCCGCAGCGAAAAAGCCTCCCCTGTGCAAGGGGAGGTGTCACCAGTTCGCAAACTGGTGACGGAAGGGTTGTAATCTTCCGTTCTTTGACTGCCTCTCAAACAGGACTGCCCATGCAGGTTACAATCCCCCTCGTCGTCGCGGACTGCGTATCGTGCGCCGTATCGCACCGTATAGCGATACGGCTTACTCGCTCCGTCGCTCCTCCTCTCCCAAACACAACCACTTCGTTGGGTTGCGTTTGGGGCCCCAGTTTAGCGGCAGCCCCCTTTGCACAAGGGGGCCTTTAGAAAAGACTGCTTCAAGTCCTATGCCCCGTCCCCGCCGCGCGGCTTTCAAATGCGCCGCAGTCGCACCACATCTTTTCACTCTTCTCTCTTCACCATTCACTCAGCCCTCATCCCCGCGCGTGGCGGGCGCGTCCAAGCCTCCCCCTACGGGGGAGGCAAGGTGGCAAGAACTGTCTGCCCTTCGTTTTGATGCACACGCGGAAATCTCTGCACCACGGCCGCGATCTATCGCGGCCCTACGGCTTCTACTGTAAATGTTTCGTTGAATGGTTGGCAGAACGGGCGGCACCGGAGGGCGCATTCCTTCGGATGCTTCTATGTTCAGTCTTTGCTGTGAAGCCGATGGGCGTTCAAGTATCCCCCGTAAAACGCGGCAGATTTCAGACTGAGAAAAGGCATAGTGGTCAATGAAACAGATTTTGCCACGCCCGAAAGCCGCAATGCCGCCAAAGAAAACCCCCGTAACGGGGTCCGGGGTGCTGACACTGAACGCCCCTGCTTTCGTCAGCACCCCGGCGGCGTTTTGGTTACTTTGCCGCCGCGGGCAAAGTAACTCGTCCCCGCAGGGACGAAACTTCTCTCCGTTTTGTTTATTTTAATCATAATAATACAATTAGAAATCACTTTCACCCGCTGAGGGCCTCTCTCAGCCGCCCCAGGGCCCTCCGTTCCAGCCGCGACACCTGCACCTGAGACACGCCGACCACCCGTGCGGTACCGCTCTGGGTCATGCCTCGGTAGAAGCGGAGCAGTAAAATTTCCCGCTCCCGCTCCGGCAGTTCCTTCATGGCCGCCCGCAGGGCCAGCCGCTCCACAATCGAATCTTCCGGGTTCCCGGCGGTGAGCATCCCCTCCAGCGTCAGCCCGCTGTCCCCGGTCTGGGCCTGCATGGAGAGGACCGGTTCTGCGGCGGTCTCGGCGGCGGCGATCTCCTCGGGGGAGAACCCCGTCTCAGCGGACAGCTCGGTCAGGGTTGGCTCCCGGCCCAGCTCCCCGCTCAATTTCTGCTGGGCGGTGCGGACGGCCATCCCCTGCTCCTTCAGCCCCCGGCTCACCTTCACCGGGCCGTCGTCCCGGAGGAACCGCCGGATCTCCCCTGCGATCTTGGGGACGGCGTAGGTGGAGAACTGGGTGCCGAAGGCCGGGTCGTAGCCCCGGACCGCCTTGAGGAACCCCAGACAGCCCAGCTGAAATAAATCCTCCTGCTCCACTCCCCGGCCATAGTACCGCCGGACGATGCTCCAGATGAGGCCGGTGTTCTCCTCCAAAACCTGCTGGCAGGCCCGCTGATCTCCGCCCCGTGCCGCCGCCAGCACCTCTGCCGCTGTGGGCGTGCCGCTCACCGGCCCAGACGGCGGGCGATGCTCCGCCGCATGGTCACCGTGGTCCCCTTCCCCACCGTGGACCGCACCCGCAGAGCGTCCATGAAGCTCTCCATAATGGTGAAGCCCATGCCGGACCGCTCCTCGCTCCCGGTTGTGAACATGGGCTCACGGGCCTGCTCCACATCGGGAATCCCCACGCCCCAGTCCTTTACCACAATCTCAAGGCTGTGGTCCTCCCGGATGCGGAGCTTCATGGAGATCTTCCCCAGGGTGTTGGGGTAGGCGTGGACGATGGCGTTGGTCACCGCCTCGCTCACCGCCGTTTTCACGTCGTTGATCTCCTCCAGGGTGGGGTCCAGCTGGGCCGCAAAGCAGGCCGCCGCCGTCCGGGCAAAGCCCTCGTTGGCAGAACAGCTGGGAAATTCCAGATTCACGTGGTTGCTCACTTTCATATGTAGCCTCCTCCCTACTCAAAGCGGATCATCCGCTGTAATCCGGCGGCCTGAAAGACCTTCCGGGCCTGGGGCGGGGTGTGGATCACCCGCATGGTCCCCCGGACCGTCCCCATCCTCCGCCACGCCCGCATGAGCACCGCGATGCCGGAGCTGTCCGTGAAGGTCAGGTTCCTTAAATCGAGGGTCAATTCTCTGGGCATGGCCGCGTCGATCCGCCGGTCCAGCTCCTCCATGATCTCTCTGGCCCGGTGGTGGTCCAGCTCCCCCGTCACCACGGCGGTGAGCCGCCGGTCCTCCTCACTGCACGTTACTGCCATGGGTCCCGCTCCTTCCTGTGTCAAAAGTTTTTCCTGTCCCTCCGATTATAGGTCAGCCGCCCCGTCGTATTTTCCCCTTTCCTGTCCCGGAACCAAAAAGAACCGGCCCCGTGTTTACTTTTTCCTCCTTTTCCCGTATCATAATGGGTAGATATCACCCATCCGAAAGGAGGCCGTCGAAGTGTCCAAGCAAATTCGACTGACCCAGGGCAGCATCCTGCCGCAGATCATCCGGCTGTGTCTGCCTCTGCTGGGAGCCAACGTGCTCCAACAGCTCTATAACATCATCAATTCTCTGGTGGTCACCAAGTACATCGGCAGCGACGCCTTCGCCGCCCTGGGCATTGCGGAGAGCGTCATGAACCTGTTCATCTACGCCATCACCGGCGCGTGTATGGGCGCATCCGTCCTCATCGCCCAGTTCTACGGCGAGGGCAACATGAGCAAGCTCCGCCAGCAGCTCTATGTCTCGGCGGTGCTGATGGGCGGCTGTACCCTGGCCGCCGTCACCCTGGGACAGCTCTTCCTGCCGCAGCTGCTCCGAGCCATTCAGACCCCGGAGAACCTGATGGGGGACGCCTCCCTCTACCTGCGGATCATCCTGCTGGGCATGATCTTCACCTTCTCCTATAACTATCTGGCCTCCACCCTCCGGGCCGTGGGCGACACCCAGGCGGCACTCCTCTTCCTGCTGGTCTCCCTGGGCTACAACCTGGTGTGCGCCTGGTTCCTGGTGGCCGTCCTCCACATGGGCATTACCGGAACCGCTCTGGCCACCGCCACCGCACAGCTGCTGTCCTCCGGCCTGTGCCTGCTGTACATCCGCAAAAAGCGGGCCTTCCTCAAGGTGGGACGGGCCGACATGAAGATGGACAGAACTCTGGCCCACCGCACCGCCAGCTTCGCCGCCGTAGCCGCCCTCCAGCAGTCCAGCCTCTATCTGGGCAAGCTGATGATCCAGGGCGCGGTCAACGGCATCAGCCTCACCTCCAGCGCCCCCATCTCCGCCTTCACCGCCGCCACCCGTCTGGAGAACTTCGCCCAGGCCTTCGGCATCAGCGGCTGTGAGTCCGTGGCCATCTTCATCGCCCAGAACAAGGGTGCCAAGCAGGAAAAGCGGATGCTCCGGGGCTTCGCCCGGGGCACCGCCATGATCGCCGGAACGGGAATTACGCTGGCTCTCATCATGAATCTGGCCGCCGCGCCCCTGTCCGCCATTTTCCTGGGCTGGAACAACGAGCCAGCCGCCCTGTGCATCTCCTACATGAAGGCCATCAGCTGGTTCTACCTCCTGTCCTTCATCGGCCACTCCTTCGTGGCCTGGTACCGGGGCAACGGACGGATGAACGTCACCTTCTGGTGCACCACCACCCAAATCGCCGTCCGGGTGGTCTTCACCTACCTGCTGGTCAAGTCCATGGGACTGGACGCCGTGGCTGTGGCCACCGGCATCGGCTGGGTAGTCATTGTGGTCATGCAGATCATCATTTTCCGGCTGGAACGGACCGGGACCTGGCCCAAAGCCCAAAAGGCATAAAAAAATCCCCGAACCTGACGGTTCGGGGATTTTTTTATATTCTGTTAGACAGCCACATTCTGAAGGGCGGGTGCGGCGTTCTCCCGCACGGCGGCCCGGTGTTCCATGGACTTGTTCACCAGCCAGCCTCTGCACCGGAAGTACAGGAAGATGCTGACGAAGGTGGGGAAGATGTCGGAGATGGCCTCGGCCAGGAAGGTGGCGGGGGCACCGAAGAGCATGGGCATGACGAAGGTGCAGATCAGGTAAGTGGACTTGCGGAGGACGGACATGGGCAGGGCCAGATGCATCAGGCTCATGCCGGTCCAGCCGTCCACGATGACGTACTGGAGGGACAGAGGGATGATGCCCAGAGTGGCCATGCGGATGGCGCTGGCGGCGGCCTCAGCCACAGCCATATCGGGGGTAAAGATGCGGGTGAAGGCCAGAGGGGCCAGCTGACCCACAACGAACAGGATGGTGGTGTAGCCCACGGCCAGCATGGTGATGTACTTCTGAGCCTTCAGAATGCGGTCGGGCTGACCGGCACCGAAGTTATAGCCCAGGATGGAGCCGGTACCGGCGGTGATGCCGCCCAGAGGCATGATGACCACCAGCAGGAAGGACTGGGAGATGGTGGCGGCGGCCACCAGCAGGTCGCCCTGAGAGGCTCCGCCGAAGCGCTGGAGGACGGCGTTCATGGCGATGACCATGATGCCCTCCATGGCGTAGATGAAGAAGGGAGGCAGGCCGGTGAACAGGACCTCCTTCATGTACTTCCAGCTGTAGCCATGGAAGGTGATCCGGACAGGGGGATGCTTGCTGAACAGGAAGCACAGGACAAAGGCACAGCTGCCCATCTGGCTGATGACGGTGGCAATGGCCGCGCCCTTGATGCCCAGGCCCAGCACGAAGATGAAAATGGGGTCCAGCACGATATTTAAAATGGCGCCCAGCATGACGGACTGCATGCCCTTCTTGGCGAAGCCCTGACAGATGATGAACTGGTTCATGCCGGTGGACATGAGGGCGAAGAAGGTGCCGCAGATGCACACGGTGAAGTAGTCCAGGGCGTAGGGCAGGATCTGCTCGCTGGCTCCGAACATTCTCAGCACGGGCTCCCGGACGGAGAGGAAAAAGGCGGTGATGACAGCCGCCATAATGGACAGGAGGAGGAAGCAGTTGGCCAGCAGCTTTCTTGCGGCGTCCTCGTCCTTTTCGCCCATGCGGATGCTGACCAGCGGAGAGCCGCCGATACCGATCCAGTAGGCAAAGCCCGCTACAAAGGTGATGACCGGGCCGCACACGCCCGCACCGGCCAGAGCCAGCTTACCCACCTCGGCGATGTTGCCGATGTACATCCGGTCGACGATGCTGTACAGCACGCTGACAAACTGCGCCAGCATACTGGGAATGGCGATCCTCAGCACCAGCTTACCAACCGGGTCACGTCCCAGATCGTTCTCCAGCTTCATGTCCCTCTCCCCTTTTCCACGAAATTTGTTGTCTTTTCTCAACCGACGGCCATTATATCACCACGATATGCCACTGTAAAGTGGACAGAATTAACCTTCTTTATGCTTTCTTTAGCCTATCGTCTCCACACTTCGACGAGAGTTTCCACCGGGCAGAGGAATTATGTGGAAAGGGTGGAATGGGGGCCGGGGGCGGGCGGCGGGGGATTGTAACCTGCATGAGCGGTCCTGCTTGAGAGATGGTCAACGGACGGCAGATCACACCTCCCCTTGCACAGGGGAGGCTTTTTCGTCTGCGGACGGGACGGGGGACGGCCGCCATATATGGCGGCCCTACATGGTTTTAGGGAAGGCTTCGGTGAACGCCGTTTTCTTCCCTCTGCACACAAGGCCTCTTCATCTCTCTATTTCAGTAGTGGACAATTTTCTCACTCTTGCGTACCCATTATTTTCCGTGCTATAATGGAGCATAGTTGTAAAAGGAGAGTGAGAGCTATGACCGCCAAAGAAGCTATCCGTGAACTTGAGATTCTGAGACAGTACGCTGCCGCCAAATCTCTCGCCGCACTGGACTTTGCCATCCGCGCCATCAAGGAGAACGAGCAGACCAAGAAGGGCTGACGTCTCCCCTGTCCCGGCAATCACCCCGAGAAAAAACAGAGGACTGCACACGCAGTCCTCTGTTTTTTTATGCCATATCACGCCAGAGCTCCAGAAAATACCGGGTGATGCGGGCGGTCATGCCCCAGATGATCTTCCCCTCCCAGGGGTAGATGGGGCCGCTCTCCTTTCCGATCTGCCAGTGGTAGTCGGATGAAATGCCCAGCAGCTCGTAGGGGAAGTCCTCGTCCATCTCCGGGATGAGGCGGTAGCTGTACTCCTCCGGCTGTGCGGTGAGGAGCCGGTCCAAAGGCACCCGGAAGGTTTCCTCCACCTCCGCCGGGTTGAGGGTGAGGCGTTCCAGCGCCTCCTCCTCCACCAGGCCCAGCACGGGATACAGGATGGAGTTGCCCCTCGGGGCCAGAAAGTCCAGCTGTCCCAGCACCCGGACGGATCCCGGCTTCAAGCCCAACTCCTCCTCCGTCTCCCGGAGGGCGGCCATAACGGGGGTCTCGTCCCGCTCCATTTTTCCTCCCGGAAAGCACACCTCCCCGGGCTGGCGGCGCATTTTCCTTGCCCGCACCTCATAGAGGAGAGAATACCCGTCCTTTCCCCGCACCAGCGGCACCAGCACGGCGAAATTCCGCTTTGCCTCCAGCAGGCCGGGGGTGCGGCCCGTTAAAAACTCCGAAAACTTTACTTCTCTGTTCTCATCCATGCAAATCACTCCATTGAAAGTGATAGGGTACCTTCTATTCTATCCATCCAATCCCCTATTCGTTCCATAAAGAAAAAGGCAGCTCCACACCGGTTGCCAAGAGCGATTTGTGAGGAATTTTTCGTTGGAAAAAGGCACAGTCACGCAGGAATCCTTGGTGGATTTCAAGTGGCCGTAACGCATTTCCGGCGGAAAAGAACCACAAAGCGCCGCAGGCAAATGGTGCGGAGCTGCCTTAAAAAATTACATCTTTGCAGGAGCGGCGACGCCCAGCAGAGCCAGACCGTTGGCCAGAACGGCACGGACGGTGTCGGCCAGCTTCAGACGGGCGGCCAGCACGGCGGGCTCCTCGCCCTTGATGCGGCAGGCGTTGTAGAAGCGGTGGAAGTCGGCGGCCAGAGCGCTCAGATAGCGGTTGATGCGGCTGGGGTCCAGGTCGCGGGCGGCCAGGTGCAGCTCCTCGGGGAACTGGGCCAGAGCCTTGATGAGAGCCAGCTCCTCGGGAGCGGTCAGCACGGAGGCGTTGATCTCAGCGGCGGCGGCCACCTTCACGCCGTCCTCCTCACCCAGACGGGCGATCAGAGAGCAGATACGGGCGTGGGCGTACTGGACGTAGTAGACGGGGTTCTCGCTGTCCTGACGGACGGCCAGGTCCAGGTCGAAGTCCAGGGGGCTGGTAGAGGTCCGGGAGTTGAAGAAGTAGCGGGCGGCGTCACAGCTGATCTCGTCCAGCAGATCGTGCAGGGCGATGGCCTTGCCGGAACGCTTGGACATACGGACGGGCTTGCCGTCCTGCATCAGGTTGACCAGCTGCATCAGCACCACCTTCAGACGGTGGGAGCCGTCCAGGCCCAGACCGTCCAGAGCGGCCTGCAGACGGGCCACGTGGCCGTGGTGGTCAGCGCCCCAGACGTTGATGGCCACGTCGAAGCCGCGGACGTCCAGCTTGTTGCGGTGGTAGGCAATATCAGCGGCGAAGTAGGTGTAGAAGCCGTTGGCGCGGCGCAGAACGTCGTCCTTCAGGTCCAGCTTGTCCACCTGCTCCTGGGTCTTGCCCTCGCGCATGAACTTGGCCTTCAGCAGCTCGGTGGTGTTCAGCCACAGAGCGCCGTCCTTCTCGTAGGTCCAGCCGTTGTCGATGAGCAGCTGGACGGTCTCGGCCACGTAGCCGGAGTCGTGCAGGGTGGACTCGAAGAACCACTGGTCGTACTGGATGCCGTAGCGGTTCAGATCGGACTTCATCTTGGGGATGTTGATGGACAGACCGTACTCGGCCAGATTCTGGAGCAGCTCCTCCTCAGGCAGGTCCTTCCAGCTGTCGCCGTGCATCTCGTACACAGCCTTCGCCAGTTCCTTGATGTCCTCGCCGTGGTAGCCCTCCTCGGGGAAGGGGAAGTTGTCCTCACCCACGATCAGCTGCATATAGCGGGCGCGGATGGAGACGGCGAACTTGTTGATCTGGTTGCCTGCGTCGTTGACGTAGAACTCCTTCCAGGTGTCCCAGCCGTCGCGCTGGAGCACGTTGGCCAGAGTGTCACCCAGAACGCCGCCCCGGGCGTTGCCCATGTGCATGGGGCCGGTGGGGTTGGCGGAGACGAACTCCACCATGACCTTCTTGCCGTGGCCGTCGTTGCCCTTGCCGTAGGTCTCGCCCTCGGCCTCCACGTCGTTGAGGACCTCGCCGTACCACTTGGCGCCCAGGGTGAAGTTCAGAAAGCCGGGACCGGCGATCTCCACCTTGTCAAAGTAGCTGCCCTCCAGCTCCAGGTTATCCACGATGGCCTGGGCGATGACGCGGGGAGCCTTGTGCAGGGCGCGGGCGCCTGCCATAGCGAAGGAGGAGGCGTAATCGCCGTGGGTGGTATCCTTGGGGATCTCGATGGTTGCCTTGACCTCTGCGTCGGCGGGCAGGATGCCTGCGGCAGCGGCCTTCTCGTAGGCGGCCTGGGTCAGCTGGGCCACCTGGTCCTTTGCGGACTGGATCATGTTACTCATAGTTTTCACACCTTATATAATAGTATTCGGGCAGCGCGATCCGCCCGCACTTACTGCTTCAGGCTTGCGCCCTCGGCCTCTTTAAAGCTGATTTTGAAAATGTTGCGGCCTGCAACGGAGTGGTCCACCTCGATGTTGTAGTCCACCTCGATCTCGCCCTGCACGTCGTTCAGCTCGGCGTACATGTGGCGGGTGTTCACCCCCACGGCCATTGCGCCATAGGGTGTATTGTACATGGACAGATGGCGGCGGCCCTCCTGGAATACCATCTGGGAGTTGAACTGTCCCACCCGGATCAGGGTGACCTGGTCCTGGGCCTTGTTCACCTGGATGGTGGTCATGGTGCCCTCCAGACCGGTCATCTCGCTCTCGTGATAGGTGAGGATGTAGTTCCCGGCCTCCCGGACCAGATGGCCCTCGGTGACCAGCTCCACCTTGTCGGAGTCCTGCTGTTCAAATTTCTGCATCCCCATGACGGAGATGACGACATCTTTTTCCATAAACGCCTCCAGCGGCTGAGTTTCCCCGCCGTTTCACGGCGGCAGTCGGAAAATTATTATACACGGTTTTCAGCCTGCTGTAAAGGCGGCTGCTCTGTGACTCGTCTTATTTTATGTTATTTCAGCCGGAAAAACAAGGGGGATTTTTGCCTTTCCACCCGATTCTTCCGATTTTATGGAATTGACAAATGGACCGCTCCGACTATAATATTTAATATTGAACATCCGGCACTCCGGGAAAGGAGGTCCCATTCATGCAACTTGAACTGAGCAAAAAGCAGCTGCGGCGGCTCCTGGACATGGTTTACATCGGAAACTGGGTCCTGAACTCCACCCGCGGCGACCAGCGCTTCGCCGACTATGACGAGGTGGAGAGCCTGATCTTTACCAAAGCGGTCTTAGAGGGTATGCCTCTGGCCGAGGTCTATAAGGGGGAGGTGGTCCCCTCCCGCGCCTTTGTGGAGGGCGGCATCCATGAGGCCATCATGGAGTACGAAAACAATGTGTTTTTCGATATTCTGGCCGAGGATCTGGCCCGCCGGGATATGAACGACGTGCCCATCGACGAGAGCAACTACGCCGAGCTCACCAACCGGATGGAGGTCTATATGACCGAGTTCGAGGCCCACGGCACCGACAACATCCTGGTGGATATCGACAGCTGAACAGACGCGAAAACGCCCCGGTCACAGACCGGGGCGTTTTTTATCCCTTCTTGCGGAAGAGGAAGGTGATGAGGAACCAGATGGCCAGATACAGGGTGATGGCGGCACCGGCGGAGGCCCCCATATAGTAGGAGGTCAGCAGACCGGCCACACCGGACACCACGGCGGCCACGAAGGAGATCAGGTGGTACTGCTTCATGTTCCGGGCCAGGTTCCGGGCGGCGGCGCCGGGCAGGACCAGCAGGGAGTTGATGACCAGCAGGCCCACCCAGGTCATGGACAGGGTGACCACCACGGCGATGGCCACGGTGAACACGGTCTCCTGCCAGAACACCTTCACGCCCCGGCTGTCGGCCAGAGCGGGATGGACGGCGGACAGCATCAGCTTGTTGAAGGACAGCACCCACAGCAGGACCACGGCCAGCAGGATCAGGGCCAGCACGCCGATCTTGGCGGGCTCCACGGAGAGGATATCGCCGATGAGCAGGCTGTTGAACTTGGTGAAGGACCGTCCGTTGAGGGTGGAGAGGAAAATGCCCAGGGCCACGGCGGTGGAGGAGAACACGCCGATGACGGTGTCGCTGGCCAGAGCGGTCCGGCGGCGGACCACGTTGAACAGCAGGGCGAAGAAAATGGCGAAGAGGACGGCGGCCCAGGTGGGCTCGTTGAAGCCGCAGATGGCACCGATGGCCATGCCGGTAAAGGCGGAGTGGCCCAGAGCGTCGGAGAAGAAGGACATACGGCTGTGGACCACCATGGTGGACAGGATGCCGAACAGGGGCGAGATGACCAGCACGGCCAGCAGGGCGTTCTTCATGAAAAACATACCGCCGGGCTGGGCCCAGTCGAAGGGCAGAACAGAGACGATATTATACCAGAGCTCCATCAGTTCGTCCCTCCTTTGCCCATCTTCAGATGGAAGGTGTCGTAAAATTCTGGGGAGGCCAGCACCTCGTCGGGGGTGCCCACCTTCAGCACCTTCTGGTTGAGCAGCACCACCTTGTCGGCGAACTGGCTCAGGGTGGCGAAGTCGTGGGTGGACAGGAAGATGGACAGGTCGTACTCCCGGCGCAGCTCATCCAGCATGGACAGCAGGCGGTGTTCGGCCTCGATATCCACGCCGGACAGAGGCTCGTCCAGGATCAGCACGTGGGGCACGGGCTCCAGAGCCAGGGCCAGCAGGACCCGCTGGAGCTGACCGCCGGACAGCGCGCCCATGGCCCGGTCCATCAGGTCCTCGCCGTGAACACGGGCCAGACAGGCGGCACAGCGGTCCCGGTACTTCTTGGGGATGGGGAGCCACACGGGCCAGCCGGAGGTGGCGGCGGTGAAGAAGTCCAGCACGGAGACGGGGTCGCCCCGGTCAAAGCTGGGAGACTGAGGGACATAGCCCACCAGAGGCCGGGAGCCGCCGGTGATCTGGCCGTCGGCCAGACGGATGGCGGGGCCGCCTGCGGGCGAGAAGGTGATATTGCCCTTGTAGGGCATCTGGCCCAGAATGCTGCGGAACAGAGAGGATTTACCCGCTCCGTTGGGGCCGATCAGGGCCGCGATCTCACCGCAGTGCAGGTGAAAGGACACGTCCTCCAGAATGGAGCAGCCCTGTAAATTGACGGTCAGGCCGTCCAGCTTCAGGCAGCAGGAGTCGCCGCAGCCGGACTCCAGCTTGCCGTGTTTCATAATTCTCACTGGTTGGTTTTCCTCCTCGGATCAGCCCACATTGCCGGTCAGACCGTCCACAACGGCCTGGACATTGGCCTTGAGGCTGTCGGTGTAGGCGCTGAGCTCGGTGCCCTCGCCGCTCATCATCATGTTCAGCTGGCCCACGGCACAGCCGGTCTCCCGGGAGATGGCCCGGGCGGTGGCGTCGGAGCCGTTGGTCTCGGTGAAGATCATGGGGATGCTCTGGTCCTTGACCATGGCGGTGATGTCGTTGATCTCCTTGGCGCTGGCCTCGCTGCCGGCCTCCTCCTCAATGGCTGCCAGCAGAGGCAGGTGGAAGGCCTTGGCGAAGTACTGGAAGCCGTCGTGGAAGGTGATCAGACCGCCCTTCATGTCCAGACGGCTGTAGCCGGCCAGCTCCTCCAGCTCCTGGTCGCAGGCCTCCAGCTGATGGGTGGCGGCGGTGGCGTTCTTCAGATAGGCGGGGGCGTTCTTGGGGTTCAGCTGGGCCAGCTCCTTGGAGATGTTCTGGACCATAATGACGGCGTTGGCGGGATCCATCCAGATATGGGGGTCGTAGTGGCCGTGGTCGTGGCCGTCGCCCTCCTCCCCGGCCTCGTGGTGGTGGGTCAGGCTCTCCAGCAGCTCCACACCCTTGGAGGTGTCGATGACGTCAGCCTGAGAGGCGGCCAGAGCGTCGTCCATAAAGGTCTCCAGACCCACGCCGTTGATGGCGATGACGTCGGCGGCCTCGATCTTCTTCATGTCGCCCACGGACAGGGTGTAGTCGTGGAGGCAGCTGATGGCGCCGGTGCCCAGACGGTCCACCTCTACGCCCTCCACGCCCTCGGTGACGGCGCTGGCGAACAGGTAGACGGGGTAGGTGGTGGCGAGGATGGTGAGGCCGGACTCCTCCTCAGAGCCGGAGACGCTGCCCGAACCGGACTGGGCAGGCTGAGAGCAGGCCGTCAGCAGCATGACGGCGGCGCACAGGATACTCAGAATACGTTTTTTCATCTATTGGTCCCTCCTAAAGGTCCATACAGGACAGCGCCGCCCCTTCTCTTCGGACGGCCATTTGCCCTTAAATTTGATTGAAACTATATTATTATACTTCAATATCCGGGTTCTGTAAATGATTTTTATTATTTTCCGGGCAATTTGTGAACTTTTCCCCCTCTTTGTGCAAACAGCCGCCCCGGCTCTGTGAGCCGGGGCGGCTGTTTCGGATATTCTCAGGGCTTTCTGCTGTGGAGCAGCTCCAGCATGAGCTGTTCGTTCTCCCGGGCGCTGCGGGACAGCCGGGCGGACTTCTCCCGCAGGCGGGCCAGCACGCTGTCGTAGTCGGCCAGCAGCAGATCCGCCTGATGGTTGGCGTAGCCGCTGTCGAAGCTCTTCACATCCCCTGCGGCGGGCAGGTCCAGCTCGTTGAGGTAGCTGGTGACCTTGGGGTCGTAGACCAGGCCCAGAGAGGGGACGGACATCCGGGCGGCGAAGATCAGCACGTGGAGCCGCATGGCCAGACACATTCTGGCCTGGCCCAGCACGGCCATATTCTCCCGGGGGGTGCAGGGCTCGTCCACCAGATAGGACTTCTCCTCCATGGCATCCCGGACCTGCTGGGTGGCCTCCCGGTCCTTGTTGGGCTGCATCATCAGAAACAGGGTCCGCAGACCGTGGGCCCGGTAGATGTAGTCGCAGGTCTTGGCCAGCTCCCGGACAAAGTTCTCGGTATCGGGCCAGCCCCGGACGGAGACGGCCACAAAAGGCTCGTCCTTCTGAAGGCCCGCGTGGCTCAGCAGCTCCCGGGCCCGGTCCTCAGAGGCCGGAGCCAGATAGAACACCGGGTCGGCGGTGACCTTCACCTTGGGGCGGGTGACCCCCATGTCCCGCAGCTCCTTGGCGGAGCCGTGGTCCCGGAGGGTGACCAGATCCACCTGGTTCAGAATGCTCTTCACCCGGCGGCGGTTCTCCTTCTGCTTCACGGGGCCGATGCCGTTGGCGTACAGCATGACGGGCTTGTGCAGGTGCCGGGCCATGCGGATGACGGACAGGTAGTACAGCAGGGACCGGGTGGAGGTGGCGTCCTGCAGCAGGCTGCCGCCGCCGAACAGCAGCATATCCCCGTGCTTCAAAGCGTCCATGACGGCGGACATGCGGAACCGGGGCACCGCATCCAGACCGTACCGGGTCTGGGTCTCCTCCGGGTCGTTGGACAGGACGGTGAGCTTCACCTCGTCGGTGGAGTCCCGGACGGCGTCCCGGATAGACTCCAGAATGGCGTCGTCGCCGGCGTTGCGGAAGCCGTAATAACCGCTCATGACCACCTTGTACCGGGGCCGGGCGGCGGGGACCACCTGCTGATACATGGCCATGCAGTCCCCGGCCATGCGGCGGACGGAGTAGTGGTCAAAAATCACCTGACGGCCGTAAGCGCCCACCTTCTCCTGCTCCTCGGGGGACAGCCGGAAGGCGGCGGTCACGTCCTCAAAGAGCCGGTCCGGGGTGGACAGGGGCAAACCCCGGCAGCAGAAGTTGCCCGCCTGGGCCTCCTCCAGCTTATCGGGGCCGAAGAGCCCGTGGTAGCCCTCGTTGCCCGCCACAATGACGGGCTTGGCGGCGGCCATGGCCTCCAGCGCAGCCCGGGACACGCCCACAAAGACCTGACCGGCGGCTACGATCCTGTTGATATCGGTACGGGGCCCGGGCATGATGATGCAGCGGCGGCCCAGCTCCTGATTGACGGTCTCGGCCTTGGCGCTGAGTTCCTCGTACACGTCGCCGCCGCCCGCAATGAGCAGCTGGATACCGGGGATAGCCCGGTCCAGACGGGGTGCGATCTCGATGAGCTGGCGGGCCACCAGAGCCCGGCTCTCGTCCATGCGGCTGACGTAGGAGAGGATGGGCTGCGTCTTGTCCAGACCGAACTCGGCGATGACCTCGTCCCCGGAGACCGCCGGGGAGAACTTCTCCGTGTCGATGCCGTTGATGGTGACGGAGATGTGCTCGGCGGGCAGGCCGTACTCCCGGATCAGATAGGCCTTGATATCGTCAGACACGGCCACGGTGCGCTGGCCCCAGTCGGTGAGGTAGCGCAGCACGCCCTTGGCGTCAAAGACCCAATGGGCGGTGGTGACGAAGGGGAACTTCATCTTCTTGTGCAGCTGACCGCACAGGAAGCCGGGGATGCGGGCGTGGGCGTGGACCACGTCGGGCTTCTCCTTCTGAATGACCTCCCGCAGGATCTTTTTGGACTTTCTCATCTCTGCCAGGGCCCGCCGATGGAGAGGAGCCTGATAATGGCGGATGCCTGCGGCGGTGATCTCCTCCACATAGACGCCTCCGTTGGAGACAATGGCGACATCGTGCCCCTCATGCTTCAGCTCCTTGGCAAGCTCCACGATATGTGTCTCGGCTCCGCCGATATCCAGGCCCATAGTGACCATCAGAATCTTCATGCCAGCAGCTCCCTTTCCTTATCAGTTTTCGATGTTGATGACGGTGCCGGTGAACTGGGAGTAGGGCGTGGCGAAGTTCCGGGCGGAGTTCACGCCCAGGGTGTAGGTGCGGTTCAGGCGGTAGCCGTCCTCGTCCGCAATGCCCTCGCCCTCCACGGTGATGAGCAGGTTCACGGCCTCCTCCACGGGGACCATTTTCAGCGTACCGTCGGACAGCTCGGCCAGCCGGTCGCCGGGGGTGGTCTGAATGTCGGTGATGGTGCCCAGGCTGCCGTTGGTGGCCTTGTTGCCGTCCTCAAAGATCTGGTCGCCCACCACCAGAGCATCGGCCATATACTCGGGGATGGCGTTGACGGAGATCTGATAGGTGATGACCTTGTTATCGGTGGCGGCGGTGATATCCTTGGTGGTGCTCTTCACATACAGGCCCAGGGCCATGACGGCCACCACCAGGAGAACTGCCACGTCGATGATGCTGATTTTGCCGAACAGACGGCCGTTCTTGTCGATGATCTTCATTATGCAACCTCCTCAGCGCGCTGGATGGACAGCACGGGGCCGCTGGCCATGTAGCCGGGGCCGCAGATGTACAGGGACTTGCCCACCCGGAGCTGGACGCCGCCGTCCAGCTGGATCATATCCTCGCTGACGGTGGCGGTGTCGGCCACCACGGTGACCAGAATATCCTCGTAGCCGGGGACCTGGGCCCGGACGAAGCGCTCATTCTCCCGGTCGAAGGTCTCAGCGGTGGCGGGAATGGCCTCAAAGGACTTGATGGTGCCCAGAGACAGGTTCTTCACGTTGTCCACCAGCTTGTCGCCCTCGTGGAGCATCTCGCCGGTGCCCTCGGGCCAGCGCTGGAAGCGGACCACATACTCCATGGTGGTGGTGCTGGGGTCCTCCGCGGGGGTCTGGGGCTGGAGGCGGCTCCAGAGCAGCAGGCCCGCCACTGCGATGGCCAGCACCAGAACGATGCCGTCGAAAAGGTTCAGGCGCAGGCGGAATTTCTCGTTGTTAGTTTCCATGGGTTGCTCCTTTCAGCACGTCGTCGTAGACGTTCTCAATATTTCTTGCAAAAACTTCACCGGTAAAGCGCTCCTGATAGATGGACAGCGCCTTTTTCTCCATTTCTTCCCGCAGGCCGGGCTCGTCCATGAGCCGGGCCACACAGTCGGCCAGGGCCTGACTGTTCTGGCTGGGGAACACAAAGCCGTTCTCCCCATTCCGGATCAGGCTGGGGTTGCCGCCGATGTCGCTGACCACGGCGGGCAGGCCGATGCTCATGCCCTCCAGCAGGGACAGACTGCTGGTCTCGCTGACGTAGGAGGCGTTGACCTGGACATCCATGGCCCACAGGGCCTTCTTCACGTCCTTCACAAAGCCCGCAAACACCACGCTGCCCTCCGGGAGGCTGGCCGCCTCCTTTTTCAGAATGGGCAGGTAGGAGCCCTCGCCGGCCACCAGCAGGCGGACGTTCTCATGCTCCGCCCGGAGCTGCCGGAAGGCCTCCAGCAGGATACTGTGGCCCTTGTACTCCTCCACACGGGCCAGGATGCCCACCACGTAGTCCTCCGGGGTGAAGCCGTAGGCGGCTCGGGCCACCTCCCGCTCCTGCTCCGTGGGCATGGGCAGCGGGGCCACGCCGTTGAGCATCTCATGGATGCGCTTTTCCGCCACGCCGGAGGCTCTCAGCACCGCACGGCCCGAGGGGCCCACGGCGATAACGGCGTCGGACAGCAGATCGTCCACCACACGGGTGGCCATTCTGCCGGGGAGGGCCGCCCGCATGCCCTTGGGCATGAAGGCGCAGTGCTTGGTGTAGACCACCCGGCGGCGCTCCAGCTTGGCGGCGATGCGCCCCACCAGAGAGCCGTGGGTGTGGACCAGGTCGGGCTTCACCTGACGGATCAGGGCCCGGATCAGGGGCAGGGCCGCCCGGTCCATGGACTTGTCCGCCATGGCGTCGATCTCGTAGATCTCCACGCCGCCGATGGCCCGGATGCGCTCGGTGAGGGCGCTGTTCCGGGGCAGGACCACGGACAGAGAGAACCGGCTGCGGTCGTAAAAGCTCAGATAGTTCAGCAGGCTCATACCGCCGCCGCCGATGTTGGTATCGCTGATGATTTCCATGACACGGATCATTTTGCTTCCGCCTCCTCTGCAGTCACACGGGCCCAGGCCGCACCCAGGCCCAGCATGGCGAAGAATACCAGGGTCACACGGTAGTTATAGAAGGGGTGGTCCGTCATGCCCTGGGCCAGGAAGCCCATCACGCCGCACAGGCTGGCCAGAGGGAACAGCTTGTTCCGCCAGTCCTTCTGCTTGGAGATGGCGGTGCAGATGTGGCGGCTGTAGGCGAAGATGATGAGCAGGAACAGCACCAGCACACAGATGCCGCCGTCACACAGCAGCTGCAGGATCAGGTTGTGGGAGTGCTGGGCGGTGGCTCCGTGGTAGCAGTAGGCGGGGTACACCCGGTTGAAGGCGTCCACGCCGGGACCCACGCCGGACAGCCAGAAGTCCTTCAGCATGGCGATGGTGCCCATCCAGATGGACACCCGGTAGGAGGTGGAGCTGTCCTTCAGGTTGCCGATGCTGGTAAAGCGGCTGGTCACTGTCTCGGGCAGGACCATGAACATCACCGCCAGCACCACAGGGGCCAGCAGGATCAGCCGGGGCTTCAGCAGCAGGACAAAGATGCCCCCTGCGATGAGCGCACCCAGCCAGCCGCCCCGGGAGAAGGTCAGCAGCAGGGCCAGCGTCATCAGGCCGCAGCACACCAGCCAGAGGATGCGCCGGGGCCAGTCCTTGGCGCTGAGCAACAGGGCGCCGCCCAGAGGCAGGACCATGACCAGATACTCGGCCAGGACGTTGGGGTTCTGAAGGGTGGAGTAGACACGGGTGGTGATGGTGCTGAACATGTTGCTGTCCACCCAGGAGGCCGCGCCGGACACGCCGAAGATGTACTGTCCCACGCCGATGAGGGCCACCACCGTGGCGGCCAGCACCAGCAGAGCGGTGAACCGCTCCAGATTCTTCCGGTTCAGCAGGCTGTTTTCGGTGATGAGGGCAAAGCCCACGAAGATCAGGAAGAGGACGCCGGGCTGAAGGCTCTCTCTGGGGGTGACGGACATGGCGACGGCCGCCAGATAGGCCCCCATAAAGAGCAGGATATACTTGTTCATAGGAGAGAAGGTCAGCTCCCGCTCCCGGCGGCGCACCAGCACCAGCAGCAGGGAGCAGAAGGTCAGCACCGCCAGACCGCCTGCGGCCATGGTGGGGATCAGGGCGGCCAGCGCCACCGTGCCCGCACACCAGAGCCAGGGCTGGAGGAACACGCTGCCCGCAAAGAGCCGCTCCATGTGGAGCTTCTCATAGAGCCGGCTGAGGCCGCTGCGGATGCCGGACCAGAGCCGATAGAAGATACTGCTTTCAGAGGCGCTTTTCAGCCACTGCGCGGGGTGCAGGAACCATCGGACCACGGCACTGCGCTCCCACTGAGCGCCGCACCAGCCACAGATGGCGTTGAGGACCCGCCAGAGCCAGCTGGCCTCGAAAACGGTTTTAACTTGTTCCATACTTACCTCACTTCCGGTGTTTTAAGATACCGAGGCTCATTTTTGCCTCAGGGACGCCCAGGACGATGGACAGGACAAAGTAGACCACCATACCGGTCAGGCCGCACAGGCCCAGGGAGATCAGCTCGCCCACCTTGCCCGCGGGGAGGACATGGCCCAGGCCGGACAGCACCAGCCAGGCGGAGATCCCCATGACGGCGGAGGCCATGAGCATTTTCACAAGGTCGCCCATCATGTCCTTGTCCAGCACGCCCTCGCCCTTGCGCTCCAGGGGGATCAGCAGCAGCAGCGCGTACACGGTGGAGGAGATGGCGGAGGACAGGGCCAGACCGGCCACCTCGAACCGCTCCACCAGCAGCATACACATGACGATGTTGGCGGCGATGGAGACAGCGCCCGCGATCAGGGGCGTTCTGCCGTCCTGCTTGGCGAAGTAGGCCCGGCTGATGATGTTCTGGACGGCGTAGCCCACCATGCCCAGGGACAGCCAGCACAGGCTGGTGGAGGTGATCTCCACAGAGAAGGCGTCGAACTTTCCGCCGCCGTAGACGAAGGAGATCAGGGGCTTGGACACCACCATCAGTCCGGCGGACATGGGCAGGATGAAGAACAGACTGCTGTGGATGGTCTGGCGCAGGGTGTCCCGGAAGTCGTTCTCCCGGCCGCCTGCGGTCATGCGGGCCAGCTTGGGGAAGATGACGTTGGTGATGGACAGGATGAAGGTGCCTGCAATGACCAGATACAGGTTGGTGGAGTACTCCAGCGCGGCCACGCCGCCGCCCTCGTACAGGCGGGAGCCGAACCGGGAGTTGATGACCAGGTTGATGGGCTGGACCCAGGTGGACACCATGACGGGGCCCATCAGGGCAAAGACCTTACCCATGCCCTCGCTTCTCAGCTCCAGAGTGGGCCGGTAGTGGCAGCCCAGCTTGTGCATAGGCGGGATCTGGATGAGGCCCTGGATCAGCCAGCCCACCAGATAGGCTCCGGCCAGTCCGTAGATGCCCAGAGTCTTGTCGAAGCACAGGAAATAGACGATGATGACCAGGTTGGAGGCCGTGGACATGAGGGCCGGGGCCGTGAAGTGGTCCTGGGCCTGGAGCACGCCCACCAGAGAGAAGGCCAGTCCGGAGAACAGCACCGTGGGGAACATGACTCTCGTCAGGGACACGGCCAGCTGGGTGGTGGCGGGGTCCGCATAGTCAGCAAAGACGGCCACCAGCGGCTGAGGGAACAGCATGCCCAGGGCCGTCAGGATGCCGGTCAGAATCAGAATGATCGTAATAAATGCGTTTGCGAAGTGAAGCGCCTCTTTTTTGCCCTTCTTCTCCAGATATTCACTGAATACGGGGATAAAGCATCCCGCAATGGCCGAAGCAAACACCGCGTCGAAAAAGACACGGGGGATCCGGCTTGCGGTGAAGAAGGCATTGGCCTCCATTCCTACGCTGTAATGGACAGCCAGCAGGCGATCACGGTACAGTCCCAGCACCTTGCCGATCAGCGTGATGATCATCACCCAGCTGATGGTTTTTGCGGCGTTGTTCTGTTTTTTCTCCACAATCTCCGCCCCTTTCTTTAAAATTTACCTTAACAATTTATTTTACACCAAAGCACAGTCCTTTTCAACTATACAAATTCACAGCTTTCCCCGTTTTTTTCGTCCAATGTGGACAACTCCGTGAGGATTCCTGACTTTTCAGCACGTTTCCGGCTTTCTGGTTATTTTCCGGTTTTTGTTGCCCCACGCACTTTACAGGACCTTTGCCTTAGGTGTATGATAATCTGCACGGAAGGGCGCAGCCCCTCCCCTACCTTTAATATAGAATCCCAATTAGGAGTGTTTTAATATGTATTATGAGATCGTCCCCATGGACCGCAGCCACGTCCCTCAGGTCGCAGCCCTGGAGAAGGCCTGCTTCTCTACCCCCTGGTCCGAGGCCTCTCTGGAACAGATCCTCTTCGACCCCCAGGCCAGCTTCATCGTGGCCGAGGCGGAGGACGGCTACATCCTGGGCTACGCCGGTCTCCACGTGGTCCTGGATGAGGGCTACATCGACAACATCGCCGTGGAGCAGGACGCCCGGGGCCACGGCGTGGCCTCCGCTCTGCTGGACGTGTTCTGCCGCTTCGGCGCGGCCAAGCTGGCCTTCCTGACCCTGGAGGTCCGGGCCTCCAACGAGCCCGCCATCGGCCTCTATCAGAAGTACGGCTTCAAGGAAGTGGGCCGCCGGAAGGACTACTACCAGCACCCCAAGGAGGACGCCATCCTCATGACCCGGGACTTCGACAGCACCGGTGCGGTGGAGGGTGAGTAAATGAACATTCTTGCCATTGAATCCTCCTGCGACGAAACCGCCGTCGCCGTGGTGAAGGACGGCCGCACCGTCCTGTCCAACTGCGTCAACTCCCAGATCGAGATGCACACCATCTACGGCGGCGTGGTCCCTGAAATCGCCTCCCGGAAGCACGTGGAGAACATCACTGCCCTCACCGACCAGGCCCTGACCGAGGCGGGCATGACCAAGGCCGATATGGACGCCATCGCCGTGACCTACGGCCCCGGCCTCATCGGCGCGGTGCTGGTGGGCGTGAACTTCGCCAAGGGCGCGGCGGAGGCCCTGCATCTGCCTCTGATCCCCGTCCACCACGTCCGGGGCCACATCGCCGCCAACTACATCACCCACCCCGATCTGAAGCCTCCCTTCGTATGTCTCTGCGTGTCCGGCGGCACCACCGCCATTGTGGACGTAAAGTCTTACACCGAGATGGAGGTGCTGGGCGGCACCCGGGACGACGCGGCCGGAGAGTGCTTCGACAAGGTGGCCCGGGTCCTGGGCATCGGCTACCCCGGCGGCGGCCCCATGGACCGGCTGGGCCAGCAGGGCGACGACAGCCGCTATGAGCTGCCCCGTGCCCACGTCAACGGCTCTGAGCTGGACATGTCCTTCTCCGGCTTAAAAACCGCCAGTCTGAACCTGATCCACAACGCCCAGCAGAAGGGCGAGGAATTGAATCTCCCCGACTTCGCCGCCAGCTTCGGCAAGGCAGTCAGCGACTCCCTGGTACCCCGGGTCATGGCCGCCGCCCGCATGAAGGGCTATGGTCAGGTGGCCGTGGCAGGCGGCGTGGCCGCCAACAGCCGCATCCGGGGCGACCTGGAGAAGGCCTGCGCCAAGTCCGGCGACAAGCTGTTCCTGCCGGAGCTGAAATACTGCGGCGACAACGGCGCCATGATCGGCTGTCAGGGCTTCTATGAGTTCCGGGCCGGTCATCTGGCGGGCCCTGAGCTCAACGCCTACGCCAACCGGGACATCTCCCTGGGCTGAGTTTTCCACCGCCCGGACCTTAAGCGGTCCGGGCGGTGTTCCTTTGGTCGGAAAAGCCGGTTTTCCGCACATTTGTACGAATACTCTGTGGATTTTCGTCCGGTCCTGTCCTCCGGTCGTGTATTATGTAAATCTATGTAACTTATGTAGGCGGTCGAAAAATCCGGACTATGACCCTTTTCTCAGTATTTTTTCCAGCTATACCCACCAAACTGTCCACAGGGCTGTGGACAACCCTGTGCATAATGTGTATAACTCTCTGTAAACTCCCGGCTTTTCTTCTGTTATGTTACCTGATCCCCGGAAATGGCCGGGAAAACTTTTATTTTTTCTCTTGACAGACAGGCTCTGTCATGGTAGTATAACGGGGTACAAGAAAGCAGGTCGGTTCCCCGTCCTCACCCCAGGCAGTCGGCCGAAGGGTTAAGATGTGAAAACAACCGCCGGAAGCTCCGGCGCTGTTTTGCTGCAATACGGGGGCCTGTCTGGCAACCGTATTTTATTTTTGTTTGGAGGTGCTTTCCCATCGCTAACACAGGTCATCAAACCAATGAAGAGATCCGGGACAAGGAAGTTCGACTGATTTCCGATTCCGGCGAGCAGCTGGGCGTCATGTCTTCTCAGGAAGCCCTGCGTATGGCTGAGGAACAGAACCTGGATCTGGTTAAAATCTCCCCCAACGCCGTTCCCCCCGTTTGCAAGCTCATGGATTACGGCAAGTATCGGTTCGAGCAGACCAAGCGCGAGAAGGAAGCCCGCAAGAATCAGCGCGTGGTGGAGGTCAAAGAGGTCCGGATGTCCCCCAGCATTGACGTCAACGACTTCAATGTGAAGCTGAGAAATGCTCAGAAATTCTTATCCGAAGGCAACCGCTGCAAGGTCACGGTCCGTTTCCGCGGCCGTGAGATGGCACATACCAGCATCGGCCAGGAGCTGCTGATGAAGTTTGCTGCCGACTGCGGCGAGATCGCCGTTATGGATAAAAGTCCCAAGCTTGAGGGTCGTCACATGTCTATCTTCCTGTCCCCCAAGCCTGCAAAAGACATGAAAAAGTAAGTAAAGGAGTTCTCTGTTATGCCGAAGATTAAGACTCACAGCGGCGCTAAGAAGCGCTTCTCCCTCACCAAGACCGGTAAGGTCAAGCGCGCCATGACCAAGAAGCGTCACCTGCTGACCGGCCACGGCAAGACCACCAAGATGAAGCGGGCTCTGCGCGGCACCACCTACGCCGACAAGACCAACGAGGCCGCCATCAAGCGCATGATCCTGTATAAGTAAGAAGAGGGAGGATACACAACAATGGCAAGAGTTAAGGGCGCAATGATGACGCGCAAGAGAAGAAACAAGACCCTGAAGATGGCCAAGGGCTACTGGGGTGCCAAGTCCAAGCACTTCAAGATGGCCAAGCAGGCTGTCATGAAGTCCGGCGTTTACGCTTACACCGGCCGCAAGCTGAAGAAGCGTGACTTCCGTCAGCTGTGGATCACCCGTATCAATGCCGCTTGCAAGCTGAACGGCATGAACTACTCCACCTTCATGAACGGTCTGAAGAAGGCTGGCATCGTGATCAACCGCAAGATGCTGGCTGAGCTGGCTGTCAACGACAAGGCTGCTTTCACCCAGCTGACCGAGACCGCTAAGAAGGCCCTGGCCTGATTTTCGGTTTTTCCATACAGATTCAACCGGCAGTATTTCTACTGTCGGTTTTTTCTTTGCCCAAAGAAAAGAGCGGACTGCGTATGCAGTCCGCTCTTTTTGATTTCTGTAAAATGTCTCAGTTAGCCAGAGAGTGAATGGCGGCCACCAGGATCTTGGCGTTGTCCACCAGACGGTAGATCTCCATATACTCGTCGGGCTTGTGCTCCCGGACCACATCGCCGGGGAAGATGGGACCGAAGGCCAGGGTGTTGGGGATCATCTTGGCATAGGTGCCGCCGCCGATGCACATGGGCTCGGACATATCGCCGGTGTAGTCCCGGTAGACCTTCAGCAGCTTCTGGACCAGCTCGCAGTCGGGAGCCATGTAGATGCGGTTCTTGTGCAGGAAGTGGATGGTCTCGAAGCCGGCGTCATAGAAGGCCTGCTTCACGGCGGGGCCGCACTCCTCGAAGGTGTGGGTCACAGGGTAGCGGTAGTTGGTGTGGACCTCGACGTGCTTATCAGAGGCACGGACCACGCCCAGGTTCATGGTGAACTTGCCGGACAGCTCGTCCTCCATGGCCACGCCCAGGGTGGTGCCGTCCCACTCCATGCCCAGCTTGCCGCCCAGCAGATCCACGATCTTCTTCAGCTCGCCGGTGAGAGGCAGCTGCTGCATGAAGATCATCAGACGGCCGATGGCGTTCTTGCCCTCCTCGGGGTGGCCGCCGTGGGCGTTGACGCCGAAGGTGTCGATGCGGACGCCGCCCTCCTCCCGGGTGACCTTGATTTCCTCGGCGGTCAGCGCCAGAATGTCCTCGGCGGTCTTATCGTCGCAGGACAGGCGGACGTATGCCTTGTCGGGGACGATGTTGTGGGCCGCGCCGCCGTTCAGCTCGATGACCTTGATGGCCTGGCCCTCCTGGTCGTAGTCACGGCCGAAGAACTCGGTGACAAGACCCTTCTCGCCGTTGATGACGGGGTACTCGCCGTCGGGGGTGATGCCCATGACAGGCACCTCGCCGCCGTGGGCCATGTAGTACTTCATATCTGCACTGCCGGTCTCCTCGTTGCAGCCGAAGATCAGGCGGACACGGCGCTTCATGGGGACGCCGGAGTCCTTCAGAGCCTTCAGAGCGTACAGAGAGGCCACCACGGGGCCCTTGTCGTCCATAGAGCCGCGGCCGTAGATGCGGCCGTCCACCACCCGGCCCTCGTAGGGAGGCACGGACCAGCCCTCACCCTCGGGGACCACGTCCAGATGGCCCAGAATGGCCACCATCTCCTCACCGTCGCCGTACTCACACCAGCCCACCTGGTTGTCCATGTTGTGGGTGGGGAAGCCCATGCTCTCGGCCAGAGACAGCATGTAGTCCAGAGCGGACTTCACGTTCTTGCCGTAGGGGTAGCCGCTGTTGTCGTCGGCGTACACGCTGGGGATGCGGATACAGCCCTGAAGGCTGGCTACCATATCGTCCCGGCTCTTCTCAATGAGCTCATGCAGTTGGTTCAGTTCCAAGTCAATACATCCTTTCTTTTCTCTGAGTCTCGCTCAGAACGATTCAGTTTACCTGCCCCGCATACTGCGGTAGCGTTTCAGAGCATCGCCATAGGCGGTGAGAATGGCACGTCTGGAGGAACCGCCGTAGCAGTGCTCCAGCCAGCGCTCCAGCCAGTCACCCACAGCTGTGAAATCAGTACCCAGAAACCGCTTGTATAAAAACATCCAGCGTGTGGGTACAACTGAAATCCAGGATCTGGTTGGTCTCTCCGTCGATCTCGAAGCCCATGTAAAATGATCCGTACTGCTTTGTAATGGCGTTGTCCGCATTGGTGCGGGACTCTCCGATTACAAAAAAGGTGCCGGCCATTTTCAGACCCGGTGCAGCCGCTGTGGTCATCTCCGTACTCCTTTCTATGTTTCGATGTCTACAGAGATTCTAACACAGAGGCCGTAGACTGACCAGATGAACTTTTCAGCCGGAGCAGGGAATCCCGCCCCGGCTGAAGGATCTTTATTTGTTTACTGCCTGTGCCGTGTAAAATCCGATTTTAGGTTTCGGAACCCTTACAGGTCCAGGAAATTGTCCATCATCTGGGCAGCCTCGGCGCGGGTGATGACACCCAGAGGGGCCAGCTGAGTCTCGCTGTAGCCGTCCATCAGATCGACTTCCACGGCCCAGCGCACAGCCACCAGAGCCCAGTCGGAAGTCTGATCTGCGTCTGCGTACTCGTCCAGATCGTCCAGGTCGTCCATATCATAGTCACCGGACAGCTCGGCGCAGCGGTACAGGATCATAGCCAGCTGCTCACGGGTCAGCTGGAGGTCGGGACCCATCTGATTGTTGCCGATACCGTCCATCAGACCCTTGGAGGCCACAAAGTTCACAGCGTCAGCATACCAGGCATCGGGAGCCACATCGCTGAACTGGGGAGCCTGCTCCACGGCGGGCTTACCGGCGGCGCTGTACAGGATCTGAGCCATCTGAGCGCGGGTCATCTCAGCATGGGGTGCAAACAGGGTGTCGCTGACGCCCACCATGATGCCGTCCTCGTAGACGTCCTCCACGGCATCATAGAACCAGTCGTCCTCATCCACATCGGTGAAGGGCAGCTCGTCGCAGTCATCAAACAGGTCGGCCAGGATCTCGGCGGGGGTCATGTCCATGTAGCCATCGGGGTCGGCCATCACGTTCTCCATGTCCCAGCTGAACTTACCGGCGCGGTCACCGGTTACCTCGGTGTAATCGGCAAAGTTTCTGTAAACAGCATCATAGCGGGCGTCCCACTGGGGGAAGTACTTAGCCATGTAGTAATCGGCTAGACGGTAGGCCTCGCAGTCCTTGGACTGGCCCACACCGCTGATCTGAACACCGCCTCCGGGAGCGCCGGTCCGGCTGTCAGAGGGAGTGGAGTGCAGGATGACCACGCTGCCGTCGTCGCACTGGCCCAGAGAGATCCACACGTGACCGTTCATGCTGAAAATGTCGCCGGGCTTGAACTGGCTCTTGGTGAACTCGCGGTAGGGGTCCTCGCCCTCCACCAGAGTGCCGTAGTCCATGGTGCCCCACTTCTCCTCGTCGGCGAAGCGCTGAGACATCTTGGTAGCGCTGCAAACATAGCCCTTCTGGCCATCCTCAGTGTTCATCAGATTGTAAACGGCCCAGCCCACATAACCGGAGCAGTCAATACCGGCGTAGTAGTACTGGTTCCACGCCTCGTGGGGATAGTAGCTGGCGCTGTGGTCGTCGCTGTACTTATAGGTGAAGTTCTGATCCTGGCTCTGGAAGAAGTCGACCCAGGACTGAGCCACGCCGATGGAGGTCGCCTGGTTGGAGGAACCCACGTCCTGCCAATCCCAGGTGCCGCCGTAGATGTACAGGGCAGTGCCTGCAGGCTCCATAGCGGTGGCCAGGAAGTTCTTCACGGTCTTCAAACCGGGAACGCCTTCCACGGGAGGCTCGTACTCATCGCCCACGAAGGTCAGATAGATGCGCTCCACCTCATTCTTATCATTGACAAACACGCGGACAGTGTCGTTCTCGTCCACATCGGCCATGGTCTTATCGGTAACAACGGCGCCGCCGGCCTTGGACACGATCTCCTGGACCATAACGTTCTCAGCCAGATCGAACTCCTCGTCCTCCACGGTGATTTCGTCGTTCTCCAGCGCCTCGACCTCACCGGCCGCGTCGCCGTCCTTCATCTCAACGGCAGTCACCATGTTATTATCCACGGTGATATCGTAGATGTAGCCCTCCTGCAGCTTGTTCTGCAGGGTGTAAGCTTCCCCATCGCTCTCCACCAGATAGGAGACCACTTCGCCGTCGATGCTGAACTTGTGCTGGAACTCAGGCTTCTTGTCATTGGTCACCGTGCCGTAGTCCTCAACGCCCAGATAAACCGCTTCCTGCGCGGCAGGCACGGCAGGAGCTGCGAAAACAGGCATAGCAGAGGCCATTACGCTCATCGCCAACAGGGTCGCACACATTCTTTTTTTCATTACTTGTCTCTCCTTTTCTTGATGATCATGGAACTGTTTTTTCTTAACACCTCATCCCAAGAGGCGTAAAGTCCGAAATTTTTTCCGGCTCAGGTGGCAGGAACCTCTGGGAAAGCATGGGACTGCAGGTGGGAAAATCGGGGATTTTTCCCGTTATTTTTTCCCTGTTTTTCCCATTTTCTCCCGTTTTGGGGTGTAAGTATCTCCCACCCGTTTGGGGCAGGTGAGGGATACAGTTTTCTGCTGACGAACAGATCTCAGTTCATCAGACAAACATATGCAGGAGTGCGCCCATACCCAGGCCGCAGAAGTTGCCGATGGCCGCGCCTAGGACACCCATCAGAACGCCGATACCGGCGAAGGAGGCGTCGTAGGCGGTGGCGATGATGG
>SAMEA104404103__coassemble_457_pt1 | contig 29673 bp, 24 predicted proteins | sample SAMEA104404103__metabat2_high_PE_037 | metagenome-assembled genome bin SAMEA104404103 (sample SAMEA104404103) | Balaenoptera acutorostrata | reverse complement strand
CCACGTGGTCCTTCTCCTTCTGGAGCAGGCTCTCGGGGATCAGCATGGGCATATACACGTTCTCGTGGCCGGTCTCCTTGAACTTCTTGTCCAGCTCGGCCTGGATGTTCTCCCAGATGGCGTAGCCATAGGGACGGTAGATGAACATACCCTTGATGGAGGAGTAGTCGATCAGTTCTGCCTTCTTGCACACGTCGGTGTACCACTGGGTGAAGTCGACTTCCATATCGGTGATCTGCTCTACCTGCTTCTTGTTGGTATTCTGAGCCATATCGTTTCAGTCCTTTATCATATTAGAATGGGATTGGAGAAAAAATCTATATCTATATAATAATATGGTTCCATTTGCAAAAAGTCAAGGGCAAGGCCGCAGAATTCCCGCCGTTTCCCCGGCGCTCTTTGGACAGAAAACCGGATTTTCCCCGGCGTGGGCCCCTGAAAATCAAAGGTTCCGCCGTTGCATCGGGGGCGGGCTCCGTGCTATACTGCTGTCAAGACACATTTCCAAAAGGAGGATTCTGTTGTAAATGGACACCCAAGAGAGAAGACAGGCCATTGCACGTACCTTAGAGGAGGCCTCCGGCCCGGTCAGCGCCGCCTCCCTGGCCAAAAGCTACTCCGTCAGCCGACAGGTCATCGTGGGCGATATCGCCCTGCTGCGGGCGGGCGGTATGGATATCTCCGCCACCCCCAGAGGCTATCTCCTGCCCCGGAGCTCCACCAACATCATTCGGACCCTGGCCTGCCGCCACGACATCGCACAGACCGAGGCCGAGCTGAACGCCATTGTGGACCAGGGCTGCACCGTGCTGGACGTCATTGTGGAGCACCCCGTCTACGGCCAGCTCACCGCCCAGCTCCACCTGTCCAGCCGCTACGAGGTCAGCCAGTTCGTCAGCCGGTGCCATCAGGCCGATGCTCCTCCCCTGTCCACCCTCACCGGCGGCATCCACCTCCACACCATCTCCTGCCCCGGCGAGGACGCCTATCTGCGGGTCCAGACCTCCCTGCGGAACATGGGGATTCTGGTGGACGAGTGACCTTTTTTCCGTTAGTGGTTGACTTTTTCCCAACTTCCGCTAAAATAGGAGCAACATGTCTTGACACGTGTATACTACATAAGAAGCAGGTGGATCGGAATGTATGAATTTCTGAAACGCAAAAATATCGTCTTCTCCGCCAAGCGCTACGGCATCGACGCGCTGGGCGCCATGGCACAGGGCCTGTTCTGCTCTCTGCTCATCGGCACCATCATCAAGACCCTGGGCCTCCAGCTGAACATCCAGTACCTCATTGATATCGGAACCTACGCCATGCAGATGGCCGGACCCGCCATGGCCGTGGCCATCGGTCACGCCCTGAAGGCCGACCCCATGGTCATGTACTCCCTGGCCGCCGTGGGCTGGGCCGCCAACGCCGAGGGCGGTGCAGGCGGACCTATGGCCGTTCTGGTCATCGCCATTGTGGCCGCCGAGTGCGGCAAGGCCGTCTCCAAGGAGACCAAGGTGGACCTGCTGGTCACTCCCTTCGTCACCATCGTGGTGGGCGTGGCTCTGGCCAAGTGGATCGCGCCTCCCATCGGCGCGGTGGCCGGTAAGTTCGGCGACATGATCGACCACGCCACCAAATTACAGCCCTTCTGGATGGGCATCGCCGTCTCCGTGCTGGTGGGCGTGGCCCTGACCCTGCCCATCTCCTCCGCCGCCATCTGCTCCGTGCTGGGCACCGTGGGTCTGGCAGGCGGCGCCGCCGTGGCGGGCTGCTGCGCTCAGATGGTGGGCTTCGCCGTCATGTCCTTCCGGGAAAACCGCTGGGGCGGTCTGGTGAGTCAGGGCCTGGGCACCTCCATGCTCCAGATGCCCAACATCGTCCGCAACCCCCGCATCTGGATCCCGCCCACCCTGGCCGCCGCCATCACCGGCCCCATCGCCACCTGTGTGTTCAAGCTCCAGATGAACGGCGCACCCATCAACTCCGGTATGGGTACCTGCGGCCTCTGCGGCCAGATCGGTATCTGGACCGGCTGGCTGTCCCCCTCCGCCGAGGCCGTCGCCAAGGGCGCTGTGGCCATCACCCCCGCCGCCTTCGACTGGATCGGCATAATTTTGGTCTGCTTCGTCCTGCCCGCCGTTCTCAGCTTGTTCTTCTGCCAGATCCTGCGGAAGATCGGCTGGATCCGCGAGGGCGACCTGGTCCTGCCCGACTGATCCTCCCGCATTCCTTTTACGCGCCCGGCAGAAGCCGGGCGCGTTTGTTTTGCACATTTTAAGGGGAGATTGGGGAAAACTTTTGGGGAAGAGAAACCTTCGTCCCCGCGCACGGGCTTGGCTCCCCTTGAGGGGGCTTCACGCGACCGCTGCCGGTGGCAGAGGGAGGGAGCGATGAAGCAGGGCAGACACTTGCGTTTGCACGAGCAAAGCGAAGGGCAAATGCTTAGTGTCAACCCGGAACCGAAGGTTTGTCACCAGTTCTCAAACTGGTGACTGAGAGGTGTCCCCACGTCCCGTCCGCAGACGGAAAAGCCTCCCCTGTGTAAGGGGAGGTGGCGGGGTTGTGATCTTCCGTTCTTCGACCACCCCTCGAGCAGAACAGCCCATGCAGGTTACAATCCCCCTCGTCGTCGCGGACTGCGTATCCTAAGCCCTGACACACCGTATCGTGTCAGGGCTTACTCGCTCCGTCGCTCCTCCTCTCCCAAACACAACCACTTCGTTGGGTTGTGTTTGGGGACCCTTTTAAGCGGCAGTCTCTGCAATACGGCCGCGATATATCGCGGCCCTACGGCGTTCACCGAAAATATCGCCTAAAACTATGTAGGGCCGCCATATATGGCGGCCGTCTCCCGCCCCCTCCCGCGGCGGGCTTAAAATGCGCCGCAGGCACCTTTTCTTTTCACTCTTCACCTTTCACTTTTCACTCCCTTCCCCCTTCGAACACCAGAGGACGGGGTCAGATTCTGTCCTGTTCCCGTCACATCCCACAATCAGGGTGGTCATAAAAACTTTTCTCCTGTGAGAACAGAAATCTTTTGGAAAAACTATTGACTTTTTCCCTGTTTTCGATATAATAATGAAGCCTGTCTCTGAGAGAGACAAGGCAATTCCTTGCTCTTGCACGAGATGCAAGGGCCAAAAGTCCATAAGGAGGTGCACAAACATGGCTAAAATCAATGCTAACTACGAGGCTGTCTACATCCTGAACCCCGCTCTGGAGGAGGAGAAGATCGCTGCTCTGGTCGAGAAGTTCAAGGCCGTGGTCGAGGCTAACGGTACCGTCTCCGAGATTGACGAGTGGGGCAAGCGCCGTCTGGCCTATCCCATCAACGATCTGATGGAGGGCTACTACGTTCTGATGAGCTTCACCGCTGCTGCTGCTATTCCCGCTGAGCTGGATCGTATTTTCCGTATTACTGACGGCGTTATGCGTTCCATGATCATCTGCAAGGAGCAGTAAGCTATCATGCTGAACAAAGTTTTCATCATGGGCCGTCTGGCCCGTGACCCCGAACTGCGGCACACCCAGTCCGGCACCGCTGTAGCTTCCTTCACCCTGGCCGTTGACCGGGATTTCAAGGATAAGTCTACCGGCGAGCGCGCTACTGACTGGATCGATGTCGTTGCCTGGCGTCAGACCGGCGAGTTTGTCAGCCGTTTCTTTACCAAGGGCCGTATGGCCGTGGTCGAGGGCCGGCTCCAGATCCGCGACTGGACCGACAAGGACGGCAACAAGCGCCGCAGTGCTGAAGTTGTGGCCGATCAGGTCTACTTCGGCGATTCCAAGCGGGATGGCGACGGCGGAGGTTACTCCGGCGGTTACAGCCAGGGCGGCTACAGCCAGGGTGGTTACCAGCAGGGTAACCGCGGCGGCTACTCCGCACCCGCTGCCCCCTCCGGCTATGGCGCCCCCCCTGCGGACGGCGACCAGTTTGCCGAGCTCACTGATGATGACGGCGAACTGCCGTTCTAAGGGAACGTCGTTCCCCTGACTTTGACCATTATGGTCGTTTAAAGGAGGTTCATTCCATGGCTATGGATCGTGATAACAGAGCTCCCCGCGGCCGCAAGCGTCGCAAGGTCTGCGCTTTCTGCGTCGACAAGGTGGAGACCATCGATTACAAGGATGCTGCTAAGCTGCGCCGCTACACTTCTGAGCGCGCTAAGATTCTGCCCCGCCGCACCACCGGCACCTGCGCTATGCATCAGCGTCAGCTGACCGAGGCTATCAAGCGTGCCCGTCAGATCGCTCTGCTGCCCTACGTGACCGACTAATTTAAGTCTTTCATGTCTATCGAAACACCGTTTGGAGAAATCCAAACGGTGTTTTTTTATGCCCGAAAAGGTTTCGCCGCGTCTTTCGTCCCCCGTCCCGTCCGCAGACGAAAAAGCCTCCCCTGTGCACGGGGAGGCAAGGTGGCAAAGGCCGCTTCCTTTTTCTTCTGTTCCGCACGCGTCGCCCTCTGCACCACGGCCGCCATATATGGCGGCCCTACAGCTTCTACAGGAAGAGTTTCATTGTCCGGTTGGCACCTTCGGGCGGTGCCGGCAGGCGCATCATCGAAAAATGCATCTATGATAGTCTTTGCATGACCCCAGCGGGCGGATCATGTTACCCCCGTAAAATTTTTGTGATTTCTGCCCACACAGGAGCGTAGCTGTCATTTTTCAGATTTTGCCGCCCATCGAAAAAAACACCCACCGCCTACAGCCTCCGTATTCAAGGGGTCCGGGGAAAACGCCATTGAAAACACGGAAGTGTTTTCGGCGTTGTCCCCGGCGATCTTTTGGGTACTTTTCAATCGTTTGAAAAGTACCTCGCCCCGTAGGGCGCCCCCCCCTCTCCCTCAAAAAACGACAAAAAAACGGTGCGGCCAAAGGCCGCACCGTTTTGATGCTTTATGGAATAAAATTTACTCGGCGGAGATCATGTAGTAGTACACGGGCTGACCGCCGTTCAGGACGGTGATCTCAGCGTCGGGGCAGACCTCGGCGAAAATCTTCTCAGCCTCAGCGGCCTGCTCCTCGGTGACGTCCTCACCGTAGAAGATGGTGATGAACTCAGCGTCCTTGTGGATGTCGGCCTCGGCCAGGCGCTTCAGCAGCTCGACCAGGTCCTTATCGGTGCCAAAGAGCTGGTGCTCGGCCAGAGCCAGGTAGTCACCCTCCTTGATGGCGAAGCCGCCGAAGTCGGAGTTGCGGGCGGCGTAGGTGATCTCGCTGGTGCGGACATTGGCGAATGCCTCGCTCATGTTGGCGGTGTTGTCCTCCTCGGAGGCGTCGGGGTCGGCCACCATCATGGCGGAGATGCCCTGAGGCACGGTCTTGGTGGGCAGAACGACCACCTTCTTGTCCTCGCACAGAGGGACACACTGCTCGGCGGCCATAATGATGTTCTTGTTGTTGGGCAGGACATAGACAATCTCGGCGGGAGTTGCGTCGATGGCCTTCATGATGTCCTCGGTGGAGGGGTTCATGGTCTGACCGCCGCCCACCAGTCCGTCCACACCCAGGTCGCGGAAGACAGCTTCCAGACCCTCACCGGCGCAGACTGCCACATAGCCGAACTTCTTCTCGGGAGCGGCCTTGACAGCCTTCTTGGCGGCCTTGGCGGGCTTCTCGGTGTGGCCCTCGGCCTGACGCTCCAGCTCCTCCTCGATGGCGTCCAGATCGTCGGTACACTGGGCGGTCTTACCGGCGGCCAGCTCGTCGGCCTGCGTGCGCATGTTCTCGATCTTGGCCAGCTCCAGAGTACCGTACTTCTGGGACTCGGTCAGGGCCACGCCGGGGATATCGGTGTGGACGTGGACCTTGAACACGTCGTCATCCTCGCCGATGACCAGGCAGTCGCCGATGGAGCCCAGATACTCCCGCAGGGGATCCAGGTTCACGTCGGGATCGTCCTTGCGGACGATGTAGACGGTGTCAAAGGTGAAGGTGATCTCCTCAGAGGACATCTGAGCGAAGTCAGCCTTGTCGTTGACCTCCTCCTCAGCCTCGTCGGACTGGGGCATGGGCAGACCGCGCAGCTCGTCCAGCATACCCTGGAAGATAGCCAGGAAGCCCTTACCGCCTGCATCCACCACGCCGGCCTTCTTCAGGACGGGGTTCATGTCGATGGTAGCGGCCAGAGCCTTTTCGCCCTCCTCCAGAGCGGCCTCCAGCACGGACTCGATGCTGTCCTCTTCCCGGGCGGCACCGGCGGCGCGGGCGGCAGCCAGACGGGAGACGGTGAGGATGGTGCCCTCGGCGGGGTGCATGACGGCACGGTAGGCCGCAGCCACGCCGAAGTCCAGCGCGATGGCCAGGTCACGGCCATCCATGGTCTCCTTGTCCTTCAGTGCCTTGGCAAAGCCCCGGAACAGCAGGGACAGGATGACGCCGGAGTTGCCGCGGGCGCCCCGCAGCAGAGCGGAGGCAGTGCCCTGAGCGGCCTGCCCCACGCCGGCGTACTTCTTCTTTTTCATCTCCTGAGAGGCGGCGCCGATGGTCAGAGACATATTGGTGCCGGTGTCGCCGTCGGGGACGGGGAACACGTTCAGGTCGTTGATGGGCTGTTTCTGTGCATTGATAGAGGCGGCTCCGTGGATGACCATCCGCTGGAATACCGCCGCGTCGATACTTTTAACCATAGTCGGCATTGTTCCTTTCTGCGAATGGTTTAGTAGCGCATGGAGTCCACGCACACGTCCACAGACGCGACCTCGACTCCGGTGGTCTTGCTGACCACATAGCGCACCTCGCTCATGATAGAATGGCAAACTGCCATCAGATTTACGCCGTTCTCCACAATGATATGCAGCTCGATGGAGACGGTGCCGTCCTCGTTGTAGTAAACTTTGACGCCCTTGGCCATAGACTCGCGCTTGAGCAGGTGGACCAGTCCATCGGTGGTGGAGCGGACTGCCATGCCCTTTACGCCGTAGCAGTTGGTGGCGGCACTGCCGGTGATGGCAGTAAACACATCACTGCTGATGCGGATTTCGCCCAGATCGTTTTGCAGTTTCATGGGTATCTACCTTCCTTTCATTGAGGATAGGATAATTTTAGATGGTTTCAACATACATTGTAGTCGATTTCCGCCAAAAATACAAGTCCTATTTCCCTCCACAACCTGACGAAAATTCCATTTCTCCCGCTCTCATGTTGGAAATTTGCGTTTTTTCGGAGTATGAGCGCACTTTTTGACCCCGGAAATGCAGAGGCCCCTCCTCCGGTTCGACGGGCCTCTTGCCCCTTTTGGAATATAATCGGGACAAGCTGCGGGACAGGGTCCCCAGAGGAGGAGGAAACAGTCATGACAGGCAGACACAGTGTACGCACCCGGGTCCTGAGACTCCGGCGGCAGTCCAGACAGACGGGACAAGTCCGCCTGTCCGCGGGAGCCCTCCGCACCGCCGGAGGGCTGGCGGTCCACGGCCTGCTGGCCTTCGGGCTGGCCTTTGCGGTGGTGCTGGAGGACCGTTCGCCCTTCGCCGCCGCTCTGGTGGCCGGGGCGGGCGGCGGGCTCATGGGGCTATTTTCCCTCCTGGGTGCGGGGCTGGGCTATCTGACCGCATTGGAGATCAACGAGGCCCTGCGGTACATGGCCGCCTCTCTCCTGACCTACGCCGCCGCCTTCGCCTTCTGTGACCTGTCCTTCGCCAAAAAAACGGTGTTTCCCTGCCTCTCCGCCGCCCTGTTCATGGGGTTCACCGGCTTTCTGGTGGAGGCACCGCTGGGATTCAGGCAGTCCGACATTGTGGCCCTTTTATGCGAGGCGGGGCTCACCGCCGGGGCGGTCTGGTGCTTCCGCAATGCTCTCACGCCGCCGGAGCAGTCCAGAACCCTCTCCCCTGCCCGCCGCATCTCCATTCTGACTCTGGCCTGCCTCCTGCTCACCACCGTGGTGCCTGTCTCCCTGGGGGATGACGTGTCTCTGGGCCGCACCCTGGCCGCCGCCGCCGTGTTCAGCGCGGCATGGCAATCCGGCCCCGCCATGGGAGCCGCCGCCGGGGTGGCCATGGGGCTGGCCTGCGACCTGTCCGGGGTAGGCGGGCCCCTGTACGGCACCCTCTGCGGCCTGCTGGGCCTGTTCGCCGGGGTGGGACAGGGCCGGGGCCGTCTGGTCAGTCTGGAGTGCGGCTGGGCCGGGGCCGGGTTCCTCCTGTTCTTCCTCTGGGGCGACCGCTTCACCACCGCCCCGGTGTATGAGGTCCTGCTGGGCGGGGTGGTGTTCCTGTCCATCCCCCGAAAGCTGCTCCGACAGCTGGGGGTATGGCTACGGCCCGTCCCGGCGGGACTGGTGAGCCAGCGGGCACGGGAGCTGACCCGGCAGAAGCTCCACGCCGCCGCCACCGCCTTTCTCTCTCTGGGCCAGTCCCTCCAGAGCGCCCTCCGGGACCGGGAGAATGAGAGCGACGTGGCCGCCGTCTTTGACCGGGCCGCCAACCGGGTATGCCGGACCTGCGCCTTCCGGGACCGCTGCTGGAAGCAGGACTACGCCCTCACCTTCAACGCTCTGAATCAGGTGGTCCCGGCCATGACGGACCGGGGCCGGGCAGAGGAGGGGGACTTCCCCAAAAATTTCTCTGACCGCTGTGTCCACTTCCCCGGCTTTGTGGTGGCGGTAAACGAGGAGCTCACCGCTCTGTTCTGCCGCCGCCAGTACAACGCCCGCATCCGGGAGAGCCGGGCCGCCGTCTGCCGCCAGTACGCCCAGCTGGCCGAGCTGCTGGACAGCGCGGCGCTGGAGCTGGGGGATGAGCTGTCCCCGGACGTGCTCAACGACCGCCGGGTCCGTCAGCGGGTGGCGGAGCTGGATTTGAACGTAAACACCTCGGTCTATCGGGACGGGCGGGGGCTGCTCCATCTGGAGGCCAGAGGCCCCGGCAGTCCGGAGCTGTCCGCACCCCTGCGGGTGGAGGACCTGTCCCTCCTGCTGGACGCCCCCATGCGGGTGGCCCGGGAGGACCGGGAGCGGCTGTCCCTCATCCAGCAGGAGCCCTTACAGGCGGAGACCGGCACCGCCGCCCGAAGGAAGGAGGGCGAGACGGTGAGCGGCGACACCGCCGCCTGCTTCCGCCGGGAGGACGGGGTGCTGTTCCTCCTGCTCTGCGACGGCATGGGGTGCGGGCCGGAGGCCAACGCCGAGAGTTCCCTTGCGGTGAAGCTGTTGGAGGAGTTTTTGCAGGCGGGGGTGGAGACGGCCCACGCCCTGACCACCCTGGCGGCGGCGCTGGCTCTGCGGAGCGAGGACACCGGCGGCTTCACCACGGTGGACCTGCTGGAGGTGGATCTGTTCCAGGGGGATTGCAGGCTGTTCAAGCTGGGCGCGGCCCCCACCTACGTCCGCACCCGGAGCGGCGTCCAGCGGTACGCCGGGTTCTCCCTCCCCGCCGGACTGGCACAAGGGGAGCAGGCCGCCCCGGACCGGTTCACCTTCCGGCTGTCCCCCGGGGACTGCGTCCTCATGGTCAGCGACGGGGTGTTCGCCCCCGGGGAGGACGGCTGGCTGGTGGACAGGCTGAAGGCGTTCGAGGGTGCCCCCGGCGTGTTCGCAAAGCTGCTCCTCACCGACTGCCCCGGCGCACCCAACGACGACAGAACGGCTATGGTCGTAAGGCTGGAAAATCGGGAGTGAACTCCCGTTTTCAGCCCAGAGAAGAGAGAAAGGTGAAAGGAGAAGAGAAATGGTGCGCCAAAGGCGCATTGGAAATTCGCCCTGCGGGGCGGGAGTTCGGAGTTGAAACAGGATTCCTCCAAAGCCTCCCCTGTGTAAGGGGAGGTGGCACCAGTCCGCAGACTGGTGTCGGAAGGGTTGTAATCTGCCGTTCTTTGACCACCTCTCAAACAAAACAGTTCACGCAGGTTACAATCCCCCACCACCTCCGGCGGAGCCCCCTTTACACAAGGGGGCCTTTGTCAAAACCTGTTCCATGACCTATCTTTCTCCCTCGTCCCCGCCCGTGGCGGTCTTGGCTCCCCTTGAGGGGAGGCAAGGTGACAAAGACTGTTTTGTTTTCCTCCTGATTCATCCTCGGTCATCTCTGTACCACGGCCGCCATCTATGGCGGCCCTACGGCGTTCACCGAACATCTTACAATGAGAAAAACACTCCGTTGAATGGCTGGCATGACGGGCGGTGCCGGCGGGCCACGCATCAAAAAACGCTTCTATTTGAGTCTTTGTCTGACCCCGGCGGGCGAATCATGTAACCCCCGTAAAATGTCCGAAATTTCTGTCCAAGCAGGTGCGTTGCCGTCAATTTCTCAGATTTTACAGCCCATCGAAAACCCCACCCACCGCCTGCGGCCTCCGTAAACAAGGGGACCGGGGAAAACGCCATTGAAAACGGGACGTTTTCGGCGTTTTCCCCGGCGATCTTTTGGTTTCTTTTCCATCGTCGGAAAAGAAACTCGTCCCCGCAGGGACGAAACGCCGCTCCATTTCCACAGATTTCCTTCCGAAACCGTTTCCGTCCACAGTTTTTATTGAAATATGAGCAAAATTGGCCTGTTCCTCTTGTCATACCGGGGAAACAAGACTATAATAAATAGAAGTCTGAATCTTTCGGGCAATTACCAATGGGGCGGCCCCGCCGCCCTTGATTTTATAAAGATATGGAGAGTGGAACATCATGGAACGCACCACCATCGCGGCCATCTTCGCCGACCAGGAAGCCCTGGGCGGACAGAATGTCACCGTCTGCGGCTGGGCCAGAACCATCCGCGATATGAAGACCTTCGGCTTTATCGAGCTGAACGACGGCTCCTGCTTCAAGAACCTGCAGGTCGTCATGGACGCCAATGTCCTGGACAATTTTAAGGAAATCGCCGGCCAGAACGTGGGCGCTGCTCTGATCGTCACCGGCCAGGTCGTCCTCACTCCCGAGGCCAAGCAGCCCCTGGAGGTCAAGGCCTCCAAGATCGTGGTGGAGGGCGTCTCCGCTCCCGACTACCCCCTGCAGAAGAAGCGCCACAGCGTGGAGTTCCTGCGCACCATCCAGCACCTGCGCCCCAGAACCAACCTGTTCTCCGCAGCCTTCCGGGTCCGCTCCGCTGCCGCCCACGCCATCCACTGCTTCTTCCAGGACCAGGGCTTTGTGTATGTCCACACTCCCCTGATCACCGGCTCTGACTGCGAGGGCGCAGGCGAGATGTTCCAGGTCACCACCCTGGACATGGAGAACGTCCCCAAGACCGAGGACGGCAAGGTGGATTACTCCCAGGACTTCTTCGGCAAGAAGACCAGCCTGACCGTCTCCGGCCAGCTGAACTGCGAGAACTTCGCCATGGCCTTCGGCGACGTCTACACCTTCGGCCCCACCTTCCGCGCCGAGAACTCCAATACCGCCCGCCACGCCGCCGAGTTCTGGATGGTCGAGCCTGAGCTGGCCTTCGCCGATCTGGGCGACTACATGGACAACGCCGAGGCGCTCATCAAGTACATCATCAAGTACGTCATGAACCGCTGCCCCGACGAGATCAACTTCTTCAACTCCTTCGTGGACAAGGGCCTGAAGGCCCGTCTGGAGCACGTGGCCAACTCCGACTTCGGCCGTGTCTCCTACACCGAGGCCGTGGAGATCCTGGAGAAGCACAACGACGAGTTCGACTACAAGGTGGAGTGGGGCACCGACCTCCAGACCGAGCACGAGCGCTACCTGACCGAGAAGGTCTTCAAGCGCCCCGTCTTTGTCACCGACTACCCCAAGGAGATCAAGGCCTTCTACATGCGCCAGAACGACGACGGCAAGACCGTGGCCGCCGCCGACTGTCTGGTCCCCGGCATCGGCGAGATCATCGGCGGTTCTCAGCGTGAGGAGCGCATCGACGTGCTGGAGTCCCGCATCAAGGAGCTGGGCATGGACCCCAAGGACTACTGGTGGTACTGCGACCTGCGCCGCTACGGCTCCTGCCGCCACGCCGGCTACGGCCTGGGCTTCGAGCGCATGGTCATGTACCTGACCGGCATCAACAACATCCGCGACGTGGAGCTGCACCCCCGCACCGTGGGCAACGCCGAGTTCTAATCAAAAAACTCTGCGAGGCTTTCTCTCAAAGCCTGAGGATCCCAAACGGGAGACTGCTTTTGCAGTCTCCCGTTTTTTGTTGTAACATTTTCCCGCTCCCGTTGTTATATGGATGAAAGGAGGGAGAAGGACATGAACACCCAGCTTCTGAATCAGCTCTATCAGCGCTACTACCGGGAAATCTACCTCTATCTCCTCTCCCTCAGCAAAAACCGGACCACCGCCGAGGACTTATTGCAGGAGACCTTCCTGAAAGCCATCCTCTCCCTGCCGGACAGCCACGGCAACACCAGAGCCTGGCTCTACATGGTGGCCCGGAACCTGTATTTCAACCAGAGAAAGCAGGAACAGCATTTAACTCTCACCGACGAGAGCGAGGCGCTGTCCGCAGAGGACGATCTGCTGGAGCAGATCATCTCAGACGAAAAAAGAAAGCTCCTCTACCTGGGCTTATCCCGATTGGAGGAGCGGAAACGCGAGGTTTTACAGATGCAGTATTTCGGCGGACTGTCCCAGAAGGAGATCGCCGCCGTCCTGCATCTGACCCCGGAGCACGTCCGGGTGCTGGCCTACCGGGCCAGAAAGGAATTACGGAACTGGATGGAGGAGAACGGATATGACATATCGTGAAATGCTGGACCTGTACCGGAGGGGCCATCTGGACGAGGAGACCCGCCGGAAGCTGGAGGCCGACATCGAAAAGCAGGACGCCATCAGCGAGTACCTCTTCGACCGCTCCGACATCCCTGATTTGGAGGAAATCCCTCTCCCGGAGCCGGAGCAGGAGGACGGACAGTTCATCGCCCTGGTGCAGAGGTCCATCCGCCGGGCCTTTGTGAAAATGGGGGTCATCGTGGGTGCGGTGGTGCTGGTGCTGGTGATGGGCGCGGTGTTCCTGCTCCCTCACGCCGTGGATCAGTTCTACTACGACCCCAACGAGGTGGTGGGCGCGGACGCAAAGTACCCCGACCTGACTACCACCCGCATGAGCCTGGACCTGGGGGTCTACTCTGAATTGTTCCTCCCCGGTCAGCGCCGCAACAACGCCATTGCCACACCCCAGGGCTATGGGGTCTACGACCTGACCATCCCTCAGAACGTGAGCCGCACCGGAGCGTTCCGCACCTTCAACGGCAGGCTCACACGGGATGAACTTCTCTTCTACGACGGCGACGCCCTCCGGCACCCCGCCGGGAACGCCTTCCGCTTCCCCAATGATCTGGACAAGAACCCCAACAGCAACACGCCGCCCTGGGGAACTTCCGAGGAGGCCAAAGCAAATCTGGCCGGGCTGGACGACAGCGGCTGGTATCAGGGGTTCATCTCTCTGAACCGTGTGTTCTCCTACGCCGACTTCCTCACCTGGATGGAGGAGAACGAACTGGACACCTCCCTCTGGTGCGCCGTCCCCGTCACCGACGAAAACGGCGATCTGAGCCGCACCTTGATCGGCTTTAACGTGGGTCAGGGCGGGATGTGTCTGGACTGGGACCGGGAGACTTATCCCCACCTGTCCCTGCTGGACAACGGGAACCCGGATACGGACCCCAGAGACCCGGAGATCATGGAGGAACACTTCCTCAGTATGCTGAAATGGACCCGGGACAACCCGGAATTCACCGAGATGATGCACACCCCTGTGGGCGCCATGCCACAGTTCATCATGGACAGCGTGGAGCGCGAGGGCCTGCGGGTGTACGGCTTCTCCATCACCGCCAAAAAGAGCGAGCTGGTGGAGCTGGCGGAGGACCCCGATGTGGGCTACGTCTTCGCCGAGCCTGCCGTAAGTTGAATGTAACAGAAAACCCCCGTGGAAAACCACGGGGGTGGTTTTTGTTGTTCTCTTTCGGGGAACGGCGGTTTTCGTTTCATTTTCTTCTCTGTTTCACCGTTCGTTTTATGATATGTTTCCTAAAACTGCGGCCGCCATATATGGCGGCCCTACGGCGTTCACCGAAAATGCCGTCTGAATTGGAGTAGGGCCGCGATATATCGCGGCCGTGTTGCAGAGAAAGTCGAGGGTAGACAGAAGAAAAACAAAACTGTCTTTGCCCCCTTGGCTCCCCTTTCACAGGGGAGGCTTTTCGCCGTTTCTGAAACAGGGGCGAACCTTTATTTCACCCGATTTTTCAATTCCTCTCCGTTGACGTACCGCTTCAGATTCTCCAGCGCCATATTGACGCAGGCCTTCCGGGTGATCTCCAGCCGCATCCCGCCCGCCACGTGGGGCGTGATGATCAGATTGGGGATATCCCACAGCTCGCTCTCCGCGGGGAGAGGCTCCGGCTCGGTGACGTCCAGCGCCGCGCCCCACAGCTTGCCGTCCTTCATAGCACGAGCCAGCGCGTCCTGATCCAGGACGGTGCCTCTGCCGGAGCTGATGAGAATAGCGTCGTCCTTCATCAAAGAAAGCCTGCGCTCGTCCATCAGACCCACGGTGGAGGGGGAATGGGGCACCACCAGAGCCACCACGTCGGCAGCGGGCAGGAGCTCGTCCAGCTCGCTCATGGCCCGGACCTCGTGGAACCCCTGCACCGGGGCCGGGGTCCGTTTCAGACCGATGGTGTGGGCGCCCATGGCCCCGCAGAGGGAGGCGTAGATAGAGCCGATGTGTCCCGCTCCCACCACCAGTACCCTGCTGTCCAGCAGGGTCTTCATTTTGCCCTCGTCCTTCCAGCTGTGGTCCCGCTGGTGGTCCCGGTACTGGGGCAGCTTCCGGCACAGAGCCATGGTGCCGGCCAGCATGTGCTCCGCAACGGAACGGGCGTTGCTGCCGCTGGAGTTGGTGAGCATAGCCCCCTCCGGCAGGTGTCCGGCGTACTCGTCCGCTCCGGCCCACATGGTCTGGAACCACTTCAGCGCCTCCGCCTTCTCCAGATCGGCGGGGCGGGGCCAGCCGAAGAGGACCTCTGCCTGGGCCAGCTGCTCCGGGGTGACGGTGCGGCGGCCTGCGTACACGTGGCGGTAGCCGGGCGCAAGGGCCTGGAACTCCGCCTTCTCCTCCTCGTTCACCGGGAGCAGATTCAAAATCATTTCAGCCATAGATCCTCCTTATTTTTCCATTTGTTCGGTTTACTGCGTCTTTTTCTATGGTATGATTATATCTCAGGCCATCCGCCCGTGACAAGAGAAGGCTCTGTCAATTTTCCGCTCCTTCCCGACGGTTTTTCCACCGGAATCTCCCTTGACGAATGGCCCCTTGTCCCCTATGCTATAAGAGTGATTTTATGCAGGAAAGGAGGCGCAGACATGACCGTCACGCCTGATACCCCTCTGACGGACTTCCCCGGCGTGGGCGATGTCCGGGCCAAAAAGCTGGAGAAGCTGGGGCTCACCCGCTGCGCCGATCTTTTGACCTATTACCCCCGGGACTACGAGGACCGGCGGCACAGCTACACCATCCGGGAGGCCCCGGTGAACGTCCGCATCTGTGTCACCGCCATGGCCGCCGAACACCCCCAGCGCACCCGCATCCGGGCGGGGCTGGAGCTGGTGAAGGTGAAGGTGGTGGACCACACCGGAGCCATGCACCTGACCTTCTTCAATCAGGGCTACGTCCAGCGGGCCATCAGCGCCGGGGAGGAGTACGTCTTTTACGGAGTGGTGGAACAGCAGGGCACCCGCCGGACCATGGTAAATCCCATCTTTGAGCGCACCGACCGCCGCAGCTTCACCGGGTGCATCATGCCCGTCTACCCCCTGACGGCGGGCATCACCAATCACCTGCTGGCCAACCTGACCCGGCAGGCCATGGACTGCGCCAACACCGTGCCGGAGACCCTGCCGCCCCACATCCGGCAGGCCCACGCTCTGGCGGCAGCGGAGTATTCCATCCGCAACATCCACTTCCCCGCCGACGATGAATCCCTGGCCCTGGCCCGGAAGCGGCTCACCTTTGAGGAACTCTTTTACCTCTCCGTGGGTCTCAGCTTTCTGAAGGGCCGCCGGGACGACGCAGGCCCCGGCCTGCCCATTTCCAAACGCCCGTGGGAGGAGTTTCAAAAACTCCTGCCCTTCTCCCCTACCAACGCCCAGCGCCGGGTCATGGAGGAGGCCGCCCGGGATATGTCCAGCGGACGGCCCATGAACCGGTTAGTACAGGGCGACGTGGGCAGCGGTAAAACCGTGGTGGCGGCCTACGCCGCCTGGCTGGCGGTGAAGGCGGGCTATCAGGCCGCCATGATGGCGCCCACCGAGGTGCTGGCCGAACAGCACGCCCGCTCCCTCTCCGAACTGCTGGCGCCCGCGGGGATCACCGTGGGACTGCTCACCGGCTCTCTCACCGCCGCCAACAAGCGGAAGATGCAGAAAGCCATTGCCGCCGGGGAGATCGACTTTGTCATCGGCACCCACGCCCTCATATCCAAGGCGGTGGAGTTCAAAAATCTGGGCCTCATGGTAGCCGACGAACAGCACCGCTTCGGCGTGGCCCAGCGGGCGGCACTGGCCGCCAAGGGCACCGCGCCCCATGTGCTGGTCATGTCCGCCACCCCCATCCCCAGAACCCTGGCCCTCATTATTTACGGCGATCTGGATGTGTCCGTCATTGACGAGCTGCCGCCGGGCCGCACTCCCATCGAGACCTACGTGGTCCGGGAGGACAAGCGGGAGCGGATGTACAACTTTGTCAGAAAACAGGTGTCCTTCGGGCGGCAGGTGTACATCGTCTGCCCCGCCGTGGAGGAGAACCCGGACGCGGTCCTCCCCGGGGAGGAGCAGTCGCCCATGGACCTAAAAGCGGTGAAAACCTACGCCGCCCACCTGCAAAACGATGTGTTCCCGGAGCTGAAGGTGGACTTCCTCCACGGCAAAATGAAGCCCCGTGAGAAGGAAACCGTCATGTCCGCCTTCTCCGCCGGGGAGACCCAGGTGCTGGTGTCCACCACCGTCATCGAGGTGGGCGTGGACGTGCCCAACGCCTCTCTCATGATCGTGGAGAACGCCGACCGCTTTGGTCTGAGCCAGCTCCACCAGCTGAGAGGCCGGGTGGGCCGTGGAAAACATCAGTCCTACTGCGTCCTCATCACCGCCACCCGGAACCCGGACTCCATACAGCGACTGCGGACTCTGGCCTCCACCACCGACGGCTTCCGCATCTCCGAGGAGGACTTAAAGCTGCGCGGCCCCGGCGACTTCTTCGGCAACCGCCAGCACGGCCTGCCCCAGATGAAGATCGCCGACCCCGCAGGCGATATGCGGACCCTCAGCGAGGCTCAGGAGGCCGCCCGCCTTCTGCTGGAGGAGGACCCCCGGCTGGAACAGCCGGAAAACAAACCTGTTTTGAACCGTGTCCGGCACCTGTTTGCCGACACCCCCGATATTTTCAACTGATGAAGAGAGTAGGAGAACACTTTATGGAACAGAATCGTATCGAGAGGGCCCAGGCCCTCCGGGACCGCACCGACGCCCACTTCAACTGCTGTCAGGCCGTGTTCATGCCCTTTGCTCAGGAGCTGGGTCTGGACGAGGAGGCCGCCCGGAAGATTGGGGCCCACTTCGGCTCCGGTATGCGGGTGGGCGGCGTCTGCGGGGCCCTCACCGGGGCGCTGATGGTGCTGGGTATGTACGGCTACGGCGAGGCCGAGGCCAATGCCTTCATGGAGGACTTCCGTCAGCGGGCCGGGTTCCTGGACTGCGCCGATTTGCTGGAGGCCTCCAAGAACCGGGGCGAGGTGAAGAAAACCCACTGCGATCAGCTGATCCGGGACTCCGTCAAGGCCATCGAGGAGCTGGTGGAGAAAAAATAAGGTCATCGGATATAGTACTTTTCAAGCGATTGAAAAGTACCCAAAAGATCGCCGGGGACAACGCCGAAAACACTTCCGTGTTCTCAATGGCGTTTTCCCCGGACCCTTAAAACGAGGGCTGTAGGCGGTGGGCAGGGTTTTCGATGGGCGGTAAAATCTTCCACATTGACGGCTACGCACCACCTCGGGCAGAAATCACAGGCATTTTACGGGAGTAACAGGATCCGCCCGCCGGGGCCATGCAAAGACTAATCCAGTTGCGTTTTTCGATGGGTGGCCCGCCGGCACCGCCCGGTTTGCCAACCATTCAACGGCGATCGTTATTGAGAAAAGCTTCCGTCCTTCCTCCCCGCGCACGGAACCCTGCGGCAACGGCCGCGCGTCCAAGCCTCCCCCCAAGGGGAGCCAAGACCGGAGGGACGAGAGGCGAAAGCTGAAACAGGTTTTTCCAAAGGCCCCCTTGTGCAAAGGGGGCTGCCGCCTAAAAGGGTCCCCAAACGCAACCCAACGAAGTGGTTGTGTTTGGGAGAGGAGGAGCGACGGAGCGAGTAAGCCCTGACACGATACGGTGTGTCAGGGCTTAGGATACGCAGTCCGCGACGACGAGGGGGATTGTAACCGGTATATTCAGTTTTACTTGAGAGGCGGTCAAAGAACGACAGATTACAACCCTTCCGTCACCAGTCTGCGGACTGGCCGACACCTCCCCTTACACAGGGGAGGCTGGGGTTTCTATGTGGCGCGGAGTTATCCCCCAAAACGAAAAAAATCCTCCCAGAACGCCAAAATGGGACGTCAGAGACGTCCCAAACTTGGTTTGATCTGGAAGGATGGATGAAAAAGAAGAATCACAAAAGAACATTCAACTCCGGGCGGATAAGAGCGGAATCCGTACATCGTTAAATATTTAACTTTTGTAACTGTTAAGATTTTAACATTCTTGGTATTAAAAAACAATCCCCAATTTTATTATATTGGACATATCGTTTTAGTTATAATTTTTCCGAACAGGAGGACCTGATTTGAAGCACCTGGAACAACTCCCCATCCCGCTGCTGCTGTGGTACCGGGAGCACAAGCGCACCCTGCCCTGGCGCAGCGATCCCACCCCCTACCACGTGTGGGTGTCCGAAATCATGCTGCAACAGACCAGAGTGGTCGCAGTTTTGGACTATTACCGCCGTTTTATGGAGACCGTCCCCACGGTGGCCGAACTGGCGGCGCTGCCGGAGGACCAGCTGATGAAGCTGTGGCAGGGTCTGGGATACTACAGTAGAGCCAGAAATTTGCAGAAAGCGGCCCTCCAAATCGTGCAAAACCACCAAGGAGTATTCCCGAATACTTATGAGGATATCCGGGAACTGGCGGGCGTGGGCGACTATACCGCCGGGGCCATCTCCTCCATCGCCTTCGGTCTGCCCCGGCCCGCGGTGGACGGAAACGTCCTGCGGGTGACCTCCCGCATCACCGGGGACACCGACGACATCACCACCCCCGCCATGAAAAAGAAGGTCACCGCCGAGCTGGCGGAGATCATCCTGCTGGACGCCCCCGGCGACTTCAACCAGGCCATGATGGAGCTGGGCGCTACGGTCTGCCTCCCCAACGGTGCTCCCCTCTGTGACCAGTGCCCCGCCGCTGAGTTCTGCCGTGCCCATCTGGAGGACACCACCGACAAGATCCCCGTAAAAGCCCCGAAAAAACCCCGGCGCATCGAGGCCCGCACCGTCTTTTTGATTTTCCACGGGGACAGCGTGGCCCTCCGCCGCCGCCCCAAGAAGGGGTTGCTGGCCGGGCTGTGGGAGTACCCCAACGAGAGCGAACATGTGGACAGCTTCCCCGCCGCCTGGGGCATCACCCCGCTTTCTATGGAAAAGGGCGGCACGGGCAAGCACATCTTTACCCACATCGAGTGGCACATGACCGCTCAGGTCATCGAGGCCGCAGACGATACCCTCCCGGAGGGCTGGGTCTGGGCCGACCGGGCCGGGCTCCGGGACATTTACGCCGTCCCCAACGCCTTCCAGAACTTCTCCTCCGCCGTTGCCGACCGTCTGGGCCGGTTCTGATCCCAATAAATCGAGGTTTTTTTCCATGATCTGCACTCTCTGCCCCCGGAACTGCGGGGCTGAACGCAACGAGACTCAGGGCTTCGGCTACTGCCGGATGCCCGCCGCGCCCATGGTGGCCCGGGCCGCCCTCCACCAGTGGGAGGAGCCCCCGGTGGCAGGCACCAGAGGCTCCGGCACCGTGTTTTTCTCCGGCTGTTCTCTGGGCTGTGTCTTCTGCCAGAACGAGAAGATCAGCCACGACGACTTCGGCAAGATCGTCACCGTGGACCATCTGGCCCAGATGTGCGACAACCTGATCGCGCAGGGCGCTCACAACATCAACTTCGTCAACCCCAGCCACTACCCCCACGTCATCGCCCAGCTCATCAACCGCCACCCCCTGCCTGTGCCGGTGGTGTGGAACTCCGGCGGCTATGACAAGGTGGAGACGCTGAAAGCCATGGAGGGCAAGGTCCAGATCTACCTGCCTGATTTAAAGTACCTCCACAGCGACACCGCTCTGAAATACTCCGACGCGGAGGACTACCCAGAGGTGGCCACCGCCGCCATCCGGGAGATGTACCGCCAGGTGGGCCCCTGTCAGTTCGACGAGGACGGTCTGCTGAAACGCGGCCTCATCATCCGCCATCTGGTCCTCCCCGGTCAGGCCAATCAGGCCAAGGAGATCATGGACTGGGTTTCCAATGAGTTCCCCAAGGGGGCCGTCCTGTTCTCCCTCATGAGCCAGTTCACCCCCTGGGGCGATTTAAGCAAGTGCCCGGAGGTGAACCGCAAGCTCCGCCGGGGCGAGCGGGAGTCCACCGCCGACTACATGCGGGCCCTGGGGCTGGCAGGCTTCTGTCAGGAGGCCACCAGCGCAAAAGAGGAATATACCCCTCCCTTCGATCTGACGGGAGTGTGAGAAAACGGACGGCCCCTTTGGGACCGTCCGCTTCTTCTTTTTTCCATATTTCGGTGTTATAATATGGAAAAGGAGTGATTTTATGGACTGGTATCGACTTTTCGGCATCTGCGGCGTCCTGGGTGCAGGGCTCTGCATTCTGGGGGACCTGCTGCTGGATCTCAAGGGCCCGGACAACAAAAAGCTGGGCAAATACAGCATCATGGACAGCGCATGGGACCACATGGACGTGAAACGGTTCATCCGGTCCATCCTGCTGGCGGGACTGGGCGCGCCGCTGGCCTCCCTGGGCTTCACCGCCATGGCCCACGAGCTGGCCAAGGCCAATAAAAGCTTCGGCGTCGCCTACTTCATCATCGCCATTCTGGGCGCGGGCGGCGGCTTCTTCATCCACGCCTTTATCTGCCTGCTCCCCGTGCTTTATAAGAAGATCGAGCCCGACCACGGCTTCGACTACGCGGAATCCATCATCAACACCGCTTACGAGGCGGTAAAAGTCCCCTTCTGGTGCCTCTATATGGCGCTGGTGGCCGTCCCCTCCCTCATGGTCATCTTCGCTCTGTGGAACGGCTATCTGGACCTGTCCCGGTGGTTCATCCTGCTCACCCCGCCCTGTCTGATGATTTTCGGCGGCGTGCTCCAGAAGCTCAACAGCCGGATTTTCTGCGACCTGCCCATGGTCATCACCCCCAGTCTGGGACTGGCTATGATGAGCCTGATGGCCGTGCTGAATATGTAACAGAGGACCCCCGCCCGGGATACGGGCGGGGGGCTTTAGATTTCGCCTGCCATTCCGGGCCTTCGTCCGCCCGCAAGCGAAACAGCCTCCCCTGTGCAAGGGTTGTAATCTGCCGTGCTTTGACCATCTCTCAAGCAGAACCGCCCATGCAGGTTACAATCCCCCTCGTCGTCGTGGACTGCGTATCGTCCGCTATCCCGCACCGTATAGCGGGATAGCTCCCTCGCTCCGTCACTCCTCCTCTCCCCAACACAACCACTACGTTGGGTTGTGTTGGGGGCCCCATTTGGCTGACAGCCCCCTTTACACAAGGGGGCCTTGGAAGAGGGCCGTTGCAGGTCCTAACCCCCGTTCTCTCATAACCCAACCATTCCCCGTAAAAATAATAAAAACATGTCGGAAACTGGCAGGCGTTCCGCCCTGTCAACGCCTCCTCCGGTCGGAAATTTTCCCCTCCGTGTTTTTTATCGGGAAAAAGGGCAATATAAATTGCCAAAGCCGCTGGGATTGGGTATAATGGCAACCAATAGAAAGTGAGGGCGACGACTCCCATGTTTGGACGCAGCAAAGAGAAAAAGACGAAAAAGACCGACGAGGACCGACAGGGAAAGCTGGGTATCTATATCCACATCCCGTTCTGCCGCAGTAAGTGCGACTACTGCGACTTCTACTCTCTGGCGGGACAGGACCGCCGGATGGACGACTATCAGAAGGCGCTTCTGGCCCACATCGCCGAGACCGCCCCTCTGGCCAAGGGCACCCCGGTGGACACCATCTACATCGGCGGCGGCACCCCCAGCTACTATGGGGACAAGCGCCTGCGTGAGATTTTATCCGCCGTAAAAAAGCAGTTCTCCGTGGAGAAAACTGCCGAGATCACCATGGAGGCCAACCCCGACAGCGTGGACTATAAATCCCTCCGCCGCCTGCGGAAGGAGGGCTTCAACCGCCTGTCCATGGGCATGCAGTCCGCCAGCCCCGAGGAGCTGGCCTGCATCCATCGGCCCCACTCCATCGGCCAGGTGGACGAGGCGGTGGAGGCCGCCCGGAAGGCCAAGTTCGAAAATATCTCCCTGGACCTCATCTACGGGCTCCCCGGTCAAACCCAGGAGAGCTGGGAGGCCACCGTGGAGCACGCCCTGTCCCTGCACCCCCAGCACCTGTCCTGCTACGGTTTGAAGGTGGAGGAGGGAACGCCTCTGGCCGCCCGTGTGGAGGCCGGTGAAGTCCTGCCCGACGACGATATGCAGGCGGACCTGTACCTGTGGACCGTGGGCCGTCTGGCCGCCGCAGGCTACCCCCAGTATGAAATTTCCAACTTCTCTCAGCCCGGCTATGAGTCCGTCCACAACCTGCGCTACTGGGAGACCCGGCCCTACATCGGCTTCGGCCCCGGGGCCCACTCCGATTTCGGCGGCCACCGGTACTCCATCGTCCGGGACCTGGACGGGTACATCAACGGCATTCTGAAGGGCGGCTCCATCATCGACAGCGATGACCTGATCCCCCGCCGGGAGCGGCTGGGCGAGTATCTGATGCTGGGTCTGCGCACTGTCCGGGGCATCGACGAGTGGGAGTACCGCAGCCGCGCCTTCATGGAGTTTGCCCCTCTGGAGGCCCGTCTGGAGGAGTTCTCCGCCCACGGCTGGGCCGAAAAGACCCCCGAGGGCCGCTGGCACTTCACCCCGGAGGGCTTCCTGGTGTCCAACCAGCTCATCGGCGATCTGCTGGAGCGGCAGGAGCAGGCCAGCCTGAAAAATCTCATTCCCAAGGTGCGGGAGCAGTACGACCGCCGCCGGGACTGAGCCCGTCCCAGGGGCTCCGCTGGAATTTTTGCCCCTTCGGACAGTTGCCGTTCTGTTTCCTACAGGACAACTGTCTTTTCTGACAATTTGTTCCTGCATGTGTAAATTTGGTTGCGGCTTGTCCATACTAGTGATATAATATACATGGTTTACCATGCCCCGGACAAAGGGTTTCGGGGCGCGTTCCGGCGTGCAGAATACCACCGGAGCGTCTTTTGTGTGTGGTTTACATACGGCCGTTGTGCCGTGTCTTACGATATAAGATTCTGAATTTTGCGAATCAAAGAAGGTGCAGTTTTTGACCAAGTATCAGATCCATGGCGGTAACCGCCTGAAAGGGACCATTGAAATCAGCGGCGCAAAGAACGCAGCTGTGGCCATTATTCCTGCCGCCCTTATGGTGGATGGCGTCTGCCGTATCGAGAATGTCCCCCAGATCAGCGACGTAAATCTTCTGCTCCAGATCCTGAAGGAGCTGGGCGCAGATATCCGACCCATCAACCGTTCCACCATCGAGGTGAATTGCGCTCATATCCGCAACCGCCAGGTGCCCTACGAGCTGGCCCGCAAGATCCGCGCCAGCTACTATCTGGTGGGCGCTCTGCTGGGCCGCTTCGGCTGGGCCGAGGTGCCTCTGCCCGGCGGCTGTGATCTGGGCGGCCGTCCCATCGACCAGCACATCAAGGGCTTTGTGGCCATGGGTGCCGAGGTGGACGTCCGCAACGGTCTGATCTGCGCCAAGGTCCCCACCGGCGGCCGTCTGAGCGCCGGTCAGGTGTACTTCGACATGGTCTCCGTGGGCGCTACCATGAACATCATGCTGGCCGCCGCTCTGGCTGACGGCATGACCATCATCGAAAACGCCGCCAAGGAGCCCCACATCGTGGACCTGGCCAACTTCCTGAACTCCATGGGCGCTCACATCATGGGCGCAGGCACCGACGTCATCAAGGTCCGCGGCGTAGAGCGTCTGCGCGGCGGCTCCTACTCCATCATCCCCGACCAGATCGAGGCCGGAACTTACATGGCCGCCGTGGCCGCCGCCGGCGGCGAGGTCACCATCCAGAACGTCATCCCCAAGCACCTGGAGTGCATCACCGCCAAGCTGGTGGAGATGGGCGTGGACGTGGAGGAGCTGGACGACGCCGTTGTGGTCCGCCGTGACGGCCCCATGAAGCGGGCCAACGTCAAGACCATGCCCTACCCCGGCTTCCCCACCGATATGCAGCCCCAGATGGCCGCTGTCATGTGTCTGGCACATGGCACCAGCACCGTCACCGAGAGCGTGTGGGACAACCGCTTCCGATACGTGGACGAGTTCCGCCGCATGGGCGCCAACATCCAGGTGGACGGCAAGACTGCCATGATCGAGGGCGTGGAGAGCCTCACCGGCGCTCCTGTCACCGCCTGCGATCTGCGGGCCGGTGCCGCCATGGTCATCGCCGGTCTGGCCGCCAAGGGCGTCACCGAGGTGGACTCCATCCAGCACATCGAGCGCGGCTACGAGCTGCTGGTCGAGAAGCTGGTGGGCGTGGGCGCTGACATTCGCACCATCGTGACTCCTGACGCGGACAAGCAGGAGCAGGTGGGCTGACATCAACCTTGAAAGCACCGCCGCACGGCATCGTCGGCGGTGCTTTTTTGAGCCTATCATAAAGGAGAGAGAACAGTTGCTGACCGTAACCACTCTGGCCAGCGGGTCCAGCGGGAACGCAGCGCTGGTATCCTGCGGCTCTACCCATATTTTACTGGACGCGGGTATCTCTGCCCGCCGCATCACCAACGGCATCCGGGCCGCCGGGGTGGACCCGGAGAAGCTGACCGCCATCTTCGTCACCCACGAGCACCATGACCACATCAGCGGGCTCCAGGTTTTAAGCAAGAAGCTGCGGGTCCCCATCGTAGCCACCGACCCCACCTGCGGCCAGATCGCCGAGAAGGCCCCCAACACCGTGGACCTGCTCCGGTCCCAGCGGGCCGGATCCGCTTTACAGGTGGGCTCCCTCTGCGTCCGCTCCTTCCCCACTCCCCACGACGCCGCAGGCAGCGTGGGCTACTCCGTGGCCGGGGACGGCTGCCGCATGGTGGTCTGCACCGACCTGGGCCACGTGACCCCCGATGTGGAGCGGGCGGTGAAGGGCTGTGACCTCCTGCTCTGCGAGGCCAACCACGACGAGGAGTGGGTCCGCTCCGGTCCCTACCCCCTCTATCTGAAACAGCGCATTTTAGGCGAGCTGGGCCACCTGTCCAACGAGGCGGGCGGCCGTCTGGCGGCCTGGGCGGTGGAGCGGGGCACCCGCACCGTGGTGCTGGCCCATCTGTCCTCCGAGAACAACACCCCCCGCCACGCCTACGAGGCCGTCTGCCGGGAAATGCGGGCCTGTGGCATCGACCCGGAGCTGGACGTGAGCCTGTCTGTGGCTCCCCGCAAGGAGTCCGGCCCCACCTTCCGACTGGCCCGCGACCGGGCACCCATGTATTTTTCCGAACAGGAGGCCGTATTTTGCTGAGTATCCATCTGATCTGTGTGGGCAAGCTGAAGGAGAAATTCTACCGCGAGGCGGTGGAGGAGTACACCAAGCGGCTGAGCGCCTACTGTAAGCTGAACCTGCTGGAGCTGCCCGAGGCCAGACTGCCCCAGAACCCCTCTCAGGGCGAGATCAACGCCGCGCTGGAGAAGGAGGCCGAAACCATCCGCGCAAAAATTCCCGCCAGCGCCAGCATCGTAGCCATGTGCGTGGAGGGCAAGGAGAAGTCCAGCGAGGAGCTGGCCGACCTCATGCGGGGCTGGGAGCAGAACTCCGCCAAGCATCTGGTGTTCCTCATCGGCGGAAGCTACGGCCTGCACCCCTCCATCAAGGCTCAGGCCTGGGTGAAGCTGTCCATGTCCCCTATGACCTTCCCCCACCACCTGGCCAGAGTCATGGTGCTGGAGCAGATCTACCGGGCCTTCAAGATCAATGAGGGCTCCTCCTATCATAAGTGAGAAACCCCGGCAGACGGTTCCGTCTGCCGGGGTTTTGATTTGTATTGCAAGGGTTTCGGCGGGAGGTGTAGGGCCGCCGTACCCTCGTCCAACCCCGCGCATCCAAGGCCCCCCCACGGGGGAACCAAGGGTCTGCGCTCCTGCGGGCCTATTCAGAAAGCTGGTAAGATTCTTCGTCGCTTCGCTCCTCTGAATGACAAGGCTTGCGGATAGCTGAGACTTTGTCATCCTGAGCGGAGCGAAGCGGAGTCGAAGGATCTTTTTTCGAGGCAGAAGGCCGAAGGTTTCTGAGCGCTCCTGCGGCCGTCTGTCTCAGATCCCCGTCAGGTCGAAGGGCGGGGTATATTCCTCCTTGGCGCTGGTGGCCTCCTGGCAGAAGCCCACCAGATCCAGGGCCCGCATATAGACGGCGGTGGCGTCCCGCTCCCCCCGGCGGAGCTTGCGGTTGACCTCCGGGGTGTTGGTCAGGTCCCCCCAGGGAGTGAACTGGCTCATCAGGGAGAAAAGGACGGCCCCTCTGGGGAACTCCTCCGACACCCAGTCCATAACGGCCTTGGCCTGGTTCACCTGTCCGGGCAGCACCAGATGGCGGATGATGACGCCCTTTTTCAGCAGACCGTCCTCCCCAAACTCACAGGGGCCCACCTGGCGGTACATCTCCCGGATGGCGGCCTTGGCCACCTCGGGGTAGTCCTCCGCGTCGGAGTACCGCAGGGCGGTTTTTCCATCCAGGTACTTCAGGTCGGGCAGGTAGATCTGCACCAGGCCCTCCATGACCCGCAGGGACTCCACCTTGTCGTAGCCGCCGGAGTTCCACACCACCGGCACGGACAGGGGATAGTCGGTGAGCAGCTTTTTCAGCACATGGGTGTAGTGGGTGGGGTTGACGAAGTTGATGTTGTGGGCCCCCTGAGCCACCAGGTCCTCACAGACCTTTGCCAGGTGCTCCACGGTGACGATTTTTCCGAAGTCGTCGTGGCTGATCTTCTCGTTCTGGCAGAACACGCAGCCAAGGGAGCAGCCGGAGAAAAACACCGTGCCGGAGCCCTTGGTGCCGGAGACGGGAGGCTCCTCCCACATATGGAGGGCGGCCCGGGCCACCATGGGGGCGGCGGGCATCCGGCAGTAGCCGTGACCCTCGGTATCCGTTCTTAAAGCCCCGCAGTTCCGGGGGCAGAGATTGCAGATCAATGGTAAAACCTCGATTATTGTGAAATCAGAACCGGCCCAGCCGGCCGGCCACAGCCTCGTGGAAGCTCTGGAAGGCATTGGGGACGGCGTACACATCCCGGAGAGCGGAGCGGTCCGCCCAGACCCAGCCCTCGGGCAGGCCGTCATCTTCTGTCTGGGCGGCGTAGGCCGTCATGTGCCACTCGATGTGGGTGAAAATGTGCTTTCCCGTTCCCGCCGGGGTCAGGGAGAGGGGAGCAAGTCCCTGCTCTGTAAGGAAGTTTTCCACAGCCTCCTCGGAGTTTGGGTATTCCCAAAGTCCCGCCAGCAGACCCTTTTTGGGCCGCTGCCGCAGGGCCACGGAGTTTTCATGGAAGAGCAGCAGCACCGACCGGTGCTCGATGCGCCGGGGCTTTTTGGGGGCCTTCACCGGCAGCACACCGGTAAGATCCTCCTTTTTTGCCCGGCAGAAGTCCCGGGCGGGGCAGGCCTCACAGAGGGGAGCGCCGTTGGGCAGGCACACCGTGGCCCCCAGCTCCATCATGGCCTGGTTGAAGTCGCCGGGGGCGCTCAGGGGGATGACCTCCCCCAGGGCAGCGGTGACCTTTTTCTTCATAGCCGGGGTGGTGATATCCCCGTGGTCCCCACAGATCCGGGCGGTGACCCGCAGCACATTGCCGTCCACGGCGGGCCGGGGCAGCTGAAAGGCGATGGAGGAGATGGCTCCGGCGGTGTAGTCCCCTACGCCGGGGAGGGCCCGGATGGCTTCATAAGTATCCGGGAATACGCCGCCGTGATCCTCCATGATCTGCTTTGCCGCCTTCTGCAGGTTTCTGGCTCTGCTGTAGTAGCCCAGCCCCTGCCACAGCTTCATCAGCTGGTCCTCCGGCAGGGCGGCCAGGTCGGCCACCGTGGGGGCGGTCTCCAGAAAACGGCGGTAGTAGTCCAGCACCGCCGCCACTCTGGTCTGCTGGAGCATGATCTCCGACAGCCACACATGGTAGGGCGTGGGGTCCGACCGCCAGGGGAGGGTGCGCTTATGCTCCCGGTACCACAGCAGAAGCGGCAGGGGAAGCTGGTTCAATTCCTTCAAATGAGCCTCCTGTCCCCGAAAAGGGGGAAATATCATAACAAAAAGTAGATGTTTCTTATAATGGATTTGGGGATGGCATTGGAGTCAAAGTAGTGTTAAAATTTTAACAGAAACAAAAGTTAAATATTTAACGATGTACGGCACCCACCCTCGCCGTACAGGTCATAAAGACCTTTTGTTCACCTTTTTCATCCATCCTTCCAGATCAGCAGAAACAGGACGCCGAAAGACGCCCTGTTTTTGTATTTTCCGGGAAGTTTTCCACACCTCAGGGCCTGAGAGTGGAAGAAAGCAGAGTCTCCAGCTCTTTGACCACAGCCAGCACCAGCCCGTCGCAGTTCACCTTTTTCTCGATGTTCTGCTTTTTGGCGGCGTCCAGCAGGTCCCGGCAGTCCAGAAAGCCGTGGGCGGTGCGGAAGGCCTCGGTGAAGGCCTTGGAGGTCTCCTTGTCATAGCCCAGCATACCCAGCACCATCAGACCTCCGGTGAGAGCGCCGCAGGCCTCCCCGCAGTGCATCCCGCCGCCGAAGTGAGCGCCCAGGCTGTAGGCCTGCTCCTCCTCCAGCCCGGTTTCGGGGCAGAAGGGGATGAGGACGGACTGGCAGCAGTTGTAGTGGCGGTCGGTGCGGTCCCGCAGGGCCCGGGCCTGTTCCAAACGAGTCATAGGGGAGCCTCCTAGTTAAAAATATCGGGGGTGTCGGCAAACATCTGCCGGACATGGGTGAGGACGGGGCGGTTTTCCTCCCGGTCCAGACCGGGGTCGGACTCCAGCAGCTGGCGGGCGGCCTCCTGGGCCTCGGAGAGGGTACGCATATCGCCGCTGAGGTCGGCCACCTTCATCTGGGGCAAGCCGTGCTGGCGGTTGCCGAAGAAGTCGCCGGGGCCCCGGAGCTTCAGATCCTCCTCGGAGATTTTGAAGCCGTCGGTGGTGGCGGCCAGGGTCTTCAGCCGGTGGAGGGTATCCGGGTTTTTGCTGGCGGTCATCAGCACGCAGTAGCTCTGGTGCTGTCCCCGGCCCACCCGGCCCCGAAGCTGATGGAGCTGGGACAGGCCGAAGCGGTCGGCGTTCTCCACGATCATCAGCGAGGCGTTGGGCACATCCACGCCCACCTCGATGACGGTGGTGGACACCAGCACCTGGGTCTCCCCGGCGG
>SAMEA104404103__coassemble_432_pt1 | contig 30377 bp, 29 predicted proteins | sample SAMEA104404103__metabat2_high_PE_037 | metagenome-assembled genome bin SAMEA104404103 (sample SAMEA104404103) | Balaenoptera acutorostrata | reverse complement strand
CGCCGGTCTTCTTCCAGGCGCACATGATGCCGCGGGAGGAGTTGACGATGGCGCCCTTGCCGCCCTGGTGGAAGGCGAACTTCACGTCCTCAGCGGTGCCGCCCTGAGCGCCGTAGCCGGGGACCAGCAGGAAGGTGTGGGGCATCATGGCGCGGATCTCCTCCAGCTCCTTGGGGTGGGTAGCGCCGGTGACAGCGCCGGCCTTGGAGTAGCCGTACTTGTCCTCGGTGCCCTCGCCCCACTTCTCGATGAGCTGGGCCATGGTGGAGTAGACGGTGCCGCCCTCCTTGACCTCAACATTCTGCAGCTCGCTGGAGCTGGGGTTGGAGGTCTTGACCAGGGCGAAGAAGCACTTATCCTCGGCCTTGGCGGCGTTCAGGAAGGGGTTGATGGCGTCGGAGCCCATGTAGCCGTTCAGAGTGACGCAGTCGGCGTCGAAGGTCTTGAACTGCTTGCCCTCGATCTCAGCGCCGGACATCCAGCCCTCGGCGTAGGCGGTGGCGGTGGAGCCGATATCGCCGCGCTTGATGTCGGCGATGACGTACATGCCCTTGCTCTTGGCGTACTGAATGGTGCGCTCCAGCATCTCCATGCCCTGCCAGCCCAGGTTCTCGTAGTAGGCGGCCTGGGGCTTGACGGCGGGGACGATGTCGCACAGAGCGTCGATCAGACCCACGTTGAACTGGTAGATGGCCTCCACGGCACCCTTGATGCCCTCGCCGTACTTCTCATAGCACTCCTTGCGGATGTACTCGGGGACGTACTCGATGCGGGCGTCCAGACCGGCCACGGTGGGGTTCTTCATTGCGATGATCTTGTCCTGCAGAATATCAAAAGCCATGGTAATTACTCCCTTTCTTTAAACAAACGGTGGTGGATCACTGATCCTCGTAGACGACCTCGCCGCCCACGATGGTGTACTTGACCTTGCCCTTGACCTTGGTGCCGGCGAAGGGGGTGTTGTGGCCCTTGGAGGCGAACTTGCCGGGGTCGATGGTCCACTCCTCGTTGGGGTCAAAGATGGTCAGGTCAGCGATGGCGCCCAGAGACATCCGGCCCTTGGGCAGGTGCAGGATATCGGCGGGGTTGGTGGACATGCGGCGGATGATGGCGGGAATGTCCATTTTCTTGGTGTGGTACAGAGCGGTAAGGGTCAGGGCCAGAGAGGTCTCCAGACCCACCATGCCGCTGGGGGCGGTGGCCAGGGGACGGGATTTCTCCTCGTCGGAGTGAGGGGCGTGGTCGGTGACAATGCAGTCGATGGTGCCGTCCAGCAGACCCTGAGTGATGCCCTCCACGTCTGCGGCGGTGCGCAGAGGAGGATTGACCCGGGCCATGGAGCCCTTCTTCAGCACCTCGTCCTCGGTGAGGGTGTAGTACTGGGGGCAGGTCTCACAGGTGATCTTCACGCCCTTGGCCTTCATCTTGCGGATGATATCCACGCTGCGGGCGGTGGACACGTGGCAGACGTGGACGTGAGCGCCGGTCTCCTCGGCCAGCATGGCGTCACGCATGATGACGATCTCCTCGGCAATGGCGGGACGGCCGTCCATCTGGAGCTGGCGGGAGACGCTGCCCTCGTTGACGCCCCGGTTGCCCACCATGGAGGTGTCCTCGCAGTGGCACAGGACGGGCAGGTTCAGGCGGCGGGCCCGGATCAGCACGTCGCGCATCAGGTTGGCGTTGTCCACGTTCTGACCGTCGTCGGACAGAGCGATGGCGCCGGCCTTCTGCAGGGCCTCGGCGTCGGTGGGGTCCTGGCCGTTCATGCCCTTGGACAGCGCGCCGATGGGATAGACGTGGATGCCGGAGCCCTCCTTGGCCCGGTCATACACATACTGCATCATCTCAGGGGAGTCCAGGGGAGGACGGGTGTTGGCCATGCAGGCCACGGAGGTCACACCGCCGTGGGCGGCGGCCTGAGAGCCGCTGACGATGTCCTCCTTGTAGGTCAGGCCGGGATCACGGAAGTGGACGTGCATGTCCACCAGGCCGGGAGCCACCATCAGACCGCTGGCGTCAATGACGCGGTCCGCGTCGGCTTCCTCGATCCCGCGCTCCATGAGCGCCATCTTGCCATCTTCGATCAGCAGGTCACTCAGAACCACAGTTCCGGTGACGGGGTGGACCAGACGGCCGCTTTTAATTAAGATTTTCATATACTTCCTCCGGTCAGTCAGAGCAGTTGCTCCGGTTATTTTTGAGTCCGTATGGACACAATACGCTTAGAATAAATTATAGCGGAAAATACAGGATTTAGCAACGGATTTTTGAGAAAAATGGGGCAGAATAATGGGGCGCGGAGGAGCGGGAGCTGCCTCCGGCGAAAGGAGAAAGGGTATGAACGATATGAAGTGCGGGTTCGGAAAGTTTATGGCGGGACTGCTGGGCGGCATGGCGGCGGGCTTCGCCGTGGGCATGACCATGGCGCCCTCCCACCGGCAGCTGAAGCGGGCGGCCCATCAGGCCGCCAAGAAGGTCAATCAGGTGGTGGAGGAGCTGGCCGACGCCATCGACCTGTAAGAAAAGAGAACCAAACCGGGACTGGCCCCCATAAGAAAAAAGCCGCTGAAACTGGGATTTTCCTAGTTTCGGCGGCTTTTCTCACAAGCGGGCAGTTTAAGTGGAATCCTCCCGGAACAGGCGGTGGACGTTCGGAGGATCGATACAGCGGATCAGATTATAGAGCTCCGGGGAGGTGGAGTCTGCGCTCTTTTTCAGGGCCAGCATGATCCGGAGCCGCTCCGGCTCGCTCAGGTCGCTGAGGGAGTAGGACAAAAGCTCGTCCCCGCTGAAGCTGTAGTAGGTCTTTTCGTGCTGCCTGATAAAGGGCAGGAGGGTGCGGTCAAATTCCTCCATCCAGCTGCTTCCTGCAAAGGTACTGCGGAAGTCCTCCAGCTGCTGTTCGGTGAGCAGGATCTGGGCGTCATTGAACTTCAAAGCCCCCTCCGCATAGGGCAGCTCCTCGTCGGAGAGGTTTTTTCCGGTGATAATGGCCTTCTGGACCTGGGGAACGTGGGTCCGCGGGGCGGAGCGGATGAGCAGGGCGGAGCGGAAGTACATCTTCTGGAATTTGAATTTCTCATGCTTGAAGCAGAGGAAGGCAATCTGTCCCTCCGGGCTGGTCATCAGGGTGTACACCATATCGTCTCTGGGCGAGAGCATGGCGGAGCCCGTGTATTGGCTCTCCCGGTCGATGCCCTGGAAATCCTCAAAGATGATGGTCATGGCCGCCTGGGTGCGGGCCTCGCTGTGGCGGGTCAGGCTCAAACTTCCAGCCTTGTAGAGGCAGTCGCTGGCCTCCGTGTACAGATAGAGGTGGTAGGGGTACAGATAATCCGGGTCCCCGAAGGGGAGCTGATTGGCCAGCACTCCGTCCTGAGGACTGCACTCCAGGGCCAGCAGGCGGCTGATGGCGGCGGGCTCATAGAGCTCAAACAGCTGGGCCATGCCCTTTTCCCGCAGGATGGCCGTCAGGACCAGCAGGAAAACCGCGTAGGACAGGGCGGACTCCGAGCCGTTCTCCAGCAGGCGGTCCATGCTGCTCTGCAATTTCTCCAGATAGCCCCGGTAGGGCGAGGACTCCGCCTGCTCCTCGTCCGTCAGCGAGAGCCGGGTGAACAGAGAGTGCTGGGCGGTCATGGGCGGGAGCGTCCCCCGGACCAGTGCCCGGATCTTATTCAGCATATTTTGGCGGCAGCTGATGCAGGGACGGTCATCTTTATAGTAAAAGATAGTGTTATTTCGTAGTTTTTCGATGATATCCTGGGTAAACTGGGCGTGTGCATACCGCTCGCTGCCCCTCTGGGCGTAGTTTCCCGTCACAAATTTCCGCAGGACAGAATCGGACATGCTGTCCAGATAGGTGGTGGTGCCGGGATCGGCACAGAATCGGATGTTGTAGGCGTCGGGCAGCAGGGCGTAGCAGAACTCCTTTCTGGAGCAACCCTGTAAAATCGGCTGCTGCCAGTGCAGCAGGATCTCGTTCAATGTGACACGTGTACGCATGGCGAAGCCTCCCGGAAGAGTTTTCTCCATTATAGCATGGCGGAGGAGCCTTTTCCATTGAATCGCTTCTGAATCGCTTTAGAAAGAAAAGACCGCTTTTTCGTCGGCAGACATATCGGCTTTGCACGGTGTGCATTTCTGGCGTTCCTCCGGGGCCCTTGCTATGCTGGAAGCAGAAGAAACGCATGGCGGGAGGAATTTCCGTGAAAGAACGGTATCTTGTGAACAAGCGGTATCTGGACCCCAGAGAGTATGAGGCGGTGCTGGCGGAGCTGCTGCACCATCAGGTGCTCCCGACCCTGGAGCCCAAGGTCCTGATGAAGAATATGGGGCAGTATCTCCAGATCATCCTGCCCGTGAAGAATCCGAAGGGACACGACACCTTTGACGTCTATCTGGACGAGGAGGGCCGGATGGCCAGAGTGGAGGGACACAGGAGCAACTCCGGCTTTGTGGGCGTCAGGACCTTTGAATGAGAAGGGGAGCAGTTGCCAATCCGGAGAAAATAGGCTATGCTGGACTTAAAAAGGAGGAGTTCTCTATGACGGATCAGGCATTAGTTGAGATGGCCTTTGCCATGCACGCATATTCCTACGCACCCTACTCCAAATTCAAGGTGGGGGCGGCTCTGCTCTGCAAGGACGGCACGGTGTTCACCGGCTGCAACGTGGAGAACGCCGCCTACGGCTCCACTATCTGTGCCGAGCGCACCGCCCTGCTGAAGGCGGTCAGCGAGGGCCACCGGGACGACTGGGAGGCCATCGCCATTGCGGGCCTGGGGGAGGACTACTGCTGGCCCTGCGGCTCCTGCCGCCAGATGCTCTATGAGTTTGCACCCAACCTGAAAATTTTAGTGGCCCGGGGCGACCGCAGCTTCGTCTCCACCACCCTGGACCGGCTCCTGCCCCGGGGCTTCGGACCCAAATCCTTACAATAAGGTATAAAGGATACCCCGGCGGGGCAAACTCTCCCTGAACCTCATAAGAAGGGAGAACAAGAAATGTTGATGGACAAGATCGCCCTGACCCTGCTGATCATCGGCGGGCTGAACTGGGGCAGCGTGGGTCTGTTCCGCTTCGATCTGGTGGCCTTCATCGGCGGCGGCGCGGGCAGTCTCATCAGCCGGGTGGTCTACACCCTGGTTGGACTGTCCGCCCTGTGGTGTATCCGGCTGTTCTTTCAGCTGGACGACCGCGGGGACGGCACCTGCTGACAGCACCCGATGCGGGGAGGGTCTCAGACACGGGACCTCCCCGCAAAAATTTTTTTCAAAATCGGGGAACCTTTTGGGAACCCAGCCGTCAAACCTATCGTGACCCAAACGAGGGACACATAACATGAAATTCTATCTGTTACATGAAAAGGAGAAATTCACAATGAAGAAGATTCTTGCTCTGGCTCTGGCCACTGTTATGGCTCTGGGTGTTCTGGCCGGCTGCGGCCCCAAGGACGCCGCCAACGGCTCCGCTTCCGGTTCCGTCTCCGGCTCCGCCGCCAAGGAGGCTGACCTGACCGCCGTCTACACCGAAATCGAGAAGAAGATGATCGAGAAGCTGGGCGGCGAGGATAACGCCCCCGTTCTGGTCCCCATGGAGGACGAGATGCTGGACATGAACTACCCCGGTCTGAGCGAGCTGGGCCTGAAGCAGAGCGTCATCATGGCTCCCATGATGAGCGCTGTGGCCGTTGAGTTCGCTCTGGTCGAGGCCAACGACGCCGACCAGGCCGCCAAGGCCGCCGAGATCTTCCAGGCTCGCATCGACGCTCAGGTCGAGGGCGGCGCCTGGTACCCCGAGACCATCGAGAGCTGGGAGAAGGACTCCAAGATCGTCACCGCCGGCAACTATGTCATGCTGGTCGTCATGGAGGACAACGCTGACTACATCGAGATCTTCGAGAACAGCTGCAAGTAATTCCATACTCCGCACCCCAACAGGAGCCGCAGTTCTGCGGCTCCTGTTTTTTTATGTCACTCCCGTCGAATAAAACAAAGGTGGAAAGAATATCCCGTTTCCGGTTGTAAGTTTTAGATAAAAATGGTATGATAAGACCATGAAGAGCAAAAACCCTACAAACATCCATCTATAGAACAGGAGGTATCCGTATGAACAGCCTGATCATCCGCAACAAGCTCAGCCCCAAGCTGGAGGTGGAGGTCTATCCCGGCCACTTTGCCACCCGCCACTCCCACAACACCCACTATATCGACATTACCCGGCTCCAGCACGAGCACACCATGGCCCGGGAGGCCGCTGTGGTCCTGGCCCAGAAGTACGTCTATGAAAAGGGCGTGGACACGGTGGTCTGTCTGGACGGCAGCGAGGTCATCGGAGCCTTCCTGGCCCGCCATCTGGCGAAGAAGGACGTATTCGCCGTCAACAGCGACAAGAATATCAACGTCATCACCCCGGAGTACAACTCCAACGGCCAGCTGATTTTTAGGGACAATCTGGCTCCCATGGTCAGCGGCAAGGACGTGTTGCTGCTGATCTCCACCGTGAACTCCGGCAAGACCGCCCGCCGGGCTCTGGAGTGCGTGGAGTATTACGGCGGTAAGGTCCAGGGCATCGCCTCCGTGTTCAGCGCCGTGGACGAGCTGGACGGCCTGCCCGTGTACAGCCTGTTCACCCCCGACGACATTCTGGGCTATGCCACCTACGCCCGGGAGACCTGCCCTCTGTGCGCCGCCGGAAAGCGCATCGACGCCATCTCCAACAGCTACGGCTTCTCCCGACTGTAAAATTTTCAGAGAAATTGCAGGCGGCCCGCCACGGCGGGCCGCCTTTTCTGCGCCTTTCGGCGGATTTTTCCCGGGACGGAGGGGGTTTCCCATAAAAAAGACCGAGGGAGCGGGAGAAAGGCCCTCTCCGGGGCCCGATATGACAAAAAAGCCCGGATACCGGGCCGGGACATTGAAAAACCGGACCGAGGGGAACATAATAGAGCCGTGCAGATCACCGGAAGAGAACTCCCGGCAGAACATAATCCAAGATGATCGAGGGAACAAGTTATGGCACCTAAGGTATATATCGAGGGGCAGGCGGGGACGGCGGCCCTGCCGCTCCGCCGCAGATTGAGCAGAAGAGAGGATATCATCCTGCTGAACTCTGAGGAGGGACAGGACAGGAAGAGCCTGATGAACGGGGCGGACCTGGTGGTCCTCTGTCTCCCGGAGGAGGAGACCCGGCAGGCGGTGGAGCTGGTGGAGAACCCCACAACCCGGATTTTAGATACCTCTGCCGCCCACCGCACCGCAGAGGGCTGGACCTACGGCCTGCCGGAGCTGGAAGGTCAGCGGGCCGCCGTTGCACAGTCCAGGCGGGTGGCCCTTCCCGGCGCTCACGCCGCCGGTTTCATCAGCTGTGTGGCTCCTCTGGTCCGGGCGGGGCTTTTGCCTAAGGATGCGGCCCTGACCTGCTTCTCTCTGACGGGCTACTCCGAGGGCGGCCGGAAGCTCATCGACAAATACGAGACGGATGAGCTGTCCCGCCGGCTGTTCAGCCCCGGCCTCTACAGCCTGGAGCAGGAGGACGGCAATCTGGCAGAGATGCAGACTATGTGCGGACTGACTCAGCCGCCGGTGTTCTCCCCTGTGGTGGACCACTACCTCAAGGGCATGGCTACCACCGTTCCGTTCCATATGTCCCAGCTCACCGGGGGCTCCACCCTACGGCAGGTGTGGGAGGTGCTGGACGCCGCCTACGCCGGGGAGAAGCTGGTCACCGTGGCCCCTCTGGGCGGGCCTGCGGGCGGCACCCTCTATGCCAACACCAGAATGAGCACCGACGTGCTGGAGTTATTTGTGGCGGGCAACGAGGAGCGGTTCACCGTCACCGCCCTGCTGGACAACCTGGGCAAGGGCGCGGCTGGCGCGGCTATCCAGAATATGAACCTGATGCTGGGCCTGCCGGAGGACGCTGGGCTCCGGCTGGAGGACCGATAAAGAAACAAAGAAGGAGCGGGACGCAAGCGTCCCGCTCCTTTTTTATCCCATCAGGAACATTTCTTTGTGAATTTGCACTTGGGGTAGTTGGAGCAGCCCCAGAAGGACTCTCCGGCGTGGGGACCCTTCCGGGTGGTGCGGCGGACCAGAGGGATGTTGCAGTAGGGACAGACGGGGACCTCTCCGGGAGCCGGGGCGGCGCTTTGCTGGGCCGCCTGCTGCTTCTGACGGACAGCTTCCACGTGGGCCAGCTTCTGGGCCTTGTCCACCTGCGTCAGGGGGTACAGCTTCTCATACAGAACGTCGATCTGCTCCGGAGTAAGCAGCTTGCCCGCCCGCTTGCTGTTCTCCTTCACGGCGGACAGGATGTTGTAGCGGTTGATGACGTGGTGCTCTGCGCTGGTCAGGGTGATATCCTTCAGGGTACAGCGGTCGCTGAACACGATGTAGGAGTACATGGGGAGGCGCTCGTCCTCCAGATAGCGGTGGAGCCATTTCAGATGGACCTTGTTCTGAAGGATGGGGTTGAAGAACCGGGACTTGTGGGAGCGCTTCCGGCCCGTGGGCAGGGTCTGGGTCCAGTAGGGCTGCGTTTCCGTGCCGAAGATCCAGCCGCTGTAGTTCTTGGACTCAAAGACGTAGATGCCGGAGTCGTGGAGCAGGAGCACGTCGGTCTCGGTGGTCTCGCCGTTGTCCTTGGGGAAGTAGATGTTGAAGAGGAACTTTTTGGTCCCCTTCAGGCCCTTCAGATAGCGGTAGGTGTAGTATTCGCCCAGACGGCCCTTGTCAAAGAGAACGGAGAAATAGGAGTTTCCGGTCTGCTTGAAATACTCGGTCCGCTTGTACTTGGCGATCTGGAACCAGAGGTACAGGCCGAAGCAGGCCAGAAGCGGGAGCAGGAGCATCAGGATCGTTTTCATGGTGCCCGCCCTCCCTTACAGCGCCCGGATATCGGCAATCAGGGCCTCAATATCCTCGTCCCGGGTGGACCAGCCGGTGCAGAACCGGACGGCGGTGTGGCTGTCGTCGGTCTTGGCCCAGAAGCAGCTGCTGTACTTCTGGTTCAGTTTCTCCAGGGCCTCGTCGGGCAGGATGGGGAACTGCTGGTTGGAGGGGGAGTCGAAGAGCATGGGGAAGCCCTTGTTCTCGAAGGCCTTCCGCAGGCGCAGGGCCTGGGCCACCGCCTTTTCGCCGATCTCCTGATAAAGTCCGTCCTCCAGCATGGCCTCGAACTGGACACCCAGCAGACGGCCCTTGGCCAGCATGCCGCCGTGCTGTTTGATGAGGTAGCGGAAGTCCCGCTTCAACTCGTCCCGGGTGATGACCACGGCCTCGCCCATGAGGGCACCCGCCTTGGTGCCGCCCAGATAGAACACGTCGCACAGCCGGGCCAGGTCGGGGAGGGTCACTTCTCCGGCGGCCAGACCGAAGACCAGCCGGGCACCGTCCAGAAAGACGGGGATGTTCCAGCGGTGGGCGGCGGCGTGGATGGCTTCCAGCTCCGCCTTGGTGTACAGAGTGCCCATCTCGGTGGGGTGGGAGATGTAGACCATGCCGGGCTGGACCAGATGCTCCACGGAGGGGTCCTCGAAGTGGGCCTTGCACAGGGCGTCGATCTGCTCGCCGGTGATCTTACCGTCCTCGCTGGGGAGAGGCAGGACCTTGTGACCGGTGGCCTCCACAGCGCCGGTCTCGTGGCCGTTGATGTGGCCGGTGACGGCGGAGATGACCCCCTGATGGGGGCGGAGCGCGGCGGCGATGATGGTCATATTGGCCTGGGTGCCGCCCACCAGGAAGTGAACGTCGGCCTCCGGGGCCTGACACAGATTTTTCAGCAGAGTGCGGGCGCGGTCACAGTGGCTGTCCACGCCGTAGCCGGGGCACTCCTCCAGGTTGGTGTCCACAAGGGCCTGCAGGATCTTGGGGTGGGCCCCGGTGGCGTAGTCGCATTCAAAACGAATCATGGAAATTCCCTCCGTTAAACTCAGTCTTGCCCTCTATCTTACCGCAAAACAGCTGGAAGGTAAAGGAAAATGCTACAACATCCCGAGAAGCCTCGCAGAGTTCGCCACCGCAGTGGCGAATAAAATCAAATCCATTTTCTGCCGGGGCGTGTACCCGGCAGAAAATACTTCTCAGCTTGTAAGTGTGGAATTTGTCCGCGGAATGCGGACAAATTATGCGCGCAACAAGCTGCAACCCACTCGAAAAAGTGTCCTGCACTTTTTCGAAGTGCGAAAATGGCAGAGGCCGACGGAAAAACCGTCGGTCTCTGCCATTGAAGAGAGAAGGAGAGAGAAAGTAGAGCACGCGGAGGTATGGACCGGAGGACTGCTCCTGCGATACAGACCCGGCTCATCTGCAGGCCCGCGGGAGATGGAAACGGGCCTCTGGGTACCCCGTTTATTCCTGCACAGCGCCCGGAGGAGCGCCACGGGGATCACCTGCTCTCTATCTTACACAGCGGGATGGAAAAATCAAGTATCCCGCAATAAACCTAAGAAAATCTTAAAAAACAGCTGGAAAATGCAACCCAAAAGGAGAAACTTCTCAGCGGCAGCGGGCGATGCGGGCGGCCTCCTCCGGCAGGTCCTGCCGGGTGGTGATATCAGCGCGCCAGGAGGGGACGGTGACGGAATCGCCCTCCACCACAAAGCCCGCAGAGGCCAGTAGAGGCGCGGCGGTTTGGTCCTCCAGCGTCAGCACGGTGGGGTGAGGGACGTAGTTCAGCACGTCCATGGTGCCGTCCATGACCTGACCCAGGTGCAGCTGCTCCACCAGCTCACAGCACCGGTCCACGGCGGGGAGGGTGAGCATGGGGTCGGTGTCGGCGGCCGACTGTGCGGCCGGAGGATTCTGGATGTTCAGAGCGGACAGGGTGTTTTTTACGGTCTCCCCGTCCAGACTGGCGGCGCAGAACACCACGTCGGCGGTGGACTCCTTCACGGCGCTGTTCACGCCGTGGGCCACCCCCGCCAGCGCCACGGCCTGCCAGTCGTCGGCCAGCACCGCCATGCCGGGAATCAGAGTGCGTTCCATGCCGTCGGCGGTGGTCAGCACCTCGCCCTCCATGGCGGCCCGCAGCACCAGACGGCCCTCCAGCAGGGCGCTCCGGTCCAGGGCCTGCACGGTCTGGCCGTATTCCAGAGAGACGTACCGGGCCACGTCGGCGAAGCAGTTCACAGGGGCGATGCCCTGGGCCAGCAGACGGGCCTGCATCCACTCCGGGGAGGGAGTGACCTTCGCGTTCCGCACCAGACGGGCGGTGAACCGGCGGCAGAGGCCGGGGTCGTAGGCGTCCACGTCCAGCAGCTCCATGAGACAGCCCTCTGCGCCGCCCTCCACCTGCGGCTCCGGCAGACGGAAGTCCGCCCCGCACAGAGCGGCGATCTCCCGGGCCAGACCGGCCACGCCCAGACAGTCGGGCCGGTGTGCGGGGATCTCCACCGCCAGACCGCCCTCCACGGCCCGGGCGGGGAACCCGCCCAGGGTCAGCTTTTCCGCCAGGATCTCGTCCGTCAGCGGGGTGGTCATATAATCATTGAGCCATGCTCTGTTCACCTGCATTGCAGCAACCCTCTTTCCCAAACAGTAACGGCCCTCCCCATAAAGCCGGGAATAGAGGACCGGAATCGGACAGTTCCGCCTTTCCGGTATATTCCGGCGGGAGAACGCCCGGTTTTTTTACACAGATACCCATTTTAGGGCAATTTCCAGCCTCACTTATAGCACAAATCCTATTGAAAAGCAAGTGCAAAATAGTTATAATGGTACCATTGCTGTTTCGGGAGGTACGAAACCGCAGAGAGCAGGTGCGCTGTTTTTTCCTGCGGCCGGAGGGAACTCCGGCTGGACAGCGGCATGGACCGTTTCCTGGGTCCGTGCAGCACCAAGTACCAGGCCGGTCCACCGGATCGGATGAAGATAGACGGAGGCATTCCATGTTAGAATTACAGCATATCAGCTACGGCGTGGAACAGGATGGCGAGCAGAAGGGCATTCTGAAGGACATCAACCTGAACATCCACGAGCGTTTTGTAGCCATTACCGGCCCCAACGGCGGCGGTAAGTCCACCCTGGCCAAGATCATTGCGGGCATCCTGCCCCCCACCGAGGGCAAGATCCTGCTGGACGGCGAGGACATCACCAACCTGAGCATCACCGACCGCGCCCGTAAGGGTATCAGCTTTGCCTTCCAGCAGCCCGTCCGGTTCAAGGGCCTGACTGTGAAGGACCTGATCACTCTGGCCAGCGGCACCGCCATCACCGTCCCTGAGGCCTGCCGCTACCTGTCCGAGGTGGGTCTGTGCGCCAAGGACTATATCGACCGCGAGGTGGACGGCTCCCTGTCCGGCGGCGAGCTGAAGCGTATCGAGATCGCCATGATCATGGCCCGCTCCACCCGCCTGTCCATCTTTGACGAGCCCGAGGCCGGCATTGATCTGTGGTCCTTCACCAACCTGATCCAGGTCTTTGAGCATCTGCACGAGAAGATCAACGGCTCCATCATGATCATCTCCCACCAGGAGCGCATCCTGAACATCGCTGACCGCATCATCGTGCTGGCTGACGGCCATGTGGCTCAGGACGGCGCACGCAAGGACGTTCTGCCCGGTCTGCTGGGCCAGTCCGAGGGCGTGTGCAGCGCGCTGACCAACAAGCTGCTGTAAGGGGAGGAGAACAACATGGACGCAATTCAGAAGAGCCTGCTGGAGCAGGTGGCCGACCTGCACGACATTCCCGAGGGCGCCTACAACATCCGGGCCAACGGCAAGGCCGCTGCCCGCAACAGCACCGCCAACATTGAGATCGTACCTAAGACCGACAAGGACGGCATCGACATCATCATCAAGCCCGGCACCCGCAACGAGAGTGTCCACATTCCCGTGGTCCTCAGCGAGAGCGGCCTGGGCGAGACTGTTTACAACGACTTTTTCATCGGCGACGACTGCGACGTCACCATCGTGGCCGGCTGCGGCATCCACAACTGCGGTGTTCAGAGCTCTGAGCACTCCGGCATCCACAGCTTCTTCGTGGGCAAGAACGCCAAGGTCCGCTACGTGGAGCGCCACTACGGCGAGGGCGACGGCATGGGCGACAACATTATGAACCCCACCACCGTGGTGGAGATGGGCGAGGGCTCCTACATGGAGATGGAGACTACCCAGATCAAGGGCATCGACTCCACCATCCGCACCACCAAGGCCAAGCTGGGTCCCGACTCCACCCTGATCATCAAGGAGAAGGTCATGACCCACGGCAAGCAGCTGGCCAAGTCCGACTTCACCGTGGACCTGGACGGCGACGGCTGCCGCGCCAACGTCATCTCCCGTTCCGTGGCCCGGGGCAACTCCAAGCAGGTGTTCCTGTCCCGCATCAACGGCAACAGCCGCTGCCACGGCCACTCCGAGTGTGACGCCATCATCATGGACAACGGCGTGGTCTCCGCCATCCCTGAGGTCACCGCCAACTGCCTGGACGCAGAGCTGATCCACGAGGCCGCCATCGGCAAGATCGCCGGTGAGCAGCTGACCAAGCTGATGACCCTGGGCCTGACCGAGAAAGAGGCCGAGGAGCAGATTGTCAACGGCTTCCTGAAGTGATATTATAAAGGTATATCGAATGAGAGGGGGCGTATTGGAAACAATACGCCCCCTTTTGCTGTTTTCAGCTGGAAAGGAAGTGTCCCTATGAAGGTACTGGCCACAGCGGCACAGATGCGGGAGCTGGACCGCACCGCCATCGAGGAGCTCTCCATCCCCTCCCTGGACCTGATGGAGGAGGCGGCCCGGGCCACGGTGCAGGAGGTGCTGGGGCGGGTGAACCACGGCTTCGGAGTGGCGGCCCCTGTCTTTTCCTGCGCCGGGGCGGAGCCGGAGGAGCAGAACGAAGACCTGCTGAACGCCATTGCAGAGAAAAACCGGGAGCAGACCCTCCGCATTGCCATTTTCTGCGGTCCCGGCAACAACGGCGGGGACGGCGTGGCCGCCGCCCGTCTGCTGATGGAGGCGGGCTGTCGGGTCCGGGCCTTCCTGGTGGGCGACCGGGCCAAGATGACCCCTGACGAGCGGGCCATGGAGGAGAAGCTGAACGCCGCAGGCGGGATTCTGGAGGATTACATCCCCGGCGACCGGGAACAGGACAGCTTCCTCTACACCTGCGACGGCGTGGTGGATGCCATCTTCGGCGTGGGCCTGTGCCGCCCGGTGAAGGGTATCTTCCGGGAGGCCATCGAGGCCATGAACCGCTCCGGCCTCCCCGTCATCGCCTGCGATGTGCCCTCCGGGGTGAACGCCGACACCGGCGAGATCATGGGCTGTGCCGTGAAAGCCGCCGCCACCGTCACCTTCACCTGTCCCAAGCCCGGTCTGTATCTGGGCGAGGGCGGCCCTCTGGCGGGCGAGGTAAAGTGCGCTCAGATCGGCATTCCGTCCGCTCTGGTACGGGAGCAGATTTCCGATAAATCCGACGCGGTGCGGGTGGTCTCCGGCACCCACTTCAACCTGCCCCGCCGAAAGGCCACCGCCCACAAGGGCGATTTCGGCAGGGTGTTCATCCTGGCCGGGTGCGAGGGCTACACCGGGGCCCCGGTGCTGACCTCAAGGGCCGCCGTCCGCTCCGGCGCGGGACTGGTGTTTCTGGGGGTCCCCAGAGAGATCTACCCCATCATTGCCGTCAAGTGCGACGAGGCCATGCCCTATCCCCTGCCGGAGGACTACAGCGCAATTTTACAGAAAGCTAAGGGCTGTGACGTGGCCCTCATCGGCCCCGGTCTGGGCCGGGCCCCTCAGGTGGAGGAGCTGGTTTTGAAGCTGATCCGGGACCTGACCATCCCCGTGGTGCTGGACGCCGATGGCATAAATGCCCTGTCTGCGCATATGGATGTACTGGACAAGAGAGAAGCCCTCACCGTCCTCACGCCCCATGACGGGGAGTTCCAGCGGCTGACGGGGTGTGAGCTGCCCATTCTGGACCGCATTTCCGCCGCCCGGGACTTCGCCCGAAACCATCACTGCGTCATGATTCTGAAGGGCCACGCCACCGTGACCGCCGTGCCTGAGGGCCGCTGCTGGGTGAACCACTCCGGCAACCCCGGCATGGCCCGGGGCGGCTCCGGGGACGTGCTGGCCGGAATGCTGGCGGCCCTGCTGGGTCAGAAGCAACTGAGTGGAGACGTGGGGGAGGTGTGCGCCATGGGCGTCCATTTCCACGGTCTGGCCGGGGACCGCTGTGCGGAGCAGCTGGGGGAGTACGGCATGACCCCCACCGATATGCTGGGGGAAATTCCCCTTGTATTCCGGGACCATACACGGTAAAATACTGAACTGAATCCAATCAAAGGAGTCAAATCTGTGGGAAAGCTGTGGATCTGTCTGCCGATGATAAGCATGCTCCTGCTGACCGGGTGCGGCGGGGGTGTGAGCAGAGCGGAACAGGATGCGTTATCCCTCCGGGGCGAGTATCTGGAGCTGGACGCCTGCACCGCTCAGACCGAGATCACCGCCGACTACGGCCAGCGGGTGGTCCGCTATACCGCCGACGCGGCGGTGGAGGGAGAGCACACCGTCCTGAATCTCACCGCACCGGAGACGGTGGCGGGGATCACCGTCCATCTGGACGGGCAGGACAGCACCCTGGAGTACGACGGCATGACCGTGGAGACAGGGGTCCTGGACGGGGAGAAGCTGACCCCGCTGAACGCCCTCCCGGCTCTGCTGGAGGCGGTGCGGTCCGGGTACATCACCGCCTGCTCCTACACCGACGAACATTTTCTGCGGGTGGACTGCGGTGACCCGGAGCTGGGCCCGGGCAAGGGTCGGGAGACTTCCCTGTGGTTCAACGGGGAGGGAGATCTGCTCCGGGGCGAGCTGTCTCAGGACGGGAGGCTGGTGGTCTCCTGCGATTTTTCGGAATTTCACAGAGAACTGGAAAGGGATCAAAATGCTGGACAAAAGAATGATGCGTACCTGGGCGGAGATCGATCTGGATGCTCTGACCCATAATTATCGGAGCCTGCGGGCCATGCTGGCGGAGGGCTGCAAGTTCCTGGGCCTGGTGAAGGCCAACGCCTACGGCCACGGCGCGCCCGCTGTGGCGAAGAAGTTGCAGGAGCTGGGGGCTGATATGCTGGCGGTGGCCTGTCTGGCTGAGGCCGAGGAGCTGAGAGGGGCGGGGGTCACCCTGCCCATCCTCTGTCTGGGCAAGACCCCGGTGGAGCTGGTGGGCGATCTGCTGGCCGCCGACGTGACCCAGACCGTGCAGGATTTGGAGACGGCAAAAAAGCTGTCCGAGGCCGCCGTGGCGGAGGGTAAGAAGCTGACCGTCCACGTGAAGCTGGACACGGGCATGGGCCGACTGGGCTTCCTGTGGACCCGGGACGGGGACCACAGGCAGGTGCTGGACGAGATCGAGGAGGTCTGCGACCTGCCCGGCCTGTATGTGCAGGGCTTATTTACCCACTTCGCCAACGCCGACGGCAGCGAGGAGTACACCATGGACCAGCTGACCCGCTATCTGGACGCCCGTGAGGCCCTGGAGGAGCGGGAGGTCCACTTTGACCTGTACCACTGCGGGGCCAGTGCCGCCGTGCTGAACTACCCCTGCACCCATATGGATATGGGGCGGCCCGGTCTGGCTCTCTACGGCTACTACCCGGACCCCGCCGAGGAGGGTTTGGACGGCCCCGGTCTGGAGCCCGTCATGACGGTGAAGAGCCGGGTGGCCGCCGTCCGGGACCTGCCCGCCGGCACCTGCATCAGCTACGGCTCCACCGTGACCCTGCACCGGGATTCCCGGATCGCCGTCCTGCCCATCGGCTACGGCGACGGCTACCCCAGAGCTCTGTCCAACCGGGGCCACGTGAAGGTGGACGATGTGGTCTGCCCCATTCTGGGCCGCATCTGCATGGATATGTGCATGGTGGACGTCACCGACGCCGACGACGTACAGCCCGGCGACACCGCCGTCATCTATGACGGCGATCTGATCGAGGAGGCGGCGGCCCTCACCGACACCATTGTCTATGAAATTTTGTGCGGCGTGGGCGGGCGCATCCCCCGTGTCTGCATGGAGGGCGGCGCACCCGTCCGCTGACCGCCGCATAGGATAGGGCGGAGCAGCGGAGGTGTTCCCTCCGTGGGACGGAGGTGCGGCGGGTTTTCCTGCCCCATGTATAAACCCCGCCGCGCCGTGGGAGAATCATAGTACCGCGTTACATAACCCGATGCGGCCCTGTAACGTGTACTATCTTCCAGCGGAGAGTGAACGTGTGTGGATAACAACGTAAAACGCGGCGACATTTTTTACGCCGATCTCAGTCCGGTGGTGGGCAGCGAGCAGGGAGGGGTGCGGCCTGTGCTCATCGTGCAGAACGACACGGGCAACCGGCACAGCCCCACCGTCATTGCGGCGGCCATCACCTCCCAGCTGGGCAAGGCCAAGCTGCCCACCCATATCTCGGTGGCACCCATGAGCTGCGGCCTGCCCAAGCAGTCCATCATCCTGTTGGAGCAGGTGCGGACCCTGGATAAGCGCCGCCTTCGGGAGAAAATGGGGCGGCTGGACGAGGGCATGATGCGGCGGGTGGATGCCGCCATCGCCGTCAGTCTGGGCCTCCACCCGGAAACCATGGTGTAAGCAGAGAAAAGGCCGCCGAAAGGCGGCCTTTTTCGTGAAAAAGCAGAAAAAAGCGGGACGCAGAGCGTCCCACTTTTTGTATCTCTTTAGTGGTTCAGCACACGGACACGGATCACGCCGGGGATGGCCCGCAGCTGGGCGGCCACCTCGTCGGTGATGCGGGTGTTCACGTCTACCATGGTGTAGGCGTAGTCCTTCTTGGACTTATTGGTCATGTTCTCCACGTTGATGCCGTCCTCGGACAGGGAGGACATGATCTGGGTCAGCATGGCGGGCATGTTCTTGTGGATCAGGCACAGGCGGGAGATACCACTCCAGTCCTGGCTGACGGAGGGCAGGTTGACGGAGTTGACGATGTTGCCGTTGACCAGATAGTCCTCCAACTGATCCACCGCCATGACGGCACAGTTCTCCTCGCTCTCGGGGGTGGAAGCGCCCAGATGGGGCAGGGCGATGACGTTCTTGGCCTTGGCAATCTGAGCGTCGGGGAAGTCGGTGACGTACCGGGCCACCCGGCCGGACTCCAGAGCGGCGATCATGTCGTCGTTGTTCACCAGTCCGCCACGGGCCAGGTTCAGAATGCGGACGCTGCCCTTCATCTTAGAAATGGCCTCGGCGTTGATGGTGTCCTTGGTGGAGGGATTGAAGGGGACGTGAATGGTGATGTAATCGGCCACCTTGTAGATCTCGTCCAGGGTTTTGACCACGTTCACGTGGCGGTCCAGACGGAGGGCGGTGCTGACGGACAGGAAGGGGTCATAGCCGTACACGTCCATGCCCAGACCCAGAGCGGCGTTGGCCACCTGAGCGCCGATGGCACCCAGACCGATGACGCCCAGCACCTTGTGGTTCAGCTCAGGGCCCACAAAGGCGGACTTGCCCTTCTCAACGGCGGCGGGGAGGTCCACCTGGGGGTCGGCGGCCTGCTCCTGCACCCACTTGGCGCCGCCCATGATATCACGGGAGGCCACCAGCATGGCGGCGATGACCAGCTCCTTCACGGCGTTGGCGTTGGCGCCGGGGGTGTTGAACACCACGATGCCGTTTTCGGAGCAGCGGTCGATGGGGATATTGTTGGTACCGGCGCCCGCGCGGGCGATGGCCCGGAGCTCGGCGGGGAACTGGTAGTCGTGCATTTTGGCGGAACGGACCAGGATTCCGTCCTCATTCTCCACCTCGGTGCCCACCTGGAAGCGGTTCTTGTCCAGGCGGTCCAGACCGATGCTGGAGATCTTATTCAACGTCTTGATACGATACATGGCGAAAAACCTTCTTTATTCTCTCTCTTTTTGACTCAGCCGTTGTTCTTGTCGAAGTCGCGGATGAAGTCGCACAGGCGCTCCACGCCCTCCACGGGCATGGCGTTGTAGATGGAGGCGCGCATACCGCCGGTCTTGCGGTGGCCCTTCAGGTTGACGAAGCCGGCAGCGGCGGCCTCGGCGACGAACTTGGCGTCCAGAGCCTCGTCCCCGGTGCGGAAGGTGACGTTCATGCCGGAGCGGGAGCCGGGCTCGGCGTGGCACTTGAACAGCTTGGAGCTGTCCAGCACATCATACAGCATGCCGGAGCGGGCGGCCTTCAGCTTGGCCATGCCGTCCACGCCGCCGTTCTGCTCCACCCAGTCCAGCATCAGACCCAGCATGTAGATGCACCAGCAGGGAGGGGTGTTGTACATGGAGTCCTTGTCTATCATGGTCTTGTAGTTCATCATGATGGGGGTGATGGGCAGCTCATGGCCGGCCAGCTTTTCGTCCACGATGGCCACGGTCAGGCCTGCGGGAGCCATGTTCTTCTGGGCACCGGCCAGGATGATGCCGTACTTGGACACATCAACGGGCTGGGACAGGATATCGGAGGACATATCACACACCAGAGGTACGTCGCCGGTCTCAGGCACATAGGCCCACTCGGTGCCGTAGATGGTGTTGTTGGCGCAGTAGTAGAAGTAGCTGGCGTCCTTATCCAGGACCAGCTGGTCCTGGGTGGGGATGTAGCTGTGGTTGCGATCCTCAGAAGAGGCGGCCACGTTGGCCTGGCCGTACTTCTTTGCTTCCTTCCAGGCGGCGGTGGCGAAATTGCCGGTCAGGGCGTAGTCGGCCTTGCCGGTCTTGCCGATCAGGTTCAGCGGAACCATGGAGAACTGACCGGTGGCACCGGTCTGGAGAAACAGGATCTTGTGAGTGTCCGGCACGTTCATCAGCCGGCGCAGCTTATCCTGGGTCTCCTCGAAAATCTCCATGAAAACCTTGGTGCGGTGACTCATCTCCATCACGGACATACCGGAACCCTGGTAGTTGGTGATTTCGGAGCCTGCACGCTCCAGAACGGACAGAGGGAGCATGGAAGGACCGGCAGAGAAGTTAAAGACACGCTGGTTGCTCATGTGGGAGAACCCCTTTCAATTCTAAATTGGATCAGGAAAGAAAACCTGATTCATTGTTTCATTATAGTAAAGCGGTAAAGTAATGTCAATAGGAAAAAGGTCAACTTACACAAAATACCATATGCGTAAATTGATATATTTCTATGTGCTGTTTAGTTATAAAAACAAAAGTCTACGGGAGACGGAATATCCACTGAAGCATGAGAAGCAGGCCGAAGCCGGGCAGCCCCAGCAGCCCCAGCACCAGAGCATTCACCGGATTTACCCCCAGGGTCACCCCCAGGAGCGGGCCGAGCCTGGAGAAGGCGGCCAGCACAGCAAGTCCCAGGGCGGAGCGGCCCAGCAGGGCCAGCACCCGCCCCAGGGGGCGGCGGAACAGGAGCAGGAGGAGGGGCAGGACCAGCAAAACAAGCCCCAGGGCCGCCACCGTGGACAGGGAGGTCATGTGGCCTCCCCCAGCTCCTTCACCCGGCGGAGCAGGTAGTTGTACCGGGCCCGGAGGGCGTTGATCTCAAAGACATAGGACTCGATGAGGTCCCCGTCGCTGGTGCTGTTGAAGTCCCCGTAGGCCTGATTGATGAGGGCCCTGGTGTGGGAGAGGGCTCCCATCAGCTCCTGACGGACGGGGTCCTCCCGACTCTGGGTACGGCGGAGGGGAAAGACGTGGGCGGTGCGTGTCATATGCAGTCATCCTTTCAACGTAGTGCTGGTTTATCCTATGGTCCTAGTCTGGTCGATTATTCCATGGGCTACTCAGGCGGAACGGGGAGAATCTGGACGAAACAGGTTGAATTATGGAGAAAATTCGCTATAATAGGAAAGTGTACTATGAGATAATGGGGGAATGGTCTGTGATTACCTTCAATCATTTTAATTTTAATGTGGTGGACCTGGAGAAGAGCCTGCGCTTCTACCGGGAGGCCCTGGACCTGAGCGTGGTCCGGGAGAAGGAGGCCGGGGACGGCTCCTTCAAGCTGGTCTATCTGGGCGACGGCTCCACCGGCTTCAATCTGGAGCTGACCTGGCTCCGGGATCGGGGAAATAAACCCTATGACCTGGGTGAGTGCGAGTTCCATCTGGCCTTCGTCACCGACGAATACGAGGCGCTCCACGCCCGGCACGAGAAAATGGGCTGCATCTGCTTTGAAAATCCCGCTATGGGCATCTACTTCATCACCGATCCGGACGGCTACTGGATCGAGATCGTACCGGAGCGTGAGTGAGTATGAGTGATAAGAAACCGAGCGCCGGCATCCCCTGGATGAGCGCCCTCCGCAGCACCACCGTGGCGGCGGCCATCATCCTGCTCATGGCCCAGGCGGGTCGGGGCGATATGATGGCCATTTACGAGGGACTGACCGTCTGGGCCATCCCCGCCATGTTCATGCTGTGGGGCATGAGAGATCTGGAGGGCGGCCAGCCCGGCGTGGGCTTTGCCGTGAAGAACCGGCTGCTCCCTGCGGTGGGCACCCTGCTCATCTGGGGCATCCTGTTCGCCCTGCTGGAGGCGGGGCTGAACGGCGACCCCTTCACCGTAAAATCTGTCCTCGGGATGATCCAGGGCGTGTTCCTGGGCCACTGCGCCGAACACCTGTGGGTGCTGTACCCCCTGATCGGACTCTATCTGGTCTACCCCATCCTCCAGCGGTTCACCGCCGGAGCCACCCGGGGCGAGGCATTCTATATGCTGCTGCTGTGCTTCCTGTTCTCCTCTCTGATCCCCATGCTGGAGGAACTGCTGCCCCGCAGCGAGATCTTCGCTGTCCTCAGCGACCTCCATGTGGACCTGGTGCTGGGCTGGACCGGCTGCTATCTGGCGGGCTGGTACATCCTGCACTTCCCCATCAGAAACCTGTCCGAGGATATCATCTACATCCTGGGCATTGCGGGCCAGATCATGACTCTGGCCGGTGACCACGTGTTCGGCGGCGGCTACTCCCTGTGGTACAAGTACAGTTCGCCCAACGTGGTGTTCACCGCGCTGGCCGTTTGCACCCTGTTCCGCTACGTGCTGGACGAGCGGGCCGCCAGAGGCTCCCACCCCGTGGGCGGCTTCGCCATGGGCATCTACTTCTTCCATCAGGTGCTGGCCATGGTCTTTACCAACTACGGTCTGGCCTTCGACTTTATGCCGGACGCCCTGGCCGTGCCGCTGATGGCTCTGATCCTGTTCCTGCTGTCCATCCCCGTGGCCCTGATCCTGCACAAGATCCCCAAGCTGAACAGCGTTATGACCTGAGTTCCCAAATAAAAAGTAAGAGCCCGGAAGCGTCGCTTCCGGGCTCTTTTTTCAAAAATCAGGAAAAGAAATTGACGGACGGGCCGGATTCCCTTACAATAAAGGTAGAAAACAACGAAAAAGGCGGCGAGACTATGGAAGAAAAACGCAGGCCCGGTCTGCTGGGCTATTTTACCCTGGCGCTGATGACCACCGCCATCGTGGTGTGTGTGCTGCTGATGGTGCTGATGAAGGAGTCCTCTCTGGGACTTATGCTGGGTACCGTCCCGGCCCTGCTGGTCATTGACTGGCTGGACCACCGGGTGGAGCTGAAAATGGGGGAGTACCTGCCCGTGCGGCTGCTGGACATGCTGGTCCGTGCGGTGATCTGGGCGGCGGCGGTGCTGGTGCTGTGGGCCAGATACCACTACGCCGACCCTGAGGCCGGTGTTATCATCCCGGATTTTGCCCTGCTGCTGCTGGTGCTGGTCCAGGCCCTGACCCTGCTGCTGCGGGTCATTCACGCCATGGGCCGGGTGAAGGAGCCCAAGGCGGAAAAGGCCCCAGAGAAGGAGTCCGAACAGAAGGAGGGGCCCAAACAGGCGGAGGAGCCTCAGCCTGAGGCTCCCAAGGCCGAAGAAGCGCCCAGGGAATAAGAAAAAAGCCCGGAAGCATCAGCTTCCGGGCTTTTTGTTTGTTTGAATTACTGCTGGTCGGGGTGGTACTGCTTGCAGGTGCACTTCTTCCACTTCAGACCGGAGCCGCAGGGGCAGGGATCGTTGCGGCCGATGCGGATGATGCGCTTGACGGGCTGCTGCTGCACGGTGCCGTCGCTGCCGCCGGATTCGCCGGTGACCTTGGCCACCCGCTCGCGCTTGACCTCCTGATCCCGGCGCAGCTGCACCAGGAACAGACGGCGGAGGGTCTCCTCCTGGATGGCGGCGATCATGTTCTCGAACATCTCGTAGCCCTCCTGCTTGTAGGCCACCACGGGGTCGTTCTGGCCGTAGGCACGCAGGCCGATGCCCTGACGCAGCTCGGTCATGGCGTCGATGTGGTCCATCCAGTACTCGTCCACCACCCGGAGCATGAGCACGCGCTCCAGCTCACGCATGATGGGGGCACCGATGGCCTCCTCCTTCTCCTGATAGACACAGCGGGCCTTCTCAGCCACCAGGTCCACCAGCTGCTCCTGATTGTAGCGGGTCAGCTCCTCATCGTCCAGGATCAGCTCCTCGGGCTTGACGAACATGGTGCGGAAGGTGGCGATGGCCTCCTGGAAGGCCTCGGCGGTCATGTGCTTCTGCTCGCCCCAGTGGCCGCGGATGGCGTTGTCCACCATGGTGTTCAGCATGTTCTGGATGGCGGGAGCCAGGTCCTCGCCGTTCAGAACCTGGTTGCGCTGCTTGTAGATGACCTCGCGCTGGGTGTTCATGACGTCGTCGTACTGCAGGACGCTCTTACGGGTCTGGAAGTTCCGGGACTCCACCTGACGCTGGGCGTTCTCGATGGCGCCGGACAGCATCTTGGCGTCGATGGGGGTGTCCTCGTCCACGCCCATCTTCTCCATCATGTTCATGACCCGCTCAGAGCCGAACAGACGCATGATATCGTCCTCCAGGGACAGGAAGAAGCGGGTCTCGCCGGGGTCGCCCTGACGGCCGGCACGGCCGCGCAGCTGGTTGTCGATACGGCGGGACTCGTGGCGCTCGGTGCCCAGGATGAACAGACCGCCCACCTCGCGGACCTTGTCGGCCTCGGCGCGGATCTCGTCCTTATACTTGGCCTCGGCCTCGGCGAACATACGGCGGGCATTCAGAATGTCCTCGTTGTCGGTCTCGGCAAAGCCGGTGGCCTCGGCGATGAGCTCGTCGGTCATGCCGGCCTTGCGCAGGTCGGCCTTGGCCAGGAACTCGGCGTTGCCGCCCAGCATGATATCGGTACCACGGCCTGCCATGTTGGTGGCCACGGTGACGGCGTTGAACTTACCGGCCTGAGCCACGATCTCGGCTTCCTTCTCGTGGTTCTTGGCGTTCAGCACGTTGTGCTTGATGCCCTTCTTCTTCAGAATGGCGGACAGCTGCTCGGACTTCTCGATGGAGATGGTACCCACCAGGACGGGCTGGCCCTTGGCGTGGCACTCCTCGATCTGGGCGACGATGGCCCGGAGCTTGCCCACCTCGTTCTTATAGACCACATCGGGGTGATCCACACGCTGAGGGGTCTTGTTGGTGGGGATCTCCACGATATCCAGCTCGTAGATGGTGCCGAACTCCTCCTGCTCGGTCATGGCGGTACCGGTCATACCGGACAGCTTGTCGTACAGGCGGAAGTAGTTCTGGAAGGTGATGGTGGCCAGAGTCTTGGACTCGTTGGCGACCTTCACGCCCTCCTTGGCCTCGATGGCCTGGTGCAGGCCCTCGTTATAGCGGCGGCCGAACATCAGACGGCCGGTGAACTCGTCGACGATGATGACCTCGCCGTCCTTGACCACGTAGTCGATATCCCGCTGCATGACGCCCCGGGCCTTGATGGCCTGGTTGATGTGGTGGGACAGGGTGGTGTTCTCGGCGTCGGCCAGGTTCTCCACATTGAAGAACTGCTCGGCCTTCTTGATGCCGGGGGCGGTGAGGGTGGCGGTCTTGGCCTTCTCGTCCACGATGTAGTCGGCGTCGATATCGACGTCCTCCTCCTCCTTCTCGTCCACCTTGGCAATGCGCTTGCACTTCAGACGGGAGGCGAACTGGTCCACGATGGTGTACAGCTGGGTGGACTTCTCGCCCTGGCCGGAGATGATCAGGGGGGTGCGGGCCTCGTCGATGAGGATGGAGTCCACCTCGTCCACGATGGCGAAGGCGTGGCCCCGCTGGACCAGCTCGCTGGAGTAGATGGCCATGTTGTCGCGCAGGTAGTCGAAGCCGAACTCGTTGTTGGTGCCGTAGGTGATATCGGCCTGATAGGCCTGCTTCTTGGCCTCGCCCTGGACGCCGTGGATGACCAGGCCCACGGTCAGACCCATGAAGCGGAAGACCTTGCCCATCCACTCGCTGTCTCGCTTGGCCAGATAGTCGTTGACGGTGATGACGTGGACGCCCTTGCCGGCCAGAGCGTTCAGATAGGCGGGCAGGGTGGCCACCAGGGTCTTACCTTCACCGGTACGCATCTCGGCAATGCGGCCCTGGTGCAGGACGATGCCGCCCACCACCTGGACCCGGTAGGGCCGCATACCCAGAACACGCCATGCGGCCTCGCGGCAGGCGGCGAAGGCCTCGGGCAGGATATCGTCCAGAGTCTCGCCGTTGGCGAGGCGGGCTTTCAGCTCGGGGGTCTTGGCTTGGAGCTGTGCATCGGACAGGGCTTTATATTCTTCTTCCAGAGCATCGACCTTATCGGCAATGGGATAGATGGACTTCAACTCCCGCTGGGAGGAGGTCCCGAACAGCTTGGTAAATAAACTCATGTCAGTTAAACACCTCTCGGCTGCGGCTGTGGCCCCAGGGCCGCAGAACCACAGTTTATCTGTACCAGTATACCATAGGAACAGGGGAGAGGAAAGAGAAACATGATAAACTTTTTGCGAACTTTGCCCATGATCCTGTGCAGAGAAGAGAAACCATCCGCACCCCGTGTATATCTGTACGCCGGGGGTTGACAAAGCCGGAGGGCTGTGGTATCTTAGGGCTTGTAATTGAATAGGACAGACGAAGCGTGCAGGAAAAAGCCCCTTGGCTTACCGACGGAATAACACTCTCAGGTGTCTCTTTGAGACAGGGACTGTGCGCGGATGTGACTCTGGAGAAGCTCAAAACGAGTGCCGAAGGTGCAACGCGGACCGAAACTGGGACCCCGCCAATCTCTCAGGCAAAAGGACAGAGGAGAACAAACAGCCTGTTGGCCTGTACACATACCGTGGACAGGTGCGTCAGTCATTGCTTCCTTCATCTTCTATCGGACCGTGGAGTGTACTCCCCGGTCCGTTTTCTGTCTGGAGAGGAAGAAAGAAAATGATTGAATCTTTGGAAAGCGTACTGTTCCCCATCGTACAAAACATCAATGCCTATCTGTCTAACTACATCCTGGTGTTCCTGCTGCTGGGCGTGGGCCTGTGGTACACCTTTAAGACCCGCTTCATCCAGGTCCGCTGCTTCGGCGAGGGCATGAAGAAGGTGTTCGGCAACCTGTCTCTGCACGGCGGCAAGCAGGAGCAGGGCATGACCTCCTTCCAGGCTCTGGCCACCGCCATTGCCGCCCAGGTCGGTACCGGCAACATCGTCGGTGCCTCCGGCGCGATCCTGACCGGCGGCCCCGGCGCCATCTTCTGGATGTGGATCATCGCCTTCTTCGGTATGGCCACCATCTACGCCGAGGCGACTCTGGCTCTGGAGACCCGCAAGATCGACGAGGACGGCACCATCCACGGCGGCCCCGTCTACTACATTACCACCGCCTTCAAGGGCGGCTTCGGTAAGTTCCTGGCTGCCTTCTTCGCCATCGCCATCATCCTGGCTCTGGGCTTCATGGGCTGTATGGTCCAGTCCAACTCCATCGGCTCCACCTTCCACACCGCCTTCGGCGTGCCCCAGTGGATCGTCGGTATCGTTCTGGTCGCCATCTGCGGCTTCATCTTCATCGGCGGCGTTCAGCGTCTGGCCTCCGTCACTGAGAAGATCGTCCCCGTTATGGCCGTTATCTTCCTGTTGGGCGGACTGGGCATCCTGATCGCCCGTATCCAGTACATCCCCGAGACCCTCGGCATGATCTTCAAGTATGCCTTCCAGCCCCAGGCCATCATCGGCGGTGGCTTCGGCTACGCCATCAAGGAGGCCATCAGCCAGGGCGCCAAGCGCGGCCTGTTCTCCAACGAGGCCGGTATGGGCTCCACGCCCCACGCCCACGCTCAGGCCAACGTCAAGACTCCCCACGAGCAGGGCATCGTCGCCATGGTCGGCGTGTTCATGGACACCTTCGTGGTCCTGACCCTGAACGCTCTGGTCATCATCTCCACCCTGTACACCACCGACGGCGTGCTGGCCAACGGCTACACCGAGGCCATGCACGAGACCATCGGCAAGGCCAACCTGGCTCAGACCGCTTTCGGCACCGTGTTCGGCGCTGATCTGGGCGCTATGTTCGTGGCCGTCTGCCTGTTCTTCTTCGCCTTCTCCACCATCCTGAGCTGGAACATGTTCGGCAAGGTCAACATCTCCTACCTGTTCGGCAAGAAGGCCGTCAAGTGGTACTCCCTCATCGCTCTGGTATTCATCTTCCTGGGCACCGTCACCAGCAGCGACTTCGTCTGGGAGGTCACCGACATGTTCAACAACCTGATGGTCATCCCCAACGTCATCGGCCTGTTTGCTCTGACCAAGCTGGTCCAGCAGATCGCTGCCCGCTCCGGCAAGCTGTCCCTCAAGAAGTAAACAGAACAACGGATCGGAACCTGTACACGGACGCGCTTTCGGGCGCGTCCGTGTTTTTCTCTTTACCGGAGCCGATTTACATGGTATGATGGGAAAAGCTATAAGAAACTGGGAGGAAATATGTATGGAGGGCTGGCAGAAGAACGCGATCCACACCGTCGATATCACGGGCTACACCGCCGAGGGTATGGGCGTGGCCCGTCTGGAGGGCCGGGTGGTCTTTATCCCCGGCACCATCCGCGGAGAGCGGTGGGACGTGCGTCTGCAAAAGGTAAATAAAAACGTGGCCTGGGGCAGGGGAGTGGCTCTGCTGACTCCGTCCCCGGAGCGTCAGGACAGCGACTGTCCTCTGGCGGGCCGCTGCGGCGGCTGTCAGTACCGCCACATGAGTTATAAAGAGGAGCTGATGGCCAAGCACCAGCGGGTGTTCGATGCGCTGACCCGTCTGGGCGGCATTCAGGTGGATCTGCCTCCTGTGTTGGGCGCGGAGGACCCCGACCGCTACCGCAACAAGGTGCAGTTCCCTGTGGCCCTGGAGAAGCATGGCCTGTCCATCGGCTACTACCGTCCCCGGAGCCACGACGTGCTGAACGCCGAGGACTGTATGCTCCAGCCGGAGGCCGTCACCCGGGTCCGGGCCGCCTTTAAGAAGTGGATGGAGCAGTACAGCATCCGGGCCTATGACGAGACCAACGGCAAGGGATTGATCCGCCACCTCTATGTCCGCACCAACCGGGCCGGAGAGGCCCTGTGCTGTGTGGTGGCCAACGGCGACAAGCTGCCCTATGAGCGGGAGCTGGTGGACGAGCTGCTGGTGGCCGAAAAGGGTTTAATTGGCGTGGTGCTGAACGTGAACAAGAAGGACACCAACGTCATTCTGGGCGACAAGTACCGCACCATCTGGGGCCGGGACTGGCTGGAGGAGGAGCTGCGGGGCATGAAGTTCCGTCTGTCCGTCCCCTCCTTCTTCCAGATCAACCGGGCTCAGACCGAGCGGCTCTACGGCGTGGCGGTGGACTTCGCCGACCTGACCGGAAATGAGCTGGTGCTGGATCTGTACTGCGGCATCGGCACTATCTCCATGGCGCTGGCCCAGAAGGCCGGACGGGTCATCGGTGCGGAGATCGTCCCCGAGGCCATCGAGGACGCCAGGAAGAACGCCGTCCGAAATCAGGTGGACAACGCCGAGTTCTTCTGCGGCGACGCCGCCGACGTGGCCGGAAAGCTGGCCGCCGACGGCCTGCGCCCGGAGGTCATCTGCGTGGACCCGCCCCGGAAGGGGCTATCCGCCGAGGTCCCCGGCATTCTGGCCAGCATGGAGCCCCGGCGCATCGTCTATGTCTCCTGCGACCCCGCCACCCTGGCCCGGGACGTGAAGCGGCTGGAGGCCCTGGGCTATAAGGCCGTCAAGGCTCAGGCCGTGGACCTGTTCCCCAGAACGGCACACGTGGAAACGGTAGTATTATTGTCCAAACTCTGCCTCTGAGCCCCGAATCAAGACATAAAATCGCCGCTGTGAGTGATCTGCTCACAGCGGCGATTTTCTTTTCCGGGCAGCCCGTTCTTTGAACAAAATAAAACAAAGTGGAAAATTCTTGTTTTCTTTGCAATATTTTGCAACTCGTATGCATTAGCCTTATAGAAGAAAGAAAAGGAGGATTGAAATGAAACAAAATCAGTTCAAAAGACGGCTTGCGGCCTTTGCCGCAGCGCTGACTGCCTTGCTTCTCCTGGCGGGGTGTGCGCCCCGGACCGGACCGGAGCTGTCCCCGCTGACCGTCACCCTGCTGAAGGTGGGAAAGGCGGATGCCATTGTGGCATATTCCGGCTCCCATGCGCTGTTGATCGATGCGGGAGAGGAGGACGACGGGGAAGAGGTGGTGGCCTTCCTTCAGAAACACAACATCACCCAGGTGGACGCCATGGTCATCACCCACTTCGACCAGGACCACGTGGGCGGAGCGGACACCGTGCTGGAGGAGGTCCCGGTGGACCGGGTGTATGTGCCGGACTATGAGAACACCCACCCGGAGTATCTGGACTTTCTGGCGGCGGCGGAGCAGAGCGCAGTCCCGGTGGAGCGGCTGACGGAGCCGGTGAACTTCCGGTTTGGGGACGCGGAGGTGCTGGTGGAGCCGCCCGCCTCCTATGAGATCCCCGACGAGGCCGAGGACTTTGACAACAATTTCTCCCTGATCACCACCATTCAGCACGGGGACAACCGGCTGGTGTTCATGGGCGACGCGGAGAAACAGCGGATCCGTCAATGGCTGGCGGACAGCAGTCCGGAGCCCTGCGATTTTCTGAAGGTCCCGCACCACGGGGTCTACAACAAGGCGCTGGGAGAGCTCTTTGAGACCCTGTCGCCCCGCTATTCCGTGATCTGCTCCTCCGCCAAGAATCCGGCGGAGAACAAGACGCTGGAGCTTTTGAAGCAGTATTGTCCCGACGTTTTTGAAACCAAAGATGGAAATGTGACGGTGGTCAGCAATGGCTCTCTGCTGGAGGTCCGGCAGAAAATCAGGCACTAAGGAGGTCGTTACCATGGCACAGACTGTGTTCAGCCGCTATGAGAAGAAATATCTGATGCCGGAGGACATCTACCTGGCTCTGCGGGAGCGGTTGGCGTCCCGGATGCAGGTGGATGAATACGGCTTGCACACCATCTGCAATATCTACTATGACACCCCGGACTATGATCTGATCCGGCGCTCCATCGAAAAGCCGGTCTACAAGGAAAAGCTGCGTCTGCGCAGCTACGGCATTCCC